>Ga0187777_10000486_pt1 | contig 27307 bp, 20 predicted proteins | sample 1015_Q2_SP5_10_M_FD_132416 | JGI IMG/M metagenome (GOLD analysis project Ga0187777, IMG submission 132416) | Tropical peat soil microbial communities from peatlands in Department of Meta, Colombia - 1015_Q2_SP5_10_MG | ecosystem: Environmental > Terrestrial > Soil > Wetlands > Peat | place... | reverse complement strand
CCGGACATAACGGCGGTCAACGTGGCCGCCGGACCGCCAGTGGCTGTCGGCTTGGCCTTGGCGCCGAGTTCGCTGACGAAAGCAACCACGATGTTGTTTGAACTGGAACCGTTGGTCGAATAGGCGATGGTGGTCTCAGGCGTGGTGTCTTTAAGACTCTGAATTTTGGAGTCTGCTTTTACGTACCAATACAGATCGCCGGTGCCCGTGAATGCCGGCGCCAGGATGCGTACAGGTGCACCTTTGGAGAACGCGCGCATCGCCCCGGCTGCGCCGACGCCAGCACCAATATCCGCGCTGCCCGAGATCACAGCTTGAATAGTTTCCCCGGCGCCCTGCGTGCCGGAATTTTCTAGGACAAGCCCGTGCTTTTTGAAGATGCCGGCATCTTGCCCAAGCGTCGGTGCTTGGTTTTCCCAGTTATTGATTTGCCCGATGACAACCTTGAGCGTGTCCTCTGGAGACGCCGCTTCAGCGCTCAGGACGAGCGGCAAAATAATGCCGAACACGCCAGCGATTTTCTTGAAAGCTTTCATGTGCTTCCTCCCTCCACGGTTTCGTTCTTTGTCGCGCCCCACGGTTGGCAGCATTCAACACCGAGGTTCCTTTGCAGGGAAGCCCAAGTTGTCAGCGCCGGCGTTTCTTCGCCGCACGTTTCGGCCTGACCCCGGTGCGTGCTTGTTTAGTTTTTGCGCGTTTTGGTTCGCCACTCTTGGTCGTAGAGGCGAGACCTCCGGCCTTGTTGGCCACCCGCATCGACCAGTACTCCCATGATCGCGTGAGGCCTGTGGTCTTGGCACTGATCTGGCCAGCCAATTTCGTTTCGCCGGGGGAAAGGGAGGCTATGGTCGACCCGATGGTCATGGCGCGCACCTGATATTCGGCATTTCGCGCCGAAAAGACCGAACGAAATATGCAGTCACGCACACTGGCTCCGGCGACGGTGACGCCGTGCCGCATCATCAGCACCATCCAATGTTCGCCGAGCGCGCGGGCAAGGGAGGCGCCCTCCTCTGGCTTGACCACCAGCATATTGGTATCGCCGAACTCATCGCGCTGATCCCAAAATGGCGGACGGTTGCCGCCGACCGCGCCGAGATGGAATATCGGTACGTAGTCCGTGCCGGTGGCGAGCAATGGCATGAAAGCCGGGCAATGGTGATGACAGACCGAATTTACGTCCGGCCGCGCTTTGTAGATTTCACCGTGAATTACCCTTTCAGAATATTGACCGACACCCGGGTCGCGTAGCGGCTGTGAGTCGATGTCGTATTCGATAAAGTCCTCCGGTGTCACGAGCTCGGGGGCGCGCGAGCGCGACAACAGATAGCGATTCGGATTGTCCGGATGCCGCACGCTGACATGGCCAAAGGCATCAATCACGCCTTCGTTGGCTACGATACGGTTGGCGAGCGCAAGCTCACGACGGACATCGAGGAGCGTACTGGACACTGAGATTTCCTCTTGAAAGCATTGGTGGGTTGACGATGTCCTACATTATAGGACAAGGCCGAGGCTGGGCCAGCATTCGTGAAGCTTGACAGACGACCCGGGTTGGGGAGGCTTCTTACCGATATGGCCGCGCCCGCACAGATCGTCATCGACCACGTGAACCACCGCTATCGTCCGCAACATGGGCGCGAGGTGTTGGCGCTTGACCAAGTCTCGCTGGAGGTTGCCAATCGTGAGTTTGTTGCTTTGCTCGGGCCCTCCGGCTGCGGCAAATCTACGCTGCTCTACCTGATTGGCGGTTTCTTGCCGGTCGAAGCCGGCACGATCCTGATCGACGGTAAAAGGGTCGCCGGCCCCGGCCCGGACCGCGGCATCGTTTTCCAGCACTTTGCACTGTTTCCATGGAAGACGGTGCGCGGCAATATTCTCTATGGGCTCGAACGGCAAGGTATGCCTAAAGAAGAGCGTGAAAAACGCGCCACAGATTTCATCGAACTGGTCGGGCTGGCGGGCTTCGAAGACAGCTACCCGTCGCAGCTGTCCGGCGGCATGAAACAGCGCACCGCGATTGCTCGTACTTTAGCTATCGATCCAAATATCCTGCTGATGGACGAACCCTTTGGCGCGCTTGACGCGCAGACCCGCGGGTTGATGCAGAGCGAGCTGCTGCGTATTTGGCAACGCACGCCGAAGACAGTGATCTTCGTCACCCATGACGTGCAGGAGGCGGTCTATCTCGCTGACCGGGTCGCGGTAATGTCCGCAAGACCGGGGCGAGTCAAAACAATCGTCGATACTAGGTTCGACAAAAATGATCGCAACATTTTCAAGAGCAAGTCTTTCGTTGAGAAGGTCGATGAGATCTGGAACCTAGTGAAGGAAGAGGCCATCAAGGCACAGCAAAAGCGGTCTTTCTCACAGGAGGCTGAATCGTGAGCTCGACCGGAAATGCGCTGGTGCGCTACCTGCCGCTGGCGCTGCTCGCGCTCGCCTGGGAAGCGGTATCGCGCTTAGGGCTCGTATCAGGCAGCGCCCTGCCCTCTCTTTCAGACGTGGTCCGCGCGTGGATCGAACTCGTCAAGGACGGCGAACTCGTCAGCAATGGCATATCATCGCTCTATCGCGCGGCCGCCGGACTCGCGCTATCGATCGTGATCGGCAGCGTGGTTGGCATTTTCATGGCTTGGTGGAAGCCGGTGAATGTCCTGGTCGCGCCGATTGTCGAGATTTTCTATCCGTTGCCAAAATCGGCGCTCATCCCGGTGACCGTGATCTGGCTCGGCTTTGGCGACGGCTCGAAAATCCTGCTGATTTTCCTCGGTTGCATGCTGCCGGTAACGATCGGCGCCTTTAACGGCGCACGATCAAGCGAGCAGGCATTGGTCTGGTCGGCTCGCAGCATGGGCGCAAGCCGCTTTCGCACGTTGCGGGACGTGGTGTTGCCGAGCGCGATGCCGGAATTGCTCAACGGCATCCGGACCGCGCTGGCGCTTTCGTTCATCCTCCTCGTGTCTTCGGAATTGATCGTGGCGCAGAAAGGCTTTGGCTTTCTGATTGGCTTTCTGGGCGCTAACGGCAACTATGACGCTATGTATGCTGTTGTGTTGACGGTCGCCTTTCTCGGCTTTGCCGCCGACCGTATTTATCTTCTCATCACCGAACGGGCACTGGCATGGCGGGCATCGTGATCAGCGATCGGCCGAACGGCTTGCCAGAGAAAATGGCACGTGTCGCTTACGCGTTGTTCTGGGCGGGCGCCCGGGTGTTCTCCATCGTGTTGTTGCTGGCAGCATGGGAAATTCTGGCGCGCAGCGGCACCTTCACGCCCTTCCAGTTACCGGCCTTAAGCCGCGTCCTCGAGCGAATTTGGGACGACGCCATTTCCGGCGACCTCGCCATCAACACCGCCCTCACGCTTTATCGCGCGCTCGTCGGCTTTCTGATCGCCGCGATCGGCGGGATCGTGCTGGGAATGGCAATGTCACGTAACACTGTGACCCGCTGGTTCTTCGATCCGATCATCTCGGTGGGTTTCCCGATGCCGAAGATCGCATTCCTGCCTGTGGTGATGCTGTGGCTAGGCGTTTTCGACATTTCCAAGATCACCATGATCGTGTTCGACGCAATCTTTCCTGTCGTGGCGGCAACTATAATTGCCATTCAGGGCGTCGAGCGAGAGCTGATTTGGTCGGCACGAAACATGGGCGCGCGTGATCATGAATTGCTGTGGCAGATCATATTGCCGGCGGCGATGCCGACGATCATGACCGGATTGCAGGTGGCTTTGCCGCTCTCGCTGATCGTGGCTGTGGTGACGGAAATGCTGATGGGTGGTTACGGTCTCGGTGGCGCAATGATGACGGCTTCGCGCTTCGCCAATTCCACCGGGGTATTCGCCGGCATCGTCGAGATCGCGGTGGTTGGCTACATATTGATCAAGGCCATGGCTTTGATCCGCCGCCGGCTGTTGATCTGGCATCAGGAAACGACGACTCCCTACACGGCCTAGCAGGGGTCCGCGTCAAGCCGGAGTGAGATGATCAATTGCCTTCGTAAGCAACGCGGTCTTGTCGAGCACCAGAAGAGCCTCGCGGATTACCGTTTCCGGTCCGCGCCCCCTCTCCGATACGGCATCAACAATGAGCGGTATGCTGGCGCAGAGGCGTAGCGCGCTCACAGGTACGCCCTCGATTTCGCCGCATTGAACAGGTTGCCCGAGCTTGCAATGTTGCGTTGTGACCGCACGCAGTTCGGTTGGCCAATGCAGATTGGGGCACTCGATATTGCTATCCCGAAGCAGTCGATAAACCCGTGCAGTCTCTTCGCGTGTCAATGGCATCCCGCCATGCGCGTTAGGGCGGCGAAGGATGAATGGGAAAATCGTTGTCGTGTGGTCCCATGACCTTTGGTTCACGAGTGGGCGCCGATCGATTTCCGGGGACGGCAATGACTGGAAAGTCGATTCTACCGAGAGTCTCTGACGCACTCTTGCGGCGAATGTTTCGAGAACCGCCTCGACGGCCTCCACTGGCAGCGACCTAAAGCAGCGCAGTTCGGCAAGCGCGGCTTCCCAGCGTAGCAGGAGCCCAAAGTTTGCCACGTCGGCAAGCGCGTAGCGCGCAGTCCAACCCATCGGCCAATCGGCCCGCGCAGAATAATTCCTGAATGCAGGTGGCAAGACGTGGGTGCGCAACCGCTGCGCCGTGGCATCTGGCAAAAGAAGCGCGCCGGAGAAGGCAGGGCCGCCGACAAACTTTGAACCCGTAAGTGCGATCCAAAAGCCGGACTTAAGGTAAGCCCGCAGGGTCGACGGTGCGAGGCGGAACTGACAGGCGTCAACCAGAACCTCGACAGCCCCAGCAAAGCGCGTGCGCAATCCCAATGCGCAGTTGAGGCTGGGAGCAATCATCCCGGTCTTTGATACATCTACGACGTGGAGCAACACGCGCCGCCGGGCCATAACCGCCTCGACCACGAGCGCCTGCACCTCAGCGTCGATGATCGCAGCCGCGCGTGGCGATCCATCTGTCGCGCGGTTGGCAACTGTGGCGATCTCTATGCCGCCGCCCCCGAAGAAAGCTGTGCCTACCTCGACCGTTTTACCAAGGGCAGTACGACTGTCGAAGTGTCTTCCGGCCAATGCCGCGGGCACACCGCTGCCGGTTTCAACCGGATTGATCATAACGACCAACAGACCGGGCGACGTTGCATCGTTTGCAAGCTGCGCGGCAATGAGATGAGTGTCGGTTCCGGAGGCGGCAAAAATTATATCTACGCCGGGAAAGTCAGAAAGCTCACAAAGATTCAGAAGTTCCTTGCGAATACGTGTCAGCTCACGAGCGTAAGTGGCGGCCGCTGTCTCCGTGCGCGCGGCTTGCAACAGGCGCAGCCGCAGGCGCTCCGCCGCTACAAAACTTGAAGACGTAATCGTTGACGCGGTCGATGATCCATAGGCCAGGACATTTGGCTCAGGAAAAGGCGGGCACCCGTATTTGTTTTGTCCCTGAGCGAGATCGCACACAATGCGCGAGTCGCCGCCGCTGGTGAGCAATTGCGACGTCGATGGAAGGTCAAAAAAGCTTTCGCGATGCTGCGTTGAATGTGGATCAGGCGAAAGATTGGTCCGGTTAATCGATGCGCCCATTTAAGTTGCGCCGCCCCCGAGTCAAAAAAGAAACCGCCAAGTCACAGTTGACTGGCAGACCCGGCGGCACAATATCGCTGCGCTCTTAATAAAAGCTTCGGCAATTACCGAAAAAACGGATTCCACCAGCAAAAATCGGCATTAGCGCTTAAATAACCATTCCTGTGCATGGTTACCGTCGCCTCACGCTCCTAGCAGAGAGACCGTTATGCCAAGCGCCGCCGCGACGGTGAACGACCAAGAGCCGCGGGAAAAGGCAGTCATCGACGTCGCGAGACAGCACACCGCGCCAGGCGTCGACGCAGCGCTGTTAAAGATTGTCGCTGCCAGCAAGACCAGCCCGCTCAAGATCATGCGCGACTATGTCGGCTTGGCGTTTGGGCCGGGAAAAATCACTTTCGAGGACTACACTCAGCTGCGGCTTTTCGACAACGCGTTCTGGTCAGGAGTGAACCGCAGGACCGTCGTCGGGCGGCGCGGCAGTGCCGCGATCTATCAGACCATTAATTACAGGCACGATTGGTGGGCGCTCGCCGCAAACAAAGTAGCTTCCACCAGCTACCTCGCGGCGCACGGCTTCCCGGTCATCCCGATCCTGGCGATTTATTGCAGCAATTTGAAAACCGGCACCGGCAACGTCGCGTGCAACGACCAACAGCTCCACAAAATTCTCACCGACGAATCCAACTATCCGATGTTCGGCAAGCCAACTGAGGGCGTGCAGAGCCTTGGCTCAGTCGGCTTGCGCCGCTATGCGCCTGAGAAAAAGAGCCTCGAAACACATGAGGGTCATGAGATCCCGCTCGACACCCTCGTCGAGCAACTGCGTACGCATTATTCGGCGGGATATCTCTTTCAAAAGTTTTTGGCACCGCATGCCGCCATTCGCGCGCTATGCGGAAACCGGCTTGCAACCGTGCGCATAATCACCTTGGCGACTGAGTCCGGCCCAAAGGCGTTCCGCGTCTGCTGGAAAATTCCTGCTGGAGCAAACGTGGCGGACAACTATTGGCGTAAGGGTAACCTCCTTGCCAAGATCGATATCGGCCAAGGGCGGGTGCTCCGTGTTCTGTCGGGAGTCGGGCTCGATCTTGTGCAGCATGACCGTCACCCCGACACCGATGCACTCATGATCGATTTTCAAATCCCCTACTGGCAGCACATGCTCGATACCGTCATCGAGGCTGCGCGAATGATGCGGCATATCCCGCTGATCGGATGGGACGTGGCGGTGCTGGACGAAGGGCCCGTGATTGTCGAGATGAACGAGAATCCCGATTTCTTCTTACCCCAGCTCGCGGATGGGCAAGGTGTCCTTGAGGCGGAACTGACGGATTTCATGGCGGCACAAAAACGCAAGTTCGCCGAGGACAAAAAATCCAACGCGCTGACGTTTAAGACCTGAACGCCGCAAAGCCTGCCGGTGCGATGAAAAAGAAATATCCAGCAAATTTCGGCGGAAGTCTGGACCCTTCAGATTGGCGAAGCATCCGAACCCAAGGGCACCGGATGCTTGATGATATCCTCGACTATATCGAGGGCATTCGCGAGCGCCCGGTTTGGCAACCGATCCCCGACTCTGTCCGCGCGCGCTTTCATGAAGCGGTTCCGACCGATCCGACGGAGCTGGCGGCGGTCCATGACGATTTCATGCGTCATATTCTTCCCTTTGCCACCGGCAATTCGCATCCAAGATTTATGGGTTGGGTGCATGGCGGCGGCAACGTGGCTGGAATGCTGGCGGAGATGCTGGCGGCCGGCCTTAACGCAAATCTCGGCGGTCGCGATCATGTTCCGATCGAGGTCGAGCGCCAGATTGTCCACTGGACGCGCCTGCTTTTCGATTTTCCGAGCACCGCGACTGGTCTGTTTGTCACCGGCTCGTCAATGGCAAATCTGCTCGGCGCCCTGATCGCGCGAACTCGCGCATTGGGTATCGACGTACGCCAGAATGGACTTGCATCGACCAGCAAGCGGCTGGTCGCCTATACATCTGCGGCTGCTCACCGCTGTATCTCACAAGCCATGGATTTGTCAGGCCTCGGCATCAAGTCGCTTCGTGTCATCGCCACGAACGACGCGTATCAGATTGACATCGACGCGCTCAACGAAGCGATTGCAAGCGACCGCAAAGCTGGTTTCACGCCATTCCTCATGATTGGAACAGCAGGCACGGTCGATACCGGCGCCCTTGACGATCTGGCCGCCCTCGCGAGCATCGCAAAACGAGAAAACCTCTGGCTCCATGTGGATGGCGCTATTGGCGCGCTTGCCATTATGGCGCCGGACCTGGCGCCACGGCTTGCCGGCATCCAACAGGCGGACTCGATTGCGCTTGATTTCCACAAATGGGGGCAGGTGCCTTACGACGCAGGATTTCTGCTGGTACGAGACGGCACCCTTCATCGCGATACTTTTGCTTCGCCGGCGGCATATTTGCGACGGGAGACTCGTGGCCTCGCGGCCGGAGGCCATTGGCCTTGCGATTTTGGTCCCGACCTGTCGCGCGGCTTTCGCGCGCTCAAGACGTGGTTCACTCTTAAGGTCTACGGAACCGCCGCGCTAGGAGCAATGATATCTCGGACTTGCGAGCTGGCGCGCTACCTTGAGATCAAGATTGCCACAACGAAAGAATTGGAGCTTCTGGCCCCGGTTTCACTCAATATCGTATGTTTCCGTCATCGTGGAGAAAATCCTGATCGATTGAATGCACAGATCGTGGCGGATATGCACGAGTCTGGCATTGCAGCGCCTTCCACGACCGTCCTCGGAAATCGCCTCGCGATCCGTGTGGCACTATTCAACCACCGTACCGAACCGCGCGACATTGATGCATTGATCAATGCCGTTCTGAAACTTGGCGCCGCCGCAACGCGAAAGTGTGTGGCTTAGCGCCAAAGTCAGATCGAAGGTTGAGTGCGATGTATGCGCTTAAAATTTGTTTTCCGCTGGCCCAGGGCCATGGTGGTGGCCTGAAGTGTGTAAATTGCTGGTCTTAGTTTTCTCTAAAACCGCCGCTAAAGCCTCAGCCGCAGGGACTTTTGTTGTGGTCCCGCTGCGAAGCCGTTGACCCTCAGGACACTTACGTTCCGTGTACCGGATGGTGGGTAATTGGCCACACAGCCGAGGCTTGCCAAAATCGGTTGGACCTCCGACAATCTTGACCGTTCGCGACGAGAAGCTTGCCAAGCGACAACTGCAAGCCCCGCGAAAGTGGGAGGAGAAATCATGCGCTTTCTGAAGTTTGCGCTGGCTGCCGCGTGTGCGTTCAGTCTTTCAAGCCTTTACCCCGCCAACAGCGCCGAGCCGGTAAAAATTCGCATGTCATGGGTAGCACCAGTTGCGAACTGGGCGTCCATTATCCTTGAGAAAAAGGAGTTAGCCGTACATTTGGGCAACTCGTACACGCTCGAGTCGGTTCGCTATCAGGGAACGCCGCAAATGATTACGGCGATCGCCAACAATGAGTTGGAGGTGTCCAACCTCGCCTACTCGTCACTTGCCATCGCGATCGAAAATGCCGGTCTCGATGATATCCGGGTGATTGCCGATGAGTTCCAGGACGGCGTGCCCGGTTATTTCAGTGAGCAGTTCTACGTTCGCAAGGATAGCGGCATCAATAAAGTAGAGGATCTCAAGGGTAAGGTGGTCGCCACCAACGGCGGCGGCAGTGCAGTTGATGTCGCCATGCGCGCCATGTTGAAAAAACATGGTCTCGAGGAAAAGCGCGACTATACGATGATCGAAGCACCTCTGCCGACCATGCCGGCCGTTCTCTCGGACAAAAAAGCCGACCTGGTTCCCGCCGTGTTGCCATTCGCGCTTAACCCCAAGCTCAAGGAAGATGGCAAGGTTCTCTTCGAACAAAGAGAGGCGATCGGCATCACGCAAATGATCGTGTGGACAGCGCGCAAGTCATTCATCGATAAAAACCGTGCGGCGATGGTCGACTTCATGGAAGATATGCTGCGCATTACACGATGGTATCTCGACCCGAAGAATCATGATGAAGCCGCAAAGATCGCCTCCAATATCACCAAGGTGCCGCCTGAGCGTTTCGGCTGGCTGTTCACAAAGGCCGACACCTATCGCGATCCGAATCTGCTGCCGAACGTGGAAGCCTTGCAGCGCAACGTCGACATGACGCAAGACCTGGGATTTGTGAAGAAAAAGATCGACGTCAAGAAATATGTCGACGTCAGCCTCGCCCAGGAGGCAGCAAAGCGGCTGAAATAGCAATATTGGTGGTATTCGAACGGCCCCGGAAGACAATTCCGGGGCCGTGTCTTTTTTTCAGATCTAGAATCGCTACAGTAGTGCGGCCGGACCGACCAGAGATTATGCCAAATGATCGCGGTACGCGAGCCAGCCATAATTCGGTATTGGCCAGACACATTGCGCTGGGGGATATGCCTTTTGCTGGCACTGAGCCTGCACGCGGGAGCTGCCGCGTTGCTGCTGACACGGAGTGATCCCTTCGACTCGCTTGCAAGCGCGCCGGTGATCATGATCGAGCTCGCGGAAGTCCCTGTCGCTCCAAATGTCACACCGACGGATCTCCCGCCGAGTCGGCAAGAAACCGAAGCGCAGCCTCAGCCCGAACCGCCAAGGCGGGTCGAAAAGGCCGAACTCAAACTGGACCTGGCGAAAGAGGCGGAACTTTCGGCGACGCCGCCTGCGCCTGCCGAGAAGCCGAAAGAGAAGAATGCAAAACAGCAGCACGCGAGTCTGGGCGGCGCCCCCAGCACCGCTGATCAGCGTGCGGCGCGCGCGGCAGCGCAAGCGCCGGGCGCGACCTCACATAATCCCGATGCAATACCGAGTTGGAAATCAGCGCTGGTGGCTCGACTCGAGCGCTACAAGCGCTATCCGGCGGAGGCACAGTCCCGTGGCGAATCTGGCGTCGCGCAGCTTGCATTTAGCGTCGACCGCGGTGGCGGCGTCCATCATGCCCACATTGTGCGGGGCTCCGGTTCAAGTTCTCTCGATCGCGAGACGCTGGCCCTTGTGGAGCGAGCCGCCCCGATGCCTCCACCGCCACCGGAAGTCACCGGCGCGCAAATTCCGGTTGTGGTGCCAATCCGCTACAATGCGCGCTGAACTCAGCCGTGACGGCGCCTGGGTTGCTCAGCTGACTGCTCGCCGACGATCTGGCCAATCATCACCAGCACCGGACCGGGTAAGGCTGCTTCTGCAAGCCGTTCAGGAAGCTCGACGATCGGGGCGGCCACCACGGTTTGGTCAGGCCGGGTGGCGCGCGCAATCGCAATCGCCGGTGTATGCGGATCGAGGCCTTCCGCGGTCGCCATCTCGACCAGCGCCGCAAGAGTACGGGTCGGCATGTAAATCGCCGTCGTGGTCGTCGGATCTGCGAGGCTTCGCCAATCGAGGTCGTTCGGCAGCGCACCGTTCTTCGCATGGCCTGTGACATATTGCAGCCGACGCGCCCGTTTACGATCGGTCAGCGGGAGGCCGAGCTTTGCCGCAGCCCCCTGCGCAGCCGTGATACCGGGCACCACGTCGACCGTAATGTTCGCCGCCTCACAGGCTGCGATTTCTTCGGCTGCACGCCCGAAAATCAAAGGATCGCCACCCTTGAGGCGAACAACGCGCTTGCCCTGCCTTGCAAGGCTCACCATCAGCGCATTGATATCCTCTTGCTTGCACGATGGTCCAAAGCCTGTCTTACCGACCAGCATCTTTCTCGCTTCCCGACGCGCGAAATCGAGTACATCGCGGGAGACCAGATCATCAAACAGGATCACGTCGGCTGACTGCAGCGCCCGAACGGCGCGCAAGGTCAGAAGCTCAGGATCACCTGGCCCGGCCCCAACCAGCGTCACAGAACCATTTTCGACTGCCGGTCCAAATCCCCTAACCTCGGCCACAAATCGTTCAAAATCGTTTTGCGTAGGCTCACTTTCGGGATTGGTGATCGCGTATGCGGTAAACAACTGCCAGAACTTGCGGCGGCCCGCGAACGACAGCCCTGAGGCCTTGACTGCATTGCGCCAGCGCGCGGCGGCAGTCGCCCAGCCAGAAAAGCCAGTCGGCAAAAGTGCTTCCAATTTTGCCCGGATTGCCTGCGCAAATACTGGAGCCGCCCCATCAGTGGAAATCCCAATGACTAGTGGCGAGCGGTTGACGATGGCGCCGAAGGAAAAATCGCAGAACACCGGCTTGTCGATAACGTTGACCGGCACCGCGGCCGCCCGCGCGGCCGTCGCAAATGCTGCGGCGCCTTCATCATCTTCGAAAGCGCCAATCGCTACGGCGGCACCCGGCAAATCCGCCGATGTCCAGCCACGCCTATGGATTTTAATCACGCCGCGTGGCGGAGCTTCGGCAAGTTGCAGCAGCTCGTTGCAAACGTTCAACGCATAGATTTCAACGTGAGCTCCGGATGCGGATAACAGCTCCGCTTTCCATGCTGCAGCGGGACTCCCGCCGGCCAGCACGGCCCGCTTTCCCTCGAGCGAAAAAAACACGGGCAGCCGCGCAAGCGCACCCATTCGGGGCAACTCCGTATCAAGCGGTTTGCGCGGCACGTTCATGAATCACAATCTTTTTGAGTTCCGGCAGGCACGACCCGCAATTGGTACCAGCGGATAGCAAAGTACCGATTTCTTGTACGCTAGCCGCTGCGCCGCTTGCAAGCGCAGCGCGAATGGCATTTAAACCGACGCCGAAACACGCGCAGATGACTGGCCCACAATCGGCGATTCCAGTTGTCGATTTGCCCGTCAGTACTACACGTCTTTGCAGATCGTCCAAAGCTTCGCTTTCGAATAACGCTTTCACTGTATCCCATGACGGCGCCGCTTCGGCCCTGCCCAGGAATAAGCAAGCTGCGAGCCGGCCGTCGCTGAAGGCCGCAACGCGATAGATCCCTCGAGGTTCGTCGAAATATTCCGCGAATTCATCACCTTTAAATAGTGTTGCGGCACGCGTGCGCCAAGCGGTGGGGTGGTCGTTGCTCGCGAGCAGTAAGCCGACGCCATTTGTTACAGCCACACTGGCCCAAAAGGCCTCGGGGGGCAAAGCGAGCGGTGCCCGTGCAAGTGCGAACCCACGATAGGCGAATACGACTGGCTCAATCGCGACTGGAGTTGCCTTCAATTCAGGCTGACCGGAATAGGGATCGCTGGCGGACCCGACCAGCTCGCCGACCCGAGCGGAGGATGCAGTCGCGTCGCTCCAGTGAATCGGGACGAATATCGATCCGCGCCGCTGAGACGCGCTAAAAGTGACTCTGAAGATACAACAGCCGTGAACTGAATACACGCGCGCGAAGCCGCCATCGGCAAGTCCGGCCGTCGCTGCATCTTCGGGGTGCACCTCCACACAAGGTTCTGGAGCATGATTCGCAAGCCTCGGGCTCAGACCCGAGCGCGTCATTGTATGCCACTGATCACGTAAGCGGCCTGTGTTGAGACGAAACGAAAATCGGTCGGAAATCGTAGTCCTCGGCGCCGGCTTTTTTGGCACTACCAGTTGCGCCTTTTTGTCCGGTGTAAAGAAATGACCCTCCGCAAAGAGGCGCATCTCGCCGCGGGCTTCACCGCTGCGCGCGGGCCATTGCAGCGGATCAAGCGCATTGAAAGCGTTGTCGTCAAGTTCCGCCAACGCGCCAATATTGAAGGCTCGCTCGCCGTTGTTTTCAAATGACGATAGTGCTGCATGCTCACGAAAAACATCCGCCGCTGATTCATAACCGAAGGCTTCGCCATAACCCATGCGGCGCGCAACCTGGGTCACGATCCACCAGTCGGGTCGCGCGTCCCCCGGCAACGGCAAGAATGTCCTTTGGCGCGAGATGCGCCGTTCGGAATTTGTGACGGTGCCGTCCTTCTCGCCCCATGCGGCCGCCGGCAACAAGATTTTTGCGCCGGTGTTGATCGTATCGTTGGCTAACACGTTGTCTGAAACGACAAACAGATCGAGCTTGGCAAGTGCCTGGCGCATTGCCCGCGCCCGAGGTAACGAAACTGCCGGGTTAGTCGCCATCACCCACAGTGCCTTGATCTTCCCTCGTTCGATCGCATCGAACATCTGCACGGCTTTCAAGCCTTCGCGCCGCGCCATGTTCGACGTTCGCCAGAAACGCGCGACGCGATCGATCTCGCTGGGCGAGAATCGCATGTGTGCGGCGAGCTGATTGGCGAGTCCGCCAACCTCACGCCCACCCATCGCATTGGGCTGACCCGTGAGCGAAAACGGTCCCATGCCCGGTTTCCCAATGCGACCGGTGGCGAGATGGCAACTGATAATACTGGTGACCTTGTCCGTTCCCTGCGCCGACTGGTTCACGCCTTGCGAAAAACAGGTAACAACGTTTGGTGTCGCGCAGAATAGCTCGAAGAAGCGTGCGACGTCCGTCTCGCTCAACCCAGTTAGCGCCGCTGTGGCTGCAGCGTTGGGCGCAATTTCGCGCGCCCGCACCAAGGCTTCGGTGAAACCGTCCGTGTGGCCGTCGATATAGCCGTAGTCAACGGCGTGGGTCTCGGCCAGATGCACAAGCAGGCCGCAGAATAGCGCCGTGTCCATGCCGGGAGCGATTGGCAAAAACAGGTCGGCATCTTCCGCCGTCGCTGTACGCCGCGGATCGACCACCACTAGTTTGGCGCCCCGTGCGCTCTTGTTAGCTATCATGCGTTGATACAACACCGGGTGGCACCAGGCAGCATTCGACCCGACGAGGATAATGAGATCGGCGAGGTCGATATCCTCATAACTACCGGGGACAACGTCGGCACCGAAAACGCGATGATGGCCCGCAACCGAGGACGCCATACAGAGCCGGGAATTTGTGTCGACATTGGCCGAGCCGATGAACCCCTTCATCAGCTTGTTGGCCACATAGTAATCCTCCGTCAGCAGCTGGCCCGAGAGATAGAAGGCAACCGCGTCCGGGCCGTACTGGTCAATCGTCTGCGCCAGGCCGTCCGCCACGCGATTAAGCGCCTCGTCCCACGTCACGCGTGCCGGCGTTCCGTCCGCTTGGCGCACCATTGGGTGCAGCAGCCGACTGCCGAGCCCAAGTGTCTCGCCCAGCGCCGAACCTTTCGAACAAAGCCTGCCGAAATTTGCCGGATGCCCGGGGTCACCGGCAATTATCGCGCCACCGCGTCCGTCGGGCTTGGCCAGCACGCCGCAACCCACGCCACAGTAGGGACAAGTCGTGCGCACTGCGGGCGGATGATGCGAAGGCGCATTCATCAATAGACATCCTGCTGATAGCGGTTCTTTTTCTTGAGGTCCGCGACGAAAGCTGCTGCCTCTTCCGCACTGCGCGCGCCGTGCTGGGCGACAATATCAACGAGCGCCAGTTCGACATCCTTGGCCATGCGTTTGGCGTCACCGCAGACGTAGATGTGTGCCCCATCCGTGAGCCACGCCCACAGATCACGGCCGACCTCTCGCATACGATCCTGTACATAGATCTTCTGGTCGCTGTCGCGCGACCAGGCAAGCGAGAGCCGAGTCAAGACGCCGGACGATTTCATGCTCTTGAATTCGTCCTCATAAAAGAAATCGTAGTTGGAACGCTGATGGCCGAAGAACAGCCAATTGCGGCCGGACGCCTGTATTGCCCAACGCTCTTGCAGAAAGGCGCGGAACGGCGCCACGCCCGTGCCAGGTCCAATCATGATGATCGGGATCGAGGGATCGGCTGGCAGCCTGAAAGCTTTTGCCGTCTGCATATAAATCTTTACGTTCGTACCGGGTTTGACGCGGTCGGCAAAGTAAGTGGACGCAACGCCGAGCCGCCGGCGATTGCCAATGTCGTAGCGCACGGCGTCGACCGTCAGTGCAACCCGCCGCGGATCGAGCTTCGGTGAGGACGCAATCGAATAGAGACGCGGCTGTAACGGATCGAGGGATTCGATGAATGCTTCGGGATCTGGCCGGACGCCGGGGAATTTCTCAATTGCCGCCAACACGTCGATCGTTTCGGCGTCTCCGTCCGGATCTTCGCCAGCAGCGAGTGCCCTCGCCTTCTGCCGCCGCTCACCGCCGGTGATATAGGAGTACAGCTGGAAAAGCATGTCAGGCGCGGGCGACAGAGACACGCTGTCGAGCAGACACTCGCGCAAGGTGCGACCGCCGATGGGGAAATCAGTGGGCGCATCGAGCGCCTTGATCACTGCGTCGACTAGTCCGGGATCATTGGTCGGGAATACACCGAAAGAATCGCCGACGGCATAGTCGAGTCCACGCGTTGAAACATTCAACTCGACATGCCAAGTCTCTTTTTGGGAGCCGCGCTTGTTGAGTCTCTTGCATGACAGCACCGTCGCTATCGCCGGATTGTCGCGCGAATAGTGTGGTATAGTTTCTGCTTCTGGCACGGCCTCCCCGGCAGACACGGAAACGCGGGCTAATGCGGGCGGCGCACTTTTGAACTCTTCGTACAATTTCTTGAGCATGCGGGCGGTTTCCTTGCCGCCCGGCACGCACAGATTTAACCGTTCCTCCTTCCCTGAAAAAATCACACCAGAATAGTTGCGACAATCGTAGCCACACTGGCCGCAATCCTGCTGCGCCATTGCCGCCATCATGCGCCAGCGCAGCGGCTTGCCGTCAGCCAGCTTCATGCGCTCGACCATGGGCAAGGTCTGATCGTGCCAGGGCGCGCCGCCGTCATCGTCGTCAGATGTCTTGACACTCGCGCCCGAAATCAGCGCCGTCGCCTGCTCGCCGGAGAGCGGCGTAACGCCGAAACCGTCAAGCGATACCAGGCCCGCGAAAAAGCCATTGAGCCAAACGCGCTGCTCTTCGGAAAACGGCGCAGTGTCCGGCACCAGTGAGGGAATTGGCGGTGGCAGGTTTTGCGTCATTCAGCCGCCTCCGCATCGAACATTTCTTTTAGCGCAGTGAGGTCGTGCCGGCGCGAGAAAGCAAGAAAGCTCTCGTCGGGCGAACGATTAACGAGATAGACTTTCAGCATGCGTTCGATGGTCCGCGGCGCGTCGCCGGCTTTGACGTCGCGGTAAATCTCGCGGCCGAGGGCCGCATTGGGACCAAAGCCGCCCCCGATATAGATGTGGTAGCCCTCGATCTGCTCCTCGCGCTCCTCCACCTTGCAGGCGAGCAAGCCGATGTCTCCGATGTAATGTTGGGCGCAGGAATGATGGCAGCCGGTGAGATGAATGTTCACGGGGCTGTCAAGGTCGACACGGCCCTCGCACCACTGCGCGATGTCTTCCGCGTGACGCTTGGTGTCCGATGCCGAGAATCGACAGCCGACATTCCCGGTACATGCAACGAGGCCCGCCCGAATGGATGTCGCCTGTGTGGCCAAGCCGAGCGCCTTGATGGCCGCCTGGGCCACAATGATTTTGTCGGACGCGATGCCAGAAATTAACAAGTTCTGCCAGACAGTTAGCCGGATGTCGCCATCGCCGAGATCTTGCGCGATCTTGGCGAGTCCGCGCATCTGCCGCGCGGTCAGTCGCGCCACAGGCAGCACGACGCCGATCCAATTGAGCCCGGTCTGCTTTTGCGGATGGACGCCGATATGGGCGGATCGATCATAGGCAGGGCGCGGCGCGATCGCCTCCGCCGGTATCTTTGTCAGCTTGCGGCCAAGCTTCTCCTCGACATGCGCGATGAATTTCTCAAGCCCCATCGTATCCAGCACGTATTTGAGCCGCGCCTTGGTGCGATCGATGCGATTGCCGTGCTCGATGTAAACGCGCACGACGCTATCGGCGACCAACGTCGCCTCTCCCGGCTTGACGATGACCCCGGTATCGCGCGCGAAATCCTTGTGGCCGGTGATGCCGCCGAGCGCCAATCGGAACCAGATTCCCGGTTCTGCGCCGAAGCCATCCTTCACCGCGACCGCCTGGAAACCGATGTCGTTGGTATCTTCCAGGACCGGAATCAAGCCAGCACCGTCGAAACCGACATTGAACTTGCGTGGCAATCCGTACAGCGCGCGCTCGTTGAGAATGTGGAAATGCCATTCACGTGCATATGGCCGTGTGTCGATCAGTTCGTGTGGGTCAATACCGGCAGTGGGCGTTCCGGTAACATTCCGGATATTGTCAGCCCCCGAACCACGCGAGCACAGGCCCAGATCCTGGATCGCCTCAACCATGGCGACAGCGTTCTTTGGCTCGATCTCGCGCATTTGAAGGTTGGCGCGCGTCGTGACGTCGCTATAGCTGCCTGCGTAGCGTTCTGCGAGGTCGGCCAGACCTGCAAGTTGCCAGTGCTTGAGAATTCCGTTGGGAATGCGCAGCCGGCACATATATGAACTTTGCGCGGGCGCGACGTAGAACAGTCCGTAAAAACGCCAGCGGAAATTATCGGGCGGCTTGGGCGGCTCGTTGTTCTTCGCCTGTTGCTTCAAACGCTCGTATGCGTCGAAGGGATGAAGTTCACGCTTGAATTTTTCCTGGTCAGTAAGTTTTTCGCCTGCGGCTATAACTCGGTCTTGCGCGGCAATATGGATTGCATCCGGACCATTCTCCGCCCCCGCAGCGCCATTGGACGGCGGTCTCCCGCGTGCGGTACGCGCTGCGTTGAGCCCCGAGGCGAAGCCTTCAAGATAGCGCTTCTGTTCGGGGGTAAAGTCGCTCGACATCACGCAGCCTTTCGCTCGGCCAGCGCGCGGCCAAAGATGATGTCGTCACGGATTGCCTCGATCGAAGTGCCGGTTTGGATAAGATCAAGATACCAGAGTGCGTCCGCAGTATCGCCAAACAGCACTGCTCCGGCAACGCGCCCATCAGCGATCACCAGCTTCTTGTAGGTGCCGATGCCAGGATCGGAGAGCACTAACTGTTCGGTGCCCGGCGCGCCGATGAAATCTCCGGCCGAAAATACGTTCACGCCGGATACTTTGAGATTCGTAGCAATCACACTTCCAGGATATTGCACCTTGTCGCCGGAAAGATGCGCGGCGAGAACGCGTGCCTGTGCGTAAGCTGGCTCGACCAACCCATAACAGACGCCACGGTGTTCCGCGCATTCTCCGATCGCATAGATGCCCGGCCTGCTGGTCTGCAGATGATCGTCGACGATAATGCCGCGGTCGATATCGACATCGACATTACGGGCGAGATCGGTGTTTGGGCGGATACCGGCTGCAACCACCACCAAGTCTGCCTCGATCTCCCGGCCATCCTTGAGCGCAACCGCTTGTGCCCGGCGCTTGCCGCGGACGCCGATGGTTTCGGCGCTAAGATCAACCTCAATGCCCCGTGCCTCGACGGCAATTTTCAGCATTCCGGCAGCACGCGCGTCGAGCTGACGTTCCATCAAACGGTCCATCAGGTGGACCACCGTGACCTGAGAGCCAGCCTTGGCCAGCCCATAGGCGGCTTCGAGGCCCAGCAGCCCACCGCCGATCACCACCGCTTTCACGCGCTTGGCCACCGCCGCTTCGATCATGGCAACATCACCAAGATCGCGGAATGTCATGACTCCGGGTAATTCCATGCCCGGCACATTGAGACGGATAGGGCGCGAACCCGTCGCGAGAACCAGCTTGGCATATGGCAGCGCTGCACCATCAGCAAGCCGGACACGCCGGATCGCCGGATCGATCGCAATGGCCTTGCGGCCGTAAAGCAGCGTGACGCCGCGATCGCGCCACCAGTCTGCAGGCCGCAGCTCTATGTCACCGCGCGAGGTTTCTTGCGCCAGCACCGAGGACAGCAGCACCCGGTTATAGGCGAGGCGAGGCTCCTCACCGACCACAGCGATTGCGTAGCGGCCGAGTGTGCGATGGCTGAGGTCCTCCACCAGCCGCATTGCAGCCATCCCGTTGCCGACGATGACCAGCGGCTCACTCATCAGGCCGCCTCGACAAAGCGGTGGCGCTCGTAGAGGAATTCCAGTACGCGCTGCCGACATTTCAGGAACGTGGAGTCAGCGACGAGCTCGAGCCGCTTGCGCGGCCGCGATAGTGGCACTTCGAGGATCTCACCTATCTGCGCCGACGGACCGTTGGTCATCATCACAATGCGATCGGACAACAGGACCGCTTCATCCACATCGTGTGTAATCATCATTACGGTGTTTCCGAGTTTCTGGTGGAGTCCCATTACCGTGTCCTGCAGATGCGCCCGCGTCAGCGCATCGAGCGCGCCGAACGGCTCGTCGAGCAGCAGCACTTTCGGCTCCATCGCGAGCGCCCGGGCAAGACCAACGCGCTGCTTCATGCCACCGGAGATTTCCGCCGGACGCTTGGTCCTGGCGTGGCTCATCTGCACGAGGTCGAGATTGTGCAGCGTCCAGGCATGTCGTTGGGCGCGTGATTTTGTTGAAGAAAATACCTTGTCCACCGCCAACCGCACATTGTCGTACGCCGTAAGCCAGGGCAGCAGACTGTGATTCTGGAATACGACCGCGCGATCAGGACCGGGCTCATTCACCTCACGGCCCTCGAGAAGTATTCCGCCAGCGGTCGGGGGAGTCAGCCCAGCTACGATGTTGAGCAGTGTCGATTTCCCGCAGCCGGAATGACCAATGATCGAGACGTATTCGCCTCGCGTCACCTCAAAGGTGATGTCCTTGAGGACGCGCGTCTCACTCGCGCCTCGGGCGAACGTTTTATCGACGTGATCGATCTTGCAATACGGGATCATGTCTGGTCCTCAATTGGCCGCAGTACCGCGAGTGACGATGGAGGCGACGCCGGCGACAATGCGGTCAAGCACAAAACCGACCAACCCGACGTAGATTAGCGCCACGATGATCTCGGAGATGTGCGACGAGTTCCAGGCATCCCAGATGAAGAAGCCGATGCCGACGCCGCCGATCAACATTTCCGCGGCAACGATTGCAAGCCACGACAAACCGATGCCGATGCGCAATCCAGTGAAGATGTAAGGTGCTGCCGACGGCACCATGATCTTCACAAAGAACTCAAACGGGTTGAGCCGGAGAACTGCCGCAACGTTGCGATAGTCTTGCGGGATATTGCGGATGCCAACCGCGGTGTTGATGATAATCGGCCAGATCGCGGTAATAAAAATCACGAAGATCGCCGACGGCTGTCCGTCGCGGAATGCAGCCAGTGACAGCGGCAACCATGCGAGCGGCGGCACCGTGCGCAAAACCTGGAAAATCGGGTCGAGACCGCGCATTGCCCAAACCGACTGGCCGACCAGCGTCCCCAGTGCCACGCCTGCCACCGACGCAAGCGCATAGCCGAGCGCGACACGGTGCAGACTTGCCGACAGATGCCAGAACAGACCTTTGTCGAGCCCGCCGCGGTCGTAGAAGGGATGCGCAATCAGGTCCCAGGAATCTTTCACTATGCGCGACGGTGGCGGCAGCGTGGAACCGGTCTTTCGACACAAGAGCTCCCAAACCACCAATAACAACGCGACGACGACCAAAGGCGGTAGGACTTTGGCTGCTCCCTCGCCTAACGCATTGAGAATTCTGGACCTCAACGCTACCCGCCTGGGCGAAAGTGGGAGGACTGTCGCCTCCTTAGGTCCCAATGGCGGAATGCTCGCAACTTGGCCGGTTTTGACCAGTGGCATGTTCATCGTGCGGGATCTCCGTTGACGTGTCGACGAATCACACTTCGACACGTTTGATTGCGAGGCTCTTGAGATAGGCAGCCGGATTCTCCGGGTCGAATATTTTTCCGTCGAAGAATTTCTCCTTGCCGCGCGACGTTGAGGCCGGAATATCTGCAGCCGCGACGCCGAGGGTCTTCGCGGCGTCACGCCAGAGGTCCTCGCGATTGACTTTCTTGACCAACGCCTTGGCATCAAGGCCAGGTTCGTATTTGCCCCAGCGGATATCCTCAGTGAGGAACCAAAGCTCGTGGCTCTGGAACGGATATGATGCGTGGTCGCGCCAATATTTCATGGTGTGCGGCGAGTTCTCGACCACCTTGTCCGGAATGCCGTAATCGAATTTTCCGGCGGAGCGGTCGTAGATGTCCTCGGGCGGACAGTTGATCCATTGTCGCTTGCCCATGATCTGCGCCAGCTCTTGCTTGTTCTCCATCTTGTCCGCCCACTGCTGCGCCTCCATTACTGCCATCAGAATGGCCTTGGCAGCGTTCGGATACTTGTCGACCCAGGCAGCGCGCATAGCGAGCGACTTTTCCGGATGCTTGTTCCAGATCTCGCCGGTATTCACGGCCGTGTAGCCGATGCCCTGATGGATGAGCTGAAGATTCCATGGTTCGCCCACGCAAAAGCAGTCCATGGTGCCGACCTTCATATTCGCCACCATCTGCGGCGGCGGCACAACAATGGTCTCGATATCTTTGTCCGGATCGATACCGCCGGCGGCGAGCCAATAGCGAATCCACAAATCATGCGTTCCGCCCGGGAAAGTCATCGCGGCCTTCACGGCTTTACCAGAAGCTTTCTTTTTATCGAGCGCTGCTTTGAACGGACTAGCGTCCACGCCAAGTTTGAGATCGGCATATTCCTTGGCGATCGAAATCGCCTGCGCGTCAAGATTAAGCCGCGCCAGCATGTACATCGGCGTCGGCACATTGTTTTGCGTGACCTTTCCGGTCGTGATCAGGTAAGGCATTGGCGTCAGAATATGTGCGCCATCGATGCCGTTTCCTTCCGATCCGAGTACGAGATTGTCGCGCGTTGCACCCCAAGAAGCCTGTTTGGCAACTTCGACGTCTGGCATGCCGTGCTTTGCAAAGAAGTCTTTATCCTTCGCAACGAACAGCGGGCCTGCGTCGCTCAGTGCGATGAAACCGAGTAGCGCCTTTGTGACTTCAGGACCGGCCGCCTCAGCAATATAGGTGCCGAAGGGAAATTGCGTATTCACTGCGCCGAGTAGTGCAGCAGTTCCTGCACCGGCCTTAAGAAATGACCGACGGCTCAATGCACGGCGGCTGTTGCGTTCCTGCTTGATCGTCATTGTTGTCGTCATCCTTCTGTTCGTGTTGCGCTGACCGACATGCTCCACCTCACCGTTTCCCCTCGTTCTCGGTTTTCTGCTCACGCCAACGAAAAAGCCGCAGACCTGAAGCGCGCCATTGCGCATTCCCCAGGACAGCGGCGTTGCTATCGGCCCGTCATTGGACCATGAGCGAAAGAAAGGTGCGCTCCTTCAGCCTCGTCAATTCAATTGCCGTGCCAACTCTGCCAAAGAGCCAGAAAACTAAACAAATTCAAACAATTAATAGAAAATCGCACAGCTCGCGATTCGTGCCGATCCAGCATTTGGCTGCTCACATACGCCGCAATATGCGGAATATTTGTGCAGCGCAAAATCAGCGAACGACCGACAGACGGGGCTGCCGTACGCGCTTGTTGCGCCATGCAGCCAAGTAGCCGGCAATGTCACGGGCCTCGAAGTCCGGACCAACAAAGGCGCCAACGCTGTCGGCGATTTTGCCACCGCCGGCCTGCCCATGCGCGTTGCCAACCGCACCGTCGTAAAGATCGGGACGAAAAACATTTTCCGCTGTCATCTGCAATTCGTCAGACAACGGCGCCTGTCCCCAGCGCACGATCTGCGCATAAGCCCAAGCAGCCTGAACCGGATCGGGCCGGTTCGCCCTGCTACGGTCAATGACGATGTAACTGTCGTTTTTTCGAATCGCCCCCTCCGGCGTGATCTTGAGGTTACCGCCGAGTGTGCGGTGGACGAGTTCGGGCAATGTTTCGAGCCGGTGCGCGACGATATAAACCACACGTTCGCGGTTTTCGATTTTGCCGACGAATTCACTTGCACGCGACATACTGCGAACAAGTGCGGCAACCGTATCATGGTTTTCACCGGCCCAATGTTCGCGCAGCGCCAATACTTTTTCCGAAACGTGCGCCATAATCTCACAGCCGAAGTGCAAGATGTTGCCGACACCTAAATCCACTGCGACAGAATTCCAGGGTGCGCCGACACAAAAACCGTCCACATGCCCGCTGACAAGACTTTCCACCATGTATGGCGGCGGGAGCACAACAAGCCGCACATCTTCATCCGGGTCAACTCCGCCCGAAGCCATCCAATACCGGAGTTGATAGTTGTGATTGGAAAACGGGAATGTCATCCCGAAGGTCAGCGTCTCGACGCCTCGCTTTTTTCGATCCGCCACGACGCGTGCGAGTGCGCGGGCGGATACGTTGGGATCGGTAATATCGCTATCGCCGGCGCTCAAGAGCGCGGCAAAGAGCCGGGGCGATACCGTAATGGCATTGCCATTATAGCCAAGGTTAAAGGGCACAATGAGCGGTACGCGCACATGGCCGATGCCGAGGCTTGAAGCGATCGCAACCGGTGAAAGCAGATGCGCAGCATCGAACAAGCCGATGTTCAACTTGTCGCGCACATTGGACCATGATACCTCGCGAACCAGTTCGACGCTAAGTCCCTCCGCCGCTGTAAAGCCTTGATCGACGGCGACGAGGAGTGTGGTGGCGTCCACCAGGGGGATATAGCCGATACGGAGCGGCGCGGTCATTTAAGCAACTCCGCGGCTGTAATCACCGATTGAGCGATCTCTATGATTTTCTTGTTTTCGTTCATGGCCGTTGTGCGCAGAAGGACATACGCTTTTTCTTCGGTGAGATTCTTGGCCTTCATGAGTATGCCTTTGGCTCGGTCAATGATCTTGCGCTCCTCAAGAGCGTCTTTGGCATGATCGAGTTCGGATTGCAGGCGAGCAAACGCATTAAAACGTGAAATGCAAAGATCGAGTATGCTGGTGACTCGTTCTTTCTTCAGTCCATCGACGATGTAAGCGGATACGCTCGCATCGACAGCCGCTTGAATAGACGCGCTATCGCTTTGGTCGACGAACATTGCGACCGGACGCTTTACCGCCCGGCTCATTTGAAACATTTGTTCAAGTACGTCGCGGCTCGGATTTTCAAGATCGATCAAAATCACATCCGGGTCGAGCGCATAGATGCGCGCGAGGAGATTGTGCGTTTCGGCAATGCGTTGAACCTGCGTAAATCCGGCCTCGCGTAAACCATCTTCGAGGATGGCGGCACGGATCGAGCTCTCATCGACAATGGCAATTTTCAGCGCCGAATCCCGTTGTTCCCCCGACGATACCGTGCCGTGGCCTGATGGATCCAATCCCTTGCGCGTCTCAACCAAGTTCCGGGTCCTTGCCGGCATTCTTTTCGCCTAGGTTGCGCCCAATGCCCTTGGCGCTATTCAAGCAAGACCCGTTCCACCCGAATTGGCCCGAAAATGCCCATACGGGAACAGTTAACACTCATCGATCGCCTATTTTTGTGGCAAGTGCGCTTTATCAGCAGCGGCCGCTGCGCGCGAATTATGACGCTCGGCGCGATCCGGTATTGGCGTGGAAATCACGGCCATTGCCGCTCGCCGCGACGAAGCCGGCGCGGATGACAAAGTCACCCAGCCGCTCGCCTTTTTGTCGGTCGGCTGCGTAGGCCGCGAACACCGGTTCGAGTGCGGCGACAATGCCGCCGTGGTCGAGGTCCTCGGCGTAGAGCTTGTTAAGCCGCGAGCCGTCGAAGGCCGCTCCGAGATAAAGATTGTAAAGGCCCGGCCCTTTGCCGACCAAACCAATTTCGGCGAGATAAGGTCGCGCGCAGCCGTTCGGACATCCGGTCATGCGAATAATAATGTCGTCGGCCGAGAGTCCGTGCTTGACGAGCCGCTCGTCGAGCGCGGCCAGCAAGTCGGGCAAATAGCGTTCGCTTTCGGCAAGCGCCAGTCCGCAGGTCGGCAGCGCGACACATGCCAAGGAATTGCGGCGCAGGCCCGACCAAGGGGCAAGCAACCCGGCCTTGGCCGCGATCCAGTGGATCTCGTTCTGCTTGTCGGTTGGAATATTGGCGATGATCAGGTTCTGGTTCGGCGTGATGCGGAAGTCGCCTTCGTGAGTCTGCGCGATCGTTCGCAATGCGCTTTGCTGCGTGTCTCGAACGCGCCCGTTCTGAACGAATAGCATCAGATGACTGCGCCCATCATCGCCCTGCGACCAGCCATAGCGATCGCCGGTTGATGTGAACTTGAATGGCCTAGGCGGCCCCAGTTTGACGCCTGCCCGGCGTTCGACTTCGTTGCGGAAGGTGTCAAGCCCACGATCGTCGATGGTGTACTTGAGCCGGGCGTGCTTGCGATTCTTGCGATCTCCCCAGTCCTTCTGCACAGTGACCACCGCTTCCGCGATCTTCACGGCATCCTCAGTGCCGCAGAAGCCCATCACGTCCGCAGTACGCGGATACGTATCCTCCTCGCCATGGGTCATTCCCATTCCGCCGCCAACAGTCACGTTCCAGCCTAATACCTTGTCCGTATCATCGAGAATGGCGATATAGCCGAGATCGTGAGCGAAGACGTCGACGTCGTTCGAGGGCGGTACAGCCACCACGGTTTTGAATTTGCGCGGCAAATAAGTCTTGCCGTAGATCGGCTCGACCACCTCTCCTTCGCCACCAGCAATGCGCTCGCCATCCAGCCAAATCTCGCGGTAGGCCGGGGTGTGCGGCAACAAATGGTCGGAAATTGCGCGCGCCAGACCAATCGCTGCCTTGTGCGCATACGATTGCTCGGGGAGCACATTGCACATCACATTGCGGTTTATGTCGCCGCAGGCGGCTATGGAGTTGAGCACCACCGCGTCGATTTTTTTCAGCGTCGCTTTCAGATTCGATTTGATGACGCCATGAAGCTGCACGGTTTGCCGCGTTGTCAGCCGTATTGTGCCGTTACCATAATCCCGGGCGACTTCGTCGAGAGCCAGCCATTGCCGCGGCGTCAGCACCCCACCCGGGATACGCACGCGGATCATGAAGGCGAAGGCCTTTTCCATTTTCTTGCGGGTACGTTCCGGCCGCAGATCGCGATCGTCCTGGAGATACATGCCGTGGAACTTCACCAGCTGTGCATCATCCTCGATGACGGCGCCGGTTATTTCCTCACGCAGGCCGTCGGCCAGCGATCCGCGTAAATAATCGCTCGCTTCCTTGATGCGCTCGTTGCGCGAGAATTCGTCGGCCATCGCAGTCCAATGGGAGTGGATCAGTAGACATCCTGCAGGTAGCGCTTTTCGCGCTCCAGCGCCGACACTGCTTGTTCGGCCGCCACGGGAGACAACGCCTTCACCTCGGCATAGGCGCGTACCAGCGCGTTACGTACGTCCTTGGCCATCGCTTTGGCGTCGCCGCAGACATAAAAGTACGCGCCGCCGTCGAGCCATTCGATCAGTGCGATGCGGCGCTCCCACAGCTTGTGCTGGACGTAGATTTTTTCGGGTCTGTCGCGCGAAAAGGCGACGTCCATCCGTGTGAGTGCGCCATCCTTCAGCGCCTCCTGCCAATCGAGCTGGTACAGGAAGTCATGGGTGAAGGTACGGTCGCCGAAAAACAGCCAGCTGCGGCCGGGCGCCTGCGTCGCTCTCCGCTCCTGCACAAAAGCGCGAAACGGCGCAACGCCCGTTCCGGGACCGACCATGATGATATCCTTGTCACCGGCCGGCAGTGCGAAGTGCTTGTTGGGCTTGAGCTTGACACGCAAGCGATCGCCCCGCTTGCGGCGCTCGGCCACGTAATTGGATGCAACACCTTTGCGCGCTTGCCCGTGGCTGTCGTATCGCACCGCCGAGATGAGCAGATGCGCCTCGTCTCCCACCTCACGTCGCGAGGACGCGATCGAATAGGCACGCGGTGCAAGCGGCCGCGTCAGCGCGCGCAACGTCTCGCTATCAATCGCGATAGGAAAGGTCGCAACCAAGTCAACGAGCTGTCGGCCCGCAATCCACTCCTTTGCCTG
>Ga0187777_10000484_pt1 | contig 27368 bp, 33 predicted proteins | sample 1015_Q2_SP5_10_M_FD_132416 | JGI IMG/M metagenome (GOLD analysis project Ga0187777, IMG submission 132416) | Tropical peat soil microbial communities from peatlands in Department of Meta, Colombia - 1015_Q2_SP5_10_MG | ecosystem: Environmental > Terrestrial > Soil > Wetlands > Peat | place... | reverse complement strand
GCCATCGCGAACAGCAGATCCGAGAGCCGGTTCGTGTATCGGACCAGCACGGCGTCGACCGGCGGCGTGAGCGAGACGATGCGCCGCTCCGCGCGGCGGCAGACCGTGCGCGCGACGTGCAGCGCCGCGCCGGCCGGGACGCCTCCAGCGAGGATGAAACGGCGCAGCGGCGGCGCCTCGGCGTCGAATCGGTCGATCAGGTGCTCGAGACGCTCGACGTGGGCATCGGTGATCGCCGCCTTGGTCACGCGGCCGGCGATCTTGTCCGCGGGATCCGCCAGCTGCGCGCCCAGCGCGAACAGGTCGCGCTGGATCGAGGTCAGCGCCTCGGCGACGTCGGCGGGCGCCGGCGCCGAAAGAGCCGCGCGAGCAAATCCCAGCCATGCGTTCAGCTCGTCCACCTCGCCGTATGCGTCGACGCGAGGATCGTGCTTGCTGACGCGCGTCCCGTCGAAGAGCGCCGTCTCGCCGCCGTCGCCCGTCCGCGTGTAGAGTGTCACCGAGCCATTATGCCGTCAGCCGCCGTCATTCCGGACGCCGCCGACCGCCGGCTGTTTCGCGACCGGCTTCTGCGCTGGTACCGTCGGAACGGGCGCGATCTGCCGTGGCGCAAGACCGACGACCCGTATCACATCCTCGTCTCCGAGATCATGCTGCAGCAGACGCAGGTCGATCGCGTCCTGCCGAAATACGTGGAGTGGCTCGAAAAGTATCCGTCGTTCGAAGTCCTGGCCGCGGCGGCCGAAACGGACGTGACCGCCACGTGGTACCCGCTCGGATACAACATCCGTCCCAGACGTCTGCAAGCCATCGCCCGCGAAGCGGTCGCGAACTACGGCGGGCGCCTGCCGTCGGATGAAGCCACGCTTCTCTCGTTCAAAGGGATCGGCGCCTATACCGCCGGCGCCATCCGGAGCTTCGCCTTCCGCGAGCGGGCGGCCATCCTGGACACGAACGTCGCGCGCGTGCTCTTCCGTGTCTTCGTCGGGCGCGGCGACCCGAAGGCGCATCGCACGAAGAAGCGGCTGTGGGACATCTCGGAAGCGCTCGTGCCGATCAAGCACGTCTTCGACTTCAATCAGGCGCTGATGGACTTCGGCGCGACGGTCTGCGTCGCGAGGAATCCCCGGTGCCTCGTCTGTCCGATGGCGAAACGCTGCGCGTGGCGCAAGTCATCGTCGTAACCGCCGCCGTCGTCGAGCGGGACGGCCGTTTTCTCGTCACGCGCCGCCCGAAGGGCGTGCACCTCGAAGGCTCCTGGGAATTTCCGGGTGGAAAGTGCGATGCGGGCGAGGCGCTGGGCGCGTGTCTCGTCCGCGAGCTCGACGAGGAGCTCGCCGTGGAGGCCCGGGTGGGCGCGGAGATCTTCGCGGTACGGCACGAATATCCGGATCGGACCGTCGAACTGCACTTCTTTCGGTGCGAGCTGCTGGGCGCGCCGACGCCGCAGCTCGGACAGGAGATGCGATGGGTCCCGCGGGCCGAGTTGACGGGGCTCGACTTTCCACCGGCGGACGAGGAGCTAATTCGGCGGCTGGTCGACGAAGGGCAACGCCACCACGGTCGCGGGTTGACCGGCGATCGATAGCCCGGTGCCGGGCGCGATGAAGTCGCGCTGGACGTAGCCGAGCGCAATCGGTCGCGCCAGCGCCGGAGACAGCGCCGCGCTCGTCACCGCCCCGACGTCGCGGCCGTCCGATTCGATCGGCGTCGCCGGCTCGGGAGCGGCATCGCCGGCGAGGACCAGGCCGACGAGCTTCTTCGCCACCCTCCCGTGACCGCGATGCATGACGCGGATGATGACCTCCTGCCCGACGTAGCACCCTTTCGTAAAGCTGATCGCGCGTCCCTCGACGCCCGCCTCGAGCGGCAGCGTCTGCTCGTCCATGTCGCGATGGAACCGTGGAATGCCGCCTTCGATGCGGACGACGTCGGCGGTCTTGGCATCGAGCGGTACGGCGCCGGCGCGTTCGGCCGCCGCGTCGAACGCGGCCGCCGAGGTCTGTTCGACCAGCACGTGAAGTCCTGGCGCGCCGAAGTCGGAAGCCGCCATCACGATCGCCGGCATGCCCTGAAAAGAAGTGCGAACACAGCCGTCCGGCGTCAGCGCGCGAAGCGCTTCGTCGGTCCCGGCGGTTACCGCCGCGACCACGGCGGTGGCGCGCGGTCCCAGCATCGTCCGCTGCGCGAACCCATCGGTGACGTCGCCCAGGCGTACGTCTTCGGAGAAGATGAACTGATCGAGCTTCGAGAGCACGCCGTCCTTCACCTCGATCGGCATCGTCATCACGATGGCGTCGCCGAGCTCGTACACGTACATGTCGGCAATCATGCGGCCCTGCGGCGTCAGGTACGCGGCGTAGCAACCTCGACCGGCGCTGAGAGCGGCGACGTCGTTGGTAAGCAGCCCCTGCAGATAGTCGCGGCGATCCTCGCCGGCGACGATGATGCGGCCGAGGTCGGCGCGCGCAAGCGCGCCCGCGCCGCTGCGTACCGCGCCGTACGCGGCGGGAAAGATGGCCGGGACGGTGGTGCTATGCTTACGGTCGTTCACGTGATCTGTAAGCATTTTACCTGCGCGATTGCTCTCATCGCGGTCGTGGCGTCGGCCTCGACCACGCGCGCGCAGCAGCCGTCGGGAGCCGCGGCCGCCAGCGGCACCTTCATGGTATTCCTGGCGAGCAGCCCGATCGGCACGGAAGACATCACCGTCGTGCGATCGGCCGACGGATGGACCATCACCAGCGTGGGACGCATCGGTCCCCCGATCGACGTCCTCGACCGGCGCTTCGAGGCCAAGTACGACGCCGATTGGAAACCGGTCGAGTTGACGATCGACGCCGTCGTTCGAAACCAGGAACAGGGCCTCCACACCACAATCTCGGGAACGACGATCTCGACCGAGGCCACCATCGCCGGCCAGACGAGAGCATTCACCGCCATGGCGGCGGTCGACCTGTTCCTGCCGAACCCGATCTTCGCCGCGTACGAAGCGGTCACTCAGAAAGCGAGGACGTCGCCGGCCGGCACGATGCTGTCGGTGCTCGTGAACGGCCAGGTGACCGGCACGATGCGGCTCGGCGATTCGGCCACCGAGCGTATCGCCACCGTCCGGCAGACGATCGAGGCCAAGCGCACGCACGTCTCGCTGAGTCCAGGCATTCCCGGGGCGCCGATGGTCGAAGCCGACGTCTGGGGCGACGCCGACGGCTACCTGCTGCGCATCAGCGTTCCCGCCGAGCGCATCGACGTCATGCGCGACGATCTCGCCGCGACGACCACGAGGCAGGTGGCGGCCTCGCGTCCGAATGATGAGCAGGTCAAGATGCAGGGCGCCGGACTCCTGCTGGCGGGAACGCTGTCGAAGCCCGAGGGCGCGTCGAGCCGCCTTCCCGCGGTCATCCTCGTCGGCGGCACGGGACCGACCGACCGCGACGAGCTCGTCTTCGGCGTTCCGATCATCGGCGAGCTGGCGAATTCGCTCGCCGACGCGGGCTTTTTGACGCTGCGGTACGACAAGCGCGGCATCGGCCTGAGCGGCGGCCGATCCGAATCCGCGACGATCGAGGACTACGCGGAGGACATTCGAGCCGCGATCAAGTTTCTCTCGGCGAGAGCCGACGTCGATCCCAAGCGCATCGCCGTCATCGGCTACAGCGAAGGCGCCGCGGCGGCGCTGACCGCGGCGGCGCAAGACAAGCGCATCGTCGGAGTGGCGGTCATGGCCGCGTCCGGCATTCGCGGCTCGGAGTTCGTGCTCGAGCAGCAGCAGCGCGCGCTCGGCCGCCTGAATCTTTCCGATGCCGAGCGGCAGTCACGCATCGATCAGCAGAAACAGCTCGACGAAGCCGTGCTCACCGGAAAGGGCTGGGACAAATTCAACCCCGCTGTCCGGCGGCAGGTCGACACCGGAGAGTTCCAGAGTCTGCTGCTCTACGATCCCGCGAAAGTCGTCCCGAAGGTTCATCAGCCGGTGCTCATCGTCCAGGGGATGCTCGATACGCAAGTCGCGCCTGTGAACGCCGACCGTCTCGCGGATCTTGCGCGCGCGCGGAAGAACGCCGGCGGCGTGCACGTCCAGAAGCTTGCCGGCATCAATCACCTCCTCGTGCCGGCACAGACCGGCGAGGCCGACGAGTACGCCACCCTTCGCGACAAGCACGTCGGCGCGGCCGTCACGACGGCCGTCATCGAATGGCTTCAGATAACCCTCAAGTGATGTGGATCCTCCAGACCAACGACGATGCGGCCGATGCGCTCACGTTCAGGCTGAGCGCCGGCGCGATCAAGACCGTCGGGCGCGCCGCGCGCGCCGACTTCGTGCTCGACCGCGCGCTGGTGTCGCGGCTGCACTGCCGCCTGACGGCCCGGAACGATCGCCTCGAAGTCGAAGACCTCTCGAGCACCAACGGCACGTTCGTCAACGGCCGGCGCGTCGCGCGGGCGGCGCTCACGACAGGCGATCGCCTGCGGTTGGGACGAGTCGAGATGAGCGTCGGACAAGCGGAATAAGAGCGCGTCTATTCAGCGATCAGGAATGGATTCGTCCGCCGCTCGCGTCCGATCGTCGTGTCGGGACCGTGCCCTGGATGAACGACAGCATCGTCGCCGAAGGCAAAGAGCACGCGGCGAATCGACGCGATGAGCGTCGCGTAGTCTCCGCCAGGGAGATCCGTACGGCCGATTGAGCCGGCGAACAACGTGTCGCCGACGAACAGATCGGTGGCCGGCTCGCCGCGCCTGCCGACCGCGAGACACACGCCCCCCGGGCAGTGGCCCGGCGTGTGATGGGGCTGCGCCTCGTAATCGCCGAATCGAAACCCGGCATTGGTGTAATAGCCATCGATCGGCGGCTGCGGCTCGACCCGCAATCCGAACATCGCCCCCATCTGAACGGCTCGCTCGTACAGGAAGAGGTCGTCGTGATGGAGGTGCACCGTCACGCCGAGTGCCCGCTTCGCCGCGGCGACGCCGGTGACGTGATCGACGTGCGCGTGGGTGAGCAGGATCGCCTGCACGGCGAGGCGCTCACGCTCGATGAACGACAGCAGACCGGTGACTTCATCGCCCGGATCGATATACACGGCCTCGCGCGTTCGCTCGCAGGCGACGACGAAGCCGTTCTTCATGAACGGACCGGCGGCTTGCGATTCAATTATCATGAAGAACCATGGTCCTCGCAGTCGTCGACGATCTGATGTTCACGTCGAGGATCCGCGCCGCGGCGAATGCCGCCGGCGCGACGGTCGTCTTCGCCCGCTCGAGCCAGGCCGCTCTCGCGCAGATGAAGCAGACGCCGCCCGCGCTCGTGATCTTCGACCTCGACAATCCGCGCACCGATCCGATCGGAACGATTGCGGCCATGAACGCCGATCGCGCGCTCGCGGGCGTCCCCACGCTCGGCTTCGTGTCGCACGTCCACGCCGAGCTCATCGGGCGCGCTCGCGATGCGGGCATCGGGGACGTGCTCGCACGGTCGGCCTTTACGATCGACCTCGCCGAGATCATGAAGCGGGCCGCCGGAGCAGCCACCACGCCGCCACCGCCGCGATAGCGGCGAGCACGGCAACGACAACGAGCGCCGTGGCGCGGCCCGACGACGCCTCGCCGACCGGGGCTTCCGGCGTCGCGCGCACGTCGAGCACGGCGCCGACGGCGCGGAGCTCGGCCGCGAACGTGGCCGCGGCTTCGTACGGCTGCGGAACGGTTCCAAGCGCGCGGAGGACGACCTCGTCCAGCTCACGAGGCACGGCCGCATTCAACCGGCTCGGCGGCGCCGGCGCCTTCTTGAGCGGTGCTCGCCCGACGAGCATGTGATAGAGCACTTCACCGACCGCCTGAATGTCGGCCCGATCCGAGGCGGCCACCCGCGCCTCGCCCGGCGTGCCGGTCCAGCGCGCGAGCCCGACGTCGACGAGCTTCGCGTTGCCCTTCTGCGTGACGATGACCGTCTCGGCCGAGATGTGGCCGTCGCGAATGCCGGCGGCGTGCGCGTCGGCCAGAGCATCGGCGAGCTGCGCGGCGAGATCCAGCGCGCGGCGCGGCTGGATCGGTGTTCCCGCCACGAGGAAGGCGATCGTCTGACCCGACAGAAACTCGGACGCCATGAACAGGCGGCCGCCGAACTCCGCGCTCTCGCCGCACTCGTAGACCGCCGCGATGTTCGGGTGCGAGAGCGCCGCGGCTTCCGACGCGGCATCGAGAAAGCGTCGGCCCTCGTCGGTCGCCGCGCTGAGGTGCGCCGGAAAAACCCGGAGCGTCACCGTCCGACCCGCCCGCGTGTCGCGGGCCCGAAACACGTCGCCGGCGGGGCCGCGGCCCACCTGCTCCAGCAGGCGATACTGGCCGACGCTCTCGATCAATGCGCCCGCAATTCTTCCATCGCGCTCTGCACGAGCTGCTTCGCATCGTCGAGCCGCTCGAGCACGAGCGCGATGTCCATCCGGGGCCGGCCCGGGAATCGCTCGCTCTGACAGTAGACGCCGTGCTGCCCGACCAGCGCGAGCGAGTCGGTGAGCAGATCGAGCGCGACCGCGAGGCGTCCCCGGGCGGTGCCCATCATCGTCTCGTGGTGCTCCAGCGCGTCGCGATGCTTTTCGAATGGTGATGTCATGCGTCCTACTTGCGCGGCGGTTTCGACGGTCGCAGTTCCACGCGGCTGGGCAGGCTCCGCGACGGATGGCGCACGAGGTTCAGCACGACGTCCGCCACGTCGTCGGGCGAGATCTTCCACTCCGCGCCCGCCGACGAGTCGCCGCTCGAAAATCCCGTGGCCACCGATCCGGGCATGACGTACGCGACGCGGATGTTGTCGTACCGCAGCTCCTGCATCAGCGCCTCGCTGAAGGCGTTCAGTCCGGCTTTGGAAGCGCAGTACGCGGTGCCGCCGGCAAACGGATTGGCTCCGGCCAGGCTGCTGATATTGACGATGAATCCGCCGCCGCGGCGCTTGAGGTGCGGGATCGCGGCGTGGCACGCGTTGAAGACGCCGGTCAGGTTCGTGTCGATGATCTCGGCCCAATCCTGCTGCGACAGCTCCGCGGCGTTCCTGAAGATGCCCACGCCGGCGTTGTTGACCAGGAAATCGAGGCCACCAAAGCGCGAGACGGTGCCGGCGATCGCCCGATCGACGTCGGCGTACTTTCGAACGTCGGCCTGCAGCGCCTCGCTGCGTGACGGCCCCGCGCCCTCGAGAATCCGCTGCGCTTCCGAGAGGTGAGACGGATTCCGACCGGTGATCGCGACGTTCACGCCTTCGGCCGCGAACGCGCGCGCGATCGCGAGACCGATGCCGCGCGATCCTCCCGTGACGAGCGCAACCTTCCCGGACAGCGACGACATGGGTATTACAATATCGCACGCATGCGCGAGGTCGCCATCGTCGGCGCCGGCGAACTGGGCGGCCTCATCGCTCACGCGATCGCCCGGCGGAACATCGTGCCGGTCGTCCGCATGATCGACCTCGACCATCCACGAATCGCCGAAGGCAAGGCCCTCGACATCACGCAGGCGGGAGCGATCGAGGGGTTTGCCGCGGACATCCGCGCGTCGAACGATCTCTCCACTGCCGGGGGCGCCGGGATCGTCGTGATCGCCGACGGCGCGGGGAAGGCCGCGTGGTCCGACGACGACGAATTCGCGCTTGTCCGACGCATTCGGGGATTCGCAACCTTCGCGTCGATCGTGTGCGCCGGCGCATCCTCGCGCGCGCTGGTCGAGCGCGCCCGCGAACTGCCGGTGAGCCGCACCGAGCTCGTGGGATCGGCGCCGGAAGCCTTGTGCGCCGCCGCCCGGGCGCTCGTCGCGCTCGAGACGAACGTGTCGCCATCCGACGTGACGCTGTCGGTCGTCGGCGTGCCGCCCGGTCATGTCGTGGCGGCGTGGGAAGACGCGTCGATTGCGGGGTCGGCGGCGGTCCGGGTGCTCTCGACGCCGGCCCGCCGGCGGCTCGCCGACCGGATCGCCGCGCTCTGGCCGCCCGGACCTTACGCGCTCGCGAACGCAGCCGCGAAAGTCGTTCAGGTGCTGGCCGGCCGTTCGCGCCGCTCGGTCACCTGCTTCGTGGCGCCTGACGAGAGTGCGGGCGTACGAACGCGGGCCGCCGCGCTGCCGGTCAGGCGGGGCAGGGGCGAGCGGCTCGAAATTGTGGTTCCGGAGTTGAGTCCCGCCGAGCGCGTCGCGCTCGACAACGCGATGTTGCTGTGATGGCACGCCCATAATGGGCCTGCCCTACCGTAGGGGACGGTCTTCAGACCGTCCCGCCTAACACCCGTAGCACGGGCGGTGCAGCGACAGGCCGCCGGTGAAGTCGGCGAGCTGCTTCCGGAGAATCAGCCGTCCCCGGTGCAGGCGCGACTTGAGCGTCTGATCCTTGACGTGCAGCATCGCGCTGGCTTCCTCGGTCGACATGCCTTGAATGTCGCGCAGCACGACCGGCGCGCGATAAATCGCCGGCAGCGCGAGAATGGCGCGCATCACCTTCCGGCGCAGCTGCGACCGGAACACCTGCTCGTCGGCCAGATCGGTCCAATCGGCGACGTCGTGCCGCGACGACGTCGAACCCTCGTCGTTGTCGCCTCGCGAGGCCGGCCGCTCCTCGTCGCGCGATTGCTGATGTTTCATCGACCGCAGCCGCGACATCGCGGCGTTGAACGTGATCCGGTAGATCCAGGACGAGAGCGCGCTGTCGCCGCGGAACGTGCCGACGTTTCGATACACCTTGTACAGCACGTCCTGGACAACCTCCTCCGCGTCCTCTTTGTTGCGGAGGTATCGGAAGGCGAGCTGATAGATCTTGCTGCCGTACGCGGCGGAGAGGTCCGCAATTGCCGCTTCGTTTCCGGCCTGAAGATTGGTCAGGAGAGTCGTGTCAGAGCCCATGGGTCCTCGTTGGCGATGAGAACCCCCGGCCAGGCTGCGAAATTCCGGCAGCCGCTAACTTGCGGATGGGCTGCGGGTTATCGCAAGGCGACGATGAGGATGGCGGTTGGGGCCACCAGCCCCACGATGAGGACGACGCCCATCAGGGCGGCGGCGACCGGGCGGCCGAAATTCAGGGTCCACCGCGAGCCGTCGCGCGTCGGCACGAAGAGCGCCGGGTCCCGGGGATTCCGGTACAGATGACCAAAGCGCCAGTGCTCGGCGACGAACGGACGCGAGTCCGGACGCCCAAGACCGATGTGGGTGCGAACGGCGGCGGCGATCGTCACGGCGAGCCCGACCGCCTCGACAAGCACATAGGACCGCCCGAGATCCCCGAACTGCCGCTGCCACATGTTCGCGAGCGCGAACGCGGCATACGCCTGGAACGAGACCCAGATCGCCATGATGAGCGCGATGCCTTCCGCGGCCGTCGACGCGGCTCTGATGTCTGCCGGCCCGCCTTCATGGCCGCGGCGCTCCGGGGCGGCAGCCTCAGCCGCCGCGGCGTCGGCGGCTCCCGGGCGGGACAGCAAGAGCGCGCCGATGGATCCGAATACGGAGAAAAGCGCGGCTTGCAGGATCACCGGCGTCAGCACCCGCGCGGGCGTCTTGAACTGCCAGCCGATCGGCCGCCCGTTCGGCCGGAACCGCACCGGCAGCAGGGACGGCAGCGCTTCGTACCGCGCGAGCAGGAACGTCAGCGTGAAGGCGATGGCGGCGATCGACAGGACGAGAGCGACGCGCGTCACGCGCGTGGGACGGATCATCGGCTGAAGACTGCCTGGAAGTGCACCACGATGCGGTCCTGGACCTCGTCCATGTTTATCGGCCGATCGAGGACGTGCGCCAACGAGGTGACGCCCCGGTCGGCGATCCCGCACGGCACGATCAACCCGAAATAATCCAGGTCGGTGTTCACGTTGAACGCAAACCCGTGGCTCGTGATCCATCGTGAAATCCGGACGCCAATCGCCGCCAGCTTGTCCTGCCCCACCCAGACCCCGGTCAGACCGGCGACGCGCCCGGCCGTCACGCCGTAATCGGCCGCCGTACGAATCAGCGCCTCTTCGATGTCGCGCACGTACCGATGGACGTCGCACCGGTCCGGACGCAGGTCGAGGATGGGGTAGCCGACAATCTGCCCGGGACCGTGGTAGGTGACGTCGCCGCCTCGGCCGGTCTCATGGACTTCGACCTGCCGCACGGCCAGCGAGGCCCCGTCGGCGATGATGTGCGATCGGCCGCCGTCGCCCCGGACGCCGAGCGTGACGACGTGTGGATGATCGAGAAGAAGGAGCAGATCGCCGACCGTTCCCGCACGGCGATCTTCGACGAGCGATCGTTGAAGCTCGAGCGCCTCGGCGTACGGCACCGTGCCGAGACGGCGGACTTCGATCACTCCCAGTGTTCCAGGCGCTCCTTGAGGTGCGACATGAACTGGTCGGCGACGGCGCCGTCGATCAGGCGGTGATCGTACCCGAGCGTGAGATACGCCATTGGCCTGATCGCGATCGCGTCGTCGATCACGACGGGGCGCTTTTCGATGTTGCCGACGCCGAGAATCGCGACCTGGGGCTGGTTGATGATCGGCATGCCGAACAGCGCGCCGAACACCCCGGGATTGGTGATGGTGAACGTGCCGCCGCCCACCTCTTCGGGCTTCAGCTGCTTCGCGCGAGCCCGGTTCGCCAGATCCGCAACGGCGCGGCTCAGGCCCAGCAGGTTCTTCTCGTCCGCCTTCTTGATCACCGGCACGATGAGGCCCCACTCGAGGGCCACGGCGATCCCGAGATTGACATCCTCGTGATACACGACGTTCTCACCGTCGATCGACGCGTTGACGATCGGTACCGCCCTGAGCGCATCGACAACCGCCTTCGCGATGAATGAAAGGAACGTCAGTTTCACGCCCGCGCTCTCGTATTCGGCCTTCGCGGCTTCTCGCGCCTTCGCGACCCGCGCGAAGTTGACCTCGAACACCGAGTGCACGTGCGCGGACGTGCGGCGGCTGAGCACCATGTGCTCGGCGATCTTCCTGCGCATCACGGACATCTTCTCGACGCGCCCCGCCGTGCCGAACTGTCCGGGCGCAGGCGGCGGCTGCCCCTCTCGGCCCACCTGCCCCTCCCGCCCCACCTGCCCCAGGTAGCCGAGGATGTCGTGCTTCGTCACGCGTCCGGCGAGACCGGTGCCTTGAAGCTTCGAGACGTCGACGTTGTGCTCCTTCGCGATGCGGCGGACGAGCGGTGAGGAGCGCTGGCGGATGGCTTCGGCTGGCGCACGGTCGGGTTGCGGAGCGGGGGCGGGCGCCGGGGGCGCTTCGACGTGGGGTTCGGCCTTAGGCGGAGCTTCGTCGCGGCGCTCGGCCTTGGCCGTCCCGTCGCCAATCGTCGCGACGACGGTATTCACGGCGACGGTTTCCCCCTCCTTGACGCGAATGTCCGTGACGACGCCGGCAGCCGGCGCCGGAATCTCCGCATCGACCTTGTCGGTTGAGATCTCAAAGAGCGGCTCGTCGCGCTCGACCCGGTCGCCCACCTTCTTGATCCAGCGGACGATGGTGCCTTCCGCGATCGACTCGCCCATCTGCGGCATGACGACTTCAGTGGCCATTCGCGTACCCACTCACCAGATTAGTCCAACGACCGGTTCAGAGGTGTATCGGCGCGCCGTGCGCGGCGTGCGCCGCTTCGCCGACCGCTTCCGCCATGGTCGGATGCGCGTGAATCGTACGGACGAGCTCCTCGACCGTCGATTCGAGCCGCAGCGCGACGGTGGCTTCGGCGACGAGCTCCGTGGACCGCAGCCCGATCATGTGGACGCCCAGCACCTCGTCGTACTTCTTATCGGCGACGATCTTCACGAAACCGTCGGTCTCGCCCGCCATCTTGGCGCGGCCGAGCACGCCGAAGGGAAACATGCCGACGCGAACGTCGAAGCCGCGCGCCGCCGCTTCGGCCTCGGTCAGGCCGACGCTCCCGATTTCCGGGTCGCAATACGTGCAGCCGGGCACGTGGTCGTAGTTGATGGCGCGTGTTTCACGACCCGCGATCCGCTCCGCGGCGACGATGCCTTCGGCGGACGAGACGTGCGCGAGCTGCGGATGGCCCGGCTTGCCGAGCGTAATCACGTCGCCAATCGCGGAGATCCCGGGGACGTTCGTCCGATACATGCCGTCCACCCGGACGTAGCCGCGTTCGAGCGTCAGTCCGACGCGTTCGACGTCCAGCCCGGCCGTCACCGGTGCGCGGCCGGTCGCGACCAGCACGTATTCGACGCGCAGCTGCTTTGTCGAGCCGTCGGTCAGCTGCGCCTCAACCGCAACCTCGCTGCCGTCGAGGGCCGCGCGCGTCACTTTCGCGCCCGTGTGAGCGGTAATGCCCTGTTTACGGAATGACTTCTCGAGCTCCGCGGACACCGCGGCGTCCTCCACCGGCACCAGACGCGGAAGGAGCTCGAAGACGGTGACGTCGCTTCCGAACCGGCGGAAGATCGATGCGAACTCGACGCCGACCGCGCCGCTGCCGAGAATCGCGATGCTCCGCGGCACCTCGGCCAGGTGGATAGCTTCGTCGCTCGTGATGATCCGCTTTCGGTCGATGGCAATCCCGGGCAGCTCGCGCGGCGCCGAACCGGTCGCGACGATAATCTCCCGGCGGGCCTTGAGCGTCTGACGATCGCCTTCGAAGACGTCGACGCCGCCGTTGCCCGTCAGCCGCGCCGTCCCCTTGATCCATTCGATCTTGTTCTTCCGGAACAGGAACTCGACCCCCTTCGTCAGGCCCGTCACGATGCGATCCTTGCGCGCGTGCACCTGGGCGAGGTCGATGCCGATCGGGCCGGACACGCCGGTCACGCCCCACTCCTTCGCGGCGCCCTGCACGATCTTCAGCGCGTGCGCGTGTTCGAGGAGTGCCTTCGTGGGAATGCAGCCCCATATCAGACAGGTGCCCCCGAGCGCCTTCTGCTTCTCGACGACCGCCACGGACAGACCCAGTTGGGCCGCTCGAATGGCCGCGACGTACCCGCCGGTCCCGGCGCCGATGACGATGACGTCGAACTCGCGCATGTTAACGACGACGGAAACCGCGGAACCCGAGGAACCCGCAGAGATCGGTCTTCTCCGCGTGTTCTGCGGATTCTGCGGTGAACGTGGTCATCGCTTCAGGGACGAAAGCGGCACGAACGCCGTCGTGCCCGTCTGGCGCACGGCGGGATCCGCGGGCGTCTCGGTGGACGGCTCGAGGCGGGAGAGGCGGGCGCGGAGCTGCCCGTATTCGTAACGAAGCTCCCAGTAGGATTCTGTGAGCCGCTCGAGCCGCTTGGCGACGCGCCGCGCGCGCGTATACGCGGAAACGGCGACGATAAACGCCGCCAGCGCGAGCAAGCTGGTAAACGTCAACAAACGTCGTACCTTATCGAACGGCTTGCAACAGTGTCAACCGGCTGCCACAATATCGCGGGCTCAGGGTCATCTCCCCCAACTCGATGAGTCAAAAGCCGAAAACCGTGCTCGTTGTCGACGACGACGAGGGCACGCGCGATACGCTGACGGCGATCCTGAAGCGCGAGTACCGGGTGCTCCGCGTCTCGAGCGGTGAAGCGGCGCTCCCGATCCTCAATCGCGAAGACGTCGACCTGATGCTGCTGGACGTGCGCCTGCCCGGCATCAGCGGCTTCGAGGTCCTCAGGATCGTCAAGGAGAACTTCAGCCTGATCGAAGTGATCATGATCTCGGCGATCAACGAGGTCGAGACCGCCGTGCAGGCGATGAAGCACGGCGCCTATCACTACATCACGAAGGACTTCGAGTACGACCAGCTGCGGCAGCTCGTGCGGAACGCGAGCGAGCGGCAGGACCTGAACCGCCAGGTGCTGACGCTCTCCGCGCAGGTCGCCGATCAGACCGAGCGTGAATTCGTCGTGGGGCCGAGCAAGACCACCCGCGACATCGTCGACCTCGTGCACAAGATCGCGAAGCTCTCCGCCACCGTGCTCATCCTCGGCGAGAGCGGCACCGGCAAGGAGCTGCTCGCGCGGCTGATTCACCGCGAGTCCGGCGATCCGGAATCGCCGTTCATCGCGGTCAACCTCGCGGCGATCCCGCGCGAGCTCGTCGAGAGCACGCTCTTCGGACACGAGCGCGGCGCGTTCACGGGCGCGCTGAAGCAGCAGCTGGGCAAGTTCGAGCTCGCGTCGAACGGGACACTCTTCCTGGACGAGATCGGCGACCTCCGGATGGAGCTGCAGGCGAAGCTGCTGCGCGCGATTCAGGAGGGCGAGATCGAGCGGGTCGGCGGTTCGAAGCCGATCAAAACCGACTTCCGCCTGATCGCCGCGACCAACATCGACCTGGAGAAGGCGGTCAAGGAAGGCCGCTTCCGCGAGGATCTCTACTATCGAATCAACGTCATCCCGATCAAGCTGCCGCCGCTGCGCGAGCGCGCCGACGACATCCCGCAGCTCGCCGACTTCTTTCTGAAGCGCTACAACGCGCGGTTCCGGAAGAAGATCCAGGGCATCGCCGATTCGACGATGGACGTGCTGAAGAAGTACTGGTGGCCGGGCAACATCCGCGAGCTCGAGAACCTGATCGAGCGGCTCGTCGCGGTCAGTGACAAGGACTACATCGCGGACGAGGACCTCCCGCTCGAATTCCATTTCGCGCAGCTCGAACCGCCGCGCGCCGGCGGCGAGTCGCTGTTCGAGGAAGCGACCAACACGTTCGAGCGGAACTTCATCCTCCGCGCGCTCGAGAAGTGCGGCTGGAACGTCACGGGGACGGCCGAGTACCTCGGAGTGCCCCTGAGCACGCTGAAGTACAAGATGGATAAGCTTGACGTGCGTCAGCTCGCAAAACGGCTCCGCGGCGCCTGACGCTGGTCCCCCGCTCGCACCCTCGACTTTCCCGCCCTGAACGCGCCCTCGCTCCCAGGCAAAAGGCAGCCAACAAGTTGGCCGGCCTGGCCAAGGCATTGTCTCTAGTCGTTAATTCACTGATTCGGCAGCAGTAGGCACCAACGTCAATCGGCCGGCGCGCGCGCGACGGCCAAGCGATCACCCTGCCCGCGATTCGCGTCCGTCAGACAGATTCCGAATCGATTGATCGCGACTGGCTATTTTTCCGTGCAAAACGTCAATTTGTTCACGCAGAACGACTTGTGGAACATCCGTTGCTATTTTCGAGTCGTCAATCCAACCCATCGTGGAGCCATCCATCTTCAACGTTCGTGTGCCGCTGCCGAAACGGGGCGACGTGTTCCTGATGAACACGTTGACCGACTCCCAGCTGCTCGTCACGCCCGATGTGGTCGATCTGCTCGACCGGCGCGAGGCGCGGACAGAGGAAGAGCGTCAGGCGCTCGCGCTCCTGACCGAGAACGGATTCCTCGTCCCCGATCGCGAGACCGAGCGTCGTCGTCTCGACCAGTACTTCGAAGCGGTCAAGGCGGATCGCGGCGAGCTTCACGTGACGGTCCTGACCACGCTCCAGTGCAACTTCGCCTGCGACTACTGCTTTCAGGGAGATCACGGCGACTACAACAAGTTCGCCGAGAAGATGTCGCTCGAGACGGCGGCGGAGGTTGCCGACTGGATTGAGCGTCAGCTGGATGCAGTCAAGCCGGAGAGGTTCAAGCTGATGTTCTTCGGCGGCGAACCGCTGTTGAACCTGCCGGTGATGGACTACCTGGCGGAGCGCCTGTGGGCCGCGACCGAGTCGCGCGGCGTTCCGATGTCGTCGGTGATCATCACCAACGGCCTGCTGCTGACCCCCGACGTGGTCGACCGGCTCGTCCCGTACGGTCTCAGCGGCGTCAAGGTGACGCTCGACGGCGACCGAGACACGCACAACCGGATGCGGCCGCTTCGCGGCGGCCAGGGCACCTTCGACCGGATCATCGAGAACGTCCGCGCGGTCGCCGGCCGGGTGCACATCACGATCGGCGGCAACTTCGACGAGACGACGGCCGACAGCTATCCCGGGCTGCTGCAGTTCCTGAGCGAACAGGACTTCGCGGGCAAACTGGTCGACGTCGGGTTCAAGCCGATCGTGAAGACCGAGCCGGTGCGGCCGAAAGGCCTGCTGCCGCTGATTCCGGTCGGCGCGGACAACAAGCCGCTCGGTGGCACCTGCATGTCGAACGTCGGCAAGGGCGGCGATTCGGCGTGCGTCAACTGTGACTTCCTCGACGACAAGATGGCCGCGCTGACGGCCGAGGCGCGCCGGCTGGGATTTCCGACGCGCGACGGCGTCCACGTCGGACCGTGCCACGTGCACCACGCGCACGCGCACACGATCGGGCCGGACGGGTCGCTCTACGCGTGCCCCGGATTCACCGGCGAAAAGGGACTTTCCACGGGCCACATCGACGGACGGCGGGACGGCATCCGCGAGAGCGCGCGCGAGCGCTTCGAGCGGCTGCATCCCTGGGCGGAATGTCAGGACTGCGCGTTCATTCCTGTGTGTGCCGGAGGATGCGTGGTGGCGTCGCACACACAGCTTGGCGACATGAACAAGCCGACATGTCACAAGCGGAGCTTCGAATCGGCGGTTATCACGCTGGCGCATGACGTCGCCAGCCTTGCGTAAGGAGTACTACAATGAAGGTTACGGTCATCAAGAAGGCGAACACGTCGAAGCCGGTTGCTGCCTGCGGGACTCTCGTATTTGATCCGGGTGGCACCGCGAAGCGAGTGTAACGAGTGACAGAGGTCCAGTCAGGAGCCCCATCAGCCCGTTCTCATGTATGCCTGGTGGGCTGGTGGGTGCTCGTGCTGGCCGTTTCAGGTTCATGTTCGCCGGCCAAGAGCCCTCCGTCTGGCTCCGAGCCAAGAACTCTCAGGTTAGGCGTCGGCCCGCTCGCGTCGGCCAGTCCGATCGCAGGAATCCAGTACATCGCCCAAGCCTTTTCAACCGATAGTCTGTTCTACTTTCCAGGTGACAACGCGCGTCCGGCAGGACAGCTCGCGAAGAGTCTGACGGTTTCAGACGACGGATTGTTGCTGCGCATCGCGCTGAGACCGGAAGCACGATTTCATGACGGTTCGCCGGTCACATCCGAAATCGTGGCGGAGATCCTGAGCAGCACCTTGCCTCAATGGATCGGTCCTTCGCGTGAAGACGTCCAAGACATCGTGGCGGCCGGACCCTGGGACGTCGACATCCACCTTCGACGGCGGTCCAATCTGGTCATCGAAAGCCTGGAAGTCGCCATCCGCAAGCCTCAAGGAAATGTCGGCACGGGACCTTACCGGGTGGAAGGCGACGGTTCGCAGCTTGTCGCCAACGAGAACTATTTTCTCGGTCCACCCAGGCTTGAACGCATCGTGCTGAGCCGTTATCCAACGATTCGGGCGGCGTGGGCGGATATGTTGCGCGGGCAGATTGACATGCTGTTCGACGTCAGTCTGGATGCGGTCGAATCGCTTACGGGCGCGACCAACGTCCGGTTGCTCACGTTCACGAAGGCGTACCAGTACGTTCTAGGATTCAACAGGAATTCATCGGTCTTCAAGGACCCGCAGATCCGGCGCGCGCTGAACATCGCAATCGACCGGGGAGCCCTCGTGAAGAACGCGCTGCTTGGCTACGGCGTTCCTTCAGGCGATCCCGTCTGGCCGCGGTATTGGGCGCTAGGAGACGGCGCCCGTCGCCCTTCTTTCGATCCAACCGCCGCCGCGAACATCATCAAGCGCCAAGCGCATCCGGTCAGGTTCGTATGTCTCACGCCCGCCGAGTTCGAACGCGTGGGCCTGGAACTCAGACGCCAGCTTGCCGCGATAGGCGTCGACATGGAGCTCCGCGAGGTGACTCAGGACGAGCTGCTTGAAGCACTGCGAAAGCATGATTTCGACGCGGTACTCTCTGAGTTCCTCAGTGGACCTTCGTTCGCGCGGATCTATTCGGTCTGGCATGCGAAGGGGGGTTTTGATTTCGGCCTTGGGAACGCGACGTTTGATGCGGCGCTCGACGACGCACGCCACGCAGCGAATGACAACGAGTACCGGACGTCGATTGCGGCGCTTGAACGGGCCGCCGTCGACGACCCTCCCGGCATCTTCCTCGCCTGGAGCCAGGGCATACGGGCCATCAGCGCAAAATTCGACGTCCCTATCGAACGCGACAGGGATCCACTCGGAGCGCTTCGCGATTGGCGTCGAGCTAATGACGCTGAGTACGTGAACCGAAACTAGAGCCTATGAGGCCCCGGATCAGGCACATCGCCGTCCGATTCGCGCTGCTCCTCGCAGCCGCGGCGGTCGTGCCGCTCCTTGCCTACGGCTTCATATCCCTGCGCTCCCTCGCCGGCGGCACTCAACAGACGGTCGTCCAGGGCAATCTCAACGTCGCGACCCGCGCCGCCGAGGAAATCCACCGCTACATCGTCACGAACGCCGGGCTGCTCCGCGCGCTCGCCGCGAACCTTCAGGAGCCGCGGCTCACCGGCGACCAGCAGGACAGCATCATCAAGAACTACGTCCTGCAGGTGAAGGAATTCCGCGAGATCACGCTCTTCGACGAGAACCGCCATCCGATCGTGACGAGCCGCGTGGGCAAGCCGCGCGTGCAGATTCCGCAGGCCGCCGGCGCGGAAATCGACGGCGTCGAGATGTCGCCGATGAAAGTCGACGAGGATCTGCTGCCGACGATGACGTTCACGCTGAAGCTGACGCGCCTCAACCAGCCGGCGGGGTGGCTCGTCGGCGAGTTCAGCCTCGAGGAAATGTGGCGCATGGTCGATCGGATCCGGATCGGCGACCACGGCTACGCGATGGTGATCGCGCCCGACGGCGAGCTCGTCGCCCACGGCGACCCCGACAAGAAAGCGCTCGTCGCGCAGTCGACGAACATGGCGTCGGATCCGCTCGTCGCCGCCGTCCGCTCGTCGAAGAGCGACGCCCCGGTGTCGCTCGAATACGTGGACCGCGACGGCCGTGCGGAGCTCGGCGTCGCCACGCGGATCGCCAACCTCGGCTGGACGGTGATCGTCGAACAGCCGACCGCGGAGGCGTACGCGACGGCGAACAAGCTGCAGCGGCAGCTCTACGCCGCGATCTCCCTCGCGCTGCTGGGCATGATCGGCGCGGGCTACTTCTTCGGCCGCCAGTTCATCACGCCGATCCTCACGCTGACGCGCGGCACCCACGAAGTCGCCCAGGGGCATCTCGAGACGCGCGTCGACATCAGGAGCCAGGACGAGCTGGGGGAGCTCGGAAGGTCGTTCAACACGATGGCCGATCGGCTCGTCCAGCTGCAGGAGGACGTCAAGCGGCAGGAGCGGCAGGCGATGTTCGGCCGCGTCGCGTCAGGCCTCGTTCACGATCTCCTGCACCCGATTCAGAACGTCGGCAACAACGCGCGCCTGCTCATGCGCGACGACCTCTCGGGTGAACAGCGGGTCGAGCACGCGCAGATCATCGAGCGCGACATGACGACGATCAAGCGCTTCCTCGACGACCTGCGCAACGTCGCCAAGCCGAAGCCGGTCGAGCGCTTCCCGATGGACATCAACACCTCGGTGTCCGAGGTGATCGAATCGATGCGGATGGAGGCCGATCGCCACGGCATCGCGATCGAGGCGCGGTACGCCAGCGCGCCGGTCGTCATCCGCGGAGACCGGTTCGCGCTCGGCCGCGTGTACCGCAACCTGATTACGAACGCGATTCAGGCGACCCAGCCGGGCGGGCGCATTTCGGTCACGACGCGCCGCGCGGGATCGGTGGTCGAGATCACGGTCGCCGACACCGGCTCGGGGATTCCGGCCGATCGCCTGGCGGCCATTTTCGACGACTTCGTGACGACGAAGCGGCGGGGCCTAGGGCTCGGCCTCGCGGTCACGAAACGGATCGTCGAGCAGCTCGACGGCACGATTGCCGTCGACAGCGAGGTTGGGCGCGGGACGGCCTTCACGCTCCGGTTCCCGGCGAGCGACGAAGGCGCGTCGCGGGCGGCGGCCAGCTAGACGTCAAAGGCGGAGGAGTAGGCGATGTTCAAGACGCTCGTGAAAACGAAAGCGGTGGCGATGGAGGATCGCCGGTTGATCGTGCGGTTCTTCGAGGTGCGGACGCTGCGCGGGACGGTGCGGTACAGCGCGGAAATCCTGCTCGGGCCCGGCGACCGCATCATCCTCGACGGCGACTCGGTTCCGAATCTGGAGGTCAGGGCGGCGCGGCTGGTGCCGGCGACGATCTACAGCCGGGCGCTGGCGGGGAGAGCGACGGCCGCGTAACGGCCGCCGCTGGCTCCGTTCTTTCCCGCAGACCTGAAGGTCTGCGCTACTTGCGCGGCAGGACCGCGTCTTTGAGCTGCTTCGCGATGCGGGCCTTGACGACGGTCTTGGCCGGAATCTTGATGGCCTCACCGGTCGCCGGATTGCGGCCCATGCGCGCCTTGCGCTTCTGCACGACGAGCTTCACCATCCCGGGCAGCACGAACTCGCCCGAGCGCTTCAGCTCCTTCTCAGACAGCGCCGTGAGCTCATCGAAGAACTCGCGCGCCTGAGTGCGCTTCATCTCGAAGCGCTCGGCGAAGTGCGAGAAGAGTTCGGACTTGCCCATTCTGCGGGCGTCAGCCATTGCGGTCCCCCATAACGCGCTGTGAACACTCGAACGCTCGGCTATCATCCGGGGTTCGCCGCGCGCGAACGACGAGACCCGGCCGATTCCCGTAAAACGACGTATGCTAGCCCGCAGTCCCGCTGGTGTCAAACCGGTTTTGCGCGAATTCAGGCCGGAAATACTACAATTCCGCACGTGTCAAGCCAGACCCTGGAAACCTTCCCGAACCCGCGTCCGGAGCGCGACTACGAGATCGCGATCGATTGTCCGGAGTTCACGTCGGTCTGTCCCAAGACCGGCCTCCCGGACTTCGGCGCCATCCGCATCACCTACGTCCCGGACCGCCACTGCGTCGAGCTCAAGTCGCTGAAGTACTACATGATCAGCTTCCGAAGCCGCGGAATTTTTTACGAACACGTTACAAACGAGATCCTCGACGATCTCGTCGCGCTGCTGCAACCGCGGCGGATGACCGTGGTCGGGGACTTCTCCGTGCGCGGGGGAATCAAGACCGTCGTGACCGCGACGTACACGAAACCCTGATTCTCATCACGAACGATGGCAGAAGAGCCGGTCCGCATCCCTATCGAATCCGAGCTCGATCTCCACGCCTTCGCGCCGCGCGACATCCCGTCGGTGGTCGTCGAATACGTGCGGGAGGCGGTGAGGGCCGGCCTGCGCGAGGTGCGTCTCGTGCACGGCCGCGGGAAGGGCGTGCAGCGCGGAATCGTTCAGGCGACGCTTGAAAGGGAGCCGTCCGTGCTCGAGTTCTGGGACGATCCCTCGACGCAGCTCGGCGCCACGATCGCCCGGCTCGACGCGAGATAGACCCGGTCGCCGACCGCAAGCCGGCGCGTCCGAAGCCGCCCGCCCGCGAGTTCGATCGTCGCGCGGGCTCCGAGGCAGACCGCCGCCCGCCACGGCTTCAGTTCCGGTACGACCTTCAGCACGCGCCAGTCGCCGTCGACGAACACGACGTCGATGACGAACCCCATGAACGCGGTGTGAACCGCGGCGCAGGGCGACAGCACGAGGGCCGCCGATTCGTCGAGGCGGTCGCGGCCGAGCAGTCCCTGCCGCCGCTCGGCGCGCGTGGCCGCGACCTCAACGTCGCTCGCGATGATCTCGGACGTCCGGCTGTTGACGAGCTGCATGCGCCTGCTCCTTCACTTGCTGAGACGAATGAGCTCGCTCTGGAGCGCCTCGAAGGCGGGCGCGACGTCATCGACGGTGGGCGCGTAGTAGTACTTCCCCTGCGCCTGCGCCGAGTTGAAATCCGGCGAGCGGGTGTCGTTCGAGATGCGCTTCAGGATGTCCTCGGGCATCTCCGGCATCGTTCCGAGCAGATCCTGCAGCAGGTAGCCCATGCCGATCGAGTAGATGCGGATCGGATAGTCGCCGGTGTCGGTCCGCGCCGCGTTGGCGATGATTTCGAGCACGTTTCGCGCGGCGTTGTTGATGTTCCAGATGCACGCCGGGAATTTGCCGGCGGTCGCGTCGAAGTCGACAAGGCCGCGCTTCGTGCTCTGGCTGACGCCGTTGACGTTCAGGAGGTTCGTCTGCAGCGGAAAGCTCGTGGGAATGCCGGTGCTGCGATGGTGCGTGTGCAGCGTCTGAGTCGGCATGTATTTCGGCCAGGTCGAGTTCACGGCGTTGACCGTGTACGAGTGACACGGCGTCGAATTCCACGTAAAGATGGCTGAATAGGCAGGACTCTGCGCGCCCGTGGCCGTGTCGTAGAGCCCATCGATGTGTGGCTGGTCCCACGTCTGATTGTCTGGATCGTTCGCATTCTTCGGGAAATCCCACGTCCGCTCGCTCTTGGCGATGCCCGTTCCGTCCCAGTTGCCCGGCACGCCGTTCGACGCGCCGTCGGTGAACAGCACGACGGCCCGAACTCCCGACTGCGTGCCCGATGGGACCGACCGCAGCTCGTCCCAGGCACGATACAGGCCCTCGACCATGTTGGTGCTTCCGCCGGGCAGCGTGGCGGGCACGTCGCTGATCAGTTGCGACTTGTTGAAGCCTCGGCTCGCGGGCATGGCGTCGAGCACCTTCGCCCCGTCGCTGAACGTGAGAAGCGCCAGTCGATCGTGGGCCGCATCGAAGGAATTGATGAACGCCTGCGCCGCTGCGCGGACGGTCGCCCACTTCGACCCGATCGAACTCGACACGTCGATGAGGAGCGACAGATCGACCATTCGACGGGTTGCCGATCCCGTGCTCGTCACGTTGACGGTATCGAAGTGCGCCAGCTTCATGAACGTCGTCGGCAGCACGGCCGAAGCGGTCACCGTCACCGTGTTCACGCCGGTCGTGTTGTCGGTCGTCAGCGAGTAGAAGCCGGGATCGGCGGTCGGATCGGTCACCGACGAGGTGCCGAGGTAGCCGGCCGGGAAGTTCGCGTTGAAGATGCGAACGGCCTCCCCGTGCGGGTCGCCGCTGTTCAGATCGCGGGCGGCTCCGAGCGCCGCGCCGTCCACCGCCTTCGAGAGCTGCGCCTTCACGACGTACGCACGGCCGGTGTCGACGGCGAGCCCCGTGAACAGCAGCAGCACCGTCGTGACCGCCGCCATGTAGACGAGAGCAAATCCTCGTTCGTCGCGATGCCCGGAGAGTCGTTTCCTCATGTTCGTACCCTCGTCCACCTGCAGGCGGACGCGACAAGTTCTAGAAGTACGCAATTGAATACAACTGCTGTGGAACCTGGATGCCGAACCGATCGAGCGGCGTGATCAACGGATGCCGCGTGAAGACCTCGGTGACGTACAGGAATCCGCCGTTCACCATCGCCAGATTCGCCGGCAGGTTGGTGATCTGCAGATTCGTGTCGCTGCTCGGGTTCGCGGCGGTATAGTCGGGCGGCCCCGAGAACGAGCCGGTGCCGCGGGTCTGGAGCGCGCTCTGCACGGACAGCGCTCCCACCTGCGTCCGCTGGTAGAGGATGACCTGGCCGAAGTTCGACCCGGAAATGTCCATCTTCCGCAGAACCGACAGGATCATCGTCGAGCTGCTGCTGAAATCGACCGGGCGGTTGGCCATGTTGCTGACCGCCGTCGTCGCGTCCTGCAGCGTCGTGTCCCGCGAAATCAGGTTCGACCCCTCGCGCGCCAGCTTCGTGACGACGTGCTGATCGAGCAGCGCGTAGCTCAGCTCGATGACGCCGAGCGCGACGACCAGCAGGAACGGCAGCATGATCGCCATCTCGACGGCGCTCTGTCCGGAGGCCGATCGCGGGTTCCGGCGCTTCATTGGAACTGGTTCTCGTTCTTCATGGCCGACTCGACCTGCATCGTGAACTGGCCGTTCTGGAAGAACGGCCGGATCACGGGGGTGAGAAGCGACCAGCTGTAGGTGACGGTCACCTTCTCGACGTCGCCGGGACCGCCGACGCCGGCCACCCACGAGGTGCCGCCCGCCGGCATGTGGGCGAACGAGAACGCCGAATCCGGAATCGTCAGCGTCGGCGTCGCCTGCCGGAACGTGTACATGATCGCGTCCTGGCGCGACAGCGACTGCGACGGATTCGAGGGATCGGCGACCGCGGCCCCGGTGATCGCGAGGCGCGTCGCCTGGCTGACGCCGTTCTCGATCGCGAGGTACGCATAGAAGAGCGAGGCGAAGTCGACGATCGAGAACGTGAGGAGCAGGAGAAGGGGCAGAATCAGCGCGGTCTCGATCATGCTGTTGCCCCGCTCACTTCGCAGGTGTGCGTGCATGGTCAGAACACTCCGGGCACGAGGTGCCACGAAACGCGCGCGCAGTAGCTTCGGTACGCCGCGTCGGTCGAGAGGACCCGCTCCTCCATGAAGGCCCGGACCACGAGCGCGGCATCGGAGACCACTGCGAGTCCGACGTTGGCCCACGCCGGGTGCGCGAGCAGGAAGCCGGCGTGCGCGATGAGGTAACCCGCGTAAATGGGATGACGCACCACCCGGTACGGACCCCGCACGACGACGCCGCGGTTGGCCGGCGCGAGGCCGAAGCTCCGCCCGAGCGTGGCTTTGCCGAGCACCACGAGCGCCACGCCGGCGGCGGTGATCGACGTGGTGAGCGCGTCCGATACGAGGTTGTCACCCATCGGTCGAAGCAGCATCGGTCCGGCGAGCGACGCCGCGGTCGCGAGACGGGCGGCCGCGGTGCGGTCGACGAGCGGCGCGTGGCGCCTCACGACCGTCAGGACGACGACGAGCGATTCGCTGGCGATGAACAGCAGGCCGGTCACGTGCCCCGTCTGGACGAAGTCGTGAACGAGGCTGATCGTGAGCAGGGCGAACAGCGCCCCGACCGCGATGCGCGAGCCCGCATCGGACAGATGGCGCATCAGTGCACCTCGAGGCGCTGGCGGCGATCGGGCCGCTTCGTCGCGGCCGGGCCCGCCGCCGCGTCGAGATCCTCGCCGATGAAATAGGCCGCGCACGCCGCGTCGAGCAGCTCGCGTGTCACGGTCGGCGCGATGCCGCGGTAGCGGCAGAGGGACGTCACCTGGTCGAGCAGGTCGCGCGGGTGGCACGCGCGCATCGGCCGGCGCGCGGGCCCGTAGTGCCGCCGCTGCAGGTACGCCACCATCACCTGGTGGAAGCGAAGGCTCCGCTGACGGCAGTTCAGCTCGAAGATCCGGGTGAACTGCTCGACCGTCGGATTCTCGATCGCGATCTTGTACGGAATGCGGCGCAGGAAGGCTTCGTCCGCGAGCGATGCCGGATTCAGGTTCGTCGCGAAGATGATCAGGACGTCGAACGGCACCTGAAACTTCTTGCCCGTGTGAAGGGCGAGGAAGTCCACGCGGCTCTCGAGCGGCACGATCCAGCGGTTCAGCAGTTCCTGCGGACGCGTTCGCTGACGGCCGAAGTCGTCGACGAGGAACACGCCGCCGTTCGCCTTCAGCTGCACCGGCGCTTCGTAGAACTTCGCGATCGGGTTGAACGTGAGGTCGAGCATGTCGAGCGTCAGCTCGCCGCCGACCATCACCACGGGCCGGCGGATCCGCACCCACCGGCGGTCGATCGGCGCCGGCTTGATCAGCGACATCTCCGGCACGCCGGCTTCCGGCGCGATCGCGTGATGGTTGACCGGATCGAACATGCGGACGATGTGTCCGTCGATCTCGATGGCGTGAGGGATGAACATGTCGCCGCCGAGCGCCCGGCCCACGCCTTCGGCGATCACGGTCTTCCCGTTTCCAGGCGGTCCGTACAGGAACACGGCCTTGCCGCCGTTGACCGCCGGCCCCACCTGTTCGAGCACAGCGTCGTCGATGACGAGATGTTCGAAGCCCTTGCGCAGCCGCGCGCGGTCGATGTAGCCGCGCGTCGCGGCCAGCGCCTTCATCTCGGCGACGTAGACCGCGAGCGGCACCGGCGCCGGCCCCACGTACTGGGTGATCTCCATGTACTGCCGCGCGCGCTCGCGCCCGGCGTCGGTCAGCGCATAGCGATATGCCGCGGACCCGGTGCCGACGGCGCCGCGCACCTCGACGAGCCGTTCGGCGCGCAGGCGTTCCACGAGCGGTTCCAGCAGGACGAACGGCAGGCAGATGTGCTCCGCCACGAGCGTTCCCGTCGTCTCGCCGCCGTAGAGCGTCTTGACGAGCAGCTGCTCGATGAGATCGGAGCCGAGTCCGGTCTGTTCGAGCGAAGCGGGTTCGGCAGGCGCGACAGCGGCCATGTTCAGTTTCCCGCCATCGGCAGGAGGACCTGCACGAACTTGATGACCGCCGGCCCGATCGTCACGACCCAGATCGCGGGGAAGATGCAGAAGACGAGCGGGAAGATCATCTTCACGCCGGTCTTCGCCGCGGCCTCTTCCGCGCGCTGGCGGCGCTTCGTCCGCAGCGTGTCCGAGTGCACGCGCAGCGATTGCGCGACGCTCGTGCCGAACTTGTCGGTCTGGATGAGCATCGTGACGAGCGACGACACGTCGTCGAGGTCCGTCCGCGTCGCGAGATTGTGCAGCGCTTCCTCGCGCGCCTTGCCGGCGCGCAGCTCGAGGTTGATCAGCCGCAACTCGTCGGTGAGCTCCGGGTGCGCGAATGCGAGCTCTTCCGCGACGCGCTGAATGGCCTGATCGAGACCGAGCCCGGCTTCGACGCTGACGACGAGCAGATCGAGCGCGTCCGGCAGGCCGAGGCGGATCCGGTGCTGGCGACGCTTCGCCATCCGCGCGAGGACCATGCCGGGCATCAGATAGCCGAAGCCGCAGCCGGCGAGCGCGACCCACAAGTTGGATCCATGCACGATTGGCAGGGCGAGCAGCACGAACAGGCCGATCGCCGCGCCGACGCGGACGCCGAAGAAGACGGTCAGCGCCGAACGGTTGCGATAGCCGGCCGTCAGCAGCCGCTGCTGAATCTTGCCGAGCTCGGCGTTCGACCGCGGCGCCATCGAGCCCATCCGCTCGAGCGCCGCGAGGACCGCCTTGGCGTATTTCTCGTCCTCTTCGGTCTTCACCGGCACGCCGCTCACCTCGAGCAGCCGTCGGTCGATGGCGGTCGTCCCGTTCCCCGAGAGCGCCATCGCGGCGCCCGCGATCAACAGAGACGCAAACAGGAACGCGAGCAGCGGAAGAAGGAGAAGCACGCTACACCTCGATCTTGATCACCTGGCGAATCCACAAATAGCCGACGGTCTGCATGACGATGGCGGTGACGAGCATCATCTGGCCGAGTCGCTCGTGGAACAGCAGCCCCATGTGGTCCGGGTTGAGCAGCGACAAGGCCACCGCGAGCGCGGCGGGCAGCGCCAGCAGGACCCAGCCGGTGAACCGGCCGTGCGCGGTGTGCACGCGGACCTGCCGCAGGATCTTGAACCGCTCGCGAACGACGTGCGCAAGGTTGTCCAGAATTTCCGAGAGATTGCCCCCGGTCTCGCGCTGGATCAGCACCGCGG
>Ga0187777_10000483_pt1 | contig 27369 bp, 19 predicted proteins | sample 1015_Q2_SP5_10_M_FD_132416 | JGI IMG/M metagenome (GOLD analysis project Ga0187777, IMG submission 132416) | Tropical peat soil microbial communities from peatlands in Department of Meta, Colombia - 1015_Q2_SP5_10_MG | ecosystem: Environmental > Terrestrial > Soil > Wetlands > Peat | place... | reverse complement strand
GGCACCTACACTGGGCATGCATGCCGGAATATTTCAGAAGCATGGTCTGATCCTTGAGAATTTCGGCACTCAAGGCGCAGGGGAAACGCTGCAGGCGGTGATCTCGGGAAGCGCCGATATCGGTATCGGGGTAGGCACGCCAGGCGCGATGCGCGCTTTCGCGAAGGGCGCTCCGATACGCGTGCTGGCGGCGGGTTATACGGGCGTTGGCGATATCTATTGGTTCGTGCCGGCAGACTCGCCAATTAAATCCGTAAAGGATATCACCGACGCACATACGATCGCGTATTCCACCAGCGGCTCAACCTCCGATAGCGTGCTGCGCGCATTGATGGTGCACCATGGCCTCAGGGCCAAACCCACCGCAACCGGAGGACCACCGCCAACGCTTACGCTGACGATGTCGAAACAGATCGACGTCGGCTGGTCGGTGGCGCCCTTCGGCCTGAAGGAACTGCAGGCAAAAACCATAAGAGTAATAATGCGTGGCAGTGATCTGCCTACGATGCGCAATCAGACAGTGCGCGTTGAAATCGTGAACGCCGACGCGCTCAAGGAAAAGCCCGATGTTTTCGCGCGTTTTATGCAGGCCTATCGCGAGACGATCGATTGGATGTATTCCGACGCGCGAGCTGTAAAGACTTACGCTGAGCACATGCACATGGGGGAAGACCTGGTCGAGCTGCAGCGAAGAGAGTTCAACCCAAAAGAGGCGTTGAACCCGGATAAATTGTCGGACGTCGACCTGGTGATGCAAGACGCAATCGCAACCAAGTTTCTGGAAGCGCCGCTAACCAAAGAACAGCTAGCGGAGTTCATCCAAATTCCACCGAGGCAATAGGCAATATTGTTACGCAGCCTCTTCCTTCGGGAGGAGACACTGTGGTTCGAGGGGAAGGCGCACAACCACCAACGTACCTTTGCCGAGCGTTGAGCGAATGCGCATGCGCCCGCCATGCAGCTCAACGAGGGATTTCGATATGGCGAGGCCGAGGCCAGAGCCCTGATGGCTTTTGGTGAGCTGACTTTCCACCTGCTCGAAGGGCCGGCCTAGGCGGGCAAGGGCGTCCTTGGCAATGCCGATGCCGGTATCGGCGATCGCAAGCGTTATGCAGTGATTGGTCGCGCGTCCTCGAACAGTCACGCGCCCGCCAACGGGCGTGAATTTCACCGCGTTGGAGAGCAAGTTGAGCACGACTTGCTTCAGAGCGCGGCGGTCGGCTCGCAATCTGAGTTCGGGCGAAATACGGGCTTTCAATTCCAATTGCTTGTCGAGCGCACGCGCACCTACGACGCGGGTCGCCTCATTGAGTAGCGCGTCGAGGCTAAGGTCTTCGAAATCCAAACGGATGCGGCCAGCTTCAATCTTCGACATGTCGAGGATGTCGTTGATGACATCCAGCAGATACTGCCCGCTGTCGCGAATGTCACTGCAATATTCGTGATATTTGTCGGCGCCGAGCGGCCCAAACATGCCCGACTCCATGATCTCGGAAAATCCGATAATTGCATTGAGTGGCGTGCGCAGCTCATGGCTCATATTAGCGAGGAATTTTGACTTTGCCTGGTTGGCCTCTTCGGCCCGCGTCTTTTCCTCCGCGTATTTCTCCGCGAGCTCGGCTGTGCGCTGCTGGGATATTCGCAAATCAGCGACAGACGCAATCAACCGTTTCTCGCTGTCGACAAGCTTCTCTTCATGTGTCTTGAGCGCAGTGATGTCGGTGCCGACCGAAACGTAGCCGCCGTCTTTCGTGCGTCTTTCGCTGATGTGAAGCCAGCGGCCGTCTTCAAGCTGCGCTTCAAACGTGCGTGCACCGGGAATGCTGGGACCGGCCGTGACGATCTTGTTGCGCACAACCGGTTTGCTGCCCGCCGCCACCACGGATTCATAGGATGCGCCGACAACGATCGACTCGTCGGGCAGATTATGCAGCTCCTGGAAGTTGGAATTGCAGAGAACGAGCCGATTGTCGGCGTCCCAAAGCACGAAGGCTTCGGGAATGGTCTCGATGGCGTCACGGAGCCGCATGTCAGCGGCAACGGTCTTTTCCACCAGGCTTTTCTGCTCGGTGATATCGACAGCAATTCCGATCAGATGCAGGCCCGGCTCGCCATGCTGCCGTACAAGCTCGCAACGGGCGCGCAGCCACACCCAATGGCCAGCGGCATGCCGCATGCGGAAGGCATGATCGATAGTCGTTGCTGTGGCGTCGGCAAGTTCGGCCGCGAGTTCGTAAAGGCGTACGTCGTCCGGATGGACCAGCGCATTCACATCCCCGAACCAAAGCAGATCATCTTTGGCTTCAAGACCGAGGATTTCAAACATTGATTGCGACCAGAAAATACGGCCACGTGCGAGATCCCAGTCCCAAAGACCGCAGCGGCCTCGGTTGAGCGCGGTATCGATGCGGCTGCGAACCGTTTCGTAGATCAGGTCCGCTTCCCGCGCCCGGGTCGCCTGCCAGTGGAAGGCAAAGCCAAGAATAAGCACGACGAAACCGGTGGTAGTCGACAGCGTGATCGTCAGGGTCGTGAGCGATCGCCAGTTGGCAAGGGCGGCTTCACGCGACTGCACTACCGCGAGCTGACCAAATGGAGGCGCAAGCATGCGCACGGTCGCCAGCGCGCGTGTGTCATCGGGCAGGGTTATTTCCATGACGCCCGCGCCGGCGCCGAACGTCGTAAGCGGCTGCGTCGCCCCCAGGAGATCGAGCAACCGGCGTCCGATTGTGGAGTCGCTTGCGGGCGTTGCAGCTATGACAGCGCCATCAGCGTTGGTCAGGATGAAGCGCCGTCCCGCGGCCATGGCCCAGGATGGCAGGACGCGCGAAAGCACCTGTTGCGGTTTTTCTCGAGCATCGGCGGGCTGCTTCAGCGGCTGATGCAAGCGCTCGGCTGCAAGGTCGGCTACCGCCTCGAGCGAAACTGCGTCATTGCTCAGAGTCTGACGGCGGTGATCAAGCACCTGCACAAGAGCGCCAACGCAAATAGTGGCAAGGAAAGCGATAATCAGGACCGGTACGGCGCGGCGTAACAGCGGCTCGGCATTCAGCAGGCGTCGATATGCCGGATTGGCGATCGATTGCGCGAGGCCTTTGATGGAATCAGGATGTGCGGACGCACTCGCCACGCCGGCGCGCGCCATTGACGGCCTCCGTTTGGAATTTCCCCTAGCACCCTCGAGACGGAAGGATGTGCCGCATCGCTTTCCGAATCACTCTGTCGATTGGAATCGATGCCCGCCGATTTGTCGAGAGTCCGAAGAGTCAATTACTTAAAAAATGTTACCCACGGAGAGTTTTGGCAACACCAGGGCACCTCGAGCGGCCGCTCTAGGGCGCCCTTAAAGCCCGTTCGACGATATCCGACAGGTCCCGCGAGAGCTTGGGGGCGCTCAAAATGCGCTTGAGGGCTGCTTCCGCCTTGCCACGCCGGCCCGCTTCAAGCGTCCGCCAACTGCGGAAGGCAGTCGCCAGACGGGCGGCAATCTGCGGGTTTTTGCCGTCGAGCGCGAGCACTGTGTCGGCCGTAAACTCATAGCCCTCGCCGTCGGGGCGGTTGAATTGCGTGGAATTGCCCTGCGCAAAGGCCCCGATCAACGCGCGCACGCGGTTGGGGTTGGCCATTGAAAAGGCCTGGTGACTGGTGAGGGCGCGGACATTGTCGAGCGTGCTCTGCTCGGGGATTGCCGCCTGCAGGGAGAACCATTTGTCCACCACCAAAGCGTCCGTTTCATAGCGCCTATAAAAATCGGCAAACGCATGCTTGCGTTCCGGCGCGTCGTGCACTGAAAGTGTTGCGAGGGCCGTAAGACGATCCGTCATGTTGTCCGCGGCGCTAAATTGTCGGTCGGCACGGGCAATGGCCTCGGATTTGCCGGTCGAAGCAAGAAGATCAAGCGCAACACCGCGCAAGGCACGGCGTCCGGCACTTTTCGCATCAGGTGAATAGGCGCCGCCAACATTCATACGTTCATAGATTGTCGAGAGCACCGGCCCGAGGGTTTGGCCAATGTCCGCACGCAAGGCGGTGCGCGCCCGGAAGATGGCGTCGGGATCTATCTCGCGTCCAATCTCGCGGGCAATGTCGCCTTCTCCGGGCGGCGCCAGTGCGAGCGCGACAAAATCTGGCTCCAGGCCGGGGTCCTCGAGAATGGCGGCGAAGGCCTCGAGTAGCTTCTGGTCGCAGCGCAGCGGTTTTCCGGAACGAAGGGCTGCTACATTTTCGACCAGCAGGCGCATCGAGATCGTTTGCAATGCCTGCCATCGGTTGAACGAGTCGCTGTCGTGTGCAGCCAGGAAAGCCAGATCGTCGGCATCGAGGTCGGAGACCAACTTGATCGGCGCCGAAAATCCGCGATTGATCGAGACGACCGGATGTTCGGAAAGGCCGGTGAATTCAAATGTCGCCGAACGCGTGCTCAGGACGGCAACACCTCTTTCGAGTGATTTGCCGCCAGGCATTTCAACGCGCATTTCCTTTCCGTCTTTGCCAACCAGACCGAGCGATAGCGGAATAACCATTGGTTCCTTGTCGGGCTGTCCGGGCGTTGGCGGCACGAGTTGCGTGCATTCAAGCGTGTAGGTCTTGCGGGCCGCATCGAAGCGGCCACGGGCGGTGACTTCCGGTGTGCCTGCCTGGCTATACCAACGCAAGAACTGTGTCAGATCGCGCCCGCTGGCATCGGCAAAGCATTGGATGAACTGCTCGACGGTGGCGGCCTCGCCATCGTGCCGCGTAAAATACAGGTCCATACCGGCGCGGAATTTTTCCTCGCCGATCAGCGTTTCGACCATCCGAACCAGCTCGGCGCCTTTTTCGTAAACGGTCGCGGTGTAGAAGTTATTGATCTCCTTGTATGTGTCCGGGCGGACCGGATGCGCCAGCGGTCCTGCATCCTCGACGAATTGCGTAGCGCGCAGCGCGCGCACATCAGCGATCCGCTTCACCGGGCGTGAGCGCATATCGGAAGAAAACTCCTGATCGCGGAAAACGGTGAGGCCTTCCTTGAGACAGAGCTGGAACCAGTCGCGGCATGTGATGCGATTGCCTGTCCAGTTGTGGAAATACTCATGCGCGATCACAGCCTCAATATGGGTATAATCGGCGTCCGTGGCGGTTTGCGGACTGGCCAGGATGTATTTGTCATTGAAGACATTCAGGCCCTTGTTCTCCATCGCTCCCATATTGAAGTCAGAAACGGCCACAATCATGAAAATATCGAGATCATATTCGCGGCCGAAGGCTTGCTCGTCCCAACGCATGGCGCGCTTGAGCGAATCCATCGCGTAGGCGCAACGATCCTGCTTGCCGTGCTCAACGTAGATACGCAGCGTCACGTCACGTCCGGACATCGTGACGAAGCGATCTTCCACACAAGCAAGATCGCCGCCCACCAGCGCGAAAAGATAGCAAGGCTTCGAATGCGGATCGTGCCAGACGGCGAAATGCCGCCCGCCCGGAGCCTCTCCCTTGTCGACGAGGTTGCCGTTCGCCAGCAATGTTGGCGCCTCCGCGGCATCCGCCTCGATGCGGGTGGTATAGACCGCCATCACGTCTGGCCGGTCCGGAAAGTATGTGATGCGGCGGAAGCCCTCAGCTTCGCATTGCGTGCAATACGTGCCGCTTGATCGGTAGAGGCCGGACAATTGCGTATTGGCCGATGGGTCAACCACGGTCTCGATTTCCAGCTTGAACGGCCCGTTGGGCGGTTGCTGAATTGTGAGATTGTCGGGTGTCACCACGTAGCTCTCGGAAGGCAAAGTACTGCCGTCGAGCTTCAGCGATACCAAGGTCAGCCCGTCGCCATCGAGGATCAGCGGAGCCGCCGCTTGTTTTGGGTTTGGACGCAGCACGAGCGTTGAGCGAACCGTGGCGCTGGTAGGATGCAGTGAAACATCGAGTGAAACCGTGTCTACCAGCCAGTCAGGGGGACGATAGTCTTTCAGACGGATCGGCTGGGTAATATCGGTGCGCATGACTTTTGATCTAGGATGTCCGGCCGCAATTTGGAAGGACGAATGATGGCGACGATGCATGCCATGGTGCTCGATCGGCCGCGCGCGCCATTGACGATGCAGGAACGTTCGCTGCCGGTGCCCGGTACCGGTGAAATCCTTGTCGCGGTTTCGGCTTGCGGCGTGTGCCGCACCGACCTGCATGTAGTGGATGGGGATCTTACAAATCCGACGTTGCCAGTGGTGCCAGGCCACGAGATCGTGGGCCGCGTGGCGGCAATGGGCCGCGGCGTCAGCGAGTTTGCGATTGGCCAGAGGGTCGGAGTGCCGTGGCTGGGCGCGACCTGCGGCATCTGCCCGTACTGCCGCAGCAACCGCGAAAACCTGTGCGATACGCCGGTATTCACCGGCTATACGCGGGATGGCGGTTTCGCGAGTCATACCCTTGCAGATGCGCACTATTGCTTCCCGCTCGGCGAAGAGGGTGACGATGCGGAAATAGCGCCGTGGCTGTGCGCCGGGCTGATTGGCTGGCGCAGCTATCGGATGGCGGGCGAGGGCGAGACGCTGGGCCTCTACGGGTTCGGCGCCGCGGCCCATATTCTGGCGCAGGTGGCGAAAGCGCAGGGAAGGCGCGTGTTCGCCTTTACCCGCAAAGGCGATCGAGCGGCACAGGATTTCGCGCGCTCACTCGGAGCGGTATGGGCCGGCGACTCGGACGCTATGGCGCCTGAACCGCTCGATGCAGCAATCATTTTCGCGCCGGTCGGCGCTCTTGTGCCGGCGGCACTCAAGGCGGTGAGAAAGGGCGGGCGCGTAGTCTGCGGCGGAATTCACATGTCGGATATCCCGAGTTTCCCCTATACGCTGCTCTGGGAAGAACGTCAGGTAGTGTCGGTTGCCAATCTCACGCGTGCGGACGCGCATTCGTTTATAGAGTTCGCAAACAAGTCTGATGTGAAATGTCAGATCGTGCGCTATCCGCTCGCACGTGCCAACGAAGCCTTGTCGGATTTGCGGGATGGTCGGCTACAAGGCGCGGCGGTTCTTATTCCCTAGCGTCAGCCTCAACGCGCCGGTTCGGCATGGCCGATCACGCGCTTGATCGCCGGTGACTGCGCTTTCAACGCACGCTCCAGCGCATCCACGTTCTCATGCACGCTCTGTACGCTCAATTGCGGATCGACGCGGCAGTGGAAGTTGACGATCTCGCCTTCGTCGGTCTCGCGCACGCGCACGTCGTGTACATCGCGAAGGGCGCGCCCCTGCGCAGCGAGCTCGGAGAGCGCGATTTCGATCGCTTTAACCCGCTCGGCCGGCGCCTCGCGGCCCGAGGCATCTTGCGGTTGCAGCGGTTCGATGTGCGTTTCGACCTCGACACCTGGGCCGAGTTCGGACGCTATTGCGCTTTCCAGGCCGTCCGCCATTTCATGCGCCGCGCTGAGCGAAAGCTTGCCGTCCACTTCCAGGTCGAGCGATACCGCCCGCCGGTCCTTGAGGTCATGGACAGTCACGTGATGAACGGCGAGCGCGCGATTGCGCGCGATAACCATCACACGATCGAGAACAGTCTCGTTGTTCAGCGCAACCGGATTGGTTGTTACGACCGCTTCGGCTCCAGGCAATTCGTCCCTGAGCGCCTTTGCAATTGCATCCTTGATGGCTGTCACGCGTTCGAGGGGCAGCGTTCGGCTCACCGATACGTTTAGATCGATGAATGTTCGTTCGCCGACCGCACGTGCACGAACCTGATCCACCGCGACGACGCCGGGAATGCGTGCGGTAATTGCGGTAATCTTTTTCGATGCACCGGGTGGAGCAACGTCGGTAAGCGTATCGATCGTACGCTTTCCCAGTCGCCATCCAGCAAAGCAAACCAGAACTGCAACAACAAGCGCCGCCACTGAATCGGCCCAGGCGAAGCCGAACCGCACTCCAGCAAGGCCGATCAGGACAGCAGCCGACGCCCACAGATCGGACGAAAAATGCAGCGCATCGGCTTCGAGCGCTTGGCTCGAAGTCTTTTCAGCGGTATGCGACAACGCGCGGGCTCGGAAAAAATCGACGATGATCGAGAGGATGATCACGCCGAAGGCCCAGATCGTCGCCTCGACGACGTGCCCTTCGTTTTCGCTGAGTCGTTTTATTCCTTCCCAGATCACGATGCCCGATAGCAGGAATAGCAGAGCTGTTTCGGCCAGCGCCGATACCGCTTCGATCTTTCCGTGTCCGTAGTGGTGCTCCTCGTCGGCCGGCTTTCCGGAAATGCGGACCGCGACATACGTCATGACGGTGGCGCCAAGGTCAATCAGCGAATGGCCGGCCTCCGACAGAATTGCCAGTGACCCGGTCGCAAAGCCAACCAAAGCCTTTGCAATTGTGAGGCCGGCCGAGGCCAGGATCGAGGAAAAAGCAACTTGTTCTTTTTCAGTCTGCATACGGCGCCGGTTTAGCGCATACCGCGGAAAATTTCGATATTGGCGATAACCCCGAATTACAGCGGAATCGGGTTTCCGCCGGCTGCCGCCGAGCGCGTCACAGCATCGAGAATGCGGATATTCGCAAGCAGGTGTTCGGTTGTGAATCGGTAAGCCGCGCGACTTTCAAGGGCGTCAGCCCAGGCTTCGAAATTCATTCGCACTGTATTGGCGTGATCGTAACTGCGTGTCTGCCGGCTGCCGTCGGGCCCGCAATGAACGAAGCTAGAAGGAATACCCTTATCGACATTTCCGCCTTCCTGCGTTTCGACCCATCCCTGGTCGCAAACCAGCGTAAATCGTCCATAGAAAGGCGGCGTCGAAAGACATGTAATACGCCCGCGTGCGCCGTTCTCGAAATCTATTTCGGCGCTGACGAAATCCTCAAAGGGCGCAGGAAAAATCTGCGAAGCCGTGCGCGCGGCCACGCGGACCGGCTTTCCGGCAAGCGACACGAACATGTCGCCGAGGTGAATTCCGAGCGCTGTCCAGGCGCCTGCCGGTGCGTGCCTCGGATCGCGACGCCAGTTGGAAGGGTCCATTTTTCGAAAATTGCTGTGGCTCACATTGGCATCCATGTGAAGCACTCTGCCTAGTTGGCCACTTTCGAAGAGTCGCCGCATTTCCTCCATCGCCGGCTCGAAGCGCCGCTCATGTCCGATGCCAAGCACGCCGCCAGCCTTCGCCGATGCCGCAAGGATGCGCTCGGCACTGGCGGTGGTGAGAGCAAGCGGTTTCTCGCAAAACACCTGTTTGCCGGCGGCCAAAGCAGCAATCGCCATTTCCTCATGTAGCAGGTGAGGCGTCACGACCGCGACCGCATCAATGTCCTGACGCTTTAGGAGCGCTTTGTAGTCGTCGATCAACTCGAACTTGTGGGCGGCCGCGAACGGCGACGCCATTTTCATATCGATATCGCAGCCGGCGATGACCTTGAAACGGGGGCTGTCCGAGAGACAGGTCACAATCTGCTTGCCCCACCATCCGAGTCCTATAATTCCAATGCGTATCATCGTGGCAGTCCTTGCATGTTGCCGCCCCGGCAACCGGCACCGTTTTACCATTTGGCCGGAATTAGCCCATCTTGCGGCAGAAACTGGACGAACTTGTCCAAGCTTTCCCGCAATCGCGGCTTGGTTTGGCCGCACCGGAAAGCTTCCATGCCGCACCGATGCGGACCCGGACAGCCATGGCGCGCCTGACGCTCCCTCTGCTCTGCGCGATCCAGTTATGCGTGGCCACACTTTCAGGTGTTCACGCCGCAGAGGTGCGTCTGGATATCATTGTCACTGGAAACAAGCACGTCGATGCCGAAGCCATCCGATCGCGCTTCCATTCCAGCCAGAAACACGGATTTTCTTCTGAAGATCTCGATGAGGCGGTCAAGGCGCTCTATGCAACGCATCTCTTCAGCAATGTGACCGTACGCAGGACCGAATCGGCGGTCACTATAAACGTCACCGAGAATCCGAGGATCGCGCGGGTCGCCTTTGAGGGAAACAAGGCCATCAAAGATAAGGACCTCAAGCAGTTACTTCGGTCAAAAGAAGCGGGGCCGCTGTCGGCTGCTTTGGTGCACGATGACGTCGAAGTCATGCTTGAGCTCTATCATCGCCGCGGACGCTTCGACGCGCATATCGTGCCGAAAACGATCGACAACAAAGAGCGTGGCCTCAACCTTATCTATGAAATCAGCGAAGGTGAACGCACGGGCATCAGCGAAATCAGATTCACCGGTAACAACGCTTTTGCTGCGGATAAGCTCAGAGGTGTGATCAAGACCGGACGAACCAATATTTTGAGCTTTCTGCTTGACAACGATTTTTATGATCCTGACAAAGTCGGAATCGATTGCGATCTTCTAGGACGGTTTTACCGCGCGCATGGCTATCCCGATGCGCAGGTCGTCTCGGCGAAACCGCAATATGATTCGAAAAGTCGGAAGTTGGTTCTCACTTTCAAAATTCAGGAAGGCGCGCGCTATCGGTTTGGCACGGTCGCGGTCAAATCTGACATCCAAGGCATCGAAACCGACGCATTCCATAGTCTGGTCGCGACGGACGAGGGCGACATTTATAACGCCGATGCCATCGACCGTACGGTTTCCGCCATCCTGACAAAGCTCGCAGGCCGCAGTGAACCATTCGCGACGGTCAAGCCTGAAATCGAGCGCGTGGCAGAACGGAAAGAAATAAATGTGGCTTATCGTCTCGAACAAGGACCGCGTATTTATGTTGAACGAATTGAGATCCATGGAAACAAGAAAACGAAGGAAAACGTCATCCGGCGGGAAATCGGTCTTGATGAAGGCGCGCCCTACAATCGCGCACTGGTAGAAAGCAGTGAGCGCCGCCTCAAGAAGCTCGGGTTTTTTAAAAGCGTCAAATTCAGCCAGCGGAAAGGTTCGACGCCGGACCGCACGGTCGTCGATGTCACTGTCGAAGAGCAGGAAACGGGGCAATTCAGCATCGCCGGAGGATATTCCGACACCGATGGCTGGGTCGCGAGCGTGAGCCTGGGCGACAGCAACTTCTTCGGCCGCGGAGAGGCGGCAAAAATTTCCGTTGACTATGGACAGTATGTCAGAGGCTTCAACATCGGATTCATCGAGCCATATCTGTTTGGACAAAAAGTAGCGCTCGGCCTCGATCTTTTCGCGCGTCAAACCGAGGCGAACTCAAATCAGTCGTATTCAAGCACCTTCTATGGCGGAAAAATTGGCTTTACTGCGCCGCTTACCGATGAACTCAGCCAGAATTTTCACTACGGCCTGACCAATCAGATGGTTACCCTTGATCCCTCACGGGGCCCGGTATCGATTCCAGTTCAACAGGCGGCCGCGGCCGGCTCGCAATGGGTATCGAGCGTCGGATCCGCCACCATTTACAACACACTCAATGATGATCGACATCCGACCAGTGGCATCTGGGCCAGCACGAACAATGACGTTGCCGGGCTTGGCGGCGATGTGAAGTTCCTGCGCACCACCAACGACGTCCGATATTATTCAGGGCTTAGTGAAGACCTCACCAGCATCACCCGTGCGCAGACAGGCTATATCGCGCCCTGGGGCGATCAAACGCTGCCGCTGTTGAACGGCTTTTTTGGCGGGCCCGCCTTGGTTCGAGGATTTGCGGTGAATGGATTTGGTCCGAGGGCCATCACGCCCGGCACGACGATGGACAATCTCGGTGGCAATGCTTACTGGGCTACAAGCCAGGAGCTGCAAGCGCCACTTCCCATGGTGCCACCGGAATTTCAGCTCAGAGGCGCGCTGTTCGCCGACGCCGGAAGCTTGTGGGGAACAAAGTCGGCAAGCTACGCGCCAGCGCTGTCCCAATCGCTGCAAGTGAACAATTCACGTGCCGTCCGATCGGCCGTGGGGGCGGGTCTCATCTGGGATTCAATACTTGGACCCTTGCGCGTTGACTACGCCTATCCCATCACCAAGGGACCGTACGATGTCACGCAGCGGCTGCATTTCGGCTTCGGAATGTTCTGACACGTCTCTTGTTGATGGTCAGTTCGAATGTGACCAGAGCGCCAGGCCGCCGCTCGTCACCGCCCCGCCGACAACACAGGGAATCCCGACTTCCACCTGGCCGGCAACTGCCGCCGCAATGCAGCCGACGGCGATCGCGCCTTCGCCGACCTTCCCCCACCAAGATACGTCGCGTTTCGTTTGCGAACCGTCGCGGCGCAGTTTTTCGAGGGCTGCAAGCATTTCACGGCGGACGCGCGAAACGTCGACGTCGTCGGCGGCATCGATGACTTCTTTCAAAACCGGTTGTACGTCTTTCGGCTGGGTGGGTCGAAGCGCTTTGATGGTCTTGAGCAATTCCGGGTCGCGCGAGGCGTTGGATGCCAGCGTATATTTCGCCATGCCGCCCAGTGTAAGCTTGCCAATATCGTCCTTGTTCTCGGCCCAGGGCAGCATGCCCATGATATTATCGATCGGCATGCGCGCACCTGTCGCATAGTAATAGCCCCAGAACATATCGAGCATGTCGGGACTTCCCTCAAGCACGACAGGTTTTGCTTTTGCACTTTGGAACGAAAGATTGCGGGCGAACCATCCGGGCTTCGGCGCCTCGAGTTGATATTGGCTGAGAAGCGGCAACGTGCCGTCGAGATATTTTCCCAGCATGGCGGCACGGGCGGAAACCTGCGGCCGGATCTTGAAGAGGACAAATCGCCAGCGCGGAATGCCTGAATAGGCGACCGCCCGCACGACCAGCCACTGATCTTCGGCGGGGAGGGGCAGCATTCGGGCGACAAGTTCGTCGGCCTTGCCCGGATTGGCTGAGAGAATGCCGGCTGCGAATCCAAGGTAAACTCCTGCCGACTCCGGATTCCGCAACTCGCCAAGCGAGCTCAATTTGTGAATTGCATCTGCCGCCCGAAACGGGTCGGGCGCGCTTCGATAATCGTTCATCCACTTTAAAATTTCGCCGGATGAGCCGAACTGCACGGTCTTCGCTTGGGCGGCCGGCATTGCTAACGCGAGGCCAATAGCCGCCAGAATGCAAACTCCACGCATGTCCCCGACCTCGGTTTGTTCGCGAGATCAGGGACAATAATGGCGTTATTTTCGAGGACCTTCCGGGGTGAAAGTTTGGCGCTGGAATGGCGCGGTCGCGTTGTCCCAAAATGGGTTGAATTTCTCGTCGCCCAGTGCGCACATGCATTATGGTGAGATCCATGCGCCGGCTACTGCTGACCGTGCTTGCAACCAGCCTGCTATCGGTAGGGACTTCTGATGCGCAGTCCCTTTTTCGGCAGGGATACGGATATTCCTGGGGTAACCGTTATTCCTGGGGCGACCCTTATTCTTGGGGTGACCGGTACTCCTGGGGTGACCGCTCGTTCAGGCGCAAACAGCAACAACGACAAACAAAGTCCGATTTACCAAAGAAAACCCAGCCCCAAGAGACTTCGAAGGGGCCGCTCCTGATCATTATTTCGATCGCGGATCAGAGAATCTCGCTCTATGACAACGGAACTCTCATCGCGCACTCCTCCGTATCGACGGGAGTCAAGAATCATCCGACGCCTCTCGGTGTTTTCAGTGTCATCAGCAAGGCCAGATGGCATCAATCAAACATCTATAGCAACGCGCCCATGCCCTACATGCAGCGCATCACCTGGTCGGGAATAGCGCTGCACGCGGGTGTCTTGCCAGGGTATCCGGCGTCGCACGGATGCATCCGCTTGACCAATGACTTTGCCACTCGACTCTGGCATCTCACGAAGCGCGGCACGCGTGTGATTATCGCGCCCAGCGACATTCAGCCGGTGGAGATAAGCAACCAGCGCTTTTTTGCACCAAAGCCAAAACTCGCATCCGGTTCATCGGAGCCTGGCAACGCCACCCTTCCGGGTAGCAACGCTATTGCGGTCGCGGCCGCGCCCGCGCCGATCGTAGCAGATGCCAAGGCGCAGGAAACTGCCAAGCCCGCTCCTGGCGAAGCTTCGCCGCAAAAGGTCGCACCCATAACCATCTTTGTGAGCCGCAAGTTGAGCAAGCTTTTCGTGCGGCAGGGGTTCAGCCCCGTATTCGATTCCCCGGTTGAAATTCAAAACCAGACGGGGCCGATGGGAACGCACGTTTTTACCGCGATGGGTCTTGAGAATGGCGGTGCAGCAATGCGTTGGACTGTTGTATCGCTCCCGGAGAGGACTACCGGTCAAAAGACGCCAGCAAAGTCGTCGCAAAAAGAACACGTAAAACATATAGCCAAGACAATCTTGCCGACACCGGACAAAGCCAACGCCGCCTTCAATCGCATCGAAATACCAAAAGACGCGGCAGAGCGAATCGCTGAACTTCTGACGCCCGGCTCCACATTGATCGTGTCCGACTACGGCATCAGCGACGAGACAGGGCAAGATACGGACTTCATCGTGCTAACGCGTTGAGGCAAAGGCCGGCGGTTGCGAATGAATCTTGTGTGCTATTCTCGTTCACTGGCGGCGATTGGACTGTGCGGTCTCGCATGTCTGACGGGAGTCTCCGTGAATATCGCCAATTTTGGTCTCATATCCTTGGCGCTGGGTCAGCCAATGGCACTCACGAAGTCACAGTCCGATGCACTCAATGCCTATAACAAAACGGTACAGGATTTCAGGTCGATCCTGAGCGAGCGGCGCGCACAGATCGAGTCGAAGCAAAAGCTTCCTGATAAACCGGGACAAGATCTCTATCTTGCGCGCGTCGCCATGATGGGCGCGTACAAGGATCTGACCGACACGCTCCCCTCCAGAATCGGCAGGCCCAATAAATATAAAATTCCTCCAGCCTATTTCGATGCCGATAACGAGCCGCTGATCGACGAGTACAAAAAGCTTTTCGCAATCATGCAAGCGCCACCCGCCAATGCGCAGAAATCCGATACGCCATTCAAGGACGTTGTCGACCTTGGGACTGTGATTGCTCGCATCAAAGGCCTCGATGCATCGCATGCCGAAGTCGCGGGCCGTATCAGCCTGGCCATCTTTTTTGCCGAAACGGATGGTAATCAGAACATCGGCAATGCGCGCTCTGATGCCTACAAAGGAAGTTTCCAGACAGGAGTGTCCGAGGACAAAATCGGCGAGAAGAAATGGGCGGCCATCAAGAAGTCTGTCGCGGCGCTTGATCCCAAACTGAACGCGCGCGACGACAAAGAACAGGCGAGGGTCGGCAATTCAGATCAGCGATACAATCACTGGACGGCCGTGCGAAATGGCCTGATGAACGCGCACGCAGACCTTTTTCCGAAAATACCGGCCATCATGAAGGCCTTGCCGGACCCGATCGATCAAATGCGATTTTTCGAGCTTATCCAGATCATTCCCAGCCCCGCCAAATCCGCGCTCAATTCGCGCGATCTCCTCAATTACCAGATTTCCGAGCCGCGAATCATGGGATACTTGCGCAACAACAGCATGTTTGCCTACGGGAAGGCGGACAGGGCGAAAACGACTGTAACCATGCGCGAAATTCTGGATTCGATGTGGCTCTTCAATGATATATTCGACCGCGCGTTGAGCAGGTTCAACGAGATTAAAGCGCAGCAAAGAGGTTGAGCGATCCGGCAATAGTTCGTCAAGGACGAAGAGGACAATGTCGATCGTATCGCGAAGGACTTTCGTCAAAGGTCTGGTGGCCAGCGCTTTGGTGCCGGGCAATGTGGCGATCGGGCAACCCAACGATGCGGCGTGTATTGCCATTGTCGATACTCCGCACAATGCCGCGAAGGTCGCGTCGAAATTGGCCGCCCAGAATGTAAAAGTCGTTGTGCGGTTTTTCGCGCGAAAACTCCAGCCGGGTCTGCGCGAAAAAGTCATGGCGTCCGACGGCAATATGATCGACGGCGTGCGCGAGCCGACGATATTGATCAGAAACGGCCTCTCGATCGTTTCTCTCTACCAGTATCGGAATAATCTTCCCGAAAAATTTCTGAAGGGATTGGAAGATACCGGGTCGGCAAAAGCTGAATTCGCCGCCGATGCAAAGGCCGCACTAGATCAGGCGAGACTGGTCGGGCAGCCGGAAGGATCCGCAATCTATTTCGGCGTCGACTTCAATGTGACTCGCGCCACCGTGGACTCTGTTTTTGAATACTTTCGAGCCATCGGCGGGACAGTCGGCAACCACTATGCGATCGGCGTTTACGGGAACGGTTTCGTCAACCGGGTCCTTCGCCAGGAAAAGCTGGTGGCGTACAACTGGATTTCCGCGTCGCGCGCACACGAAGAGACCGTCGCATTCTATAACAGCGGGCAATGGCATCTTTTTCAGAACCAGGTTGACCGCCGCTGGTTCGGGGGAAAGTGCTCGGATGGCCTCGACATCGATACGAACCTGCAAAATCCCAACGCAGTGAGCATCGGTGCATGGGGTGCGGGAGAAGTCGACAGAACCCGCAACCAGAAAATTTTTGACCAGCGCCGCTTCGCGATTCGCGCAACGCCGGTCGTTCAACAAAGTGCCGATGCCGGAGGCGGCGGGCCGGTCGACCGTCAAAATTGCAAACCGGACAGCCGCGTTCCACGAAATGCCAATGTTAGGATTCTTCAACAATCCGGTGCGTGGTGCAGCGTGGACGTCGACGAAGACGGCAACGCCGATGGTCAGATAAAGACCTCCGATTTAACGTTCGATCTCGCGACGATGCCGCCTTGGGCGTCATAAGAGACCGGGCTATCGTCGTTGGCTAAGATTAAATCCATCTAAGAATCTGGCATGCGTGAGCTGTTGAAAAACCATCCTCATGCGCAATGTGGCGCGGCCATAGGTATTGAAGTGGCGATTGTGCGGCCAAGGTCCTATTGGCTCGAGTTGTCGTATGTCGTCACCGGCGAGCTTGCGAACCTTTCGATCCCGCCGGTGGCAACTCGGAAACGAACCGATGCGCTCTGGCGGCACACTTGCTTTGAGGCGTTTGTTCGGACCAGCGGCGCCGAATATTACGAATTCAATTTTGCACCGACCAGCGAGTGGGCAGCCTACCGATTCGCCGGCTACCGAGCCGGCAAAACGTTGGCTGCAATCCCCACTCCGGATATCGCGGTGCATTCAGAGCGAGACCATTACTCCCTGCAAGCTACGTTGATACTGGATTCGCTGTCTCGTCCGGACCACTCGTCATGGCATCTTGGTTTGTCCGCTGTCATGGAAGATAAAAGCGGACGGTTATCTTATTGGGCTCTGGCTCATGCATCAGATAAGCCCGACTTTCATCATCCGGAATCTTTCGTGTATGAGCTTTCACCGGTTGTACCATCATGAAATGCGGCGTTGACCGTATTGTCGCGGAGCCTGCGCTGCGCGCTCCGCTGGAAGGCCGACGCATTGCCTTGCTGGCGCATCCCGCGTCGGTGACAGAGAACCTGACGCATACCCTTGATGCGCTCGCCGCATGCGGCGGTTTGAAAGTGAGTGCTGCCTTCGGCCCCCAGCATGGCCTGCGCGGCGACAAGCAAGACAATATGGTCGAGTCGCCGGATTTCACCGATCCGGTGCACGGCATTCCGGTGTTCAGCCTTTATGGCAAAGTGCGGAAGCCGACGGATGCGATGATTGATACGTTCGACGTGCTGCTGGTCGACCTCCAGGATCTGGGTTGTCGTATCTACACGTTTGCTACAACTTTACGGTACGTTCTCGAAGCAGCAGCGATCCACCGCAAGGCAGTGTGGGTGCTGGATCGTCCCAATCCGGCCGGCCGACCGGTCGAAGGTCTGACGCTCCGCCCCGGCTGGGAAAGCTTTGTCGGCGCGGGACCAATGCCGATGCGCCATGGCCTCACGCTCGGTGAATTAGGTCATTGGTTTATCAAGACCCTGAATCTTGATGTGGAGTACGGGGTCATCGAGCTGCAAGGCTGGCAACCAGATGCAGCGCCGGGATTCGGTTGGCCGTTGGAAGGCCGAGTCTGGATCAACCCGAGTCCAAATGCGCCGAATTTGTGGATGGCGCGCGCTTATGCCGGCACAGTCCTGGTCGAGGGCACTACCCTTTCGGAAGGGCGCGGCACCACCCGACCGCTAGAACTGTTCGGCGCTCCCGATATCGACGCAGCCGCTGTTATCGAGAAGATGAGAACTCTTGCCCCACAGTGGCTTGATGGATGCCGTCTGCGCGAATGTTGGTTCGAGCCCACGTTCCACAAGCACGCGGGCAAGCTCTGCCACGGGATACAAATCCATACTGAGGGCCCCGGCTACAATCATCAGGCCTTCAAACCATGGCGTATCCAGGCACTGGCTTTCAAGGCGATCCGGGCATTACAGTCTGACTATCCGCTGTGGCGCGATTTTGTCTACGAATATGAGCGCGGCAGGTTGGCCATCGACCTCATCAATGGCAGTCCATTGTTGCGGCAATGGGTCGATGATCCGACGGCCTCACCAAGCGATCTCGATAGAGCAGCAGTGGCGGATGAAACGGCTTGGCTCAGCGAGCGGAAAAACTTTTTGTGCTACGCAAGCCGCTAGGAGAGCCTTGCGATCAAGGCGGGGGACCGGTCGCGACTTCCCCGATAGCACCGTCAATCCAGACGGCGAAAACCGTCAGCTCCTGAGTGAGTGCGACGAGGTCTGCTCGTGCGCCAGGGACGATCGCGCCACGTTCCGCCTCAAGCCCAAGAAAGCGCGCTGGTGTCAATGACGCCGCGCGCAACGCATCTTCAAGAGGAATCTCTGCGAGTCTCACGGTATTGCGCACGGCGGAAGCCATATCGAGGTGCGCCCCCGCCAGTGTGCCCTGATCGGTGCTCAGCTTTCCATTTGTCAACTTGATGGTCTGACTACTCAGGACGAAATGATCGATCGTCGCACCGACCGTTGACATGGCATCAGTGATGAGCGCAATGCGGTCGCAGCCCTTCGCCGCAAAGGCCGCTCGTATCGAAATTGGGTTCACGTGAATGCCATCGGCGATTAGTCCTGCGGTCAGTCGATCATCCGTCAGCGCCATTCCAACGATTCCCGGCTCTCGTGCGCTCAACGGCGGCATCGCGTTGTAAAGGTGCGTCACACCCGTCGCCCCGTCCGCAATCGCCTGCGTCACGACGGTGGCCGACGCTTCGCTGTGGCCGATAGAGACACGCACCCCTGCTGTGGTCAGCGCGCGAATAAAGCCATCGGGAACGCATTCAGGCGCGAGCGTCACCATTGAGTAACCTACTCCGCCAAGCCCTAGCAAAGTCTCCAGATCGGAAACGGTAGGCTTGGCGATTCTGTCGGCCGGGTGCACTCCCGCGCGCCGCGGATTGATGAATGGACCTTCTACGTGCAAACCGATGATACCGTCGCCGCCCGCAGCCGACCGCCCAGCCTCAATGGCGGCGCGGATTTGCTCGCGCGTACCGCTGATCAAGGTCGGCAGGCATCCCGTGGTCCCGTAGCGCCAGTGTGCACGGGCAATCGCCCGCAATGTTTCAGGCGAGGGGCGGTCGTTGAGAAGAACGCCGCCACCACCATTGACTTGCAGATCGATAAATCCGGCCGCCAGAAATGTCCCAGCTGGCAGGCAACGCTGTTGCCAGCCGGCTGGAACCTTCGTTTGGGGGCCGACCTCCAGGATGCGCCCATCCCGCACCAGCACTGCAGCTTCGACATGCCACCGGTGACCATCAAAAACCCGGTCGGCCAAAATGGCATGGCCGTCCGTGATATCTGGATTTGTGCCCATTGCTTTCATAGGTCTGAGTGGAGTGACGCCGTCAAATCAATGTAAGTTAAAGGACGTCCAATACACAGGGCTATTCGAGCCTCAATGGCGTTTTTGGATTGAGCGATGCGCCATTGGCGCCGTCGTACAAAAAGCCCCGCTGTAGCGACCGGACGCCCGAAAGAGAGAAACAGCATGGATCGTTTGATCATTCGCGGCGGCAAACGCATCGAGGGCTCGGTCCAGGTTTCCGGAGCGAAGAATGCGGCGCTGCCGCAGATCGCCGCGGCATTGCTCAGTTTAGAGCCCCTGGAATTGACAAACATCCCGGCGGTTACTGACGTCGATACCATGCTTGCGATGATGCAGGAGTTCGGCGTCGTTGCGAGGCGTGGCACTGGCCGGTTGCTAACCCTTGATGCGAGCGGGGCTCACAACTCGGACGCACCTTATGATCTCGTTCGTCGCATGCGCGCCAGCATCCTTGTTCTCGCGCCTTTGCTGGTGCGGTTCGGTTCTGCACGCGTGTCAATGCCGGGCGGCTGCGCCATCGGTGCGCGGCCGATCGATCTTCATCTCAAAACGCTTAGTACGCTCGGGGCTGAGGTCAGTATGGAGTCCGGATACATCCATGCCCGTGTCAAAGAAAACGGGCTGCGCGGGGGCCGTGTCGTCCTCTCTTCACCGTCTATCGGCGCGACCGAAACGGCGCTGATGGCGGCAATCCTGGCGCGCGGCGAGACCGAAATTCTCAACGCCGCGCGCGACCCCGAGGTTTGTGATCTCGCAAAGTGCCTCGCTGCCATGGGAGCGCACATCGAAGGGGCAGGGACTCATCGAGTTCTGATACAGGGCGTCAACGCGCTCCATCGCGCTCGCCATGATCTAATTTCGGATCGCATCGAGGCAGGAACTTACGCCGTTGCTGCGGCTATTACGGGTGGTCATCTTGAAATCCTCGGCGCTCATCTCGAACATCTCGGCTCTGTCGGCGCCGTTCTAGAAAATGCTGGCGTTATGATCTGGCCGACCGATCGAGGCCTCATGGTTTCCCGTTCCGGACCATTGCGTGCCGTCGATGTCACGACCGAGCCATATCCCGGCTTTTCTAGTGATCTGCAAGCGCAGTTCATGGCTTTAATGGCGATTGCACCGGGTGCTGCCGTAATCCGCGAAACGGTGTTTGAAGGCCGCTTTATGCATGTGCCCGAGCTGGGACGGCTCGGCGCCAACATCTCGCTGCAGGGGTCGACTGCGCTCGTGCGCGGCGTCGAGCGGCTGCATGGGGCGGAAGTGATGGCCACGGACCTGCGGGCATCGGTCAGCCTCGTTCTCGCTGCGCTTGTGGCCGAAGGCCAGACAACGGTGCATCGCATTTATCATCTCGATCGTGGTTATGAATCGCTCGATCACAAACTCGTCCAGTGCGGCGCGGATATTCATCGGGTATCCGAATGACTACTGGTCCATTCTTTGCCGGAGTCGATGGCGGCGGGACCGGTTGCCGCGCCCGCATTGAAGACGCGGCAGGTCGTGTCCTCGGCAGTGGAATTGCCGGTCCCGCCGCGTTGCGCTTCGGAATTGAGAACGCGCTCGGCGAGGTTCAAAATGCATGCTGCGCTGCACTCGTGGATGCGGGGCTGGGTGTGGATGCGCTGAGCTCAGTGCGAGCTGCCGTCGGACTTGCCGGTGTCGGACGTCAAGGCGCGCTCGAAAGCCTCATACAGCAGCCACATCCTTTCAAATCCATTGTGTACACGCACGATGCAACGATCGCCTGCATCGGCGCGCATGGCGGACGAGACGGCGGCATCGTTATCGTGGGCACCGGAAGCGTCGGGTTTTCTGTCGCCGGCGAGCGGGAGATCAGGATCGGCGGCTACGGTTTTCCAATTTCCGACGAGGGGAGCGGTGCTGATCTCGGACTGCATGCGATCCAACTGGCGTTGCGCGCCCACGACGACCGGCTTGCCAGCACCAACCTCACCAATGACGTTATGATGCGGTTTAACGATAATCCGTTCGAGGCGGTGGCTTGGATGGACAAGGCAACGGCAACAGACTATGCGAGCTTTGCCCCGCTTGTGATGCGTCACGCGGACGACGGAGATCCCATCGCTCGTCGCATCGTTCGAGATGCCGCAGAACAGATTGACGAGTTGGTCCGCCGTTTGTTGGAACATGGCGCACCGCGGATCGCGTTGCTTGGTGGGTTGGCATCGTCGATTAATCCCTGGCTGGCGCCGGACGTGCAGCGACGGCTGGTTGCGCCCGAGGGCGATGCAGTCGATGGCGCTTTGCATCTCGCCCGCCGCGCAGAGACAAAAGAATAGGGGTGGGCGGTCCATGGCCACCGAACAGATTGATCCACGCTATGACGACCTCGACACCCGGTCGACAAGCGATATCATCGCCGCGATTTACGAAGGCCAGGTGGAGGCCGCTGCGGCGGTTCGTGGGGCGCTGGAATCGATCACCACGGCGGTCGAAAATGCAGTTCCGGCCCTCCAGCGGGGCGGACGTCTCGTCTACGTCGGAGCGGGGACTTCAGGCCGAATTGGAGTGCAGGATGGCAGTGAACTGCCGCCAACCTTCGATTGGCCGCCGGATCGTATCGTATTTGCCATGGCCGGCGGTCTGGGGGCGCTCGTCCGCAGCGCCGAAGGTGCGGAAGACAACGAGCGCGCCGGCGCCGAGGCCATGGTCGAGGCTAAAGTCGCGCCAAACGACGTTGTCATAGGTATGGCAGCAAGCGGAACGACACCATTCACCATCGGTGCATTGCGGGCAGCCAGCGCCGCAGGTGCAGTCACGATTGCGATCGCGAACAATGCCGGCGCTCCATTGTTTGAAGTCGCTCGCTTTCGCGTCTTGGCCGCGACCGGCAGTGAGGTCATCGCGGGTTCGACGCGCATGAAAGCGGGGACTGCTCAAAAGATCATCCTGAACCTCATCTCGACGACCATCATGATCAAAATGGGCCGCGTCTATCGTGGCTTGATGGTCGATATGCGCGCGCGGAACGCGAAATTATTGCGGCGCGCGGAGGGGATCATCAGCCAGATTGCCGGATGCTCGATAAGCGAGGCGGCAGAACATCTTGCGAAGACTGGCGGCGAATTAAAGCCGGCTGTTCTTGTTGCTTTGGGGCTGGAACCGAACGAGGCTAAACGGTTGCTTGAACGCAATCGGCAAAATCTGCGTGCTGCAATAGCCTCGATGAGGGGCGATGACTGAACTGCACGCCAACAGCGCCATGGCGCGCGAAATCGTCGAAATTCCGTCGATGTCGGAGCACCTGCTGTCGCGCGCTGAACTGTTTGCCGAGATCGCCAGCCGCATTGAAAAGGTCGAGCCGCGCATCGTGGTCCTGTGCGGACGCGGCAGTTCCGGCCATGTAGGCGTATACTTACGCTACCTTTTCGAAACGCGTCTCGGTTGGCTGACATCGGCGGCCGCCCCTTCGGTGATGACGGCGTATCAAAGGCCACCGGATTTCCGTGAAGCGCTATTTATTGTGATTTCACAGTCCGGACGAAGTCCGGATCTCGTTGCCTCGACCGAGATCGCACGTAAAGCGGGTGCGCTGACATTGGCGATTGTCAACGATGAAAGCTCTCCCGCTGCTTCGGCCGCTGAGCTCGTGCTGTCAATCGGCGCCGGGCCGGAGCACGCCGTCGCCGCGACAAAAACTGTCGCGCTGTCCATGATTGCGGGAGCCAAGCTCGTCGCGACTCTTGCCGGCGACGATGCCTTGCACGAAGGCCTCGGCGAACTGCCGCCACGTTTCTTGAGCGCTCTTGGTTGCGACTGGCGCCCTTGGGCCGAAAAGACCGCCGATGCGCCGGCTGCCTTTATTATCGGACGAGGATACAGCCTCGGCTGCGCGCGCGAGATTGCTCTCAAAACAACTGAAATCTTGCGTGTGCCTGCTATGGGTTACAGTGCTGCCGAGCTAAGGCATGGACCCAGAACAGCAGTCACGCCGTCAACACCGGTATTGGTGTTGCAACAAAACGATGAGGCGCGGGCGAGTGTCGATGATCTGGTGCGCGATTTAAGGGAAGGGGGCGAAGAAGTGTTCAGTGCCGGCGGCCCGCACGGGTTGCTCCCCTGGATCGGCGATCGCCATCCGGCATGCGATCCAATCGTGATGCTCGTGCCGACCTACCGCGCTATCGAGCAGGTCGCGCGTCGACGAGGGCTTGACCCCGATAATCCGCCTCGCCTGAGCAAGGTCACACGCACGTTATGATGACGGACGAAAGTACGACTCTGTTTTTGGCCCATAGTGAACATCGTCGTTTATTCAGCTGCAACTGGCCGATTCTCGCGAGGCGACGCTCTGCGTCGAACAATTTCAATGTGGCTGCGCAGGTTGTCTGCGCCCAAATCGACTTGCGAATGACGAGGTAGCCGTTTTTGGCTGTAAAGCAGACATGCCGATGACCCTGCGAATGTCCGCTTTTGGGGGTAAAGCGGACATGGCGCGGCTACTGCAACTTACGTAAAATTGAATGTCGCCGACGATCAAGGCAATGACTTCTTCACGGATTTGAATCTGTGGTGAGATATTGAAGCCTCCTTCGCTATCAGTCCACTCGGTCGTTCAGTGGCTCGTCCACGGCGCGCGGAATGCGGCGCTGTCGCACGAGGTACTGACTGAACTTTGCGAGCGGTTGACCGCAGCCGGATTGCCGCTATGGCGCGTCACTGTGTTCGTGCGCACGCTGCATCCGGAAATCGTCGGGCGCCGGTTCGTTTGGCATCCGGAGACCGGCACGGTGGTCAGCGACGGCAGCTTCGAACTGCTCGAGCGCCGGGCTTTTCTCGATAGTCCGATGGTACACGTTAGCAATACCGGCGAGGCCTTTCGGCGGCGACTCGCCGATCCGGACTGCGTGATGGACTATCCGGTCCTGCACGACCTGCGCGACGAAGGCGTCACCGATTATGTTGTGGCGCCGTTGCATTTCTCCGGCGGCGAGGTGCATTTCTCGTCCTGGGCGACGCGGCAGCACGGCGGTTTTACCGATGCGGAGATCGAGGCCATCCAGTCGCTGATTGCGCCGTTGGCGCGGGTCGCCGAAATACGCGCCTGGTATCGCGTCGCCGGCAATCTCTTGACCACCTATGTCGGCAAGAATGCCGGCGAGCGCGTGCTCGCGGGACATATTCGCCGCGGGGATACCGAGGCAATCAACGCTGCGATCTGGCTGTCCGACATGCGCGGCTTCACTGCGCTGGCCGACACGCTGCCGCCACAGAATCTGGTCGATCTGCTCAATCGCTATTTCGATTGCCAGGTACCGGCAATCGTCGAGCATAGTGGCGAAGTGCTCAAATATATGGGCGACGGACTGTTGGCGATCTTTCCGATCGGCGCCGAGCGCGATTTTTCGACGATCTGCGCGGCGGCCCTTAAAGCCGGTAGAGCGGCGCGCGATCAGATTGCCGCGCTGGGTGCGAGCGATGGTGGTGCCAGCGGCCTGCGCTTTGGTTTGGCGCTGCATGTCGGTGACGTGCAGTTCGGCAATATCGGCAGCGGCAACCGGCTGGATTTCACGTGCATCGGCCCGGCGGTAAACTTGGCGGCGCGGCTTGAGAAGCTTGCCGGCCGCTTGGGCCGAACCATCCTCGCGTCGGAGGATTTCGTCACGCACTGCGGGGATGCCGGCTTGCAACCAATCGGCCGCTTTGCGGTCGCCGGATTCGCCGCCGAGCAAACGGTGTATGGCCTCGCAGACGAAGGAAACGACACACCGTGAACAAATGGCGCGTGGCGATTGCTGCGATCCGTGACGCGCGAGCGTTTCCAGCACTAGCCACAAAACTGAACTGGTCAGGAGGCGCACACGAGTTTTTTTCGTTTAAGTGAAAATGCCCGCTTTTGGCCCACAGCGGACAAAATGTCCGTTTTCAGGGGTAAAGCGGATATGACATTGCATTGAAAAATGTCGACCGTCTGCCCGTTTCTTGCCTCTATTCGGCCCCAAGGTACTCCGCTGTTCCGGTGTTCCCACTCAAGCGAGCGAGCTTGGAATCATCCACATGATCGAATCGATCATGTTTTTCGGGATCGGGTTTCTGGCTGCTGCCCTCATCGCGCTGGCCATCATCCCCCTTATACACGGGCGCGCCGTACGGCTGACCATCCGGCGGCTGCAAGATTCCATCCCGCAGTCGATGGCCGAGATCCAGGCCGACAAGGATGCGCTGCGTGCGGAGTTCGCAATGTCGACGCGGCGCCTCGAGATCACCGTCGATGAGTTGAAAACCGAACACGCCAACCAGCTCGCCGAGCTCGGCAAGAAGGGGGATGCCGTCAAACGGCTCCAGATTGAACGCGAGACGCAGAACGTCGAAGCTGCCGCGCTGAAAGCTGAGGTCGTTGCGCTTAATGAACGACTCGCTGCGGCTGACATCGAGGCTGCCGCACAGAAAGCCCAGGTCGTTGCGCTCAATGAACGGCTCACCGAAGCTGACAAGGAAATCAAGACCGCCAGAAGCCGGAGCCATGCAGACGATCTCGTCTCCCTTGTCCCGAAGGCGGACCTCGCCGGCGAAGAAGATTCATCTGTTGGGTCGATGAAGGCTGCTGATGCGGCACACGATCCCTATCAGCGTCTCTCCGGCCGCAGAAACGATCAATTCACGAGCGTGCGAATCCCGAGAAACCTTGCTCGTCTGTCTGCCGCGGCTCTGATCATTGTAGGAGTCGTATTCGTTTGGCAGCAGTACCACACCGAAAGAGCAAAGGACGCTCTACAGAGGATCCCGTCGCTCAGCCGGCTGTTCTCCATGCCAGCGACAAAGTCACCGCCCGCCGACGTCGAAGCCGGAAAATCGGACTCGACCTTGACTGCGGTGTCTGCAAATGAAGCCGAACCGCAGCCAGCAACGGTCAGCCAGCCCGCACCAGCGCCCACGTCCGCTGCAATTTCTTCAGATCCCAGCCAGCCTGCTGCCAAACAAGAACAATCGTCTGACCAAATCCAGGTGGTCGAGCCGAATCCCAAACAGGAAAAGTCACCGTCGCCTTTGCTAAATGGTCCGATTGCACTGGAGCCAAAAGCGGCATCACTTGAGGGCTGGACGCTTCGCGAAGTCGTGAATGGAATAGCGGTTCTGGAAGGACCTACCGGCACTTGGCGGGCGACGCCTGGAGACACGTTGCCCGGGGTGGGAAAAGTCGAGTCCTATATTCGCTCGAACGGTGACTGGATCGTTGCGACCAGCAATGGCTTGATCTCGATGCCGGCCAGACAGACCACATCATCCGCGCCGTCGCAAAGCGATACGGCCTCAACACCGGAGACGAGCGCGAAGACGATTGAGGACTGGACGCTGCGCGAAGTTGCAAGTGGCATGGCTGTTCTGCAGGGGCCCGTTGGCATCTCGAGGGTGACAGTCGGCGAAACGTTGGCGGGACTTGGGAAAGTCGCTGCTATCGTTCGCTGGGGAAAAGGCTGGGTCGTCGCCACGACCGTTGGCTACTGCACGAGTGCCCGATCGGATGATGCAGATGGACGCTGCAAGCGGTTCAGCGGGGCTTCTCATTAGGTCAGTTTAAGTCCGCTAGACAGGACTGCTTTCAAGGCCGTACGACCGGAACCACAAAAGTACGACTTTGTCGTACCGGCGGCTTCAAAATTGGCCCGAATGCGCTAGAAACGGTACGAAATGAGACGGCCGCGGAAAATATCAGGTGACTGAGATTCCACAGAAAACCGGAAAAATCAGCCGGTGGCGTTTCTGTGTCGCCCCGATGATGGAG
>Ga0187777_10000482_pt1 | contig 27421 bp, 28 predicted proteins | sample 1015_Q2_SP5_10_M_FD_132416 | JGI IMG/M metagenome (GOLD analysis project Ga0187777, IMG submission 132416) | Tropical peat soil microbial communities from peatlands in Department of Meta, Colombia - 1015_Q2_SP5_10_MG | ecosystem: Environmental > Terrestrial > Soil > Wetlands > Peat | place... | reverse complement strand
GCGGCGCGCATGGCGTCCTCCTGGATTGGCCTGGGTCGTGAGCTGGAATCGCCCGTCTGACCTGCGATGACGGCGTCAACATAGCCGCGTCCCTAGTGTCTGTGTCCATGGCCGGTACGTCCGCAATCCCGCAGCGCCACCTGGCGATCGTCACGTGCATGGACGCCCGCATCGATCCCCAGTACGCGCTCGGCTTCGAGCTCGGCGACGCGCACGTGCTGCGCAACGCGGGCGCGGTCGTCACCGACGACGTGCTGCGGTCGCTCGTGCTGTCGCAGCGACTGCTCGAGACCCGTTCGGTGGTGATCCTGGCCCACACCGATTGCGGGCTGCGCAAGGTGCACGACGACGACCTCGCGCGCCAGCTCGAGGCCGAGACGGGCGAGCTGCCGCCGTTTGCCTTCGGCGCCTTCTTCGACCTCGACGAGCACGTGCGGGCGCAGGTCGAGCGGGTGCGGAAGTGCCCGTGGTTGCCGTTCCGCGACGACGTGCGCGGGCAAGTGCTCGACATTGCTCAGGGCGCCGTTCGAACGGTCGTTTAGCATTTGTGACCTTGCAACGCGTCGCGTACTTCGGCCCGGCCGGCACCTTCACGGAGGAGGCTCTGCTCACGCAGGCCGATTTGGCCGCGGCCACTCGGACCCCGTATCCGGCGGTGCCCGAGGTGATCGCGGCGGTCGAGCGGGGCGACGCCGACGCGGGTGTGGTGCCGATCGAGAACATGATCGAAGGATCGGTGTCGGTCACGCTCGACACGCTCGCCTTCGACAGCGAGCTGTTGATCCAGCGCGAGATCGACCTGCCGGTGTCGTTGAACCTGTGCGCGCGGCCGGGCGTGGCGCTGGCCGACGTGCGTTCGGTGGTGTCGTTCCCGCACGCGCTCGCGCAATGTCGCGGCTGGCTCGGCAAGAAATTGCCGGGCGCGGAGCAGCGCGCGTCGCACTCGACGTCGGACGCGGCGCGCGAGGTCGCGAAGTCGAAGCGCACCGATACGGCCGCGATCTGCAACGCGCTCGCGGCTTCGTTGTACGGCCTCGACGTGCTCGCGACCGACATCGAGGATCATCCCGAGAACGAGACGCGCTTCGTGCTGGTGGGGCGCGGCATTCCCGCGCCGAGCGGGCACGACAAGTCGTCGATCGTGTGCTTTCAACGCGACGATCGTCCCGGTTCGTTGCTCGCGATCCTGCAGGAATTCGCGGCGCGCGCCGTCAACCTGACGAAGCTGGAGTCGCGCCCGACGAAGCGCGGCCTCGGCGACTACTGCTTCTTCATCGACTGCGAGGGGCACATCGCCGACGAGGTGATCGCCGACGCGTTCCGCAACCTCGCGGCCAAGCAGTCGGAGGTGAAGTTCCTCGGCTCATATCCCGTCGGCGGGCCGGTCGAGGCGGGGGTCGAGCGCCGGCGGGCGGCCGGGCGCGCGTGGAAGCACGCGTCGACGTGGGTCGAGTCGTTGCGCGCGCAGATCCGCGAGGAACCCGGGTGATCGATCTCAAGCGCCTGCGCGACGAGCCCGAGTATCGGCGCGGCATCGAGAGAAAGCGGGTGCGTGAGGGGCTGATCGACGCGACGCTCGGCGCGGACGAGGCACGCCGTGTGCTCGTGACCGCCGTCGACGGTTTGCGTGCCCGGCAGAACGCGGCGAGCAAGGAGATCGGCAAAGCTGCACCCGCCGAACGCCCGGCGAAGATCGAGGCCGCCGCGCAGCTCAAAGAGGAGCTGACCGCGAAGGAGAAGGAGCTGCAAGCGGCCGACGCCGAGCTGCGCGAGCTCGCGTTGCAAATTCCGAACTCGGCCGACGCGTCGGTGCCCGACGGCGGCGAGGACGACGGCGAGGTTGTGAAGACGGTCGGCGCGCAGACCGATGTACCGCCACTCGACCACGCCGCCTTCGCGGAGGCGATCGGCTTCGTCGACACGGTGCGTGCAGCGGAGGCGAGCGGCTCACGCTTTGCGTACCTGATGCGCGAGGCCGCGCTGCTCGAGCTCGCGCTCGTGAACTATGCAATGGCCGCGGTCGTGCGCCACGGGTTCGTTCCCTGTGTGACGCCGGCGTTGGTGCGCGAGCGCACGATGGAAGAAGCCGGTTTTCTCCCGACCGATCGCGCCCAGGTGTACGACGTCGACGACGGCGAGCTGTTCCTGCTCGGGACGAGCGAGGTGGCGTTGTCCGCGCTGCACCGGGCCGAGACGTTCACCGCGGCCGATCTGCCCGCGCGGTATGCCGGTTTGTCGACGTGCTTTCGCCGCGAGGCCGGGACCTACGGCAAGGACACACGCGGGATCTTTCGCGTGCACCAGTTCGACAAGGTCGAGATGTTCTTGTATTGCGCGCCCGAGGCGAGCGCCGACGAGCACGAGCGGATCCTCGCGATCGAAGAGGAGATCGTCGGCGGGCTCGGCATCCCGTATCAAGTCGTCAACATCGCGGCCGGCGATCTCGGCCCCGCGGCCGCGAAGAAGTTCGACATCGAGGGCTGGCTGCCGTCGGAAGGTCGCTACCGCGAGCTCACGTCGTGCTCGAACTACACCGACTACTCGGCGCGTCGCCTCGGCACGCGGGTGAAACGGGAGTCGGGCAGCGAGCTCGTGCACACGCTCAACGGCACCGCGTGCGCGATCAGCCGCACACTCGTGTTCTTGTTCGAGCACTACCAGGAGGCCGACGGTGGCTTCGCGGTGCCCGACGCGCTGCAACCGTTCACCGGCTTCGACGGCGTCGCCCCGCGCTGAGCGCGTGTGTTTTCTGCTCGGTTACCCCCGCATGTGAGGGTGTACGAGCAGAAAACCCGGCGGGAGCCGCTACCGTCGAGTATGGAGGGATGCCGGAGCGGCCGAACGGGGCGGTCTTGAAAACCGTTGTGCGCAAGCACCCAGGGTTCGAATCCCTGTCCCTCCGCTCACAGGACGCGCGCCCGGATTCCCGCTCGGGATTATCGTGACGCCGTGGACGAAGGGACACCGATCTCATACCTCGCGCTGGCCGTCGGGACACCGGTCGTCGCTTCGAGCGGGACGCAGTTCGGAACCGTCCAGCACGTGCTCCAGATACCCGAGCTCGACGTGTTCGATGGCATCGCGGTCGACACCGAGCACGGCTTGCGGTTTGTCGACCGGAACCAGATTGCCGACATCACGGCCACGCAGGTGCGCTGCGCACTGACCGACGCGGAAGCGGCGGCCTTGCCGCCACCGAGCGGCTCGCCGGTGATCACCCCCGACTTCTGGCGCGACGAAGGTTCGTCGCTGACGGCGAAGATCGGTCGGCTCTTCGGTCGCGAGCACTGGAAGGATGTCGACGAGTAGCTCGCGACACGTTCTCTGTCCGGTTCCCGTCGGCTTCCGACGCTCACGGACGCCACGCCCGGCTGGTCGCGGGGCTCTCGAACGCCGCGGTCGTCACCGACAGGCGGATCTGCGTGCCGTCGTCGCTGACCGACGCCGAGGTGATGTCGCCCTGCGGGTTTGGGCCGTGTTGCGTGTCGCCGCGCGGGTCGCCGACGACCGCCGACCCGTTGAACAGTTGGGTCGCGCCGGCCGGCGCGGCCCGAACGACGACGCCGGTGAGCAACGCGACCACGGCCGCCGGTACGACTGACAGCGTGCATCTCGCCCGCATCACCACTCCTCCGCCCGAAAGATGGAACCGTCGAGAGAGCAAACGACTCACGGTCCCGTCAGGTTGACGAGTCAGCAGAAATATCGTCGTGCCTCGCTCCGATCGTTCGTTTTCCCGAAACGGCGCCCCGCTAGTGTCGAATCGTGGCAGGACCGACGGTTGGGATCATCGGTGCGGGCGGTGTCGGCGTCGCGACCGCGTCCGCATTGATCATGCGCGGGATGGCCGGCCGCGTCACCGTGTACGCCCGCGACGCCGGCGCCGCGCACGGGCTCGCGCTCGACTTCATGCACGCACGGCCGTTGTTGTCTCGCATCGAAGTGCGCGGCCGCGGGCTCGACGAGGTCCAGCACGAAGACATCCTCGTCATCACCGCCGGTCATCACACGACGCCGGGCGAGAGCCGCCTCGATGTGCTGCACGAGAACATCAAGGTCCTCGATTCGGTCGCGACCGCGATCGAGCTGGGTGGTCTCCCGCGGATCGCGCTCGTCGTCACGAACCCGCTCGACGTGATGACCGAATACCTGACGCGGCGTTGGGCCGACGAGCCGGTTGCCGTCATGGGTTCGGGCACCGCGCTCGAGACGTTGCGACTCACCGACGCGATCGCCCGCGAGTGCGGGGTGCATCCCCGCAGCGTCCACGCGTGGGTCGTCGGCGAGCACGGCGATTCGTGCGTGTTCCTGCTCGACTCCGCGGTCGTCGGCACGCTGCCGCTCGTCGAGTTCGCACGCCAACGCGGCGTCGAGCTCACTCCCGAACGGCTGGCCGAGATCGAGCACGACGTGCGCACCGCGGCGTATCAAGTCCGCGACCTCAAGGGCTCCGCGGTGCAAGGCATCGGCCTGACGGTGAGCGGTCTCGTGCACGCGCTCGTCCACGAGGTCGGTGCGCTGATCCCGGTTTCGACGCGCGTCGCCGACGACGTGTGCGCGAGCCTGCCGTGTGTGCTCGGTCCGGAAGGTCCGAGCGCGCCGCTGTGGCCGCGGATGACCGACCGCGAGCAAGAAGGCTGGGACCGCACGCTCGCGGTGCTGCGCGAGGCCAACGCGCTCTTGCCGATCTAGCCCGTCAACGTCGTCTTCGGGTGCACCGCGAGCGGGGCCGGCGGGCGCGGCGCCTGGGAGAAATCGAAGTCGTTCTGCAGGTCTCCGAGGATCGAGACGTCTTCCCGAACGGTCGGGCGGGGATCGGGCCGGCCGTCGGTACGGGGATCGAGCCGTTGCCCGCCGAGGAAGTCGTCTTCGATGAACTTGTCGTAGGCGTCGAAGCTCAACGTCTGATGATCGACGTAACCGTGCTTGGCGTACGGGCTCACGACCAGGCCCGGCACGCGTAGGCCGTAGCCGTTCACGTCGACGGTCGGAGGTACGACGTGATCGTAGAAGCCGCCCCAGTCGTCCCACGCGAGGAAGATCGCGGTCGAGTCCCACTCGGGACTCGCCATGACGGCGTTGATCAAGCTCGTCACGTACGACTGGCCGACGCTGACGCGCGCGGGTGGATGCTCGCTGACGTCGCCCGATGGAACGACCCACGACACCGCCGGCAGCGTTCCGCGCTCGGCCGCTGCGTAGAAACGATCAACCGACTGGATGTTGCCGAGTTGGTGGTCGGCCTTCACTGTGTCGAAGAACGGCAACGGATTCCAAATTCCCGGTGTGCTCGACTCCTGTTTCACCGGCGCGCACGACTCCGACGCGTCGTCTTCGCAGTCGGGCTCGGTGCCGCTCACGACGTAGTAGCCCCAACTGACGTGCGCTTTGTAGAGCAAGTAGGTGAGGTCGGTCCACGCGTAGATCGGCCGGGGCCGCGTCGCGCCGCCGTAGATCGCCGGCAGGTTCGGGGGGCGGTCGCGCGGCCGCGTCCGCAACGCGTTCTTGCAGCTCGACGGATTGCCGTGCTGCGTACAGTCGGCCGACCACTCGGAAACCAAGAAAAGGTGCGAGGGCAGGCTCCACGACGCGTTCGGCTCGAACATGTCGTCTTGCAGCACGTAGTTCTGCGCATAACTCCAGTAGTTCGGGATGTCGCTCTGCGTGTGGTAGCCCATCACGTCGGGCGTGGCCGAGTTCGTGCACGCGGGATCGGTCGGGTCGAGGCAACCCCGCCGTCCTGACTGCGCCTGCGTGATGAAGCCGTCCATCTTCCCGTTGTTGATGTCGGCCTTTGCGTTCTTGGCGGAGTGCGGCCCGCCACCGTTGACGTCGGCGTGGTCGACATACGGCGCAACACACGTGTGCGCCACGGGGTTCGGAACACACACCGACGGGTTGCCGTCCTTCATCGGGATGCCGTGTGCTCCGGGGTATGTGCCGAAGTAGGAGTCGAACGAGCGGTTCTCTTGCTGGATCACGATGATGTGCTCGATCTTGTGAATGCCCGTCCCGCTCGGGAGTGTGCTCGACGACAAACTCGACGATGAGCTCGACGCGCTGCGGTGCGAGTTCCCGCCGCTACTGCAGCCGGCGACCATCACTCCGGCGACGGTCAAAGCAACCAAGGCTCGCTTCACGCCTGCATCCTGCCTCACGACCGCCACGCTCCGGCCAAGGATTCGTGAGGACGACGCGAAAAGACTCATCTACAGTGAGCGACCATGAGTGAACCCATCGAATTGTTCCAGCGCGCGGCCGATCGGTTCGGCCGGCACGTGCATGCGGTGGCAGACAAGCAGTGGCACGACCCGACGCCGTGCACCGACTGGGACGTGCGCATGCTCGTGAACCACGTCATGGTCGAGCAGCTCTGGGTCCCGCCGCTCGTCGACGGCGCGACCGTCGCCGAGATCGGCTCGCGCCTCGACGGCGATCAGCTCGGTGACGATCCCATCGCGGCGTGGGATGCCGCGGTCAAGGCGTCGCTGGCGTCGTTCGGCGCGACCGGCGCGCTCGAACGGAACGTGTCGTTGTCGTCAGGCGAGAAACCGACGTCCGAGTACCTCGGGGAGATGACGGTCGACGCGCTGATTCATTCGTGGGACCTCGCGCGCGGCATCGGCGCCGACGAGACACTCGACGCCGAGCTCGTTGCCATCGTGTACGAGCAGATCCTCCCGATCGCCGAGCATCTGCAGGAGACCGGGATGTTCGCGCCGCCGGTGCCGGTGCCCGACGACGCCCCGCTGCAAACGAAGCTGCTCGGGCTCTTCGGGCGGAAGGCGTAGCGAGCGCGTCCTCACGTCGGCGCGACGACGGCATGCACCGGCGGGGTACCGAGCTCGCCGGCCATGACGGGCAAGAGTGCGCCCACGTCTTCGAGTCCGACGACGCGCCGCGGAAGCTCGGCGAAGGGGAAACGTTGCGCGGCGAGCAGTTCCAGCGCGGCCGCGTACGCGGCGGCGTCCACGCCGAGCGCGCCGATGACGCGTAGCTCCTTGTAGACGATCCGATCGGCGTCGAAGTCGCGGATCGGAGAACCTCCGCGAGTGCCCGCGACGACGACCGTGCCGCCGGCTCGGCCCAGCGCGATCGCTTGCGTGAACGCGCTCGGAGCTCTGGCCGTTACGTCGACGACGACGTCGGCGAGCTCGCCGCCGGTTGCGTCCCTGAGCGCGCGCACGGGATCTTTCTCGTCGACGTCGACGGTAAGATCCGCGCCGAACTCGTGCGCGATCGCGAGACGGGGCGCGTCGCGCGCGCCGCGACCCGTCACCATCACGAAGCCCGCGCCCGCGTCCCTTGCGGCCGCGCAGGCCGACAGGCCGCGCACCCCGGGGCCGAGCACGGCGACGATGTTGCCGGCGCGTGTCTGCGGCACCGTGACGGCCCAGCGGATGCCCGCGCCGAGGGGATTGAAGAGGGTCGCGGTGACCGGGTCGAGGGCCTCGGGGACGTGGCACAGCATGGTGTCGGGCGCGAGGTACTGGTGCTGCGCGTAGCCGCCCCACAGGCCGGGCGCACGCTCGACCGGCACGAAGCCGTACATGTCGGCGAGGCCGTGTCGAGCGCAGCGGCGGTATTCGCCGGCGCGACATGCGTCGCACTCGCGACAGGACAGGAACACCTCGACCGCGACGCGATCTCCTCGCTGCACGCCCCACCGTTGCGCGGCGCGATCGCCGATGCGTTCGATGATCCCGATCGACTCGTGGCCGGGAACGAACGCATAGCCCGGAAACAGCTCGCCGGTGAACTCCTCGTGATCCGTTCCGCAGAGGCCGCACGCCTCGACGCGGAGCAGCCCGTCGTCGTCGCCGACATCCGGGATCGGAAGGTCGCGCGGCTCGAGCCGGCGCGGCGCCTCGAGCACGAGCGCGCGAGTCGGTGTAGCGGGCGCGGTTGCCACCTCAGCTCATCTCCAGCAGCTTGATGACCGTGTTCCAGTTGCGCGTCGTCGCGCGCGTCGCGAGCTTCTTCTCGAAGAACGGGTTGTTGATCTTCGTCCGCCCGTAACCGTTCGGGCAGTGGAGGAACACCTCGGCGCCCGCGATGGTGAGCCCGTCGGGCGCGTATTGGTTCGGGTCGAGCGCACGCACCAGCTTCGCGTCGGCCTTGCCGTCGAGGAACGTGACGTAGGCGCCGGAGCCGTAGGGGTTGGCGCCGACGACGCGCTCGAGATCCTTGCGCGTCCGGAGCAGCACGGTGATGTCGAAGCCGAAGTCGCGCTTCAGGCGCGCTTCGATCTCGGCGCGCGTCGCCGCGGCCGGCTGGGAGGACGCGAACACGACGTTGCCGCTCTGGATGTAAGTCTCGACGTCGGTGTGCCCGAGCTCGCCGAACGCCGTCCGGAGATCGGCCATGGGCACCTTGCGGCCCGTGCCGACGTTGATCCCGCGCAGCAACGCGATGAAGGTCGCCACTGCTTACGGGCGGGGAAGGCCTTGGTGCTTGTCGAGCATGTCGGTCATGACCGCGCGAATGAACTCGTCGGCTTCACTCGTCATGCCGCCCTCGACGCCACCGTAGATCGCGCCCGACTGCGGCTTCTCGTCCTTGTGCTCGTGCGCGTATCGCACGGCCTCGGCGAGGTCGGCGGCGAACGCCTCGACCAGTCCCGGTTGCGTTTGCGGGCGGGTCACTGCCATGTGGATGGAGTTCGGATACTGCTGGCCGTTGAAGCGCCAGCCTCTCGTGCGCATGAAGTCGTTGACGTGGTAGATGTCGAATTGATCGCTCGTGAAGCTGAAGCAGAATGTCGGGTTGGCGCCCTTGATCTCGAGCTCGGGGTGCGAGCGCACGGCGTCTTGCATCGCGAAGGCGGTCTCGAAGATGGCGCGCGCGTACTTCAGATAGCCGTCTTTGCCGAAGCTGACCATCGCCGCCCACGTCGCCGCGAGCAATCCGCCGGAACGCGAGCCTTCGATGCCGGGCGACGCGTACTTGCCGCCGCTCCAATCGGTCATGAAGAAGTATTGGCCGTTGCGCAGTGCCTTGTCGCGGAAGGCGAGCACCGACGTTCCCTTGAAGCCGTAGCCGTACTTGTGCGTGTCGGCCGAGATCGTGGTGACGCCCGGGATGCGGAAGTCGAACACCGGGATGTCGTATCCGAGCAGCTGTCCCCACGGAAGGATGAAGCCGCCGAGACACCCGTCGACGTGCATACCGACGCCGCGGGCGGTCGCGAGCTCTGCCAGCTCGGCGATCGGATCGATCGTGCCGTAGCCGTAGTTGCACGCGGAGCCGACGATCGCGATCGTGTTCGCGTCGATCGCGGCCGCCATCGCGTCCAGGTCCGCGAGCGTCGTCTTGGGGTCGACCGGAACGCGCCGGCACTCGATCCCGAGCAGGTGACAGGCCTTGTCGAACGCGGGGTGCGCGGTCTCGGGCTTGACGAAATTCGGCTGCGTGATGCCGCGCTCGTCGCGCGTCCACTCGCGGTACGCGAGGACCGCGTGCAAGATGCTGCCGCTACCGCCGGACGTCACCAGGCCCGCGGGCTCTGAGCCGGTGATCGCGCCCGCGTTCAGGAGGTCGAGCGCCATCGCGATGATCTCGCCCTCGAACTTCGTCATGCTCGGGCACATGTCGCGCTGCAGCGCGTTCACGTGTGCGAAGAGCTCGAAGGCGCGACCCATGAATTCGTAGTGCTCGTGGTCGCCGCAGTACATCGTTCCCGAGCACTTGCCGGTCTCCCACATGCGGTCCTCGTCGTGCGCGAAGCCGGCGAGCTCCTGCAGGATCGAGGCCCGTGACCGTCCCTCGGACGGCATGCCGCGTACGACGTCGTGGGTTTGTGCGTAGGGATAGGAGCTACTCATGTGAGTGCCTCGCTGATCGGGAGAAGGGCAGCGTACGCAGCCTCGAACTGCGTTTGCCGGGCGGTGTAGAGGTCGCGCCGTTGCGCGTCGGGCTCGTAACCCTGCGCGACCGGAACGTTCGTGTCGAGGTCGGCGCGGGCCAGGACGCCGTGACGCTGCAGGGCGAGCAGTGCCGTGGCGCGGGCGACCGCCGTTGCGGGCGCGTCGAGTGCCAGCACCGGCCGGTCGAGGATGTCGGCGAGGATCGCGCACCACTGCGGCGACCGGGCCGCGCCGCCGACGAACGCGATCTCCGCGATGTCGTGCCCGGTAAAGGCCTCGACGTGCGGGAGCAACCACCGCAGGTTGTGGGCGACGCCCTCGACGGTCGCGCGCACGAGGGCGGCGCGGTCGGTGTCGAGCGACATGTTGATGAAGCCGCCGCGCATGCCGCTGTCACCGGCGGGAGCCATCGACCCTCGCAACCACGGAAGGAACAGCACGCCGCCCGCACCGGCCGGGGTCGCGGCGAGCGTCGCGTCGAGGTGCGCGAACGCGTCGTCGGCGCCGTGGTCGCCGAGCTCGTCATCGGCGTAGACGATCCGGTGGAGCACGTGCTCGAGCACCCTGCCACCGAGCCCGTTCTCGGCACAGACGACGTAGCGATCGGGGAACGGCCCGGGCATCGAGAACAGCTGATGTTCGAGATCGACGCGGAAGTCGTCGACGGGGTCCACGAGGACGCTCGTCGTACCGATCGCGAGACCACCGCGTTCCGGAGTGAATGCGCCGGCCGCAATCGCGACCGTCACCGTGTCGTTCGTGCCGCTGTAGACCGTCGCCGTTTGCGGCAGACCGAGCCGTTCGGCCACCGCCGGGAGCAGGGTGCCGACGGCCGCGTCCACGGCAACAAGCGGCGGCAGCTTCTCGGCGTCGACACCCGCGAGCTTGACGAGGTCGTCGTCGTACGCGACGGCGCCGAGCGCGCGGTTGTCGCAGAGCTGGAACATGTACGTGCTGTGCTGCGTCGCGGTGATGCGTCCGGTCGCGCGCGCGGTGAGGTAGTCCATCGGCTCGAGGTAGGCTGCGGTCTGCGCGTGAACCGCCGGCTCGTCGTGCTGCAGGTACAAGATGTGCCCGAGCGAGAGGCCGCTGCCGATCGTCGGGATGCCGTGACGCTCGACCCACGTCATGAACGCACCTTCGTCGCGCGCCATGATCTCGAAGCAGTGGTCGGTGCCGCGCTGGTCCTGCCACATCAACATCGGCCCGACCGGACGCGCCTGCGCGTCGACCGGCACGATCGACGAGTACTGCGTGCACACGCCGAACGCGGCGACGTCGCGCGCGATGTCCGGATGCCCGCCGGTCAGCTCGCGGACCGCGTCGACGACGGTGTCCCACATCGCGTCCGCATCCTGCTCCGCGGTCTCGCCCTCATGCACCGTCGTGAGGTTCCGTTGCGTGCTGCCGACAAGGCGGCCATCGGCAGTGACGAGGGCGGCTTTCACGTTCGTCGTGCCTACGTCGATACCTATCGCAGCGGTCACGGCCGCATTGTGCCCGGCTTCCCGGCCGGAAGACCAGGAAATAGTTCGGTACCCTAACCATTCGATATCCTTCCTATCGTGAAGGAGACCGATCGCGACCGGGCGACGCGCGCGCTGGCGCTCGCCGCCCGCTCACTCGAGCGGGCCGTCGGCGGGAGCGACCTCACGCTCGCGCAGTTCCGCGTCCTGAGCCTGGTGGCGGCGGGTGACGAACGTTCGTCGCTGCTCGCCGACCGGCTCGCGGTGGCGAAGCCGACGATCACCGCCGTCGTCGACGGATTGGTCGAACGCGGGTTGTTGATGCGCGCGGCGGTCGTCGGCGACCGGCGGTCGATCCGGCTGTCCCTCACGCGCGACGGGTCGAACGCGCTGCGGACGGCCGAGCGCGCAACCGGAACCGCGCTCGACGCAATCCTCGTGCATGCGCGCGATCGCGACGCGCTCGTCGCCGCCCTTGTCGATCTCGACGAGGCGCTTGCCGCCCGCTCGCAGGCGCGGCTGGGCGAGGTGCGCTCGTGAGCGGGGGTCACAAACCCCAGGGCTGGATCCGGCGGCTCGTCGGCTACATGAAGCCGCACAAGAAGAACGCGTACATCGCGTTCGGCGTTGCAGCCGGCGGCCAGCTGATCCAGTCACTCCTGCCGGTCGTGCAGAAGGTCGTGATCGACGACGTGATCACGACGCATCAGCGCCCCCTGGCGCCGTGGCTCGCGCTCATGATCGCCATGGGCGTCGTGACGTTCATCTTTGCGTACTTCCGGCGCTACCGCGGCGGGCGCATCGCGCTCGACGTGCAGCATGACCTCCGCACCGCAGTCTTCCGGCAGCTGCAACGGCTCGACTTCGCGCGCCATGACGAGTTGCAAACCGGCCAGCTGGTCAGCCGGGCGTCGTCCGACGTCGCATTGATCCAAGGCTTCTTGCAGTTCCTGCCGATCGGCGTCGCCAATGTGCTGCTGTTCGTCGTGTCGCTGACGATCATGTTCATCCTGTCGGTGCCGCTCGCGCTGATCATGGTTGCCGTCGGTCCGTTGCTGCTCGTCACCGCGATGAAGCTGCGTACGTCGGTGTTTCCCGCGAGCTGGGACGCGCAACAACGCGCCGGAGATGTGGCGAATGTCGTCGAAGAAGACGTGACCGGCGTTCGTGTCGTGAAGGGGTTCGGTCAAGAGGAGCGCGAGCTCGGCCGATTGACGGACCGGTCGCGCGCGATGTTCGCGTCGCGCGTCCGGCTCGTGAACATCCAAGCGCGCCTGCAACCCGCGATGCAGACCATCCCCGCCTTCGGCCAGGTCGCGGTGCTCGCGATCGGCGGCTGGCTCGCGCTGCAGGGCGACATCAGCTACGGCACGTTCCTCGCCTTCTCGACGTACATGCTGCTCATCACGCCGCCGGTACGGCAACTTGCCGCGATTCTCACCGTCGGCCAGCTGGCGCGCGCGGGCGCGGAACGCATCTTCGACCTGCTCGACTCCACGCCGCTCGTGCAGGAACGGCCGGATGCGCAACCTGTGCAGGTCGGCCCGGGCGAAGTGCGCTTCGAGCACCTCACGTTCGGGTATACGTCGACCGATCCGGTCCTGCGCGACTTCGACCTCACGGTCGCGCCCGGCGAGACCGTCGCGTTGGTCGGCGGATCGGGCTCGGGCAAGTCGACCGTGGGTTTGCTGCTGCCCCGGTTCTACGACGTGCACGGCGGTCGCGTCATGATCGACGGCGTCGACGTGCGCGACGTGCAGCTGCAATCGTTGCGGCGCAGCATCGGCGTGGTCTTCGAGGACTCGTTCCTGTTCTCGGACACGATCACCGCGAACATCGCGTTCGGGCGTCCCGAGGCAACGCGAGAAGAGGTCGAGGCCGCGGCGCGGGCCGCCGAGGCGCACGAGTTCGTGATGGCGCTGCCGTTCGGGTACGACACGGTCGTCGGCGAACAAGGGCTGACGTTGTCCGGCGGTCAGCGGCAACGCATCGCGTTGGCACGGGCGTTGCTCTCCGACCCGGAGATCTTGCTGCTCGACGACGCGACCTCGTCGGTGGACGCCCGTATCGAGGAAGAGATCCACGCCACGTTGCGGCGCATCGCGAGCACGCGGACGACGATCTTGATCGCGCACCGCCGTTCGACGTTGTCGCTCGCCGATCGCGTTGTTGTCGTCGACAAGGGCGCAGTCGTCGACGCGGGCACGGAGGCCGAGCTGTGGTCGCGCTGCCCGCTGTTCCGGATGTTGCTCTCGGGCCCGGGCGACGACGCCGAAGGTATCGACGCCGCCGAAGTCGTCGTCGATCCCGCGGCGGTACAGGTCGACGGGATCACGCCCGACGCGTGGCGGGGGCTCGACGCCGACGAATTGCGTTCCGCGCAGATCGTCGACGCCACGAGGCCCGCGACCAATCAGATTCGGGTCGCGGGCGGCGGCGGCGGTGCGGGCGGCGGCGCGGGCTGGATGGGCGGCATGGGCGGCGCACTCGCGCCCACCCCCGAGCTGCTCGCCCAGGTCGACGCGTTACCGCCCGCGAACGCGGACCCACAGGTCGACGTCGCGGCCGAGACCGCGCCGGCGCGTGACTTCAAGTTCACGCGCTTCCTGAACCGGTACCGCGGCTGGTTGATCGTCGGCCTCGGGCTCGTCGCGCTCGACGCGATCTGCACGTTGGCCGGACCGATCCTCGTGAAGTACGGACTCGACCAAGGCGTCGCGAAGGATGCGCCGCGCGCGTTGTGGATCGCCACGGCCGCGTTCCTCGTCGTGACGCTCTTCGACTGGTGGGTGATGTGGGCAGAAGCCCGCGTCATGGGACGAGTGTCCGAGCGACTCTTGCACGCGCTGCGCATCAAGGTGTTCGCGCACTTGCAGCGGCTCGGCGTCGACTACTACGAGAACGAGATGGCGGGCCGCATCATGACCCGCATGACGACCGACATCGATGCGCTCTCCCAGCTGCTCCAGAACGGCTTGGTGAACGCGCTGGTCAACTTCGTGACGTTCTTCGGCGTCGGGATCCTGCTCGTCGTGTTGAACCCGCAGCTCGCGCTCGCGACCGCGGTGATCCTGCCGCCGCTGTTCATCGCGACGTTGTGGTTCCGCGCGCAGTCGGGCAAGGCCTACGAGACCGCTCGGGAACGCATCGCGGCCGTGAACGCGAACCTGCAGGAGGGACTGTCGGGCGTTCGCGTTTCGCAGGCGTTCGTCCGCGAGGAGCACAACCAGCAGCAATTCGAGGAGATCGCCGTCGGCTATCGCGACGCGCGGGTGCGGGCGCAGCGTCTCGTCGCCATCTACTTCCCGTTCGTCGACTTCCTGGCCGACATTGCGGTGTGCGTCGTGCTCGGCGTCGGCAGCGTGCTCGTCTCGGATCATTCGTTGACCGTCGGCGCGCTCATCGCGTTCTTGCTGTACCTCAACTTGTTCTTCGCGCCGATCCAGCAGCTGTCGCAGGTGTTCGACTCCTACCAGCAAGCTCGGGTCGCGATCGCGCGCATCACCGAATTGATCGACACGCCGACGTCGATTGCGCCTCCCGTTGAGCCCGTCCCGGTGCCACATCTGAGTGGTGACGTGACGCTCGAGCACGTGAAGTTCCGTTACCTGCACGCGACCGACGACGCGCTGCGGGGCATCGACCTCCACATTCCCGCGGGCGAGACGGTTGCACTCGTCGGTGAGACGGGCGCGGGCAAGTCGACCGTGATCAAGCTGGTTGCAAGGTTCTACGACCCGACCGCCGGGCGGTTGCTCGTCGACGGCGTTCCGGTACGCGACTACGACCCGGTCGGCTTCCACCAACACCTCGGTGTCGTTCCGCAGGAGGCGTTCCTCTTCTCGGGGACGATCCGCGACAACATCGCGTACGGACGCGAAAACGCTTCGAACGCCGACATCGAAGCCGCGGCGCGAGCCGTCGGCGCGCACGACTTCATCGCGGGCCTGCCCGGCGGATACCTGCAGTGGGTGAGCGAACGCGGTCGTTCGCTGTCGTCGGGTCAGCGGCAGCTCATCGCGCTGGCGCGCGCCCACCTCGTCGACCCGGCGATCCTGCTGCTCGACGAGGCCACGTCGAACCTCGACCTGCAGACCGAGGCCAAGGTTCAAGCCGCCATGGGGATCGCGGCGCGCGGGCGCACGACGATCCTCATCGCGCACCGCTTGCAGACGGCGCGGCTCGCCGACCGTATCGTCGTGATCGATCGCGGCCGCGTCGTCGAGGACGGGACGCACGACGAGCTGCTCGAACGGCGCGCGATCTATGCCCGCATGTGGGCAAGCGCCGAAGGCGAACCCGGCACCGCCGCCGCCAACTGACTCGAGTGCGCGTCGGCGCGTTAGCGTCGGCCCATGCCGCAGATGCCTGCTGATCGTCCCGGCCGCACGTGGTGGAAGGACGGCGTCCTCTACCAGATCTATCCCCGGTCCTACATGGACACGAACGGCGACGGCGTCGGTGATCTGCGCGGCATTACCGAACGTCTCGACCACTTGCAATGGCTCGGCGTCGACGGCATCTGGCTCGATCCGATCATGGTCTCGCCCAACGACGACTGGGGCTACGACGTCGCGAACTACGTCGACGTCGATCCGTCGCTCGGCACGCTGGCCGACGCCGATCGCCTGATCGAAGAAGCGTCGAAGCGTGGCATTCGCATCATCATGGACCTCGTCCCGAATCACACGAGCGATCGCCACCCGTGGTTCGTGGACGCGAAGTCGTCACGAGATGCACGGCACCGCGACTGGTACGTGTGGGCCGACCCGAAACCCGACGGCTCGGTCCCGAACAACTGGCGGATGGCGTTCGACCCGCGCGTCCCCGCATGGACGCTCGACGAAGCGAGCGGGCAGTACTACCTGAATCAGTTCTTGCCGTCGCAGCCCGATCTCAACTGGTGGAACCAAGAGGTGCGCGACGCGTTCGACGACATCTTGCGTTTCTGGTTCGACCGCGGCGTTGCCGGCTTCCGGATCGACGTGTGCCACTCGATCATCAAGGACCGCGAGCTCCGCGACAATCCGCCCGCGACCGAAGACGATCACTGGTACGTGCAGATGATGGGCTTCAAGTCGGTCTACAACTCGTGTAGGCCCGAAGTGCACGACGTGATCCGCGGTTGGCGCAAGCTCGCCGAGAGCTACGACCCGCCGCGCATCCTCATCGGCGAGACGTACGTGCTGAATCCGGCCGACTTCGCGAGCTTCTACGGCAACGGCGACGAGCTCAACCTTGCGTTCAACTTCATGCTGATGCATGCGAGCTTCAACGCGCCCGAGCTGCGCGGCGCGGTCGACCACGCCGAAGAGCGCCTCCCACCGACGGCCTGGCCGGTCTGGACGGGCGGCAACCACGACGAGCACCGCTTCCCGACCCGCTGGTGCGAGAACGACCCCGCGAAGGCGCGCGCCGCGCTGATCATGCTGCTCGGCCTGCGCGGCACGCCGTTCCTCTATTACGGCGACGAGATCGGCATGATCGACACGGTTGTTCCGCCGGAGCGTGTCCTCGATCCCGTCGGAAAGTTCCACGGCCCCCGCTTCGGCCGCGACGACGAACGCACCCCGATGCAGTGGACGGCCGAGCCGGGCACCGGCTTCTCCGAACCCGACGTCGAACCCTGGCTCCCGTACGGCGACTTCGCGGCGTACAACGTCGAGAAACAGAAGCACGATCCGGACTCGACGCTCTCGCTGACGCGCGACCTCATCGGTTTGCGCGACGCAATGCCGGAGTTGCGCCGCGGCGACTACACGCCGATCCCGACTCCGAACGAGAACGTGTGGGCGTGGCGGCGCGGGGAGCGCACGATCGTCGCGTGCAACTTCTCGGATGCGCCGACCGACATCGCAGACGTCGGGCCGGGCGTGCTCCGTATCTCGTCGATCCGTGCGCACGAAGACGCGCGCGTCGACAACACCCTCCACCTCGAACCCTGGGAAGCCGCGATCGTCTGGCGCCACTGAAGCGATCGATTTACGACGGCACGACGCAAGCCTTGTCCGCGTTGCTCCACAGCGCTTGGACCTGAAAGCCGCCGAGCATGCCGACCCGTCCGAGGCAGATGTCGGCGATCTCGTTGTATTGGTTCTTCGTGAGCCATCCGAAGCTCACCTTGCCCGCGCCGGGATCGGTGATTGCCTCCGCGATCTCGTGCGACGCCGTCGTCGTCAAGGCCCCCAGCGGTGTGTACACCCACTGACATCCGAGGGTCTTCACCTCGTACGGCATCACCGCGTAGTACACCGGCGTCGTCTGCCCGTTGATCGTCGTGAGCAGCGCCTGGTGATATGCGCAGAACGTGTTCACCGAGGTCACGCCGCCGTAGCTGATGGTCTGTTTGCTGCGGAAGAACAGCACATACAACCGGTTCGGCGTGGGCATCGGCAACGCGCCGGCCGTGATCTGGTTGACGAGCTCGGTCTGGATCTTCTTGTTCGTGATTGTCTTCGTGTTGTTGATGGCCGCGGGCGTGATCGTGGTCCATGCGTCCACCGTGCCGTGGCCGATGACTTGGCCGCGCGCGTCGTACTGACCGAGGAAGTCAATGTACGGCGACGTCACGAGCATGTCGAGGTAGGCGGAGAGCGCCGGCTTGGTGATCTCCGGAGTGGGCGAGCCGTCGCCGCAGCTCCACGTGCCGTACTGCACGGGTGTGATCTCGACGTTCTGCAGCAGCGACCCGCCGAAGTAGCGCAGGCGCTCCTCGGGGACCTCGGGCTGAGGCGCCGACGACTGCCGGGCCCGGTAGGTCATTGCCACCGCGCCGGGGTCAGGAGTCTCGATCGGCGGGTCGCATGCAGCCAGCGTGCTCGCCGCCAGCGCGATCGCGCCGATCGAAGCCACAATGCCGAGAGCTCCTGAACGCCGCATCGCCCGCCCTTCTGAGCCCGCGCGCCCGCGGCCCGTCCCCGCGCTCATTTTCACCGATAGGCGGCCGCCGCGCATCTGCCGCGCGGCCGAATTCCATCGGACCGAAGGTCAGGGCCGGGGGTGGCTCCCGCACCACGCCAGCAGTTGATCGGCCGGCCACGCGTTCACGACCCGCTCCGCCCGCACCCCGCATTCCGCGGCGCGGTCGGTCCCGTACGGCTGCCATTCGAGCTGCGTCGTCGCGTGCGCATCGGTGCTGATCGAGACCTTGATGTCGGCGGCGACCGCGGCGCGCAAGATGTCGCGCGGCGGATCCAAACGCTCGGGCCGGCAGTTGATCTCCAACGCGGTGTCGAACACCTTGCAGGCTTCGATCACGACGTTCGTGTCGAACTCCGACGGCGGCCGCCCGCGTCCCACGAGCATCCGGCCGGTGCAATGTCCGAGCATGTCGACGTGCGGACTCGCGATCGCGGCCACCATTCGGCGCGTCATCAACGCCGATTCCATTCGCAGCTTCGAGTGGACGCTCGCGACCACGACGTCGACGCGCGCGAGCAGCTCCTCGGATTGATCGAGTGCGCCGTCGTCGAGAATGTCGACCTCCACGCCGGTGAGAATGCGGAACGGCGCGAGCTCCTCGTTGAGCTCGGCGACGACGTCGAGCTGCTCGCGCAAGCGATTCGCCGACAATCCGTTCGCGACCTTCAGACGCGGCGAATGGTCGGTGAGCGCGAAATACTCGTGCCCGAGATCGCGCGCCCGTTCTGCCATGGCGCGGATCGTGTCGCCGCCATCCGACCAATCCGAGTGACCGTGCAGATCGCCCTTGAGCTGCGCGCGCAGCGCCTCGCCGGCTTCCGTCCCCGGCGCTTCGACGCTGTTCAGCAGCTTCGACAGGTAATCGGGCGTTTCGCCCGCGAGCGCTTGCTTGATGACGGCGGCGGTCGTATCTCCGACGCCCGGGAGCTCCTTCAGGCGGTCGGCGTCGGCGAGGAACCGGAGCTCCGGCTCCGGCACGTGCGCGACCGCGCGCGCCGCGCGCTGGAAAGCCTGCACGCGGTACCCCGGAGCCCGGCCGCGCTGGAGCAGCTCGGCGATGCGCTCCAGGGCCTCGACGGGAGTCACGCACCGACCGTAGCCTGGCGCCTCGTGGGCTTCTACGACGATCAGATCCTCCCCCGTTTCATCAACGTGATGCTCGGCAACGCCGAGTTCGCCAAGGTGCGCAAGGAGGCGTGCGAGGGCTTGCACGGTGACGTGATCGAGATCGGATTCGGCTCGGGATTGAATCTCCCGTTTCTTCCCCCGGAAGTGACGGGCCTCTGGACGGTCGACCCTTCCGGCACCGCAATGAAGCTCGCGGCGAAGCGCATTGCCGCGTCACCGGTGAAGGTGCAAACCGCGGGGCTCGAAGGCGAGCACATCGAAGCGAACGACGCGACGTTCGACGCCGCGCTCTCGACCATGACGCTGTGCACCATCCCCGACGTCGAGGGTGCACTCGTCGAATTGAAACGCGTGTTGAAACCGGGTGCCGCGTTCCACTTCGCCGAGCACGGACTCTCGCCCGATGACAAGATTGCGCGACGCCAGCATCGCTACAACGGGCTCGAGAATCGGTTCGCGGGCGGGTGCAACTTCATCCGCGACATCGAGAACCTGATCACGAAGGGCGGCTTCGAGATCGAGACCCGGCGCAACTTCTACCTGAAGGGTCCGAAGTGCGCGGGTTATATGTACGTCGGTCGGGCCCGGGCCGCGTAGCCGGCCGTATACTCGTCGCTTCCGGAGGGCTGACCGAGTGGCCGAAGGTGCTCGCCTGCTAAGCGAGTAGGGGGTGATAAACCCCCTCGAGGGTTCAAATCCCTCGCCCTCCGCCAACCCCGCACGCGCATGAACGACAAACGACGCGAAGACGATTTGAACGCTGCTTTCGAGGAGCTCGGCGCCGCGACGCTGGGCGAGAGCGGCGGGCGACCGATGGCGCCTCGCATCCATGCGGTGTGGCGCGGCGCGCGCGTCTGCGGCCCGGCGTTTCCCGTGGTGTGCAGCGCGGCCGACAACCTCGCGATCCACGTTGCCGTGGCAGAGGCCCCACGCGGATCGGTGCTCGTCGCGCACATGGGTGGAGAGCCGGCACGCGGCTACTGGGGCGAAGTGCTCACCACCGCGGCCCGGGCGCGTGGCATTCGCGGGCTGGTGATCGACGGCGGCGTACGCGATCTCGACGCGCTCGAGGACCATCGCTTCCCGGTGTTCGCAGTCATGATCGTCTTGCGCGGCGCGTCGAAGGAACAAGCGGGCCGCGTCGGTGGCAGCGCGTTCGTCGGTGACGTCGAGGTGCGCAGCGACGACTGGATCGTGGGTGACGCCGACGGCGTCACCGTGATTCCGCGCGAGCACTTGGCCGAGGTGCTCGCGGCCGGCCGCGCCCGCGCCGAGAAGGAAGCGCGGATGTTCGACGAGCTCCGCGCGGGCAAGACGACGCTGCAGCTCCTCGGACTCGACGACGGCCCGATCGACCGCGTGTAGAGCGGCGCGCTTATGCCCGCCGCAAGACGTTCTTGTCGGTGTGCGCGATCTGGCCGCCGATCGCGTGGTCGTACGTGGTCGTCTCGTCGTACGACCACGTGTCGTTGCCGATCGTGATCATGCACGTGTACTTCTTCGTACGCGCCTTGGCTGCGAGGTACTTGTTCGACAAGATGCCGTACACCTCGTCGCCGACCGTCGCCTCGAGGTTGAAGCTCGAGTCGTCCGCCTTCGCGGTGCCGCCGGCAAGCACGGTCGAGCCGCGCGGCACCATGAAGCACCGCATGACCTCGCCGGTCGCGCCGTCCCAGAGCCAGTAGCCGACTTCGGTGTGGAACGGGTTCTCCTCGTCGACTTCGGTGCGCCACGCGGCCATCCGGTAGTCGAGGCCGTAGAGGTGCTGCGTGCCGTTGTCGACCGGCCCGAAGGGCTTCATCGATACTGTCTCGCGATATTTCGTCTCGCCGACTTCGCCCTCGACATTGTGGAACGAGAAGTCGAGTCCTTGGTCGCCTTCCCATTCGCCGATCAAGCCGGCCAGGGGACCCCATTCCGTGTTCTCAGCCATGGGCGAGAGACTAGCGATTGAACAGCTCGTCGATCTCGACGACCAGGCCGGGCAGCAACGGAGTGGTCAGGGTTGCGCCCGCGCCGAGCTCCAGCACCGCGTCGAACTCCTCTCGTTCCGGTGTCGAGCGCCGGTAGACGAGGACGGTCTTGCTCGCGGTGTCGACGAGCCAGAGCTCCGGCAGTCCCGCGGCTTGGTAGCGCAGGAACTTCGGCCCGACGTCGTAGCACCACGTCGACGGCGAGCGAACCTCGATGGCGAGATCGGGAAGCCGGTCGACGAGCTCTGCCTCCCTCGGCGGTCGGTGCTCTTCGGCATACCAGGAGACGTCGGGCGCGAACACGTTGTACTCGTTGATCGGCACGTCGATCGGCAAGAACACCTCGCCCTGGCCTGATTGCGCGAGTGTCCAACTCGTCATGAGGTGTTGCAGATACAGGCAGACGCGCTGGTGCCGAAGCTTGGGCTCGTTCACGACGACGGTTCCCTCGACCAGTTGGCTGTGCGGGGGGAAGTCGTCGGGGAAGGCGAGGAAGTCCGCCGCGGTGATCTTCCGCGGGGCTTCGGGCGCCTCAGGTCGCGCGGTCGCCATGAGGATCAGGCTACCGGTCGGGTGTGACAGCGAGAAGGGCTACAGCACCACGACGGAGCGCAGCACTTCGCCGCGTTCCATCTTGTGAAACGCGTCTTCGACCGCGTCGAGCGAGATCGTCTCGGACACGAATTTGTCGAGCGGGAAGCGTCCCTGCAGATACAAGTCGATGAGCGTCGGGAAGTCGCGCGACGGCAAGCAGTCGCCGTACCAACTCGGCTTGAGCGCGCCGCCCCGCCCGAAGAAGTCGACCATCGGGATGTCGGGCAGTGCCATGTCGGGAGTCGGCACTCCGACCTGCACGACCGTGCCCGCGAGATCGCGCGCGTAGAACGCCTGCTTCAGCACCTCGGGTCGACCGACCGCTTCGACGCACACGTCGGCACCGTTGCCGTCGGTGAGCGCACGCACGGCTTCGACGGCGTCTTCGTTCGACGCGTCGACGACGTGGGTCGCCCCGAACTCGCGTGCCCATTCGAGCTTTCGCGCATCGATGTCGACGGCGACGATCGTGCGGGCACCCGCGAGCCGCGCGGCTGCGATCGCCGCGTCCCCGACCCCGCCACAACCGAACACCGCCACGGTGTCGTCGCGCGCGATCCCGCCCGTGTAGGTCGCGGCGCCGAAGCCGGCCATCACGCCGCAACCGAGCAGTCCCGCGGCCTTGGCGTCGGCGCGCGCGTCGACCTTCGTGGCTTGTCCCGCGGCGACGAGCGTCTTGTCCGCGAACGCGCCGATACCGAGCGCGGGCGAGAGCGGCGTCCCGTCGGCGAGCGCCATCTTCTGCTGCGCGTTGTGCGTGGCGAAGCAGTACCACGGCCGGCCACGACGGCACGCCCGGCACTCGCCGCACACCGCGCGCCAGTTGAGGACGACGAAGTCGCCGGGCGCGACGCTCGTCACGTCGGGTCCGACCGCGTCGACGACTCCCGCGGCCTCGTGGCCCAGGAGATACGGGAAGTCGTTGCCGATCCCGCCCTCGCGGTAGTGCAAATCGGTATGGCACACACCACATGCCTGCACCTTGACCGTCACCTCGCCCGGACCCGGGTCGGGGACCACGATCTGCTCGACGGTAACGGGCTCTTTCGGCCCGCGAGCAACCACACCACGAACGGTTTCGCTCATGACGGCGAGACTACGACGGAACGACGTTCGGCGGTACGCCGCCGTCGAGCACGGTCGCGACCGCGCTCGTCGCCATCTGCGCCATGCGCCGCCGCGTATCGGTCGACGCGGACCCGATGTGCGGCAGCAGGACGGTGCGCGGCGCCGACAACAGCCGCGCGTCGACCTCGGGTTCGCGCTCGAACACGTCGATCCCGGCGGCGAACAACCGGCCGGCGTGCAACGCCTCGGCGAGCGCGGCTTCGTCGACGACCGTGCCGCGCGCGGTGTTCACGAGGACCGCGGTCGGCTTCATCAACGCGAGCCGCCGCTCGTCGATGAGGTGGCGGGTCGCGTCGCCGCCCGGCACGTGCAGCGACACGATGTCGGAGGACGCGAGCAGCTCGTCCAGCGCCGCGACGTAGCCGGGATCCCCGGAATCGGTGCGGGCGTGATGCAGCACCTTCATGCCGAACCCGTCGGCGCGCCGCGCGACGGCCCGGCCGATGCGTCCGTAGCCGACGATGCCGAGCGTCGCGCCGTGTACGTCGTGGCCGAGGTACTGGGTGACGCCCCAGCCTTTCCAGCGCCCCGAACGCAGGTCGGCCTCGGCGTCGGAGGCCAGGCGCGACGCGGCCAGGATCAACAAGAACGCGGTGTCGGCGGTGGTGTCGTCGAGCACGCCCGGTGTGTTGCAGACGACGATCCCGTGCGCGCGTGCCGCGCCGACATCGATGTTGTCGTAGCCGACCGCGACGTTCGCGACGGCGCGCAGCCGGCCGCCGGCGGCCCCGGCCGCCAGCACGCCGGCGTCGATGCGATCGGTGAGCAGCGACACGATCGCGTCGCACCCACCGGCGAACGCGCACAGATCGTCGTGCGAGTACGCGGCGTCGTCGACGTTCGGCCCCACGAGCTCGTGCCCCGCGAGGGGTTCCAGCCCGCCGTCGGGCAGACGGCGCGTGACGAGGACGCGCCCCACTACGACGTGTAGTCGACCGGGCCCGCGCCTTCCACGCCGACCGCGAACGCGAAGCAGTGAATCGGCGCGTGATCGCTCACCGGCCGGAGGGAGTGGACCGCGTCGGGCGGGATGTGCACGAGATCGCCCTGGCGGATCTCGCGCTCCTCGCCCGAGATCGTCATGATCCCGCGGCCCGACGTCACGTAATAGAACTCGTGCGTCGGGTGGTGGTGCGGGTCGACGAAACCGCCGCCCGCAACCTCGAACTCGCTGACGAGCTCGAGGTGCCCGCCCCTGGTGATGTCGAACATCTCCCGCGGGTTGACGAGCCACCACACCGGCACAGTGCCGTTGTGCTCGATGACCGGCTCGACGTCTTCGATCGACCGAACGTCCATCACCCCATCCTCCGTACACTCGCGACGAGCCCACATTAGAGGCGAGTCCGCAAGGGGGCCCAGTGCGCACCATCGAGCTGAAGCCGATCGAGGCGACGCGGGAGTCGTTCGCGCCGTACGGCGTGCTGCCGCCCGACGAAGGCGACGGGCAGCCGACCGCCGATCTCGAGTTCCTGCTGAACGACGGCTGGGTCAACTACATCGGTCACACGCTCGACGAGATCGAGGTGCACGACGGCCGGTTCCGTTGCGAGCTGCTCAACCGGCACGACACCCATACGCAGACGCTCATGCCGATGAGCGGCGACGCGCTCGTCGTGGTCGCGCCGCCCGACGCCGATTTCTCGCGCCCGGAACACTTCGACACAGTTCGGGCGTTCGCGCTGCCGCGCCACACCTGTGTGCATCTGCATCGCGGCACGTGGCACTGGGGTCCGTATCCCGTCGGCTCCGACTTCGTGCGCATCTTCAACATCCAAGGCCGCGGATACCCGAACGACAACGGCATCGTGTGGCTCGCGCGCGAGCACGACACGATGTACGAGGTGATTCCTCAAGTCTGAACCCCTTCTCGTTCGATGATGTGAGTGAGGGATACGGACCGGGCCCGCTTTCGAGGGGGGAAGTGGATGGCCGCCACCGTGACGACGTTGGACCGCGCGATCGCGCGAGAGGAACGACGGGTGGGGCTACCGACGAACCAGCCGTTGACCGATGCCGCCATCGCGCATCGCCGAGCCCAGATCGTCGAGGTGCTCGTCGCGTGCGGATGTGTTGCGATCATCGCCGTGGTATCGGCCCGCGGGCCAGTTCGCGTGCTCGCCATCGCGCTTGCGTTGGCCTTCGCCGTGTACGCGATCCAAAAGGACCGTCATCTCCGTCGGCTCGCGTCTCTACGCGGCGATTCAAAGCGGATCACGCTGGTCGTCGCGAGCGAGCTGATGCATTCCGGCGCATTGGCCGGCGATCGCGAGCTGCTCGACCTCCGGGAGGTCGTCGGCCATTCGGCCGGGCGGCTCGCGGCCGGCCTCGCCGACGCGGTGCACGCGGAGTCGGTGCGAGTGCGGCTGCTCGGCCCATCGGGCGAGCTGCCCATCGCAGGAGAGCGCGAGTTCGTAAAGCGCCGCACGGTGCCCCGGGATGCAGAAACCGCGAGGGATGCGCTCCGTACGCGCGCGGTCGTGCGCACGACCACGGCCGACGGCCGTGGCGTGCTCGTCGTACCGATGTGGAGGGGGAACGATCTGATCGCGTTGCTGGAAGCAGTCGCAGCACCCGGTGACCGCTTCCTTCCTCGTGACGCGGCAGTCGTCGACGCATACGCAAGGGGTGCTGTCGCCGCACTGAGTACACCTCGCTAATGGCGCGCGTCCGGCCGTAACCTGCTCCGCATGCGCGAGCTGGACGGCCGGACCGCGCTGATCACCGGTGGGAGCTCCGGTATCGGCGCCGCGACTGCTGCGGTCTTCGCGCGTGAGGGCGCGATCGTCGGCGTCCTCGATCGGGCCGCGGCCGACGACGCCGAAAAGCTGTCGTACAACGTCGACGTGCGCGACGCGACGGCGGTCGAGGCCGCGGTCGCGGCCTTCGTCGACGCCACCGGCCGTCTCGACGTGCTCGTCAACAACGCCGGCACCGGCGACCTCCGGCCGATGCACACCGTCGACGACAAGCTCTGGCATCGCCTCATCGACGTGAACCTGACCGGCACGTTCAACGGCATCCGGGCCGCGGTGCCGCGCATGCTCGGGGCCGGTCGGGGCGTCATCGTCAACAACGCGTCGATGTCGGGCTTCACGCCGACGCGCAACGAGGCCGCGTACTCGGCCGCGAAGGCCGGTGTGATCGCGCTGACGAGGAGTGCCGCGCTCGAGTACGGCCCGACGATCCGGGTGAACTGCGTCGCGCCCGGTCACGTGCGCACGCAGCTGACGGCGGTGTGGGAGCACATGCCCGACGCGTTCGAGCCGATCCGGGAATCGATCCCGCTCGCCCGCATCGGCGAGGCCGGCGAGGTCGCCGAGGTGATCCTGTTCCTCGCGTCCGACCGGTCGAGCTACGTCACGGGCCAGACGCTGGCCGTGGACGGCGGGATCGGGCTTCCTCAGGCGGGCACCGACGCCGCGCTGGCGCGCCTGTTCGAGCGGCTCCGAGCCGACCCGCTACAGGCCGAGCCCCTACAAGACGGCTGACTTCCCGCCGATCAGACAGTGTGTTCGATCCCGACCGCGACGACGTGCGCACCCAGTGGCCGTTCGCAGCGCGCGTCACCGTCATTTCGCTCGTGACGCTGCTCGCCGCGGCCGCGATGTGGCCGTCGATCTCGGGCTTCGGTACGCCGAGTGACGCGACGGGCCACACGTGTCTGGCGATCGTCGACGGCTGGCACGCGCAACGGCCGGATCCGGGTCCCGGCGCGCCGCTCGAGGTGCAGCAGGCCTACACCGACTGGCGCGACACCGAAGGCCGTTGCATCAGCGACGGTCGCCACCGCTTGTTCGTCTCGGCGGTCGGTGTGCTCGCGGTCCTCGGCGGCACGCTGGGCTCGCTCGTCTGGTTGCGCCGTCGCCGAACGCGAGCGAACCTGCGTCACTCACCTACCGCAGCGGTAGTCCAGTAACGCAGGTTCGGTTGTGAGAGGACGCGATTAGACGGCTTCGAGGAGCTCGCGGGCACCGACGTCCGCGGACGGGTGCCGCAGCTTCGACATCGCGCGGGCCTCGATCTGGCGGATGCGCTCGCGGGTGAGACCGAAGTGCTCGGCCACTTCCTCGAGCGTGCGCTCGCCGCCACCGTCGAGACCGAAGCGCAACGTGAGGATCGTGCGCTCGCGCTCGTCCAGCACGGCCAGCACCTTCGCCACTTCACCGGGAAGCAGCGAGGTGGCGGCGTGGTCGAACGGCGCGACCGCGTTGCGATCCTCGACGAAGTCGCCGAGCTCGGCGTCGCCGTCGTCGCGCACGGGCTCGTCGAGCGAGACGGTGTCGACCGCGTACCGCAACACCTCGACGACCTTCTCGAGCGGCAGCTCGGCTTCGCTCGCGAG
>Ga0187777_10000481_pt1 | contig 27427 bp, 26 predicted proteins | sample 1015_Q2_SP5_10_M_FD_132416 | JGI IMG/M metagenome (GOLD analysis project Ga0187777, IMG submission 132416) | Tropical peat soil microbial communities from peatlands in Department of Meta, Colombia - 1015_Q2_SP5_10_MG | ecosystem: Environmental > Terrestrial > Soil > Wetlands > Peat | place... | reverse complement strand
GAGATCTCGCATCACAACGAAAATTTGCGCTGGGCACTGGACTACGAGCATGCCCTCCAGATCCGCCGGTCACTGCTACCCGGGCTCCACGCGCCCATCTCGGTTAGCCGACGGCCAGCAGGAGCGGTGCCGCGACGATCAACGCGGCCCCGGCAAATCCGGCCGCGAAAGCGGTGCTCCGCCACCTGGAGCCGGGGATTGCGCGCATGACGGCCGCGCTCGCGAGAAGGCCGACGAGAGCGAGCAACGAGCTGGAGATCAGCTGCTCAATGGCCTGGACGGCCACCGATGAAGACCACGCGTGGTCGATCAGACCAAAGGTGATGTTGTCGATGCTCAGCACGAACGGAAGCGCCCACACCCAGCGGGTCTCGGCAAGCTGCCGCGCGTACAACGCCACGCCGAGCCAGTACACGCCCAAGCCGACCAGGACCGCTGTCTCGACAACATTGGCCGTGCCGTCCGGCATGCTCCAATGGAGCGCCGTCCCGAGTAGGAATCCACCCGCGTCGCACAGCCCGAACAGCGTGGCGTAAAGCAGCCACGATCGCCGGCTAACCAGGGGCGCCGACGGCGAAGCAGGCGATCAAGCTGTCGACCCCGAGAAGCAGAAAGCCCATCTAAACCTCCCTCAGTCAGTTGACTTATCCGGTCGCTTTGCGCGGCCGGTAGTTGTAACTGTCGTATTCCCTAACACGACCGAGACGCCACGTCAACCCCGGACTGTCCGTGCGGACAGTTAGCGACCTGACAGGTCAGGCATTCGGCTCCGTCCATCGGCTCGGCGCGTGGCGATGCGCGCGTTACGCTCGCCATGAAACGCATAGTACGTAGTGACGGTAACCGGTAACTCTGAGTCGTCGGCACGGTGGGCAACGCCACGTTGCACTCACTGTGGAACGTGTGGTGCGTAGTGACGGTAACAGTGTGAGATATCCGGATGACGCTCGCTCGCTCGACCCCCGACGTCGCCCACTGCGGCTTCCGAGGCTCGGTCACCCGCGGCGCCGTCAGAGGCGCCGGGACAGCGACAACGCGACGCGTCCCGCGGCCGCGATCGCTACGCCAACCGCCGCGACGCCGGCCGTGATGCGCAGAGCGTCCGTCGTCAGCGGCTCTACGCCCAGCGTCGCCCCGGCCTCGGTGAGCGACAGCGTGAACGCGGCGATGAGCGCGGCGAGCGCCCACAGCGGGAAGGCGACGTTGCGCCGAAGCGGGAGATCTGGCCGCGCGCGCAGGCTCCACGCGATCGCCACATTCGCGATGAGCCACCCGGCCACGGCGGCCGCGATGGCCATGCCGGACCCCGACCGGGCCTGCACGACGAGAAACGCCGGAAGCACCGCGACGGTTAGCGCAGCGGCAGTGAGCGCGATCGCGGACAGCTGCGTTCCGTCGAGGAACCGGCTGGCCGGATCGCGCGGGGGGCGATGCATCGTTCCCGGCGCCGTGGGCTCCGATACGAAGGCCACCGACGCTCCCACGTCCATGAACAGCTCGAGCACGACGATGTGGACCGCGTGGAACGGGGCGGGCAGCCCAAGCGCCAGCGGCACGGCGATGACCACGACCAGTGCGATCTTCGCGCCCAGGTAGAACGCGACCGCGCGGCGCAGCTGGGAGGCCAGCCCGCGACCGCCCTCGACGGCACGGACGATCGTCGGGTACGCGTCATCGATGAGCACCAGGTCGGATGCCTCGCGCGCGAGATCGGTTCCGCGCGCGCCCATGGCGACCCCGACGTTCGCCGCGGCAAGGGCCGGCGCGTCGTTGACGCCGTCGCCGGTGACCGCGACCGCCTCGCCGCGATCCTGGAGGACCCGCACGAGGCGCAGCTTGTCCTCGGGCGTGGCGCGCGCGATGACGGCCTCGCCGCGCAGCCGCCCGGCGAGCTCGTCGTCGTCGAGTGCGTCGAGGGGTGCGCCGCCGTGCAGGACCTCCGGAGTGCGGACGCCGGCCTCGCGCGCGGCTGCGGCGACCGTCTCGGGGTGGTCGCCGCTGACGACGATCGTCCGCACGCCGGCGCGGGCGAGCTCGGCCACGGCATCGCCGACACCAGCGCGCAATGGATCGCGGAAGGCGGCCAGCCCGAGGAAGTCGAGCTCGGCCTCGGCATCGGCGGCGTCGCCGGGGGCAGAGGCGACGCGACGCTCGGCGACCGCGATGACCCGCAGCCCGTCGTCCGCGAGCCGCGCGACACGCGCGAGCACCGACCTCCGCTCCGTCTCGGACATCGCGCACGCGTCGAGGACGGCCTCCGGTGCTCCCTTCACGGCTACCCGCGCGCCGCCAGGGCCGCGCCACACCGCACTCTCGCGGCGGCGCACCGGATCGAACGGGTAGCGGGCGAGGCGCTCGCTCGGCCCGGGCTCACCGGCGGACGCGACCAGCGCGCGATCGACTGGGTCCTGCGCGGCCGCCGCCCCGTGGGCGGCCGCCGCCGCAGCGAGCACGCGTTCGCGGTCGCCGTCGATGCGTTCGATCAGCAGCCGATTCTCGGTCAGGGTCCCGGTCTTGTCTGCAAGCAGCACGGTGATCGCGCCAACGGCCTCGGCAGCGCGCAGCCGCCGCAGTAGGACGCCGTGCTGCGCGAGGCGCAGACCGCCGAGCGCGACGAGCACTGTCACGAGGATTGGGAGCTCCTCGGGGATCGTGGCGAACGCGAGCGTCAGCCCGTCGAGCAGCATCTCGCGCGGGGGCTGACCCCGAAGGACCCCGAGGAGCGGCACGAGCACACACGCCGTCACCGCAACGATCAACGCTGCGCGCGCCAGTTCGGCCATCGCGCGCTGGAGGGGGGTGGGCGGCTCCTTGGCCTGTGCGACGAGCCGGCCGAGTCGCCCGATCTCGGTCTCGTCGCCCACCGCGACGACGACGCCCTCGCCGGCGCCGGCCACCACGGCGGTGCCAGCGTGCAGGACGGAGGATCGCTCGGCGAGCGGCGCGTCGGCGTCCACCGGCGCGGGTCCCTTCGCGGCCGCCACGGGCTCGCCCGTCAGCCTGGACTCGTCGGTGGCCAGGCCGTCGGCCTCCACGACGCGAGCGTCGGCCGCGACGACGCTGCCGGCCTCGACGAGCAGTACGTCCCCGACGACGAGCGCGCCGACCGGGACCGCCTGGGCGACGCCGGCGCGCCGGACGAGTGCGTTCGGGGCGCTGAGGTCGCGGAGCGCCCGCAGCGCGCGCTTCGCGCGGACCTCGGAGATTGCCTCGACGGCGCTGACGAGAACGATGACCGAGAAGATCGCGATCGCGTCTCGAAGCTCGCCGAAGATCGCCGAGAGCACGCCCACCACGACCAACAGCAGCTGTAGCGGCTCGAGCAGCGACTCGACAATCTCGCCCAAGACGGCGGCGCGGTTGCCGCGTTCGGTCCGGACCGCCGCCGTGCGGCGCTGCCCGACCTCATCGGGCCTGAGCCCGCCCGGGCGGCTGCCGGTGCACTCCCACACGACCGCCAGCGGCTCGGCGTGGACCGGGACGGCGGACGCCCGGTCGGCGAGTGACCACGCACGCGTTGCGCTCGCCATGAAACGCATGATACGTCGGATCGGACTATCGGCAGGCGTCTGGGATCATGGTCGTCCCGTGGCTCGCGACTGGTTGCTGATCACCGTCTCCACCCCGCCCGGCGGGACTTCGACGCTTCGCGTGTACGCCTGGCGCAATCTGCGCAGCCTGGGAGCTCACTACCTGCAGCAGTCCGTCTGCCTGCTCCCGGCGACGCCGAAGACCACGCGCGCCGCGGCGCGCGTCGTGACCCGCCTGCGCGAGGAGGGCGGCCACGGCGAGATGCTTCGCACCCATCTGACCGACTCCAAGCAAGAGGCCGCGGTCATCGACGCAATCCAGCGCGAGCGGACCGACGAGTACCGTGAGTTGGTCGAGAGCACGCGGCAGTTCCACGAGGAGCTCCAGCTCGAGCGCCGGCGCGGCCGGGCCACGTACACCGAACTCGAGGAGTCCGACGTCGACCTCGCCCGCTATCAGAAGTGGCTCGCTGCCATCCGCGCGCGCGACTACTTCGATGCGCCCGGCGGGCAGGAGGCCGCCGCGGCCGTCGCCTCATGCGAAGAGGCGCTCGCCCAGTTCGAGAGCGAGGCGCTGTCCGCGGAGCTCGGCGAGTCCACCCCCGACAGCCGGCCCGGGCTGCGCGCGGTCGAGGGGCGCAACGACTGAGCATCCGCCGACGACGGCCATGGCCACCCCCTAGGCGCGCTACCAACCTCCGTGGGCGAGCCAACCTCCATCGACCGCGATGCAGGTTCCGGTGATGAATGATGCCTCGTCGCTGGCGAGGAAGGCGACCGCCGCCGCGACCTCGTGTGGCTCTGCGTAGCGTCCCAATGGTGTGCGGCGAGCGATGTCACCGGGTGAGTAATCCCCGTCCCTTTGATCCTGATCATCTAGGCTCGTGGCGACGTAGGCCGGTTCGACGGCGACGACGCGGACCCCCCGGCTTGCCCACTCGACGGCGAGCACCCGCGTCAGTCCCACGAGGCCGTGCTTGCTGGCGGCGTATGCGGCGCGCATCGGCATGCCGGTCTCCCCAAAGATCGATCCGATGTTGATGATTACGCCGCTGCCCGCCTCGAGCATGTGCCGGCCGACGGCTTGCGAGCAGAGCAGCGGGCCGGTGAGGTTGACCGCGAGGACGCGCGACCACCGCTCGAGCGACAACGTCTCGCTCGGCGTCACTGAGCCGATGCCCGCGTTGTTGACCAGCACGTCGATCCGACCGAACTGTCTGCGCGTAGAGTCGGACAGGTCCTGCACCTGCTCGGGATCGCTCACGTCAGCGACCCGGCTGTGAACAGCCAGCCCACGAGACTGGAGCCTCGCAGCTAGTGCGTCCGGCGGATCAGCGGCATGGGCGGAGGCGACCACCGTCGCTCCGCTCTCCGCGAGCCGCTCGACGATCGCCGCACCAATTCCCCGGCTCGCACCGGTCACGATCGCTACCTGCGTCATCGGTCGCATCCGTCATGTTGTACGCGAACCCGCCGGCCCGTGACGGCGTGAGGAACATTTGTCAGGCGGCGTTCCTTGATCGAAACGCCCGCCGACCGATGTCCCACCGCAGCGGTTAGGATTCCTGAACGATGTGGGAGCAGGTCGAGCTGCGTGACTTGCGCGTGTTCGACCCTCAGCGATCACCTGCACTTTGGCGAGGCAGCCGACCAGCTCAAGCGGCCGTCGTATTCTGCGCCGGCACATCGGCACGCCATCGCCCACCCAGCTGCTGGCCATGGTCGCCCGCGACGAGGTCGTGCACCCCACGATCAGTTCGTTCCCGGACCACTTCCGTCAACCCCGGCGTCACGTTCGTGCCGATCCGCGACATGCCACCGATGAACGCCGGGTTAGTCTGGCGAACCGGCGGCCAGATCGCAGCCATCCGGGCCTTCGCACAAGCGGCAAAAGACACGCTCCGACAGCCCACAGCCGTGACGAGGATCGCCCCGTCCCGCGACCGAAACCCGACCGCGTAACTCGGTATCCGTTGCTGTGGAGACTTCGATCGAGCTTCGGCAGTTGCGTTATTTCGTCGCCGTCGCTGAGGAGCTGCACTTCGGGAGAGCGGCGGAGCGCTTGCATATGTCGCAGTCGCCGTTGTCGCGGGCGATCCGCGAGCTGGAGCGCGAGCTCGGCGTGGTGTTGTTCATCCGCACCACTCGCCGTGTCGAGTTGACGCCCGCCGGGTCGCTGCTGCTCGAGCGGACCCGCAGGGCTTTGGCCGAGATCGACGGAGCCGTCGCCGACGCGCGGCGTTTGACCCGTCCAGGCGACGGCCGGCTGCGGCTCGGCTACGGTCCGTTCAACGCAGCGGCGGCGGGACGCATCGCCGAGGCTCTGCGGGCCGCGCGCCCAAGTTTGAACCCGCGGCTGGTGCAGGAGCTGACCGCGGACTCGCTTCGGCGGGTCGGCGCGCACGAGCTGGCAGCCGCCGTGGTGATGGAGTCCCCGGCGGCCGCTCGGCGCCACGGTGTCAGGGTTGACGCTTTGAAGGACGAGCCGCTCCTCGCCGCGCTGCCCCCGTCGCACCGCTACGCATCGCAGATGGCGATTCCACTCGGAGAGTTCGTAGCTGAGGTCGTGTTGCTGCCTCGCGAGCCGGCCGGGCTGATGTTCAACGCGTGGCTGCGGAGCGTGATACGCACGCACGGGTTCGAACTCGAGCAGACGATGGCGATCGCCAGCGCGCCGTGGGATCGGCGCTTGCCACCGGTCGCGAACGGCGAGGCGGTGGCGGTGATGGTGGCCGACTGGACCGAAGAGCCGGGCAACGGCCTCGCTGCGGTGCCGTTCGACCCGCCACTGAACTTTCCGACGGACCTCGTTTCGCGGTGGCCACCCACCGGGGAGGTGGCCGATCTCGTGCAGACAGCCCTCCGGATCCGCGATTCCGAAGGCTGGTTGACCGACCGTCCGGCCCGAACCGAGCTGCCCGAGGATTGAGTCGCAGACGGTCTGGATTCAGCGCCGATCGGACTTTTTCGCCGGCGTGCCCGGACGTACTCTCGGTGGCCGGCAACCAACGTTAGGAGGGACCGGATGGCAGCCAACCACACTCAGAACGGGCAGATCCCGCTGATCCTGATTCACGGCGCGTGGCTTTCGGCGTTGAGCTGGGAAAACTACGCGGACTACTTCGCCAAGCGTGGCTTTGCGGTGTCCGCGCCTGAATGGCCCCGCAAGCAGGGCGACGTCGAGGCGATGCGCGAGACCGCGGAGGCATCCGCGGGGCTCGGAGTGCAGGAAATCGTCGACCATTACGCGGAGCTGATTGAGGCCCTAGATCAGGCGCCGGTGCTGATCGGGCACTCGTACGGGGGCCTGTTCGTCGAGCTGCTCGTCGACCGTGGCCTCGGGCGGGCCGGGGTGGCGATGAGCCCCGCGCCGCCGAAGGGGATCCTCGCGCTGCCTTTCTCCACTCTCAAGTCGGGGGCGCCCGCGCTCGCGCACCCGTCGAAATGGCACGGAATCGTGACGCTGACGCCCGATGAGTTCACCTTTGCCTTCGTCAACACCTTCTCCGAAGACGACGCGGCGGCGGCGTACAAGCGCTACGCGGTCCCCGAGACCGGCCAGATCTTCTACGAGGCCGGGTTCGCGAACTTCCATCTGCACCCGCCGACCGAGGTCCATTTCAAGAACGAGGATCGAGCGCCGCTGCTCATCGTCGGCGCTGCGGCGGACCACACGGTTCCGGCTTCGCTGTCGAAGGCGCAATACAAGCGCTACGAGGGCTCGCCGGCCAAGACCGACTACCTCGAGTTCGAGGGACGCCCGCACTTTCACATGGTCGCGTCGGACTGGGAGGAGGTCGCCGCCGCGGTCGACAGCTGGCTCGACGGCGTCCTCGACGAGCCGGTCGCAGCGGCCGGACACGCCTCATAGGAGCGCGGACGGATGGACCTTCAGCTAACGGACAAGGTCGCGGTGGTGACCGGCGCAAACAAGGGCATCGGGCTCGCAATCACGACGGCGCTCGTCGCCGAAGGCGCTCGTGTCGTCGCCGGTTCGCTGTCGACGGAAAACCTGGACGGGCTGGACCGCGTCACGCCGGTGGCGGTGGACCTGCTGGCCGACGACGGACCGGCGCTGCTCGTGCGCACAGCGGTCAACGAGCATGGTCGGCTCGACGTGCTCGTCAACAACGTCGGAGCGGTCAGGATCAGAGTCGACGGCTTCTTAGCCACCGGCGACGAGGAGTTCGACTGGGCGCTCCGGATGAACTTCTTCACGGGCCTTCGTGCCACCCGGGCCGCCCTGGGACCGATGCTCGAGCAGGGTTCCGGATCGATCGTGAACGTCGCTTCGGTGAACTCGTTCTTCCAGCCCGACAGCGCCACGGTCGACTACGGCGTGGCCAAGGCGGCGGTCGTCAACCTCAGCAAGTCCCTGTCGCAGGAGTTCGGGCCGAGGGGGATCCGCGTGAACTGCATCTCGCCAGGGCAGGTCAGCACCGATCTGTGGCTGGGCGAGCACGGCGTCGCCGCCATAGTCGCAGACGCGACCGGCGTCGACGCCGACACGATCCGGACGACCGCGGCCGCGGCGATCGCGACCGGCCGGTTCACGACACCCGAGGAGGTCGCGACGCTGGTCACGATGCTCGCGTCCGATCGAACCGCCAACGTCACCGGAGTCAACTACGTGATCGACGGCGGCCTCGTTAAGACGACCTGATGCGAACGTAAGCAGCGAACGCAGATGACACTCGAAATACGGGGCACCCCCGTCACTGGACGCGGACCTCCCGGAGTTCGTGAACCGGTGCCTCGACGGTTAGCGCACGCCGCCCTGTTCGTCGCTGAGCAACGCGAGATCCTGGGAGCGCCGCCCTGCGAGCGGCGGCGCTCCGATGGTCGTTCGTCTGCGGGGTCTCAGGTTCAGGCGGATACGGTGCGGGCGGTGGGCCGCGGCTTTGCCGCCGCGAGGAGTTGGGCTGCGGCGACGGGGATCGTCAGGGTGGTTGCGGTCACGAGGACGATCTGGACGGCACGCTGGATGGCCGTGAGGTTCGTCGTGTAGCTGCCGTCGGCGATGCCGGAGAGCACGCTGGCGAGGCCGATGAGGACGAGCAGGCCAGCGGCGAGCGTGCCAGCTCGACGTCCACGCCAAGCGACCGCGGCGGTGACAATCGCGAGTTGGGCGATCAGAAAGGGGAACGGGGCGTTGATGGCGGTGCCTGAGCCGATCGCGCGCTCGGTGTGTGCGAGCCTTGTCTGGACCGCGACGAGGGCGCCGCCAAGGTCGGCGGCGGCTACGAGCAGGTAGAGCCGGGCTAGAAGTGGAGGACGGGTGGATGTGCGTGACATGCTGACTCCTTGGTGGCTGTTGTGTCAGGCACGCTAAGCCCGGTCGGCTCGCGGGTCATCGGTCCTGGGGCGGGACCGTCTCAGCCCTGGGGCTGATGCCGCTCGGTGCCGAGAGGATTAGGCTCGCGGCATGAAGCTTCGGGCGTGGATCGGTGCTCGCGGTGACGTTGTGCTCGCGATCGCGCTCGCGATAGTCGCCCTGACGCAGGCGGTCGTCTCCCCGATCGCGTCGGTTCCGCTGGCGGTTGTGATCGCCCTGTTGACGACGTTGCCGGTCGCGGTGCGACGGACCCATCCGGTCGTCGCAGCGTTGGTGAGCAGCGCGGCTGGCCTGATCCCCAGTCATGGCTACGTCTACGTCGGCTATGTCGTCTCCTTCATCGTCTTCTATTCGGTCGCTGCTTACGTGCCGGAGCGGCGCCGAGTCGCGGCAGTGGTCGCCGCCGGTGTCGTCTTGGCCGCGTTGGGTTCAGCGATCCACGGGGCAGTGTTCGGTGATTACTTTGGGGCGTTGAGCGCGGTGGTGGCGCCGGCCGTGGTTGGCGGGTTCGTCCGCCACCAGCGCGAGCAGTCGCGCCGGCTTCAGGAGCTCACCCGTCAACTCGAACGTGAGCGCGAATTGAACGTCGCGCGCGCGCTTGCCGACGAGCGGGCCCGGATCGCGCGCGAACTGCACGATGTGGTTGCCCACACGATCAGCGTGGTCGCGATTCAGGCCGACGCGGCCGACGCCGCGCTCGACGTGGATCCCACTCGCGCGCGTGTGCCTCTTCAGACGATCCGGCGGTCGGCGGCGGAGGCGCTGACCGAGATGCGCCGCCTCCTTTCCGTTCTGCGCGCCGAAGAACCTGCCGGCGAGCTCGCGCCCTCACCGGGGCTCGACCGGCTGCCGGGTCTCATCGACCGCGCCCGCGCGGCCGGGGCGGACGTCACGCTCGACATCACTGGCGCGGCCCGGCCGGTCCCGGCGAGTCTCGACCTCTCGGCCTACAGGATCGTCCAAGAGGCACTGACGAACGTCGGCAAGCACGCCGCCGGCGCGCCCGCGAGCATTGTTCTCGATTGGGGTCAGGATGCGCTTGCGATCGAGATCCGCAACCCGGGCGCAGACCTCGAGCGGGCCGACGCAAATGGGTCGGGACACGGCCTGATAGGGATGCGCGAGCGAGCGCGGATGCTTGGAGGCGAGTTCAGCGCCGGTCCGGCGGACGGCGGCGGCTTCCTCGTCAGGGCGTCCTTGCCCTACCCGGAGGGGTCGTGGTCCGCGTCCTGATCGCCGACGACCAAGAGCTCGTTCGAAGCGGCTTTCGGCTCGTGCTCGAGCTTGCGGGCATAGACGTCGTCGGCGAAGCCCAAGACGGACGCGAGGCAGTCGAAGCGACCCGCAGGTTGAGGCCCGACGTCGTCTTGATGGATGTGCGAATGCCTGAAATGGACGGGATCGAAGCCACGCGCCGGATTGCACTCTCCGGTGTCCCCAGCCGCGTGCTGATCCTTACAACGTTCGACCTCGATGAGTATGTCTTCCAGGCGCTCCGGGCCGGGGCCAGCGGCTTCTTACTCAAAGACGTCGGCCGCGAGCGACTCGTCGACGCCGTACACACGGTGGCGGCAGGCGAGGCGCTCGTCGCCCCCTCGGTGCTCGAACGGCTCGTCACCCATTACGTGCGGCGGCCACCGATCCAACTCGCCAGGCCTCCAGAGCTCGCACAACTAACCGACCGCGAACTCGAGATACTCACCCTCGTCGGCCGCGGGCTCGCAAACCCCGAGATCGCCGGCGCGCTGTTCATCTCCCTCGCAACCGTCAAGAGCCACATCCGTCACATTCTCCAAAAACTCAACCTGCGCGACCGCGTCCAAGCCATCGTCCTCGCCTACGAAACCGGACTGATCACACCCGGCGCCAGCGAGTGACTGCCGTCCGATCAGCCAGCCGCGACGAAACCTTCGGTCGAGCGGATCTAGGTTGGTGGAACGGAAGCCGCGCGCTGAGCGGTGCGCTCGGCATCCGTGGCGGTGGCTCCGCCAGACCAACTCCGCGCACGAGCTCGGCGGCGACTGCGTCCCGGCGGTCGAACGCCTCGCTAAGCAGCATCACCTGTCGCTCCAGCCACTCACCGAGCGGCACGACGGCTCGATCGACCCGAGGAACAAGCGGGTATGCCGCCACGCGGCCGGGCATATCTCTTGCGCGCCTGGTAGCAAAGTGATATCATTTGGCTATTGGACTGTGCGACGCGATCGAGGGCAGACTTGTGCATTGGTATGAGGGCAAGCTCGCGGTGGTGACCGGCGGCGGCTCGGGCATGGGCCGGGAGCTTGTCCGACAGCTGGCCGAACAGGGATGCTCGGTCGCGGCCTGCGACTGGAACGCCGACGCGGTCGCCGATGCCGCTGGGGCGGCGCAGGCCGGCGCCACCGACGGTGTCCTTGTCAGCAACCATGCCTGCGACGTCGCCGATGAGACGCACGTCCAGCGCTTTCGCGACGAGCTGTTGCGCCAGCACGCGGCCGACCACGTCGACCTGGTGTTCAGTAACGCCGGCATCGGTGGCGGCGGCAGCTTCGTGACCAGCAGCCGCGAGGAGTGGGAGCGTACCTTCGCGGTCGACTGGTGGGGGGTGTACTACTGCGCCCGCACGTTCCTCCCACTGCTGATCGCCAGCGGCGACGGTGTGCTGATCAACACCAGCAGTGTGAACGGCTTCTGGGCGAGCCTGGGACCGGGCATGCCCAACAACGCCTACGCCACGGCCAAGTTCGCCGTCAAAGGCTTCACCGAGGCGCTGATCGAAGATCTGCGCACGAACGCGCCACAGGTTCGGGTCGCCATCGTCATGCCCGGCCACGTCGGGACCGACATCATCGCCAATACTCGCCGCGCCCACGGCCTGCCCGAGCCTCAAGATTTCACGGACGCCGAGCTGCGGGAGCGGATCCCGCCCACCGCTCGGGCCGACCTGATCCGCGCCGGCCTGCTAACCGAGGGCGCCTCCCCCGACGATCTCCGCCACCTGCTGGCGCGGATCGAGACCGACTTTCGCGAGAAGGCGCCGGTCACGGCGGCCGCTGCCGCCGCCATGATTCTCGACGGGGTCAGATCGGGCACTTGGCGGATCCTCGTCGGACGGGACGCCGAGACGCTTGACACGGTCGTCCGCGCCAAACCCGAGGCCGCCTACGACTACGCCGAGCTGACCAAAGCGGCGCTTGCCTCGGCAAGCCACTAGGCAGCACACACACAACACGAGCGCGGGCCAGTTACTCCCGTGTTACGTGCGTGAAAATGCCGAGGCGATGGAGAGCGACCGGAGCAGCGATGTCTTGAGTGACGATGAGCGCGCCATCGCTCGGCGCTTGGTCGACGAGATCGGTGAGTTCAACCTCGAAGCGACCGGGATCGCAGAGTTCCACGAAATCCTCGTGGTCGAGACCGACGGCGGCGGCGAGCTACTTGGTGGCGTGTACGGCTGGAGCTGGGGCGGGACGTGTTGGATCGAGGCGCTCTGGGTGCGCGAGGACATGCGGCGTCGCGGCCTCGGAAGCCGACTGCTGGCGGCGGCAGAGCAGGCGGCACGACGTCATGGTTGCGCGCAGCTCGGTCTAGACACGCACACGTTCCAAGCCCCGTCGTTCTACGCGCGGCACGGCCTCGAGCTCGTCGGCGAGCTCACGGACTATCCGAAAGGACACTCGATGCTGCTCCTTCGCAAGCAGCTTCCGGATGATCGAAACGCGGCCGCCTCTCCAGAATAAGCTAAGGCCGCAAACCCGTCAGTAGCTGAAGACGGTCGCGGCATCGCCGACCCATTACCATAGCTGTGTGGCGCCGGCGAGCTTGGCGTTGGCGATCAGCTGGCTGTCGTCGAGTTTGCGGGCGTTGAAGCAGATCGGGCAGACCATCAGGCTGCCGCCAGCTTCGGCGTACTGCTCGGCCAGTAATGGGATCGCCGGGCATCCGTCGCATGCGACACCCTGTGCAGCTCCGGCGAGCGCGAGCCTCACCGCCTCCTTGGTCAGGAACATCGTGACCTGCTTGCCGGCCGCGGCGGCTGCGCCGCCGACGAGCAGCGCGACCGTCACCCGCTCGGGGTCCTCGAATCCGGTAGCGAGATTGAGCACGACCCTGTCGTTAGCCTGCATCACTTACTCCTCCAGTGCGTCGCTTGTCGTTGTTCGTGGCGATCAGGCGAAAGCCCGAGCAGAGGAGGTCAAGCGTGGTGATTCGGCCGTCGGCTACATCCGCGTAGGCGTGCTGTTCGACGACGCGAGGCCCGTCCTCCTCGAGCTCGAGGCGGTAGGTGATCGACACTCGATCACCGACCAGCCCGACTTGCTTGTCGACCAGCCGAACATCTTGCGCGTCTTCGAACCACTTGCGCAGGAGCGCCACCGTCTGGGTGGCTCCGGTGGCGCTGGCCGGTCCAGGTGGAATCAGCGCGCGAAAGCGCACACGCGGCGCGAGGCTCCGTTCCAGTCGCTCAAAGTCGCGCGCGGCGAGAGCACGGACGAACGCCTCGGCTGCCAGGCTGGCGGTGGCCTGAAGGCGTCCGACGTGCTTGAACATGGCCGTACGGTAGGCGCACCGGCACGACTCAACATCCGGAGGAGTACGGATTTTTTGCCATGTCGCGGGTCCCGGCTCAAGTAATCGGCCGAGGGATTCGCGGTCAAGTCCCGGCGGGCTGTTCGAGCAGCCCGAGCTCGGAAGCTCGCCGAGCGGCCTCCGCTCGTGAGCGACAGTCGAGCTTCATCCTGATGTTGTGCACATGCGTCTCGACGGTGCGGGGGCTGAGGAAAAGTGCCCGCGCGATCTCGCGGTCGGTTTGCCCGGCAGCGAGGTAGCGGATCACCTCCAGCTCGCGAGCGGTGAGCCCGCCGTGGTCGAGCTGGGCCGCTGCCAGTCGGCCAAGCCGCCGCTCGGCCCGTTCGCCGAGCGCGGCGAGCTCGTTCGCGACGCTGGCGACGAGTGGCCTTGCCCCGAGTCGTCGTGCCGAGCGGTGGGCCGCGACGAGCAGCTCGACCGCCTCGCCGCGCTTCCCGCAAGCGACCAACGCCGCGGCGCCGCGGCGCTGGGACTCGATGCGTTCAAGCGGGGCGCTCACCTCGGCGAGCAGCGCGGTTGCGCGCGCGAACTGGTCGGCCGCCTGGTCGCTTTCGCCTTCGAGCAGCGCGACCTCGCCGAGGGCGTGCGAAAGCGCCGACAGTCCCTCGCCCTGCCCGGTGTCGGTCACAATCTGCGTGAGCGCCGCGGCGCAGGCCCGCACCGCGTCGGCGTCGCCCACCTCGGCGAACACGGTCGTCGCCCAGCGAAGCGGCGAGACCGCGTAGTGGCGCTCCTCGCTCGCTCGCCAGCGCTCGAGAATTGCGCGACACCGCTCGGCCGCGGCCGCCGGCTCGCGTTCGTGCTCAAGCGCCGCCAGCCCCCATCCGGATAGCAGTTCCATGGCGGCGAGCTCGATCTGGCGCGAGACGGTGGCTGACTCGAGCAGCAGCGGGCGCGCCGCACCGCGCTGACCGCGCAGCGCCAGGATCAGTCCCAGCGTTCCCGAGGCGACGGCCAGCGCGTGCGGCGTCGACTGCGGCGAATCGAGAACCTCCCGGCACAGCGCCGCGGCGCGATCCCACTCGCCGGCCTGCCTAAGCACGACGGTCAGACAGGCCAGGCACAACTGCGCAACCGGCGCGAGCGCATTCGCCGAGCAGTAAGCGAACGCTTCGTCATAGGTTTCCCTTGCTGCGCGGTACTCCCCGAGATGCTCGAGCGAGTCGGCGAGGCGCTGGTAGAGCTCGGCTGCAGCGCCCACGAGGTTGTTCTGCAGAGCAAGTGTGAGCCCCGCTCGCACGAGCTCCAGCCCGGCGCGCTCGCCCATCCGCGCCCGCACATTTCCCTCGAGGCCCAGAGCACGGGCTTCGAGATCGCGGCGCCCTGCCATCCGCGCGTCCGCTAGCGCCGTCTCAAGCAGGGCGAGCGCGCCTCGGAAGCTCGCGGCGGAGCGAAGGTGGGCAGCCGCGGCAAGTCGCTGTGCGGCCGCGTCGGCCGGGAGGCCGGCCGACGCGAAGGAGCTCGCGGCTCCCTCCCGAGCCGGAATCGCCTCTTCCCAGCGCCCCTGCAGCTCAAGCACGCCCGCGTATCGGCGGAGAGCCTCGGCGAGCGGGCCCGGCTCGCCGCGGCCGCTACGCCCGTCGACCACCTCACGCCAGGCGCGCAGAGCTAACGGCATGTCGCCGGCACGCTCGGCGCACTGGCCAAGCAAGCCGAGGGCGTCGAGCCGCGCCGGTTCCACGGCGCCTTCCGGCCACACGTCGAGCGCCCGTCGAAGTGCACTCGCGGCGTCGCGGTAGGCATGCAAGGCATGGAACTCATCCGCCGCGACGAGAAAGGCTTTTCGTGCCCTGTCCGGCTCGCGTCCACGGGCCCAGTGCTCCGCCACCACCGACGCCGGAGCTCCCTCCTGCTGCAGCAGCTCGGCGATCTTCCGGTGCAAGGCCGGCCGCCTCGCCCACGGAATCTCACCGTAGAAGGCCTCGCGTATCAGGTCATGCCGAAACGCCAGTCGCCCCGGCGAGTCCTCCGCAACGAGTCCGCGGCGGACCGTTTCCTCAGGCCATCCCGGCGTCCCGGCGAGAGCACTGGCCAGCGCCGGATCGAAGCTCTGGCCCAGCGCCGCTGCGGCGCCGAGCGCGGTACGCGCGCCGTCGTCCAGACCGCCCGCGCGAAGCAGCACCGCATCCCTAACGCTCTCAGGCAACGGAACATCCTCGCCTTGCCTCAGCGCCAGCCCCCCGGAGCCCGCGGACAGCCGGTTCCCCGCCACCAGCAGGGCCGTCAGCTCCTCGACGAAGAATGGGACTCCGCCGGTGCGGTCGAACAACAACCGAAGCAAGGACCGGGACGGCTTTGCGCCCAGCATCTCTCGCACGAGTGCGGCGGTCTCCTCCGCGCTTAGCGGCTCGACTCTGACCTCTTGCAACCTTCCCCCTCGCCGCAGCTCGCTCCGTAACCGGCGTAACGGGTGGCCGCGCGGCATCTCGTCGCTGCGATACGCGCCGATGATCAAGATCGGCTCGGTGTCGAGAATCGCCGCCAGATCGGCGAGTAGCTCGAGCGTGCCTTCGTCGACCCATTGCAGGTCGTCGAGAAAGACCGCCGCAGGACACCGCGCGCCGATCGCCGAAAACGCGGAGGTCATGACGTCGAGCAGCGCCGACGGCTCGAGCCGCGACGCCTGGGCAACCGCCGAGAGCCCGGACTCAACCTGCGCGGAGACAGCGCCCGGCGGCGCGAGGCGCGCAAGGCTCCGCAGTGCCGTTAGCAGCGGTCGATAGGCGCGCGCGCCAGCATTCGCCGCAGCGCTCTCCGCCACCAGGAGCCCCGATTCGTTCAGCACGCTGCGGACCAACACAGTCTTGCCCACTCCGGCCTCGCCCGCGACGAGCACCAGCGCGCCCCGCCCAGCGCTGGCGCCGGCCACCGCCGCGTCCAATTGCGATCTCTCGCCCTCACGACCGACCAGGCCAACCGTCGTCATCGTCACCTCAACACCACATCCGCTGGCCCGGCGACCCTACTCGAACATGCAACCTCGTTTGCACCGGCCGGGTCACACGCCGATGCACGCGTCGATATCCATTGACAGTCATCGACTCAATAGGTATATGTGAATAGATAGCTGTGGACCTGGAGCTGTTGCCGAAACGGAAGCGCCCGCGTGGCGAGCCGTGCTGCGAGCCGGTGGCGTACCCCGGCGTCGAGCGCGACGCGGCGATCCGCCTGGCCGGGGTCGCCAAAGCCATCGGCGACCCGGTTCGGCTGCAGATCGTCGACGTGCTCAGACAACATGCCGGGAAAGTCTGTGTGTGCGAACTGGTTCCCCTGTTCGACATCTCCCAGCCGACGCTGTCGCACCACCTGGGCAAGCTACGTGCAGCCGGGATCGTCGATTCCGAGCGTCGTGGCCTGTGGGCGTACTACTACGTCAAGCCAGGCGCGCTGAACGAGCTGTCGGCATGGCTGAGCTGACCGATATTCCGGGACGCCGACGCTGCGAGGCGTGGCGTGGAGGATCCGGTAGATTCGGCCCGGAATGGTGATCTCGGTTCTGACGAGGCGACTGCGCGAGGGCAAGACACTCGAGGACTTCCGGGCAGCGTGGCATCGAGAGGGTGGGTTCGGCGTGCCAACGCGTGTAGTGACCGGCCAAGGCCTCGAAGACCCGCGTGAGATCGTGACGATCGGCTTCACAGATATTCAGCTCGATGAGATCGAGGCGTTTCTGCAGCGAACAGCGCCTGAGGAGGCGCGTAGGCACGAGCGCATCGCCGACGTGATCGAGCCCGCGATGACGCGGGCGTTCTACGTCCAGGTTGCTGACGACGACCTGAGCTGAGCCGCGCGCGTCCGCTGCCCATCCGCGCTCGCGAGTTCAGCTCGTTGTGACGAGCTCCTGGTCGACGAACGGGACGATCTCGATCCCGAATGCGGCGAGGGTCGCGTCCTGCGCGTCGTGCTGGAGGTAGAGCGCGAAGTGACCGACGCCCAGCCTGGCGAGCTCGGTCAGCCGCGCGACCTGCGTCTCGGGCGGCCCGATGATGCAGAACCGTTCGACGATGTCGTCCGGGACGAACTCCGTGTGCACGTTGCCTGCGCGCCCGTGCTCCTTGTAGTCGTATCCCGTGCGCCCGGCGATGTAGTCGGTCAGGCCTCTGGGTACGGCACGGCCTTCCCCGCCATAGCGGTTGACGATGTCCGCGACGTGGTTTCCGACCATCCCGCCGAACCACCGGCACTGGTCGAGCGCGTGTGCCCGCGCGGCTTCGCTCCCGTCGGTCACATAAGCGGGCGCCGCGACGCACATCGTGAGCGCGTTCGGGTCGCGGCCGACGGCCGTCGCGGCGTCCCGCACCGCTTGGATGCTCCAGGCCGCAATGTCGGGATCGGCGAGTTGCAGGATGAAGCCATCCCCGACCTCTCCGGCGAGCTTGAGTGCGTTGGGCCCGTAGGCCCCGACCCATATCGGTAGCCGGCTGCTCGGGTTCCACGAGAAGCGCAGGTTGGTGCCCTTGTACTCGACCTCGTCGCCGTTCGCAAGACCGCGGATCACTTCGATGCAGGCGCGTAGCTCGGCGAGCTTTACGGGCTTGCCGTTGATCACCCGCACCGCGGAGTCACCGCGACCGATGCCGCAGATGGTCCGGTTGCCGTACATCTCGTTCAAGGTCGCGAACAGCGAGGCGGTCACCGTCCAATCACGGGTCGCGGGGTTGGTGACCATCGGCCCGACGACGAGCTTGTGCGTCGAGTCCAAGATCCGGCTGAAGATCACGAACGGCTCCTCCCAGAGCAGATGAGAATCGAACGTCCAAGCGTGGGTGAAGCCGTACGTCTCTGCCCGCCGCGCGAGCTCGATCACACGCGCCGCGGGCGGGTTCGTTTGCAAGACGACTCCGAAGTTCATGCTCTACCCACTCCCTGTGACGTGATTTCACCGACTCTCGCCAGCACCTGATTCACGGTCCGCCCGTACGCGTCGATTGCGACGCTGAGCGCCCGCTCGGAGGAATCCTCGATCGCCGCGTGCGAGATCGGGGGGTCCGACTGTGCGAAGATCATCGCCGTAGGGACGACGCGGCCGATCTCGGTCGCGTCGTGCAACGGACCGCTCGGAATCGGCTCGTGCGCGCCTCCACCGGCCTGCTCCACACTCGCCCGCGCCATCTCGACGAGCGCGGCGTCGAAAGGGGTCGGGGGGACGCTGAAAACATTGCGCACCTCGACCGTGCAGCCCCACTCCTCGGCAGCGCTCTGGCATGCGTCTAGTGCCTCGGCGAGCATCGCCGCGAGTTCGCTCGAGTCGAGATGCCGCTGGTCGAGCTGCATCTCGGTGCGACCAGCGACGGCGGTGATCACCCCGGGAGTCGATTGCATGCGCCCGACGGTGGCGACGCCGTTGTGCGCGATCGCGCTCGCCCGGATCGCGAGCGACGCGCGCGCAGCGGCAGCCAGCGAATCCTGGCGAAGCCGCATCGGCGTCGAACCGGCGTGCGCGGCCTGACCGACAAACGTGATCAGGTGCCGTTGCACTCCGACGGTGCCGCTAACCGCCGACGCCAGGCGAGCGCCGTCGAGGAGCACGGGCCCCTGTTCGATATGCAGTTCGAGATATGCGACGGCCCCCTCCAGCCGCTCGGCCGCGGCGCTCGCGCCGTCGAGGTCGACGCCACATCCGGCCAGACCGTCGGCCAGCGTGACGCCGTTCGCGTCCTGCAACCCGCGAACGTCGTCGGGATTCAGGTTCCGTGCGCATGCCGAGGAGCCGATCAGGCTTCGCCCGAACCGTGCGCCCTCCTCGTCAGCCCAATCGACGAAGCGGACGCCGATCGGCGGCGTGACGCCTGAGCGGCTCAGCTGCCGCACCGTCTCGAGCGCGGTCATCAGCCCGAGCGCGCCGTCTAGCCAACCCCCATCGGGGACCGCATCGATATGCGACCCGACGATCATGAAATCTTCGCGCTCACCGGCGACTGGAGCCCAAAGGTTCCCGGCCTGGTCGCGCTCGGGCTCGAGACCGGAATCGGTGAGCTTCGCCGTCAGCCAAACGCGGGCACGCATCCACTCCGGGGTCCACGCCAGCCGCTTGGCGCCGGCGAACCGCCCACCGCTCTGAGCCGCGAGCTCGTCGAGGTCGGCGATGACGGCTCGCGGGTCGAGGCTTACGCAGCTCACGCGACGGCCTGGCGAGCGCGTCCAAGCGTCCGTGGGACGAAGCGGCCGTGGCCGGGCTCGGTCCTGATCTCGCCTCGGTCGTAAACGAGCGTCCCGCGGGAAAACGTGTACCGGACGCTCGCACTCGCCGTCTCGCCTTCGTATAGGTCGTAGTCGACATTCATGAACGACGTCGCCTTGCCGTACGGATGCGGCATGGCGGGATCGAGCACGACCACATCGGCGTCCTTCCCGGGGGCCAGGGCGCCTTTCTCGTCCAGGCCGAACCGTTTGGCGATCGTCGTGCTCGTGCGGTCGACAAGCTGCGAGCGGGTGATGCGGCCGGTCACGACGCCCTCGTCCCACAGCTTCGCGAGACGGTGCTGGATCTGGGCGAGCCCATTCGGCACGAGGCTGAAGTTGTCGAGGCCCCGCGACTTCTGCTCATCGTTGAACGGGCAGTGGTCGGTCGAGATGCTCTCGAGCACACCGCGCCGCACATAGCCCCACAGGAGGTCGTGGTTCACCGTTTCCCGCAGCGGCGGGGAGCAGATGTACCGGCAGCCCTCAACGCCCGGTCGACGCAGATCATCGATGCTGTTGACGAGGTACTGGACGCACGTCTCGCCGGTGACCGCCGCGCCGCGCTGCTGCGCCGCTTCGATCTCGGCTGCCGCGGCGCCGCACGTCACGTGAACGACGAACAGCGGCGCCCCGACGTGCTCGGCGATCCGGGCAGCTCGTCCCGTGGCCTCTGCCTCGACGAACTCCGGCCTGGTCAGCGCGTGGTTGATCGGCGACGTGTCGCCGCGCGCGAGCGCGCGCTGGACGAGCAGATCGATGATGTCGCCGTTCTCGGCGTGCACCATCGTCAGTGCATCGAGGTCCCGGGCGCGCTCCATGCATGCGGCGAGCTCGTCATCGCGAACCATCAACGCGCCCTTGTACGCCATGAACAGCTTGAATGAGCAGACGCCTGCCTCCGACATCGCCGTCATCTCGTCGAGGACCGGCTCCGACGCGTTCGTGATCGCCATGTGGAAGCCGTAGTCGACGTGGGCCGCACCGTCGGCGCGCCCGCGCCACTCGTCAAGGGTCGATTGCAGGTTGTCAGGCTGATTCTGAATCGCGAAGTCGACGAGGCACGTCACTCCTCCGGCCGCCGCGGCCTGCGTGCCGGTGTCGTAGTCGTCAGAGGACATCGTGCCCATGAACGGCATCGACAGATGCGTGTGGTTGTCGATCAGGCCCGGGAGCACGAAACAGCCTGCCGCGTCGACGACCTCCGTCCCATCGGGAGCGGCGACGTGTCCGACAACCGCGATCTTCTCACCGTCGATCAGGACGTCCCCGTCGAATTCACCGTCCGCGGTGACGACGGTCCCGTTTGCAATCAGCTTCGTGTGACTCATGGCTAGCTCTCCTCCCGTCGAATCACGACGCCCCGATGCCCATGTGCTCCGACAGCATCACCAGTACGTCGCCGAGGCGGCCGACGAGGTCGTCCAATATCGGCCGATCGCAGACCAGCGGCGGCGCGATCTGAACGACGGTGTCACCGCGGTCGTCACCACGCGCGATCAATTGGGCTTTTATCAGCGTGCCCGGCAGGCACTTTCGTAGGAGCTCCTCCCGCTGCGCTGCGTCGAACCGGCTCGCGGGGCCGTCGGGCACCAGCTCGACCGCCCAGAAGTATCCGCTTCCCCGCACATCGCCCACGATCGGAAGCCGCCGCAACGACTCGAGCAGAGCGCCGAGATACGCCTCGTTGTCGCGGACGTTGTCGAGCACCCGCTCGCGCTCGAACAGGTCAAGGTTCTTCAGTGCGATCACCGCCGACAGCGGGTGACCGCCGAAGGTGATCCCGTGAAGCAGAGTCCGGCCTGGGTCGTACAGCGGTGCCGTGACCCGCGCCGACGCGAGCACCGCGCCCATGGGCGCGTACGCCGACGTGAGGCCCTTCGCCGTCGTGATCACGTCGGGTTCTGCTCCGAACCGGCTCACGCCGAACCACTCCCCGAGCCGTCCGAACCCCGTGATCACCTCGTCGGCGACGAGCAGGATGCCATGGCGGTCGCAGATTTCCCGCATACCAGACCAATAGCCGTCCGGCGGTTGCAGGCAGCCGCCGGCGTTCTGCACGGGCTCGGCGATGATCATCGCGATTGTCTCCGGCCCCTCGCGTTCGATGGTCTCGCTCACCTCGTCGAGCAGTAGGGCCGTGAGCTCGCGGCCCGACTCGGGCCGACGGAACTCGTTCGTGTTCGAGACGTGGGAGGTCTCGACTGCCGGCGGGCCGAACGGTTCCTTGAATCCGGGCACGCCGGTGAACGCGAGCGCCCCGAGCGTCACGCCGTGGTACGCCCGATCGCGGGCGATGGCCTTCGTGCGCTCCGGCTCGCCGTTACCGATGTGGTACTGGCGCACCAGCTTCCAGGCCGCCTCGACCGACTCTGAGCCACCGTTGGTGAAGAACACGTGATCGAGCGCGCCGGGTGCGATCTCCGCCAGCCTGCCGGCCAACTCGACGGCCGCCGGGTGGGCGACGCCCCAGTTGGTCGCGAATGGAAGTTCGATCAGCTGCCGGCTCGCGACCTCGGCCATCTCGGCACCGTACGCGTAGCCGAGCTGCGCGCAGAACAGGTTCGAAAGCCCGTCGAGGTGGCGTCTGCCCAGACTGTCGACGACGAATACGCCCTCGCCGCGCTCGAGCACGAGCAGCTCAACCTCGCCATCGCGGACTCCTCCGTTGCGCGCAAAATGGAGAAGCAGATGGTCGGTAGTAGTCGCCGTCGCGCCCACACCGCAACCATAAGTCAACGCGTAGCTTTAGGCTAGGGTCGGGTCGGAGTGGCGCATCGCTCGCGCAGGCTGTGCAGCCGTAGGGTCGAGGGAGGCGCTTACAACCCGCGGAGGATCGCTCCTGGCGGTCGTCCACTGGGGCGCCAGATCAGCCGTCGGGCTGGCCCCGGCTCGCCGAGTAGGCCGTCGTATAAGGAATCCGGAATTGTGAGCCAGCCACTACCGACGCGGGACGGGTGCGGCGTCGGTGGAAGTCGCATCACTTCTTCAGTAGTTCCTTGTACGCGCCATGCACCGCCGCGAGGCGCAGGCGGCGCGGGCCGCCCCACAAGCTGAAGACGGCCCGCAGGTGAGGCTTATCGACAATTACGACGGGGTTACGTGAGTCGAGCGACCTGACGATTGCCAGTGCCAGGTAGTCGGGCGACATAGCCTTTTCCGGCGGAGCACCACCGGCCGGTCCCCATTCGCGTTCTTGATCGAGCTGATCGGTACGCACGTCACCGGGGCAGACGGCACACGCACGCACGCCGCTCCCGGCCAGTTCGTGCCACAGGACCTCGGCAAGGCCGACGAGCGCAAACTTGCTCGTGCAGTACGAGGCATAGGACGGGCCCCCAAACAACCCGAGCTCCGACGCGACAAGCACGATCCTCCCGTATCCGCGCTCGCGCATTCCGGGGAGGACCCGCTGGGTCAGCCACAGCGCCGCGCCCACGTTCACTCGATAGCTGTCTTCGAAGTCCTCGACGCTCACGTCCTGGACAAAGTCACGCCGGAGGACGCCCGCGTTGCTGACCAGTACATCGACCGGACCAAGCGCGGCCTCGATCTCGTCGACGGCACGGACGCACTCTCCACGCTCAGATACATTCGCCGCGACCGCGGCGCAGGAGCCACCCAGGTCAGCCGCGACCGACGCTAACCGCTCGGCGTCCCGCGCTACGAGACCGACGCGCGCGCCCTCCATGTGAAAACGCCTCGCGGTCGCCAAACCAATGCCCCTCGAAGCGCCCGTGACCAGCACCGTCCGCTCCGCAAAACGCGCCATCCCCGGACACTCCTTCGAAGTCGTTCATCCCCCGGCCGGCGGCGGGGCCGCGGACGGCAGTCTGCCAGAGAACCCACGCGGCGACGGCTACGTACGGGAGCCGAGAGGCGGGTCGACGTCGTCGTAGATGCGAGCCGCGGCGAGCTTGCCGCTCGCGCCCCGGACGTAGACGGCAACGCCTGCCTCGGGTGGTACGTCCGTCGTGCCCCACCGCACGACGTTGTACTCCAGGGCGCATGCCTGCCCGTCGTCGATATAAGCACAGTGCTCGAGCGGGATGCCCCCGCCATTCGCAAACAGCCGCTCATAGAAGGCGCGCAGAGCGTCGGGCCCTCTATGGACATGTTCCCCGCCCGCCGGCTCGCGGGCGTACCCGTCCGGTTCGAATGCCGCCACTATCGCGTCGACGTCGCCGACCGCGAGCGCCCGCTGGTACTCGGCCACGGCATCCGACTCGCCGAGGTCCGGACCGGGCTGGAGCAGCGGTGGGCGGTTGGCATGCCGACCGGTCAACGGCCAGCTGCTGAAGTACATCCGTAGTTCGTCGATCTGTCCGTCGGGCTCCTTGTCGGCCACGACCGCAACGGGAAGACCGACTCGTCCGTTCACACCCTCGACGTGCAGAACCACCTCCCCGCACCCGAGTCGCCCCGCGCGGATGACGTGCTCGAGATCCTCGACCGAGGCGTTGGGCTCGCTGAGCCACGCTTTCGTGTCCGCGACGAACCTGCTGAACGCCCGCACGCCCCTGACGCGCCCGCGGACCGGGTGATGCAGCTCGGGCTCGCCGGCGAACGACTCGAGCAGCGCATTCACCTCTCCAGTCATCAGACCATCGAAGAACGGCACGGTGACAAGCTCGCGCTCCCACTTATCCTGAAGTCGCTGGAGCGTGGGCGCGGTGAACAGCTCGGGGAGCCACGGCATCCGGCAAGCATCCCACACCTCACCGAGCATCTCGGGCGCTGCCCATCCCGCGCGTTGCCCAGGCGAGGACCGAGGGCCGCCTGCGGCGCCGCTCAGTCCTTGTAGGGATCATGAACGTCGCGGCCCGCCATCGCCACGCCGAGCGGGCGCAGCGCGTGCTTCACACGGATCGAGCCGGCGTGGGCCCGGAGGACGTCCGGCAGGCGCTTGTACACCTCCGGCGCCTCGTCGGCGCCACCACCGATCAGGACGATCCCCTGCCCGCGTAGGCGGGCCTGAACGGCAGGCCAGTCAACCTTGCCGGGCTTGATCTGCTCCTCGACCCACACCTTCCGCAGGCGCGCGTCGGGATGCTTCGGGCAGCGGGCCTCGGGTGACTCGGAGAGCCAGTCGCAGTCGCGGTCCGCGCACTCCCACCGCTTGCGGCGGCGAATCCGGCCGGCGGCCTGGGTGCGGCTCATGATCCGGCCGGCGCCGTGCACCGTCGAGAACAGGGACTCCTGCGCCTCGTCGGACGCGATGCCCTCGAGGATCACCGACTCGTCGCCCATCGAGCCGCCGACGAAGCCCTCCTGCCCTGGTCGGGCCGGCGTGCAGCCCTTGCGGATCACCCAGTAGCTGCGTCCAAGGTGCTCTTCCCGCCACGCGAAGTTGTGGTGGTTGTGCACCTCGTGCAACGCCTTCGCGGACAGGATCTCGAGCACCTTGCCGACGACCACGTCGCGACCGGCGTAGGCGTACTCGCCGGCGAGCCGCATCGCCGCAAGGTATGCGCCGCCGAGCTCCGTCCCGAGCTCGAGCAGCACCGGCGGCGAGTCCATCTCGCCCTCGGTCGCGTGCCCGTCGAACGGCAGACCCTGCGCAAGCGCGAGAAATCCGGACGCGGTCTTATGTCCGAAGCCGCGCGAGCCGAAGTGGACGCCGACCCAGACCCGACCCTGGTCGTCCTCCATCAGGTTGACGTAGTGGTTGCCCGACCCGACGGTGCCCAGCTGCGACTCGGCCAGGCCTGCCAGCTTGCGCTGCGGCTCAAACTCCGCGGTTCGGATCTTCTCCAGCACCGGATGCGCGACGCGCTCGCGCGCGGGCACGCCCATGCCGAACGAGACCCGCCGCGTGATCTCGCGCATGACCCGCTCGACGCCGCCCAGCGCGTCCAGGTCCTGGCGGGTGAGCTCGGTGCACACGGCCTTGTTGCCGCAACCGATGTCGTAGCCGACGCCCGACGGCGACACGTGCCCCTCGTACGCGACGGCGCCGCCGATCGGCTGGCTGTAGCCCGGGTGGTGGTCCGCGCAGAGGACGCCGTACTCGGCGTCGCCCGCCCGCATGCAGCGCTCGAGCTGCTTGAGGCTGCGCTCGTCGACCGGGCCGAACGTCTTGATGTCCATCGTTCCTCAGATCCTCTTTGCTGATTGCCCTTTCGGCAAGACACCGGGCGGACTTCCGGTGGGCGGCCGGGTCTAGGGTCGAGCGCCGGCTCGCCGGCGCCGGGGCCGGCGATGCTTGGCACGGGCGCTGCGAGGGCCGGCGTGAGGCGCGGTATGAGCTTTGGGGCTTCCGGGGCCGGGACCGCGAAGGCGGTGATCGAGTCCGAGTTGGCCCGCGAGTTGAGTGACGTCGCGGTGCTGGTCGGCTGTAAGGAGCGTGATCCCGACGCCTTTGCGGCCGGCTCGGCCGGTGCGCCCGATCCGGTGAACATAGGTTTCGCTGTCCTCGGGTGGGTCGAAGTTGATCACGTGCGAGATCCTCTCCACGTCGATGCCGCGGGCCGCCACGTCTGTGGCGACGAGGATGTCAACCGCGCCGGACTGGAACCTGGCCAGCGCCTGCTCGCGCTGGCGTTGTGATTTGTCGCCGTGCATCGCCGCTGCCGTGACGCCGTGCGCTCCGAGACGCTTGACCAGCCGGTCGGCTCCGCGCTTGGTTCGAACGAATACGAGCGTCAGGTCACGATCGCGACCGAGCTCCTTGACGAGTGCCTCGACGCGGTGCTCGTGCGCGACGTGCACGAACTTGTGCTCGATCTCACCCCCCGCACGACGTGCCGCCGGCCCATGCTGACGGGTCACAGGATCGCGGGCGTAGCCCCGAGCGATCCTTCCAGCCTCGCCGTCGAGCGTGGCCGAGAAGAACAGCGTCTGGCGCCCCTCGGGACAGGCGCTCACGATCCGGTCGATCGCGGGCCGGAACCCCATATCGAGCATCCGGTCGGCCTCGTCGAGCACCAGCATCCGGACGTTGGCGAGCGTGAACGCGCCGCGCGCCATGAGGTCTTCCAGCCGGCCGGGGGTCGCGACCAGCACGTGCGAGACGGCGGCGTCTTTCGCCTGCTTGACCAGCCCGACCCCGCCGTACACGGCCGTGACCCGGACCGCGCGCACATGCGCGATTCCGCGGATCTCGTCGACGATTTGCGTCGCGAGTTCACGGGTCGGCGCCAGCACGAGCCCTGCCGGTCTCGGGTCCTCGGCGCGGATGCGCTCGACCAGCGGGATCCCAAACGCTAGCGTCTTGCCCGAGCCGGTGGGCGACTTCGCGATCACGTCTCGCCCGGCGAGTGCGTCACCGATCACGGCGCGCTGGATCGCGAACGGCTCGGTGATCCCGGCTGCGGAAAGCGAGCCGATGACGGCGCGCGACACACCTAGAGCAGCGAACGATTCTGTTGACATGCATGACTCCTTGGCGGCGCAAAGGGCCGCGGACGATTCGGGAGGCGACGGCTGACCCGAACCGCTGCGAGCGGAACCCAAGCAAGCTGCCTCGCGGCCGGCAGGACCGACCGCTCACACCAAGCTAGCAGCTGCGATGCGGTGACGAACCTCGGCTACACGACCCAGAAGGCCACCACGGCGTATTGCAGCGCGGCCGCAACGATCACGAGCAGGTGGAAAAGCTCGTGGTAGCCGAACACCGTCGGCAGCGGGTCCGGGCGCTTGTGCGCATAGATCACCGCACCCACGCTGTAGAGAATGCCGCCAAGCGCCAACGCCCCGACTGCGGTGACACCGAGACGGTCCAGAAGCTCTGGAACCGCGACGAGCGCGACCCACCCGATCGTGACGTACGTGGCCGCGCCCAACCAGCTCGGGGCGTCGATCCAGACGAGCT
>Ga0187777_10000480_pt1 | contig 27494 bp, 23 predicted proteins | sample 1015_Q2_SP5_10_M_FD_132416 | JGI IMG/M metagenome (GOLD analysis project Ga0187777, IMG submission 132416) | Tropical peat soil microbial communities from peatlands in Department of Meta, Colombia - 1015_Q2_SP5_10_MG | ecosystem: Environmental > Terrestrial > Soil > Wetlands > Peat | place... | reverse complement strand
TAACATCGGTCTCTCAGCCCTTCCGGACCTCGCGTAAATGGCAATCCAACGATTGCGCGAACAGTTCTTCGGGGCTCTGCGCGAAAAAATCGCTAGCCGTTTGAACCGTTCCAAAGGCCCCAGGCGAGCAGGGCGCCCGCGTCGCGCCACACGCCCGCCGGACTGTCGCCCAGGACGACCACGATAATATCCTTGCCTGGCCGGGTTCCGCTGGCGATCAAACATTTGCCCGCGGCCTCGGTGTAGCCAGTTTTCATTCCATTACAGTAGGGAAGCCGTCGCAGCAGCTTATTCGTATTTTCCAGCTCGCGTGTGCGGCCATTGGCGTAGCGAAAAACAAGCTGCGGCAGGCAGATGATCGAACGAATCGTGGAGTTTGCATATGCGGCCCGCGCAATCAGCGAGAGGTCGCGGGCAGTGGAATATTGGCCGGGCACTGGGAGTCCGTTGGGATTGATGAAATGCGAGTGAGTCGCGCCAAGTTCCTTCGCTCGTTGATTCATGAATTCGGCAAAAACCTCGATGCTTCCGGCGTTGTCGCGCGCCAAACACCGGGCAACATCGTTAGGGCTTTTGACCAACAGCGCCCGCAGCAGATCGATCCGTTGATAAGTATCGCCCGGCCGAATGTTCAATTTTACCGGCTCGGCCAGTGTATCGACTGCCTGGACCGTCACCGGTTGGTCGAGAAACCCGTGCTCGGCCACAATCAGCGCGGTCAGTAATTTTTGGGTGCTCGCTGCGGGCCGAAGCTCGTCGGCATTTTTCTCATATATTACCTGCCCGCTTTTTGCATCGACCATGATGACCGATTTCGCCCGAGTTGCCGGCACTCCTCCCGTAACGCTTGTTGGTATCGAGACTGCCGGTTCGTCGTCCTCGTCCGCTTTAGGCTTTGCGCGCGAATGGGTCGATCGAATATGGACCGGCCGAGAAGTCGGAGTGGCTGTTTCTTTTGGCAACGGCTCCGGCACGCCGGTGGGCCGGACCGACTCCTGTCCAATCGCGGCCAGCGGAAGCGCGAGGGCGCAGAGGAAAACGAACAAGCGACGTCCCAGTGTCATCGGCGAAGAATTAGCGGCAACGCGTTGAGATACGCAAGGGATTACAAATCTTTTCCGCGCTGGATCAGTTCAATTTCATAACCTTCGGGAGCGTCGACGAACGCAATCCTGCTTCCACCCGACGTTTGATGGGGACCGTCCGAAAGCGGGTAGCCCTTGGCTGCAGACTCGCGCGCAAACTTGTCCAGATCGTCTACTTCAAAGGCAAGATGGGTCAGGTCAGGACCAACAATCACCGGACCGCTTTCGTCAAACTTGCACAGCTCAATTTCTTCCTCGCTTTGCGGTGCTTTAAAAAACACCAACTGCGACCCTCGACCGGAGGTATGTCGGCGAACCTCTCTTAATCCGAGAACATCCCGATAAAAGGCAACTGTCTTTTCCAAGTCTTTTACTCGATAGCGCGTGTGCAGGAGTTTTTTGACCATCTCGTATCTTGGGATGGTTCGGCAGTGAGTTCAACACGACGAGGTCGACTTCTTTCGCCCGCCGATCTCTGATTGCGAGAAACGAGAAGAGTTGTAGTTCTTAGTCCGATGAAACTGGTGATCGCGGCGACCGGCGCCAGCGGAACGATTTATTTGGAGCGTTTGCTCGAACAAATCGATACTGCTGCGCACGAAGTTCATTTCGTGATGAGCGGGCACGCCAAACAAGTCGCGAAACAGGAATTGGGCGGCCTGAGAATTCCAAAGAATGTTGTCCAGCACGACGAGAACGATCTCAATGTGCCGTTTGTCAGCGGCTCGGCGCGTTTCGATGCAATGGTCATTATTCCCTGTTCGATGGCAACCATTGGCCGAATCGCTTCCGGCTCAAGCGACAGTGCCTTGCTGCGGGCGGCCGACGTTTTCTTGAAGGAACGCCGCAAGCTGGTGCTCGTTCCTCGCGAAACGCCCTGGAATTTAATACATGCGCGCAATGTTGTGACGCTCCTGGAGGCCGGCGCGGTCGTCCTCCCCGCGATTCCCTCGTTCTACAGCCGACCCACTTCAGTTGCCGAGATTGTCGATACCGTTGTCTGGCGCATCCTCGATCAAATCGGCCTGCCGAGTGCGCGCGCATATCGCTGGGCTGATCAAACTCGAAAATCCGGCAAACGTTGAAGATCGAAGGCTGGCGGGCACGTTGGTTAATCGCATTTGGATTTCGTTTGCTCCAAATTTGGTCGCACACCCTGCGCTTCGAGGTCGACGATCGTTTGGGCGTGATCGGGAAGCCGGTCGCGAAAAATTACATCGCCGCACTTTGGCACAATCGCCTGTTGCTGATTTCGCCCGCACTAAAGAAATTTCTTCCTCAGCGGCCGGGCGCGGGATTGATCAGCGCGAGTCGGGATGGCGATCTCGTCGCCGATTTGACTCAGCGCTTCGGCTTTGACGTTGTTCGCGGCTCAACCTCGCGCATGGGCGCCAGCGCAATTCTCGAGCTGGGCAACGTCCTTGCATCCGGCCGCGACATTGTCATCACGCCGGACGGTCCCCGCGGTCCGGCCTACGGACTTGGGAAGGGCATTATTTTTCTGGCGCAGAAGACGGGCGCTGAGGTTGTGCCGGTCAATTTCGAATATTCCAGCTGCTGGCGGGTAAACAGCTGGGATCGATTCATTTTGCCGCGCCCATTTGCCAAAGTGCGCTTCATCATCGGCCCGGCGCACCGGGTAGAATTGACAAATACGCCTGAAGAATTCGAAGCGGAATGCTCGCGGCTGCAAAAGGCGATGATGTCGCTGGTTGAACGGCGTTGAGTCATTTAAGTTCCGCGCATGACGAACCTGATCGACGGCCGAGTGATTGCCGAAAAAGTATACGTCGATCTTCGTCGCGAAATCGCCGATCTAAAGTCGAGAGGAATCACGCCTGGACTGGCAGTCGTTCTGATTGGCGATAATCCTGCATCCCGCGCCTATGTCCGTTCGAAGGATAAGATGAGCCGCGAACTGGGCCTGCATTCAGTCAAGCTCGAGCTGCCGGCATCGACGACTCAAGAGGAATTGCTCGCCCAAGTTAGCGAATTAAATAAAGACTCGAACGTCCACGGAATCCTCGTTCAATCACCGCCGCCACCACAGATTGATGAGGCGGCGGTCGTCCGCGCGCTCGATCCGCGCAAAGATGTCGACGGATTTCATCCGGAGAATGTCGCGAAGCTTGCGCTCGGCGATGAGTCAGGCTTTGTACCGTGCACGCCGCTTGGCGTGCAACGCCTGCTGATCGAGAGCAAGATCGCTATTGCCGGCGCGCATGTGGTCATTATTGGGCGCAGCATGATCGTGGGGAAATCGCTCGCACTTTTACTGGTGCAAAAGACTAAAAATGCGGATGCGACTGTTACCGTTGTCCATTCGCGCAGCAAAAATCTCGAAGCAATCACGCGTTCGGCAGACATTTTGGTCGCGGCAATCGGTCGTGCCGAATTCGTAAAGGCGGAACACGTCCGTGACGGCGCGGTTGTGATCGACGTCGGGATCAATCGGGTAGAAGACGCGACCAGTGCGCGCGGCTATCGATTGATCGGCGACGTGGCCTTCGGGGAAGTTTCAAAGAAAGCCGCCGCCATTACGCCGGTGCCTGGGGGAGTGGGTCCGATGACCATTGCGATGCTCATGTCGAATACCGTGAAAGCGGCGCGGCAATCAGCGTGATCCCCGAACGATTTTGCCGGTTAGCAACCGCAGAATCGCCGGACTAATACCCGCCAGATGAAGCGCAGCCGATGCGCTTCGAGGCGAGAGAACTCCAGTTCGCGCCAACCGATTAATCCAAAGCCGGCCGCGATACATCGCAGCCCGTGCGCGAGCGAATTCAGACAACACCGATAGTCGATTCTGGCCATGACTAATCTTTGCGATTGCGTCCGCAGCTAATTCGCCGGAACGGAGCGCGTAGTAAATTCCTTCACCGGTGAACGGCTCGACCACGCGCGCCGCATCGCCGATAAAAATGAGATCTTCGCGAATTGAATGAATCGGTGCCCGAGTCAGCGGGGTGATGGTCCGCCACGATTGGTCGGCCTTGGTTCTGAATTGTTTTTCCGCCCAGGCGCGCAGGATCGAAATGGAGGATGGCTTTCCGACAAGACAGAGGTTCAGTTCGCGCTCGTTGACCGGAGCCTGGCCGGAATAACCCTCGGGCAAAAACTGAAGAACGACGCGATTTCCGAAGTCTTGCGGCAGCGGAATGTGCGCTTGCAGCGCGACGCGCTCACGCCCGGGCGATGGCAGTAAATTGCGCAGGCGCGCGACAGTTGAGTTTCGCCCATCCGCGCCGACCACGACACGGGCGGTAACGGTTTCGCGAACAAGATCGATCTTCCAATTATTCGACCCAGCCTTCCGGAGACTGGTCACGACCGATTGTTCGCGAATTTCCGCGCCACCGTCGCGAGCGCGATTCAGCAGCAATTGATCGAACAGACTGCGCTTGATTGCGATCTCGCTTTCATCGTCGCTTGACAGATCGACCTTTATTTTGCGGCCGTTGATGGCGATGAAATCGACGTGGTCGAGTCTGCCATGGGGCAGTGCACGAACGCCTTCGAAAATCTCCAGCCGGCGCAAAACCGCCCAGCAAGCCGGGTTCAAACAATCGCCGCAAACTTTTTCGCGGGGGAATTTTTCACGCTCGATCAAAACGGTTCGCAGACCGGCTGCAGCGCAAAATGCGGCACAGGTCGAGCCTGCGGGGCCGCCGCCGACAATTGCAACGTCAAAAACATCCATCCGATTTCAGTTTCAAAGAAAGGCGCCATGGATAAAGCCATTTCGCACGATTACTTTTTGGGCGTAGTTTGAGAAGTTATGGGGTGGTCGCTTCCGATCTTTCGAATTGCGGGAATTCAACTTCGTATTCACGTCACGTTCTTGCTCCTGATCGTCTGGCTCGCGTTCGGATATTACCACGAAGGTGGCTCGGCGGTGGCGGCAGCGCGGGTGATTTTTATTCTCCTGCTGTTTGTTTGCGTCGTCCTTCATGAGTTTGGACACGCATTTGCCGCCAAAGCTTTCGGCATCAATACTCCGGACATCACGCTGTTGCCGATCGGCGGGGTGGCGCGGTTGGAACGAATGCCTGAGGAGCCGGTGCAGGAATTGATCATCGCGGTAGCAGGACCGGCTGTGAACGTTATTATTGCGCTCTGTCTATTTGTCGTGATCGGCGCACGTGGCTTGTTGCAGCAGGCGACATTCGAGGGCGGAGATTTAATCGCCCAATTGCTGACCATCAATGTGATGCTCGTTCTCTTTAACCTTTTGCCAGCGTTTCCAATGGACGGAGGCCGGGTCCTGCGCGCGTTGCTTGCAACGCGTCTGCCTTATGCGCGTGCGACACAAATTGCCGCGAACATTGGGCAGGGATGCGCGTTTGTTTTTGGATTCATCGGTTTATTGTGGAACCCATTTTTAATTTTCATCGCGTTTTTTGTTTATATCGGCGCGTCGCAGGAAGCCGCCCTCGCGCAGATGAAAGACGTCTCGCGGCGCTTTCCGGTTTCGAGCGCTATGGTCCGTGAATTTCGATCGTTGCCTGTCAACGCGACGTTGCAGGAAGCGGTGGATGCACTCCTTGCAACGTCGCAACACGATTTCCCGGTGCTGGAAGAAAGCGGAAGCGTCGCTGGAATTTTAACCCGACACGATTTGATTGCGGCTTTGCACAAGGGGGATCCAACGACTCACGTCGGCGACGTAATGCGTCGCAATATTCCGACCGTAACGACCGGCACGCGATTCGAAGACGCATTTCGTATCATGCAGGAGTGCAATTGCCCGGTACTGCCGGTGCTCGACGGTATGAAGCGACTGGTTGGTTTGCTTACGCCGGAAAACGTCAGCGAGCTAATGATGGTCCAATCGGCATTGCCGCGGCGGCGGGTTGCGTAGTTGTTCAGTTTTGCATCGCGTTGCCGAATTTGCCCGCGGCGCGTACGTTACAGACTCCGGCGATGGTTTCGACAAAGCAAAAGCCAGATTTGCAAAAGAAAGTACGGGACGTGCCGCACAAGCCTGGCGTGTACCTCATGCGCGACCGATTCAATCGCGTGATATACGTCGGCAAAGCGCGCGACTTGCGCAAACGTGTCGGCTCATATTTTCTTCCTTCGAAAATCACCCAGGCTGATTTGAAAACGCGCGCGCTGCTCGACGCAACCTGGGATTTCGAAACGCATGTTGTCCGGAGCGAGGCCGAATCGCTCCTGCTTGAGGGCAAGCTGATCAAGGAGTACCGACCGCGTTACAACATTTCCTTCCGTGACGATAAACGTTTTCTTCTGGTCAAGGTTGACCCGACGGAAGAATGGCCGCGTTTTCGTCTGGCGCGATTGAAGAAGGATGACAACGCACGTTATTTCGGACCGTACGCACATGCCGGCGCACTGCGTCAGACGCTAAACTTGATGCGAAAGAAATTCGGTGTCCTCACGTTTGGTCGCGGGGCACCGACTGAGCGCGAATTAAAATCCGCGACCTATCAGGTGCCGACGCGCCTGAGTGAAATTAACGCGGAACAGTATCGCGAGCGCGTGACGGAAGCGTGCGAATTTCTCGAAGGGCATTCGCGGGAAATGATCGTTGCCCTGGAAGAACAAATGCGCAAAGCCGCCGGGGACATGGATTTTGAGAAGGCGGCTGAGTTGCGCAATATGATCGATGATGTGCGCCGGACGACAAAACCAATGCGGCGTTTTACCCGGCACAGTTTGCCAAGTTCAATCGATCCAATCGCCGACGTGCAGGAGCTGGCCGAAGTCTTGCAACTGCCGCGCCTCCCGCGAGTGATGGAATGTTTCGACATTTCGAATATTTCGACGACGCACGTGGTCGCATCCATGGTTTGTTTTCGCGACGGCGTACCGGATAAAAATTGTTATCGGCGATATCGCGTTCGGACCGTGCAAGGCCAGGATGATTTTGCCAGTATGGCCGAAGTCGTCAGGCGAAGATACGCGCGAATTTTACTGGAGGCGCGCGAGCAAAATCCGGAAATCGCCGAGTTTTCGCAGGAACAAACCGTTGATGGGCTGCGCCGTTTGGAAAAGCAAGCCTCCAACTTTCAACGGCCAGCGGCCAACGCCGAGATCGAGCAGCAGAAGTTTGCCGCGCCAGTTCGTTTGCCGGATCTGATCATTGTCGACGGAGGTAAGGGCCAGCTCTCTTCCGCGTGTAGCGAGCTCCAGCGACTCGGTTTGCAGGAATTGGCCATCATCGGTCTGGCGAAGGAACGCGAGGAAATTTTTCGGCCGGGGCGGGCTTTGCCGATACAACTTTCACTCGATTCCCGTGCGCTTCGTTTGCTTCAGCGGATTCGCGATGAAGCGCATCGTTTTGCAAATGCCTATCACCAGCTGCTTTTAAAGAAGCGAGTCGAGGAGAGCATTCTGGACGATTGTCCGGGCGTGAGCCAAAACCGGAAAAATCTGTTGCTTCGAGAATTTGGGTCGGTCAATCGGCTCCGGCGAGCGAGCGTGGAGGAAATTGCCGCGACGGAAGGAATCGGCCGAAAACTGGCCGAAGATGTGCATCGCTTCTTGCAGCGGCATTGATTTGCCGCAGATTTCGCAATTCAACGCAGGTTTTGGAATGAGATGAATTTTACCGGCGGAAATCTGCGTATTCTTTTTATCGCGTCTCTGTTTACCAGTGCTGCGGTGGAGTCGCTTGCGCAACTACCGAGCCCGATGCCGGTGACGACTCCGGTTGCAACGCCAGAAACGGAAGAAGAGACAATCATTCCAACGTTTGAAACGCAGAAACAGGCACGAACATACGTCCTCGATGTGCCGGCACCGCGCGGCGAAATCGTCGACCGGAACGGTTTGCCGCTGGCCCAGAATAAGGTGGCCTACAATCTGGCCGTCAATTTTCCGACGCCGCTCGATTTTTCCGACGCACAAGCGGTCAATTTTATGCAGGAAAAGATCGACCAGGCTTCCAAAATAATTGGCCGGAAGATAAAAATCTCCGACGACGCAATCATTAAGCATTATCGGAATCGCGGAGGTTTGCCATTGGAAATCGCCCAGAATCTTAGCGATGACGAATACGCAGCGGTCAAAGATCGGACCAAAGACTCAATGGTCGTTAGGCCAGTTTACATCCGGACCTACCCGAACGGAAAGGTGGCGGGACAGATCGTCGGCTACACCGGCAAAACGGGCCGCAACCTCGATGGCATCATTGACAATCACGAGACGATTTGGCCTGAGACGGAAGGCCGCGAGGGACTCGAGCAAACGTTCAACGAATTGCTTACGGGCAAGCATGGCGAATACAAACTGACGTTCGATAAAGATGGCCGGAAGACATCGGAAAAATTGATCTCCGCTCCGGTTCCGGGGAGCACGATTGTGACGACCCTTGATCTGCGCCTTCAGGAATTGGCCGAAAAGGCGCTGGCCGCGAAAGCGAAACGCGGCGCACTGGTAATCGTCGACCCAAACAGCGGCGACATTTTGGCGATGGCTTCCTGGCCGGGCTACAATCCAAATGTTTTTATTCCATCCATTTCGGCGGATAAATTCAAAGCGCTTCAGGATGATCCTGACATTCCGCTGTTACCGCGCGCGTTTCGCTCCTCCTACCCGCCGGGCTCGACGTTCAAAGTTGCAGTTGGTCTGGCGGCGCTCGAAAGCGGCTCGGTCCGGCCGGAAGACTTGTATCAATGCGTTCCGGCGATCGAAATCGGGAACCTGACGTTTCACAATTGGAAGAAGAGCGATCGCGGCGCGCTCAATTTCGTTCAGGCTATGACCGAATCGTGCGACACCTGGTTCTATCAGGTTGGGATCAAAACCGGCGCAGAGCCGATAATTGATTGGGCACTGCAGCTTGGTTTTGGGGCAAAGTGTGGTGTGCCGTTGCGCGGTGAAGCGGAGGGCCGGGTGCCAAACGACGATTACATGAAGGCAACGCACGGACGAAAACTGCTCAACGGCGACATTGCGAATTTGTCTATCGGTCAGGGCGACACACAGGTCACGCCGCTGCAAATGGCGCAAGCGATGGCCGTGATTGCCAACGGCGGCACCGTTTTTCAATCGCGACTCGTGCAGCAGGTGCAGTCGCTCGACAACAAAATCGTCAGCGCTTATCAGGTGCGAGCAAAACGGACCCTCGACATTTCACCAACGACGCTGGACCAGTTGCATACTGCCTTGGTCGATGTGGTGAACGGGGCGGGCGGAACTGCGCATGAAGCCGAACTGGACAATGTGGAAGTTGCGGGCAAGACCGGCACCGCACAATGGGGGCCGAAAAACAAAGAGCGCACGGCTGCGTGGTTCGCAGGCTATTTGCCGGCTGATAAGCCGGAATTTGCGTTTGCTGCGCTCTACGAGGGTGAGGTCGGCAGCAAAGTTCACGGCGGATCGGCCGCGGCTCCAATGATCGCGGAGGTCTTCAAAGAAGTTTACAAAACTCGCCAGGCAAACGGCCGTCGGCGCGAATCGCCGGTCCGCCGCGCCCAACCCGTTGAAGAAGATCAATCGGACTAACCAACCGCCGCTGTTTCTTTTGGCAGTTCCATTGTGCCCTTGAATTTCGGAGGGTCCTCTTCGACGCCGAAGTTTTCGGAGCAAAGATTTTCGATCTTGGCGAGATCGTCCTGCGTTAGCGGCGGTGTGTCGGGGGCGTTGGCGAATTCGATCAGCTGCCCCTCGTTGTAAATGTTCGGCAAAGTGGACGCGACGCGATCGTCTGCCAGCAGCCATTGGAGCGCGGCCTGCCCCAACGAACGCTCGGAATTCTCCAGAAAACGTAATTTATCGATTTTTTTGATTCCGTTTAAAAGCCAACTGCGAGGCCGATGGCTGCGATGATCGGTCGGTGGAAACGTTGTCTCGGCCGTATATTTTCCTTCGAGCAATCCGGACGAATGAGTCACTCGAATTAAAAACATTGTCTCCTTCCCGGCATCGGTTGCCGCTTCGTGCAGTGCGCTGCCGGGATGTTGTTCAAGCATATTATAAATATGCTGAACGCTTGTGAAATCGCGTTCGCGGATGCAATTCGCTCCTTCGTAAAGCCAGCCGATCGCCGGACCGAGCGCGATTCCGTAGTAGCGGGCCTTTCCGCTTTTTTTCAATTTCTCGAGTGTCGTCCAAAGAGCATCGTCATAAACCTGCTCCATCCTGATGTTATGAAGTTGCAACAGATCTATCTGTTCGGTTTTGAGTCGCTTGAGCGCTGCATCGGTCGCTCGAGTAATTGCTTCGGCCGAGAAATCCTGCGGAATTTCGCGCTGACCGCGCCCGCGTGCTGCACCGTGGTGAACAAAATCGTAACCGACCTTTGTCGCGATCGTGATCTCGTCTCGCTGATTCGGAAAAGCTTTCGCGATTAATTCTTCACTCAGGCCGTTTCCGTAAGTGTCGGCTGCATCGAAAAGGGTGATGCCGAGATCAAAGGCCTTGTGCATCAGCCCAATCGCTTCGCCTTCGGTGAAGTTTCCCCACCATCCGGTCGAAATGGTCCAGAGACCGAATCCAACCTCGCTCACGCGCAAATCAGTGTTTTTATAAGTCCGGAATTTCATTGTTGAACTCTCCATCGTCCGCTTTTAACGGGCGTGAGTCAAAATCGATTGTTCGTTAAATCGACAAGAGGAATTCCGCGATATCGAGCGAAGCGCGCGGTCGGCTTAGTTTACGAATATTTGCCGACCATTCGCTCCACTGCTTCGCGCCGTGTGCGAATGCGCGCCCAGCCATGGCGGAAACTTCCGCCGGCGACTGCGCCATCGCGCCTGAATTGGTTTCAACGATCAGCTGTAAGTTTCCTTCCTCCTGGCCGGAGACAACGTGATTGATAATCATCGGACAACCGGCGGCGATCGTCTCCTGGACGGTTGCGCCGCCCGCTTTGCCGATCAGAAGATCACTTTCGCTGAGAATGCGCGGCATCTGATCGGTCCAGCCGACGATTTCAATTTTGTGATCGCCAATAACAGCTTCAATCGCGCGCCGAACCTTCTCATCCCGTCCGACGGTAACGGTGAGCTCGACGTTGAGATCTAGCAGTCGCGCGACGGTTTTGGGTGCGTTGCCGGTTCCGGCATTAATCATGTAGAGAATGCGCGGTGGACGGTGTGGCGCTTCTTCTCGATCCCGGTTGAAATCCGAGAACTTCGGGCTAACCGGAAAACCGAAAACCCGAATTTTTTCAGAATCGACGCCGCGCTGGCGAGCGACCACAGCGCTTTGTTCGTTAGGCAGAAAAAAATAATCTCCAGGCGCCCGGCACCAGATGCCGTTGACCGTAATTGAGTCCGTCACGATCACCACGCTTTTGAAGCGTGACGCCACTCCGGCGATTTGCCTGATGAGATACGGATATGCCGGAAAAGTTGAAACGATTGAGTCGGGTTGGAAGGCGGCGAGCAATTGGGCAAGACGCGTTTTTAATCGGGAGAACTTTGCGAAATCGCGGTCAAAATCGTTCTTGCGGTCGAGCCAGCGATAAACAAGACCCCACGAGCGCGGCCAACGATTGATCAGCGTCTGGTATGCGCGGCGAATGTGCTCATTCAGTGTTCCGTAGACTTCGGCAAAGAGATCATGCATCTCGACCAGTGAATCCGACGAGACCCGTGCCAGTCCGTCGCGGACGCCGCGAGCAGCGCTATTATGACCTTCACCGTACCCAGCAGTGAGTATGAGGATTCTTTTCACAATTCGTTAGGCGTGGCGGGGACGTCGGCGCGCGGAAGTTTAATGGATATTTACTGCGGGCAAAGTAAACTCTGATCCCGTGAAAATTCTGCGTTTGATCTGGGTCGCGGCCCGCCGTCTAATTTGGGAAACCGCAACCGACAACACTCCCGGACTGGCGGCACAGATCGCCTATCAACTGTTATTCGCGTTGCCCTTCGTGCTTTTGTTCCTCTGGCACCTGCTCGGGCTGTTTGGGACAGATCCAGCCAAGCTGCACGGAATGGTTGCAGTGCTGGAAAGCTTTCTGCCGCCCGATCCCAAGGTGCAGGGAATTCTCGATGCAGCGGTCGCAAACGTGGTGGTGACCGGTTCGAGCGGAATGCTGGCCAATGTCGGAATTATTTTCGGAATTTATCTCGGAACGGTTTTCATCGCGACCGTCAGCCGGGCATTGAGCCACACCCAGGGTCTCCGGCAGGGACAAAGTTGGTGGTCGAGATATATCATCTCATTTTTTCTACTTTTCTGGTTTGGCCTAACGATCCTGATTTGTTTCAATGCCATGGTCTTCGGCGAAACGCTCGCTGGTCTGGCTGAAGTGAATTTTCAGCTTAGCATTCCGCTGCAGCATTGGGTGGCGGCACTCAATCTCCCGTCCATCGCGCTAGCCTTGATCCTGTTTGCGCTCGTCCTCTATTTGCTGACTTCCGAGCATTATTCGACTGCCAGACAGGCGTTACCGGGCGCTATCTTCTTTTCCTTTGGCTGGATCCTTGTCACCAAACTCTTCCAGCTCTACGTCGCGAAATACAATCGCTATAACCCAACTTATCTAGCCCTCGCGTCCATCATCATGCTCCTCTTCTGGATGTACTTAACCTGTCTGTTTCTGTTGTTGGGCGGAAAATTGAACGCGATTTTGCGCGATGAATGGAAGCAACGGCGCGAAATCGAAACAGTGCCGCCGCCAGTCGGCGCGTCTGCTTGATCGCACCGCGCCCTCTGTTACGCTGCGCTTCGGTGGCTCGCTTTCGGTGGTCGTTTTTCGCCGTGATCGTTTGCAGCGCAATCGCCTGCACGCTCCTTCAGGCGCAACTCACCGACGAAGAAAAGCGGCAAGAATTTCTCAAAACCAAGTCGGTGGCCTCGGTCGATCCGGATGAATCGCCAACCCCGACGCCGAAGCCAAAACACAAATCCAAACCGCCATCTCCGACGCCGAAGCCGAAAGCAACACCCAAAGAAACACCTGAACCGACGGCCAAGAAATCCAAGCCGGTGAAGAAAAAAAACGGCTTACCGGACGGGACGCCAACGACAAAAAAGAAAAAACACAATGCGACCCCGGCAAAATCGCCAAAAAAATCTGCTTCGCCAGCGCCGTCCGAAACGCCGACGGCGCGCCCCACTGCGTCCGCGCCGCGGGCAATTACGGTTCCCACAGCTTCACCGCCGCCAACGCCCAGATTGACACCGACAGTTTCTGTCCCGGTTCAGGAACCGGAGCAATTGACCATCCAAAAATATGGCTACGAGAAACCGCGAAGTTTCTGGTCGCGACTTTTTGGAGGCGGTGGGCGAAGCACGGGCGCCGGTTACCGTTATCTCTCGGCTTCAATTCGCGCACAGATTGATCGCGCACCGGTCGCGCCGGCGCGCTGGCAGTATATTGTGGTGCACAACAGCGGAACCCGGCAGGGGAACGCCGCCGTTTTTGATTATTACCATCGACACGTTCGCCGCATGCAAAACGGTTTGGCTTACCATTTCGTCATTGGAAATGGGACCTCCACCGCCAACGGTCAGATCGAAGTGGGCGACCGCTGGCGACGGCAAATCAATGGCGGCCACGTCCACAGCGATTATTTGAACAACATCGCACTCGGAATTTGTCTGGTCGGCGATTTCAATCGCGACCAGCCGACGCGGGCACAGCTCGATTCTTGCGAAGAATTAATCCGCTACCTGCGCCAGCGTTGCGGCAAAGTGGGCGATCATTACCCAATCGTGAAACCACACCGCGAAATGAATCCGCCGCGCTGGCCGACCGATTGCCCGGGGGATGTTTTTCCCTACTCCTGGTTCCACCGCTTCCAGGAATAGGACCAGGTCAATTGCGCGACGCGACGATGAGATTGCTTTCTTTAAAGTTCCAGCGGTAGCCGTAGTTGAAACTGAGGGGCGGAGGATTACTCGATTGATATAGCTCCGTTAATTTCGGCTGGTTGTATTGTTTGAAAATATCGATCGGCCCGATGTAATTGCCAAAGACGCGGATGTTCCATTTTTGACGGTTGAAGTCGGCAAGCGGAATGCCTGCGTCGTCCTGAATAATGATTCTGCTGTGATCGAGAATGAAACTGCGGACCCGGTTGAAGCCTTCTTCGAACATCAAATAGGACGAGGCCTTGAGCAGGCTGACGCCGACTCCCAAGTGGTCGCAAAATCTGAGAAAGCCGGGGCTCGCGCCAATCCCGCCGTCGGAAAGGTCGGTCGTAAAGTAGAACAGGGTTTGCGCGTTGCCCGAACGGTTGTCGGTATAATTAATCCGTACGCCCGGGGTGCCGCCGCGACCGGGCCCGCCCTGCTCGAACGTTCCGCTTGACGTTAACGACCCGAATGTTACGTCGTTGATCGATTTATCGCCGCGCGCAAGAAAGACATAAAGAATCGGCAAAGTGCCATTCAATTGCTGCTGTTGGAGATCGACCTTCATGTCCTTGGTGATAAAAAAGCTGTAGCGGAGCGACGAATTCATCGCTGCCTCGAGATTCTGCAGCGCGCCGGGCAAATTCGCGACGCGAAGTGGATCAGGCGGCGGCCCCATCGATTCCTTGCCGCATAAGACATAGACGGAAGCTTTTGGAAAAAATTGATCGACGTAGAGGAAATCGGGGCCGCTGAACATGTAGAATGCGACGGGCAGCGGCTGAGTTGCCTCGGAAGCATAGGACTGCTCCCAATCGTGCAATTTTTGCAGTTGCCGAAGGTAGAGTTTGCTAAACGCCTGTTCAAAAGCGGTCGCGTGTTCCTGCCAGGCCGGATCACGGGTCAATGGCTCAAGCGGCGAATTTTTTGGAACCGGCATGCCGGCGAGGAAACGAGCGGTATCGTCGGGCGGCGGCAAGGCGGGTTGCGCCGCTGAGTCAGGCTGGGCCTGCTGATGGCGCCTTGCATGTGCCGGCTCCGCTGAGAACGGGAGGGTCGAGATCGACATCCAAACGATTAACCCGGCTAAAGGTTTTGCGGGAAAACGCCTCATGCGGGACGACTGACGCGTCTTCGTGCGCAAAAGTAAAGCAGCAAACCGACGAACGCCGTGCTTAACCCAGCTAACGACTCAACCGGGTTAGATATCAGAAGATAGATCATCATCCAAATCGTGATTGCGCAGAAGGCGAGCGGCGGGAACGGGTAAAGCCGGACACAATAAGGCCGCGGTAATTGCGGTTTCGTTCGACGCAGCACAATCACGCCAAATACAGTCAGTAGTGAGCAGAGCAGCAGAGTGAACTGAATGTAAATCACGACCAGATTGAATTTCCCGGTCAGCAACAACACATTCACGATGAGCAATTGCAGCGCGATCGAAAAAATAGGCACACCGCCTCGATTTTTCCGGCCAAGCAATCGCAATAGCCAGTGATCCTCGCCCATTGACATGGTCACGCGCGGCCCGATCCAGGTCATAGAGCTAACCGCGGAAACCAAACCGAGACAGATTACGGCCCCGACAATCCGTCCGCCGTTCTCGCCGAAAATGTGTTTTCCGGCGATCAAGCCGACTTCGAGTTGACCGCTAAGTTCCTCGCGCGGAGTGCTTGTGAGAAAGACCGCGTTCAACAAAACATAAAAGACGATCACGACGCTCGTACCCAAAAGAAGAGAGCGCGGCACGGTCTTCTCCGGCGATTTGATTTCACCGGTAATGTAACTTGCCGCATTCCAGCCGGAGTACGAATACATGACAAAGACCAGCGCGACTGCGAACGATGCGGCGAAAATAGAATTCGCGTCGCCGGGGACCGGGAAAAACGAAATTGGCTGTTTTGGTTCGGCGATCAATCCAACCACGATGAGCGCGCCAATCAAAAGAAGCTTGAGCAACGTCCAAAGATTTTGAAACGCGCTTCCAACTTCCAACTTTCCGAGATGAAATATCGCTACGATCCAAACAACGACGAACGAAAGACCAGCCGGCGAACCAAAACCGAAGACTCCGTGAAAATATTTTCCGAACGCCATGGCGGCGCGTGCGATCGGGGCCGAAAATCCGACTATTGCCGAAACGAATCCAGCCATGAAACCCACCGCCGGATGGTAGATTTGCGAGAGAAAATGGTATTCGCCGCCGGAACGAGGCAGGGCGGCGCTCAATTCGCCGTAGCATAGTGCGCCGCAGAGCGCCGCAATTCCGCCGACGATCCAAAGCATGATCAACGCAAATCCGGAATGGATTGCCGGTAGTTGAAAGCCGAGACTGGTAAAAACGCCGGTGCCGATGATGTTGGCGATCACAATTCCGCAAGCGGTGTAAAGGCCGATTGTGCGCCGCGGCTGCAGCGAGTTCGGGGAATCTAAAGCTGCGGACATGATCGCGCGCACGATAGCCGAACACCGCCTGGTCGGCAGGTTTATTCAGGCGGTCTGCCGCGATCTTCAATTTCTTAGTTTGTCAGGCGGCCTGCTTCGCATCACCTTGCCGGTGCGATGAAACCGAACTTGTCGATTGAAACCGCTACCCAGTTGGCCGTATTTCTGGCGAATCGTCCGGGTGCGCTCGCGCGCGTCTGCGATGCGCTGGCGAAGGCCAATATAAATATTCGCGCGTTGGCCACTTCCGACACAATCGACCATTCGGTCGTGCGCATGGTGGTAAGCGACCCAACCAAAGCGCTGATGCTGCTTGGGGAGGCGGGCGTGCTCGCCCTCGAGTCCGACGTTTTCATGATCGAGACAGAAAATCAGCCTGGCGTTCTGGCAAAGATCGCGGACCGATTGGCCAAAGCGGAGGTGAACATCGAGTACGCATATCTCGCCGGTAGTTCGAGCGCTCCGAAAGGGTTGATCGTTCTGAGGCTATCCGATGTCGAAAAAGGGCAGGCGGCTCTGCGCGATTTGTAAGAAGCCGCTCTTGTTCGTCAAAATTACGGACGGATCTCAATAATCGTTCCGTCCGGAGTGACACGCCAAAGTTCCTCAATTTCTTCGTCGGTCAATGCAACACAGCCGGCGGTCCAATCTTTTTCGCGGTGAGCAGCGCCGATCCAGCCCATTCCGTTGGTGATTCCATGAATCATGATGTCGCAACCGGCCGAAGCGCCGCGTTCGGCAGCCCGTGCCTTGTCTTCATCCGATGGATATGAAATGTGAAGCGCGAGATGAAAATCGCTCTTTGGATTGCGACCGTCGATCTGGTAGATGCCCTCGGGAGTTTTCATGTCGCCTTCTTCCTGTTTTGGTCCGATTGGATTTTGACCCAGCGCGACGCGATAAGTTTTTAATTTCTTCCCGTCGCGGAAGATCGACAATTGCCGTTTCGATTTTTCGACGAGAATTCGATCGATCTTTGTGTCCGCAGGCAGCGCGGTCTCATTGAAATGTTGATCCGCGAAGAATCCGACGACAGACACCGCAGCGATCACGATCAGGATACGCCGAGTCATCATCTCAACTATATGCCGGCACTGGCATGAATCTCCTAGATTCCTTGCGGACTTATGTTCTCTGGTCGATAGGGAGTCGCCTTTATGACAGCAGTTAGATCCCGGCCTGGTTATCCGCGTCCTCTCGGGGCGACTTGGACGGGCAACGGAACAAATTTTGCGCTGTTTTCAGGGTCAGGGACCAGTGTCGATCTGTGCTTGTTTGACAGTCTCGACGCGCGCCAGGAGAACGTTCGTATTCCGATGATGGAGCAGACGGAGCAGGTCTGGCACGTTTTTCTGCCGGATGTCCAGCCGGGACAGTTATATGGGTTTCGCGTAGCGGGAGCGTACGAACCGTCGCGCGGTTTGCGTTTCAATTCCTCAAAATTGCTACTCGATCCGTACGCCAAAGCGATCGCAGGCGACGTAAACTGGGCGGACGAAATGTTTGGCTACGTGATCGGCGGCAAGCAGGAAGACCTGGCGCAGGATTTTCGCGACGATGCGTGGGGCATGCCCAAATCGGTGGTAGTCGACCCTGCCTTCGAGTGGCACAACGACCGCCCGCCGGGCACCTCGAAAGATGAATCAATCATTTACGAGGTGCACGTCAAAGGATTCACCCAACGAATGCCGGACGTGCCGGAAAAGTTGCGCGGCACTTACGCGGGACTTGGAACTCCGGCAGCGGTAAACTATCTACGGGAACTCGGCGTGACGGCGATCGAGTTGCTTCCGGTTCACGCCCATATCGACGACAAGCTTCTGATCGACCGTGGCCTAACCAATTACTGGGGCTACAATACGATTGGTTTTTTCGCACCGCATGGCGCCTACTCGAGCAGCGGGCAAATGGGCGAGCAGGTCGCCGAGTTCAGGAACATGGTGAGGAATCTGCACGCAGCCGGGATCGAAGTGATTATCGATGTGGTTTACAATCATACCGCGGAAGGCAACCACCTTGGCCCGACACTCTGTTTTCGCGGTATTGATAACGTTGCTTCATACCGACTGCTGACCGAAGACCCGCGGTTTTATCTCGATTTCACCGGTACGGGCAACAGCTTGAATCTGCTTCATCCGCGCACCGTGCAACTGGTGATGGACAGTTTGCGCTACTGGGTGGGCGAAATGCACGTGGATGGATTTCGGTTTGATCTCGCCACGACATTGGGCCGGAGCGAGCATGGTTTCGACAAGTATCACGCATTTTTCAAGGCCATCCAGCAGGACCCGATTTTATCGCAATCGAAAATGATCGCCGAACCATGGGATGTTGGTGAGGGTGGCTATCAGGTTGGGGGGTTCCCGACTGGCTGGTCGGAATGGAATGGAAAATATCGCGACGCGGTCCGGAGTTATTGGAAAGGCGATGAAGGAAAAATCGGCGAGATCGCGTATCGCCTGACCGGCAGTCCCGACCTCTACCAGCACGATGGCCGGCGGCCTTACGCGAGCGTCAATTTTATTACATCGCACGACGGATTCACCCTCGACGACCTCGTTAGCTATAACCAGAAGCACAACGAAGCGAACGGTGAAAACAATCAGGACGGCGACAACAACAACCAGTCGTGGAATTGTGGCGTGGAAGGACCAAGCGACGATCCGAAAATCAGCATGCTGCGCCGCAAACAGCGGCGAAATTTTCTGACGACGCTTTTTTTGTCCCAGGGCATGCCGATGTTGTTGGGCGGCGACGAATTTGGCCGAACACAAAATGGAAACAACAATGCTTATTGCCAGGACAACGAGGTCAGTTGGTTCAATTGGCAACGCGACGAGGCACAGAACCAGTTACTCGAATTTACCAAATGCTTGATCCGTTTTCGCAGGGAGCATCCGGTTTTCCGCCGCCCGAAATTTTTCCGAGGCCGCAGGATTCGCGGGAGCGAGATCAAAGACGTGATGTGGTTTAATGCCGGCGGCAACGAAATGAGCGATGAAGAATGGAATTCACCGTTCATGCGTTGTTTGGGGATGTTGTTGAGCGGTGAAAGCACGGATGTGGTGGATGCCAGCGGCGAACCGCTGCTCGACGAAGCTTTTCTCCTATTAATCAACGCGCATTATGAAAGGATCCCTTTTCTGTTGCCCGGTTTGGAGAATCTTGAATGGCATCTGCTCCTTGACACCAATGACGAAGCCGGGTTTCTGAAAGAACCGAAAAGATTCGCGTCTGGTGACGATATTGATCTGGCCGATCGGTCGGCGTGTTTATTGAAACTCACTGGGGGCGCGCACGAGCGCGCGCGGCAAGAATCGTGGAAAAAGAGGCCAGTGGGCGTCCTGGCGATAAGCGGCGAAGAAGAACGCACTGGCGGGAAGACAGAATGAATTCGTGGGCACAGCCTTGTCACGACGCGCGAATTTAATATAGAAGTGGTAACGAGCGAGATGTCTGCTCGCGCCCAAGTTTGTGATTAGCTATGACACCTGCCTCTCTCGTCATCGTGGCTGATCGCGGCAGTTTGAAAGCATACCAAGTGAGCGAAACCCCGACCCGTGGGCCATGTTTGAAATTGGTGCAGGCGTTCGACGTTACCGACGCACATGGCCGTTTAATTGACAAGGTAACTGATTTGGCCGGCCGATTTCCGGTTACCGAAGGCGCAGGCCGTCGTCACGGCCCGGCTTCAATCGCGGAACGGAAGGTCGAAACAGAAATTGATCGTCGCATTTATAAACAACTTGCCGACCAAATTGCGAAAATCGTGAAACCGAGCGGCGCTGGTGGGTGGTCGTTCGCAGCGGCAGCCGACATTCACGGTGCAATTGTCGATCTTTTGCCCGCGGCAGTTCGCAGTCGGATTGTCGAGAATGTGAAGTCGGACCTCGTTAAAATCCAGCCGGCAAGATTGCCGTTGCATTTTCGCTCGCTCCAGCTCACCTAAAATGAAAATACCGGACTCCAGATGCAGGATGAAAATACTCGGCGCCGATAATCAAACATGTGCTGGCCGCGACTTTTTCTTTCTTCGCAGGACTTCGTGACCTAATCTTCACTCAGTATGGAACTTCCTGTTAACATCACCTACCGCGGATTGGAAAAATCGGACACGATGGACGATCTGATTTTGAGTTACGCGAGTCGCCTGGAAAGATTCTGCGATCACATCAATCGCTGCGATGTCGCGGTCGAACAGCCTAACCACACCCATCACAAGGGAAATCCGTACCGTTGCCGGATCGACGTCACGGTCAGGCCGCGGCATGAATTGGTGGCTGACGAGAAACAGATGGACAACGGTTCACACCAGCCGCTGAACAAAGTGATTCACGACGCGTTCAAAACCATGGAACGCCAGTTGCGCCATCTTGTCGAGAAGCAGCGCCGCGAATAGTTCTGTCGGGATCGCCAGTTTACGCAGGTGCGCCGCCGAGTGCGCCCGGAAGAGGAGGAGCGACGTCGGGACCGACCACAACCTGGCGCGGTGGCTTTTCAGGCGGCATTTTCTCGCCTGACGGCGGCGTGGAACTCGGTGGGGGATTGATCAGCCGGCCGTGCTGAATGATTTCCTTGATCTGTCCACCGTCCAACGTCTCGTACTCGAGCAATGCCTTGGCGATCGCATCGAGCACGCCTCGATGTTCCAGCAGAGTTGTCTTCGCTTGTTGGTAGGCATCATCGAGGAGACGGCGCACCTCCTGATCGATTTCTTCGGCGGTCGCTTCGCTGTAATCGCGCGCTCGAGAAATGTCGCGGCCAAGAAAAACGTAATCTTCGTGTTCGCCGTATTCGACCATTCCTAGTTTTTCGCTCATGCCCCATTCGCAAACCATTTTTCTCGCCATGGCTGTAGCCATTTTGATATCGCCGGCCGCTCCGTTCGTCACATCGCCGAACGCAATTTCCTCCGCCACGCGGCCGCCCATCTTCACCGTCAGGCTCGCCAGAAGTTCGTTCTTACGATTGGTGTATTTGTCTTCCTCCGGCAACCACATGGTCGATCCAAGCGACGGCCCGCGTGGTATGATCGTGACTTTGTGCAGCGGCTCGGTATGCGGCAGAAGCTCGAGCAGCAGAGCATGGCCGGCTTCGTGATACGCAGTATTTGTCTTCTCCTTCTCGCTCATGGAAAGACTGCGGCGCTCCTTGCCCCAGCGGACTTTGTCGCGCGCTTCTTCCAGCTCGGCGAGCGTGATTCCTTTCAATCCGCGGCGCGCGGCGAGCAATGCCGCTTCGTTGATCACATTCGCCAATTCGGCGCCGGAATAACCGGGCGTGCCGCGCGCGACCACTGCGAGATCGACGCCCTCCGCGAGTTTCACTTTCTTGGAATGAACCCGCAAAATTTCTTCGCGGCCTTTTACATCCGGCAGATTGACGGTGATTTGTCGATCGAAACGACCGGGGCGGAGCAGCGCCGGATCAAGAACGTCCGGTCGGTTGGTTGCGGCGATGATGATCACGCCCTCCTGCGTATCGAACCCGTCCATTTCGACGAGCAATGCATTCAGCGTTTGTTCGCGCTCATCGTGGCCGCCGCCGACGCCGTGGCCGCGATGACGGCCGACTGCGTCAATTTCGTCAATGAAAATAATGCAGGGCGCAGATTTCTTGCCTTGTTCGAACATGTCGCGCACTCGACTTGCGCCGACGCCGACGAACATTTCAACGAAATCCGATCCGCTAATCGAAAAGAACGGAACGTCTGCTTCGCCCGCGATGGCGCGCGCCAGCAAGGTTTTTCCAGTGCCGGGCGGTCCAACAAGCAACACTCCCTTTGGAATTCGACCGCCCAGTTTCTGAAATTTCTTCGGGTCGCGCAAAAATTCGACCAACTCCTGCACTTCATCTTTTGCTTCCTCGACTCCGGCGACATCGCGAAAGGTGATTTTATTTTTGTCCCGAGCGAGCATCCGCGCGCGAGATTTTCCGAAATTAAGGGCGCCCTTGCCCGCCATGCGGATTTGTTGTCGAAACAAAAAGTAAAGAAGCGCGAGAAGAAAAATTACGGGCAGAAAGCCGACCACGGTCTGGCTAATCAGATGCGTATCGGTCACGATAGCGGGCTCGATTCCAGCGGCGGCGAGCCTCTGCTGGAGATCGGTGGTGAAAGTCAGAAAGACGGTAGTGTGAAATGGCACTTGCTGGGCGGGGGCGCCGCCCGCAGCCTGCTTGATATATGTGCCGCGCAACATTTGGGTGGAGCGATCATTTTCCACCGCTAGCACGAGCGGCGAATTCTTGTCGTTCACAATCTGTTTGTTCGCCAGCAGGTCGAGAAAGCGATTGTACGGAACTTCTTCGTAACTTTGATAACCGCCGCGATAAAAAAGTAGAGCCAGACCGAAAAAGCCAAAAGCGATGGCGACCAGAATGACGCCGCGCCAATTGAAACCTGGTTCGGTTCCACGAGGCTTGTTTTCGCGTTGGGGGTTGCGATCAGGTTGTGGCATAAACTCTGCGAATTACTCGCGGTGGGACGCTAACATGGACGTTTTTGCATTGCAAAGAGCAGGGTGTGAGCCGGACCGGCAATTTTTGGAGTCTGCCCAGTTTGAGGAAAAAAATAATAAATACAACTCTGGTCCGGAGGCTTTGTCCGCCTCTCCCTCGGGGAAAGAGACCGGTTGGGACAGAGGCGTAATTGCAAGATCGGCAACTCAGGCGGTCGAGTCATTGAACAGTTGAGGCGTTGAAGTAAAGTCCGGTTTCGAAGATTTCAATGACCGAGTTTGTTACAACCGTTGCCGACAAGATCGACCGGGTCGTGCAAAAGGTGACGCCGTTTGCCTATCGCGTGCGGCGGCAGAGCCGGCGTTTGATGCGGCGCGCCTTGCGCAAACCGCGCAGCGTGTCGGAAGGGCCGAATCTTTTGCCTCTGCTCATTCAGGTTTTGGCCAGCTTTTCCAAGGCTGACGGCGTCTTGTTGGAAGAGGAAATCGACTCGTCGTTAGGCTTTCTGCGGTACGATTATCCGGAAACGGTTTATTCGGAGCTGCGCCAGCTTTTTCGCCAGGCCCTTTACGAGCAGCAGGACCTGTCGGCGATGGCGCAGAAGCTGAGCACTGAACTCAGTACCGAACGGAAGATCATGCTCGGGGTGCAGCTTTACGATTTGATCTCGCAAGCCGGCCTGAAACAGGAGCAGGTGGTCGCATTTTATTCGTTCATGTCGCAACTCGGGATGGCGGCGCAGGCAATCGACATTGTTTATCAACTGAACGCATCGGAAGATTCCGATCCCTCGATTTATCAACGCGGCGCGTCGCCGCTTGAGTCGCTTTCCTTCGGAACAAATGGCAAGGCCGATGTGAATCTGAAGGCGTTAAAGGAAAACGATCGGTTGTTGGCTTTTCGTTATCACGATCTGATTTTGTTGAAAAACTATACCGGCCAAAATGTTTCGGTGCGCGGCCGGCCGCTGGTGCGCGGTGGCTTTTGTCGAATTTATCCCGGCCAGCGGATTTTGGTCGGCGATCAGGTGCTGAGTTATCAGGAGCTGGCGCAATATTTCAACGCGAAGAAAAACGTCTCGCTTCCGCAGATTTTCATTCGGATAAGCAAAGATGCGGATGAGGTCGGATTGGAACGCGGGCGAACGCGCGACAGCGCTCTCGAAATTACTTTCGGATTAAAAGTGCGCGTCAAAGCGCTGCGGGATGTCGACGCCACCATCAACGGGGTGAAGCTGAAGGCGGGCGTGGAGGTGGAAGCGACGCTGGAAGACCGAATTATTTTCCACAACAACAGCGAAATGGACTTGATGGACCTGCGCCGCCGCGCTCGTGCCCTCGGTGGCCGGTTTCAACTCAAAGCGTCCAAGTCGGAATACTTGGTTTCGAACAATCCGAGCTTGCTCGAAGCGGACGACATTTTGCTTTCGCCCGGGACAAGCGGCGACGTGTTGCTCAAGATTTTTTGCGATTACGACAAGCGTGTCGGCACGCTTGAAGTCATCGAAGCTGATCGGCCGATCATGATTGGCGATACGATTGTGCGGACGACCGCGCATTTGCACGACTGCGACACCATCCGGATCGACGTCGGGCAATTTTTGCGCTGCAATTTTTCCGAACGAATCATTGAGGAAGAGCGGAACATCATTCGCGCGCTCGAAGTAAGCGATATCACCCATCGATTTGGCAGCGGCGATATCGGTTTGGACGGAATCTCGTTCACGATCACACGCGGCGAGCTGGTTTGCGTCATGGGCGCGAGTGGCTGCGGAAAAAGCACCTTGCTCAAGGTTCTGGCAGGACAACTTCAACCCTCCAGCGGAGAAATTCTTCTCAATGGCCGATCGCTTTACGCGCACCTCGACGCGCTGAAGCGCTATATCAGCTACATTCCCCAGGAAGACGCGTTCGACGAACACCTGACCATTCAGGAGAATCTGCAATTTGCCGCCGCTATTCGGTCGCCGCACCTTTCCCGGCGGGATCGAATGCGCCGTTTGGAAGCGAAATTAGTCGAGCTCGGGTTGGGCGAGCGCCGCGACGCAGTGGTGGGAAGCGCGGTCAAGAAAACGCTCAGCGGCGGAGAGCGCAAACGGCTGAATATCGGTCTGGATATGATCAGCATGTCGGACGTTTATCTTTTCGATGAGCCGACCTCGGGCCTCTCATCGAAAGATTCCGAGCACGTGATCGAAATCATTCGTTCGATGGCGCACAACAAAATCATCATCGTCACGATCCACCAGCCGAGTTCGAAGCTCTTCCAAATGTTTCACAAAGCGATCCTGCTGGACAAAGGTGGCCGGCTCGTTTTTTTCGGCACGCCGTCGGACATGTTACGCTATTTTGCCGAGGCTGAGCACCAGCATCAATTCGGAGCCGAGTTGGGCGCCTGTCCGGCTTGTGGGACAACCCGGCCGGAATTTATCTTCGATGTTCTCGAGACGCCGCTGCGTGACCTGAGCGGAGACATTATTTACGAAGAAAACACGCGCGGGCAGTTAGTCGCAGCCCGGCGTTACTCGCCTGATTTCTGGCGCGACAAATATGAAGCGTTTCGTTTGATTCAGGACGTCAAGCAGGTTTCGCTGAGGAAGGAATCCGATACCGCTCTCCCAATTGCCGTGCCGCAAAAAAAGCGAATGCGTTTGCGCTGGCATGATGAATGGACCCAATTCCGCGCCCTGCTGCGCCGCGCGTTCATCAGTAAGCTGCGAAACAAGGTTAACCTCCTAATTACGATTGCAGGAGCCCCGATGCTCGCGCTCGGAGTAGGCACCCTCTTCCGCTACTCCGATAGCGGCGAGTATGACTTCGCCTCGGCGTTTCACATTCCGACCTATCTCTTTGTCGCGTTGCTGGTCATTATGTTTTTGTCGCTTGCAAACAGTGCCGACGACATCATTCGCGACCGCACGGTGCTTCAGCGGGAACGCAATCTCGATATCCGTTTACCCTACTACATCTTTGCCAAGATCGCTTCACTCGCTCTTTTCGCGCTCTTGCAATGCATCTTCTTTGTCTGGATTGGCAATTCAATCCTCGAAATCCGGGGAATGTTTCTGATTCATTTGTCGCTCATGTTCCTGACCGCGCTTTGTAGCCTGGCGCTTGGTCTTCTCATTTCTTCGCTTGTAACTGACTCAAAGGCAGCGGTTAACATCATGGTCTGGGTATTGATTCCCCAGATTCTGATGAGTGGCGCGCTGATCAAATTTGAAAACATGAATCGCAACCTCGGCTTCCGTTATCTGATGCAACGCTGGTTCAGCGAGCATCCGTCGAAAGAGGAGGGAAGGAAAATGAGCAGTAAACTGGAAGTGCCGGTCGTTTGTGAGTTCGTCGCGATGCGCTGGTCATACGAAGAAATGATCGTTGCTCAGGCGAAGCTGAATCCACTTTCGCGTCGGCAGGAACGAACCCAGAGAGAGATCGATCAAATTGTTGCCAAACATCGACAAGACAGCGCGGAGGGCAAGCGGCTCGACGATTTGAAGGAAATCCTGGCCGTCCTGTCCGGGCTGGAAGCAAAATCTGCGGCTGAGCTCGATCGCTATCTTAAGTTGGTCGACCAAGTACTGGACGGGAAACGGCCCTTTGATCGTGCGTTGTTCAAAGGAGCCAGTGGCCCGGTCACTGCGGAGCAGCTCTATGTGAACCAGAAAATCTCCGATCTCATTTCGAATGCAGAAATGGACCAGAGCGATTACCGCCGCGGCAATCGCCCGAATGTCTTTTTTGGTGCCGAGAAACATTATCTCGGCTTGCAGGTGGGAGTGTTTACTTTTAACACGTTCGTTTTGGTCGCCTCGACCATCGCGTTGCTGGCCTTGCTTCACTGGATTCTGCGCCGCCAGCTGGAGGTCCGGAAAATATGAAAAAACAAGCCCGCCTGATCGTCGCAGCAAGCGACATTGACGCCAATATTCTCTACGCGACGCACTTTTGGGCGCCTGATCCTTTCATCTTTCTCCAGCGGAACGGCAAACGCACCGTCGTCTTGAGTGATTTGGAAATTGGTCGCGGTCGACGGGAGGCGAATGCGAATGAATTTGTCTCATTTAATAAACTCGAGCGGGAAGTGCAGGGTAAATCCAGACAATCGCCGCCGTACGGAAAGGTGCTGGCGCATTTTCTCCGGCAGCGCGGCGTAAAATCGGCAATCGTGCCGGCGAATTTTCCCCTGGCATTCGCGCGGGAATTGAGCCGGCAAAAAATCCGGGTCGAACCAACCAAGGGCGAGTTCTGGCCGGCGCGTGAAGCAAAATCGAACGAAGAAATCAAAAAGATCGAGCGTGCACTGCGGATGACGGAAGCGGGGTTGAAACGAGCGATGGAGGTCTTGAAAAGATCGACTATTGCCCGCGACAAGAAATTGCGCTGGTCCGGAAAGGTTCTGACCTCCGAGATTTTGCGCGCCGAGATCGATACCGCGATTTTGCGTGAAGGTGGGGTGTCAATCGGCACGATCGTGGCGGGCGGCGATCAGGCGTGCGATCCGCACGAGCGCGGTTCCGGTCCGCTGCTGGCCAATTCACTGATTATTCTGGACGTATTTCCGCGCGACGCGAAGACCGGATATTATGGCGACATGACGCGCACGGTCGTGCGCGGCCGTGCGAGCGAGGCGCAGCGCAGACTTTGGCAGACAGTGAAAGACGGGCAGACGCTGGCATTGAAAAAAATCAAAGCCGGCATCGATGGGATGACGATTCACAAGGCGATC
>Ga0187777_10000479_pt1 | contig 27517 bp, 22 predicted proteins | sample 1015_Q2_SP5_10_M_FD_132416 | JGI IMG/M metagenome (GOLD analysis project Ga0187777, IMG submission 132416) | Tropical peat soil microbial communities from peatlands in Department of Meta, Colombia - 1015_Q2_SP5_10_MG | ecosystem: Environmental > Terrestrial > Soil > Wetlands > Peat | place... | reverse complement strand
TAACCACGATGAATCTCGATTCCAACGTCTCACTTACGCACGTGAAGTTGGAACCGTTTTCGGTGTATGTCGGGGCTGTGTCAAGATAGGTCGGGTCTTCTCACGCGCCGCCTGCTATCCAGTGCGAGAATGAAGTTTTCCAAGATTTTGACCCGAACTGGCTCGCCATGGTATCCGAGCAGAATACCGAGAGTATCCTTTCAAGAGACGTTTGCAATGCAATGGACAATTGCGAAATATGACCATCGCCGAACAGATCATGCAACTGTTGAAGGGTGCCGGAGTGCGCCGGATGTTCGGGATGCCCGGGGGCGGCAGCAACGCCGATTTGATTGAAGCTGCGGCCAAATTCGCCATCCCGTTTTCCCTGGCTCACAGTGAAACGGCTTCTGCAATGATGGCCATCGCGCAGGCAGAAGTCACCGGCCACCCCGGAGTGTGCATCGCAACCCTCGGGCCCGGTGCGGCCTCGATCATGAACGGTATCGCACAAGCTTATCTGGATCGCGTGCCCCTGCTGGTGATTACTGACTGCCATCCCCAGGCACTTCGTCACATGCAACACCAGGCTTTGTGCCACACAGCGATGTTTTCGCCAGTCACCAAGTTCAGTGCCGAAGTTTCCCTGGAGAATGCTTACGACGTATTGAGCAATGCGATTGAGGCGCTGCTAAAGGCTCCGCCCGGGCCGGTGCACATCGACATCTCCGCCCAGGTAACATCCTCAACAACGAGCGGCCAGTTTAGGGGGCCGAATCCGCGAAGTCCCACGGGTAACGCAGGCCCCTCTGAAATTCCTCTTCAAGTTCAAGACCTGTTACGTCAGATGCGGCGTCCGCTATTCCTAATCGGTCTAGCCGCGAGGACGAAAGATATTTCTGCCGCACTGAAGACCTTCTGTGATCGTTCAGGTATTCCGGCGCTAGTGACCTACAAAGCCAAAGGCGTGGTTCCCGACCACCAAAGATGGTTTGCAGGTCTGCTCACCAACGGTGCCTTGGAGCGCGAAATCCTGAAACGTGCTGATTGTTTCATCGCCCTTGGACTGGATCCAGTCGAATTGTTGCCCGTGCCTTGGAGGTACTCGCAGCCGGTCATAAGTGTTTCCCCGTGGCACATCGAGCAGCAACAAATTCCCGTGGCGATTGAACTTGTGGGCGACGTACTCGAGTGGTTGAAGATATTGGCTTCCTCTCTGCCCGCTGAAAGTGATTGGTCTCCATCTGAGGTCGCGGAATTCCTTCAGGCACAGAGGGCCGCTATGCGCCCGCCCAATCAGGATGGCAAGCTCGCGCCTCATCGCGTCGTCGAGCTGACCGCCGACGTTTATCGAGGCGTTCGCGTGACCGTGGATGCGGGTGCGCACATGTTCCCGGTCATGTCTTTCTGGCCGGCGAATGAACCTTGTGATGTGCTCATCTCCAACGGTCTGTCGACGATGGGATATGCCTTGCCTGCGGCGATTGGCGCAGCCTTGCTCGATCCCTCCCGCCCAACTGTGGCACTCACTGGCGACGGTGGACTCTTGATGTGCCTGGGAGAACTGCGCACAGCAGCGCGAGAGAACTTGCCGCTTCGCATCATCGTTTTTGATGATAACGTGCTGAGCCTGATCAAGATTAAGCAGATCAAGCGCGGATACCGAACGGATGGCGTGACGATTGGTGCCATGAACTGGGCCGCCATTGCGAATAGCATGGGTGTTCTCGGCCGGTCCGCGAGCACTGAAGGGGAGTTGCGGACATGTCTTCAGGAGACGGCAGAGCACCCGGGGCCAGTTCTGATTGCAGCGAAGGTCTCTGTAGACACTTATCCCGAAACGATGCGCGCGTTGCGCGGTTAAAGGTACGTGTAGATGCGATATCAACTCTATATTGAGGGAAAATTTGTCGACCCCAAGTCGGCGAAATGGTTCGATAGCTACAATCCGTTTACAGCTGAACCGTGGGCGGAGATTCCTCAGTCGAACTTTGAAGATGTCGATCGGGCCGTTCGGGCTGCTCACAACGCATTCACGACGGGACCATGGGCGAGCATGACGGCAAGCCAGAGAGGTTTGCTGCTGCACCAACTGGGCGACCTGATCAGCCGCGATGCAAAGAAACTGGCAGAAGTCGAAGTCCGCGATAATGGGAAACTCATTGCAGAAATGCAAGGGCAGCTAAATTACATTCCGCAGTGGTATTACTACTTCGGCGGTCTGTCCGACAAAATCCAGGGCTCAGTCGTTCCGCTCGACAAAAAGGGTTACTTCAACTTTACCCGGCACGAGCCGTTAGGTGTGGTCGCGGTGATTACACCCTGGAACTCTCCCTTGCTGCTGATGACATGGAAGCTTGCTCCTGCGCTCGCCGCGGGCTGCACCGTCGTCATCAAGCCTTCTGAATTTACCTCCGCTTCCACGCTTGAGTTCGTTAAGCGCTGCGAAGAAGCAGGATTTCCTCCCGGTGTCGTAAATGTGGTCACGGGCTTCGGCAAGGAGGTCGGTGTACCTCTGGTCGAACACCCGCTGGTGAAGAAGATCAGTTTTACGGGTTCCGACGAAACCGGCCGCATCATCAATCAACTTGCCGCCAAGCAGTTCAAGCATGTGAGCCTTGAACTTGGGGGTAAGTCTCCCAACATTGTCTTTGAAGATGCCAATATGAACGATGCAGTAAACGGAGCGATCTCCGGAATTTTTGCGGCCACGGGCCAGACTTGCATCGCCGGATCACGGGTGCTCTTACAGGAAAGCATCCACAACAAGTTTTTGGAAAAGCTTTTGTCGCTCGCGCGCACTGCACGGATGGGTGATCCGATGAGCATGGAAACGCAGGTTGGGCCTGTCACAACCCAGCAACAATTTCAAAAAATACTCGGCTATATTGAAATTGCAAAGAAAGAAGGCGCCGAACTGGTTATGGGCGGGATTCCGTCGAACCGGTCTGAGTGCGGCAAGGGGTGGTTTGTCGAGCCCACCATCTTTACCGGCGTCACAAATCGCATGCGGATTGCCCAAGAAGAAGTCTTCGGCCCGGTGCTTTCGGTAATTAAATTCAAGGACGAAGATGAAGCTGTGGCCATCGCAAACGACTCTCGCTTCGGCCTCGGATCGGGTGTTTGGACAAGCGATATCGGACGTGCGCACCGCATGGCGGAACGAATCCAGGCGGGAACGGTCTGGGTCAACTGCTATCGCGCAGTCAGCTTCATGTCCCCTTTCGGAGGATACAAGGACTCCGGCCTTGGTCGCGAAAACGGAATTGACGCTATACGCGAGTATCAGCAGACCAAGAGTGTCTGGATCAACACCGGAGCCGCAACCGTGAATCCGTTCGTTATGCGTTGATTGCTGTTGCGGTGCGCCTGAATTCTGTCTTCAAATAAATATGGCTCCAATTTGGCCCAGACAGATTTTTCGAGACCTGAAAGCAGCTGGTGTGCGACAGGTAGCATACGTCCCTGATGCTGGCCATCGTGAACTGATTCGCCTGTGCCAATCCGATCCGGGCATTCATGCCGTCTCGCTAACGACCGAAGAAGAAGGAATCGCCATGCTCGCGGGGGCATGGTTGGGAGGTGATCGCGGCGTGCTGCTGATGCAATCGAGCGGTGTGGGCAATTGCATCAACATGCTTTCGTTGAATCAGGAATGCCGAATTCCACTGCTAACTCTCATAACCATGCGTGGCGAATGGGGTGAGTTCAACCCGTGGCAGGTTCCAATGGGCCAATCGACGGCAGCAGTGCTGCAACTCGCCGGTGCCCGTGTGTACCGCGCCGATGCGGTCGCGGAAATTGCAGAAACCGTACGCGCAGCCGCCAAACTTGCCTTTGATTCTTCTTGCATCGTGGCAGTTCTTATCGGTCAGCGTGTCATCGGCACAAAGGACTTTACAAAATGAACGCGAGCAGGCGTTCTGCAGACAAAATGCGGCTGGATAGACGTGCCGCGGTGGCAAGATTCTTGCGACGACGAAGCAATGAACTCGTGATCACGGGCCTTGGTAGTCCTTCGTTCGATGTCGCAGCGGCTGGGGATTCGCCGCTCAATTTTTATTTGTGGGGAGCAATGGGTGCTGCGGCAATGGCAGGTTTGGGCCTCGCTCTCGCGCAGCCGAAACGCCGCGTCCTGGTTATCACCGGCGACGGCGAGATGCTGATGGCCCTGGGTTCTTTGGCCACTATCGGCTGCGAGAAACCGGACAACCTGTCCATCGTCGTACTTGATAACGAGCGCTATGGAGAGACGGGTATGCAGCCCTCGCATTCAGGCAGAGGAACGGATCTTGCGGCAGTTGCTCAAGCCGCAGGATTTCCAAAGACCTATACCATCTGGACCGAGAATGAAATTGATGATCTAGCGAAACAGGTCTTTACTTCCCGGGGATTGGTCTTTGCGACGATCAAGGTTTCCGCAGATCCCGGGCCGGTCTGCCTGCCTCCTCGCGATGGCGCATACCTGCGCAGCCGTTTTCGTGAAGCCCTGCTGGGTCCGGACGCCCACACTTGACGGGCGAAAAGAATCATCGTTAGGATTCCCCCGACCCACTGGTCCGCGCTAGATCCCCGCCCAGAAACCATGCACGCCATATATTTTCCCCTCCCGTGAAGCCAGCTCGCATCGGTATACCATGTGGATACTGCTAGTACCCAGCCAGGTCCTGTGGTAAGGTATCGAAGCCGTTGTAGCAGACCCGCATAACCGAGGCGATCATGCTCGAATTCAAGCTCACCTACGCCACCATGTTTGAGCCGCCCGAGGAACTCCATAATCGTTACGATTCGGCACTTCCAACCGTTCGAGGCTGGTTAGGAAAATCGCTCGGAATGCTCATCAATAACAAGGACTGTTTTGCACAGGAGGCTTTCGAGAACCTGTCCCCGATCAATATCGATTGGCTATTGGCTCGTCTGCCACAAGGTACCGCGGAGGATGCGGATCTCGCAGTTGCCGCAGCTAAGGCTGCATTTCCGGAATGGAGTGCGCTGGGTTGGCGCGATCGAGTGCGGCTGGTCCGTCAAGTTGCCGACGTAATCCAGAGCCGGCTGTTCGAGTTGGCGGCTGCAACCACGTTGAATGTTGGGAAGAATCGCCTCGAGTCGCTGGGTGACATTCAGGAAGCCGCGGAGCTGCTGCGTGCTGCTTGCGACTCGATGGAACAGAACAACGGCTATTCAATGAAATTGGGAAGCGAACCACTTCCGGGTTATGTCGTTCACAACTTCAGCGTCATGAAGCCCTACGGGGTCTGGCTGGTAATTAGTCCGTTCAATTTTCCGGCGTCGCTGACTTGTGGACCCGTCGGTGCGGCGTTGGTGAGTGGCAATACCATAGTCACAAAACCTTCGGTCGAAACCGCCTGGATTGTGCGTTTGCTTGCTGAGTGCTTCCGGGACGCCGGCGTTCCCTGCGGAGTCTTTAACTACGTGACGGGACCAAACGAACCCTTTGGCCAGGCCTTATTGGATAACCCGCATGTGGCTGGAATCACTTTTACCGGTTCATACGCAGTTGGCATGAAGATCTATCGCGAAAATAGCAGGTTTCGTTACCCGCGGCCGCTGATTCTGGAAATGGGAGGCAAGAACGCGGCGATAGTTTCGCACAATGCTGACATCGAACGAGCCGCCTGGGGCATTGTCCGCTCCGGATTTGGTGCACAGGGTCAAAAATGCGCCGCGCCGTCCCGCGTTTACGCGGAGAAGAAGATCTACGACAAGCTGCTCGATCGCATTGTCGATATCACAAAATCACTCAAGGTGGGTGATCCGACCCGGCGAGATGTCTATCTCGGTCCACTTATTCGGGAGCGTTCTTACAACAACTTCAAAGAGTATTGCCACCAGTTATCTATAGCTGGAAAGATCGTTTTCGGCGGGCACACGCTCACTGCGGGACCTCTTGCAAAAGGCTACTATTGCGAGCCCACCGTGGTGGTGGACGTGCCCCGCGACCATCCTCTATGGCAGCAGGAAATGTTCGTTCCCCTTATAATGCTCGACCGGGTCGACAGCTTGGACGAAGCCTTCCGCCTGGCAAATTGCGTTGATTATGGACTGACGGGAGGTTTTTTTGGAACACGCCAGGAAGCGAACGAATATTTTCAGCAGATTGAAGTCGGAGTAGCGTACGTGAATCGCGCTCAGGGCGCATGCACCGGCGCCTGGCCGGGCTACCAGTCGTTCGGTGGCTGGAAAGGCTCGGGATGTACAGGGAAGGGGAGCGGCGGCCCTTATTATCTGCTATCGTACCTGCGGGAGCAGAGTCAGACGATCGTAGATTAGCCCGGCTGTAATGTATCCAGCACGCAGAGTGAAGAATTGAAGCCACGCATGCTCAAATCCAGAGTCCAGAAAAGATCGTCGACCCTTTCCACCGGAGATGGCACGCGCGGCGAGGAAGCGTACCAGAAGATTCGCATGGGCATCCTCAAAGGTGACTTCGCCCCTGCCACAGTGCTCTCAGAGTATCAACTGGCAGCACAGTTCAAGCTGAGCCGCACTCCGGTTCGGGAGGCGCTGACTCGTCTCGAACACGAAGGAATGGTGCGCACCGTACCCGGGCGTGGCGCGTTTGTGGCCGAACTCACGCCACATGACATCATGGAGATTTATCAGGTAAGGGAACAGCTCGAATCCTATGCGGCTCGAGTCGCCGCTGAGCATATGGATGCCGAGGGTCTGCAGAAGCTCGAACAGATCATTGAGCAGACACACGATTACGTGGCTGCAGGGTACACCAAGGAAATATTTGAAACTGACATTAGTCTGCACAAAACCATCATTCGCTCCACCCAAAATCAACGGATGTTTGCCATTCTTGCTACCTTGGACGACCAGATGCACCGCATTCGCTCGATGTGGCCACGTACCCCGCGCTGGTTGGATGGGACGCTGGCCGAGCACGATCTTATCGTGAAGTGCATCCGAAACCACGACCCCGATGGTGCTGAAAACGCCATGCGCAAGCATCTGCGCGCATCCTGCGAACACGCCCTTCGGTTTCTCATGCCCATCCGCGGGGACTGAGAACTTTGTGCCGGAGTATTTCCGCGATTACGAAGTTGTCTGTGGCAAGCCTGCTTCGGAAGGTACTGAAGTGCAGTGAGTGAACGCGGCGCTTCTATCATCGTGGTTGGTGCTGGGATCGTGGGCGCGTCCGTTGCGTACCACTTGGCCGCCCGGGGTTGCAGCGATGTCTTAGTCCTCGAAAAAGCGGAAACTGAGGTCACGGGAAGCACCGCCCGTTCCGCCGCTGGAGTGCGGCACCAATTCTCGACTGAAATCAACATTCGTCTTTCACTCTACAGCATCGACCAGCTCAAACACTTTACCGAGCAGGTCGGTGGCCACGCCGATTTGAAACAAGTCGGTTATCTGCTGTTGGTCGACGATCCCAAAACCTGGGCATCGTACGAGCGCAACATCGCACTACAAAACTCTCTCGGAGTGCGCTCTCGGGCAATTACACCAGGTGAAGTGCTGGACTATATTCCCGGAACGCGCATCGACGATTTGATTGGTGCGACCTACTGCCGGGACGACGGCTACTGCAATCCACATGGCATTGCCACTGGGTATCTTTCGCACGCCAAAGAGCTTGGCGTTAGGCTCAAACGCCTGACACCTGCGATCGCGATACATAAATCGGGAGGCCGCGTAGCCGCCGTTGAGACCCCATCAGGAATCTTTTCCTGCGATGTTGTAGTCAATGCGGCCGGACCATCGGCGCGTCAAGTTGGTGCATTCGCGGGATTAGATATCCCCGTGGAACCCTATCGCCGGTGCGTCTACATGACCCAGCCGTTTTCGGCATTGCCGCATGAAATCCCGCTCACCATCGATGTCGGCAGCGACTTTTATATGCGCAAAGAGGGACAGAAAGTGCTTTTTGGTCTTTCGAATCCCAACGAACCCCCGGGCGAAAATCTGGCTGTTGACTGGGACTGGCTTGACACAGTCATGGATGCGGGAATCTCACGCTTTCCCATGCTGCAGGATGCGGGACTCGCGCCGAGAAATTGCTGGGCAGGCCTTTATGAGATCACCCCTGACCACAACCCGATCCTGGGCTTCCATCCCGACCTGCCCAATTATGTAGACGCCAGCGGCTTCAGTGGGCACGGCGTCATGCATTCGCCCGCAACCGGAATGCTCATTGCCGAGGAGATCCTGGACGGCCGCGCACACACGATCAACATTGATGCGCTACGGATCGATCGTTTCCAAGGCGGCGCGACTCACCCCGAAGCAAACGTCTATTAGCCGCGCAAAAATCCACCAGAACGGGGCGAAGTCGACCGGGCCACTATTTGACTTGCAGCGTTTCGATGTAATCCGTCAAATTCTTCAGCCGAAGCATGCTCCAGCTTTCGTGGGCGTCGATGGAGTGGAACAGTGTTCCCCACACCGGCATTTCCTTTGAACCGTGGGCCGCAATCGCCCGCTGACCGCTAATAGCGTCGTAGACTTCGTTTCTGGGAAACTTGCCGTTATTGCGTTTGGCCAGGGTGGTAAGATCGGTCGGCGCGACTTTCAGCGCGGAAGCAGCGGGACCATCCCCTTTCCCATCTTTTCCGTGGCACGCGGCACAGTACGCGACGTACATTTGCGGACCAGATGCCGCCGATGTGTGTTGAATTGGAATTTTCTCAATCGTCTTCTCCTGGGCTACCCCGATTCCGGCCAGGCACAATCCAGCGACCACTAACACGATAGAAGAACGAGCTGTCATCATCGCCTCCTTAAACTGTTCATCCTTAAGTCAAACTCTAGGTCCCTTGCCCTCAATCAAGCCATGAATCCCATCACAGTTTCCTGTGATGTACGCGTTCAAAGGACAAAAACACGGGGAGACAACCCGCTGCTGCCGTCCATGCCACGCGCGAAACGTCAATTCCGGCCATGGTTTACTCACGCCACGACTAGAGTACCGACGGTGTGCGGGCAGTATACCTGATTTTGCTTGACAGTGTCGGCCCGGCGGGTGAAGAATGCCCGACACGGCTTGGCGGGGTGCGTTGGCAGTCGCCCCCATGCGGGCGCAAGTGACGTCATAGTCATTTCTGTTTTCTTAATATCTCGCGTCTTCATGGATTCTGTTTGCGTGAGGGGGATGCGTCATGACCTTGTCTAGACTCGCCAAGGTACTGGTCTACTCGGCTGTGGCTGTGCTCGCTATCGGGCTAACCATTCCGCGCCAGGCGGTTGCGCAGGGCGCTGCTACTGGGGCTATCAGCGGAGAAGTTCTCGACTCCACAGGAGCAGTGATCCCGAGCGCGAGGGTGCAGGTCATCGATGCCGGGACCGGTCAGCCCGTCCGCGAGTTGGTAACCAGTTCCAACGGCAGCTTCGCGGCGACACTGCTGCCGCCAGGTTCCTATAACGTGGTCGTTGCTGCCTCGGGATTCGGCCAGGCTCGCGCTGAAAGTGTCGTTGTGCGCGTTACAGAAACGACAGCACTGCGGGTCACACTCAAACCAGTCGCACTGGCCGAAAAGGTTGAAGTTACAGGCGAAGTCGTTACCGTCAATACCGAAAATGCCACAACCGGACAGACTATCGAACACGCGGCCATCGGCGGCTTGCCCTTGGCGACACGAAACTTCCAACAGCTACTGACGCTGTCCACGGGTGCGTCCAGCGGCCTGAACAACTCGGAGCAACTGGGTCGCGGGACAGTTGCCATCAACGTTAACGGTCAGCGTGAGGACAATAACAACTACTTGATCGAAGGTGTCAGCGCGACTGATTACAATGTGGGCAAACTCACCAACACGCCACTTCCTAGTCCGGACGTAATCCAGGAGTTTAAGGTACAAACCAGCCTTTACGACGCCAGTGCGGGGCGTAACGGTGGAGGCATGGTCAACGCGGTCTTGAGGACAGGAACCAACCAGTGGCATGGGGATCTGTTCGAGTTCTTCCGCAACGACGTTCTGAATGCCAACGACTATTTTCTGGAACATAACGGACAACCTCGGACTGAACTCAAGCAGAACATCTTCGGCGGAAGTATTGGCGGCCCATTGGGTTCACAGGGCAAGTTCGGCTACATCTTCGCCAACTACCAGGGGACCCGGCAGCGCAGCGGCGCCGATCTTGGCACAGTCATCAGTACCAGCATTCCGGTTCTTCCTGCCGACCGCTCCAATGCCTCGCTGGTGCAGACTTTCTTGCAAGGTGTGCCGAACGCGCAGATTGATCCCGTCGTGCTTAAGCTGCTGAATGAGACGGGGAACCAATTCTGTAGTGGTCCGGGTGGTTTCCTCATTCCTTCCATTCGGGGCACGCCCGGGACCGTGGCCAGTTTCAGCTGCAGCAATCCCGGCCGCTTTAGCGACAACCAGTTCACCACAAGCTGGGATCGCGAATTTCGGGAGCACCAGGACAAACTCGCGGCGCGTTTCTTTTTTAGCAACTCCGATGGCTTCAAGCCCTTCGGCGGCGGCGGCCTGTTATCCACCTACGGCACTCCGCCCAGCAAGACCGACTTGAATTTCCCTCTGGACATCCCCGTTAACACCCGCTTTACGAGTGGCACCTGGACGCACCTGTTCTCCAACGACAAGGTAAATGCGTTCACGTTCGGTTACGTGCGTATCAACAACTCGTTTACGAACGTGCCCATTGTGACCGCGTCCGAGCTCGGCATCAACCGTCCAACCAACAGCATCACCGACGCCATCTACAAATTTACTTTCACCAGCTCCGGCTTCCAGATCGGCCCCAGCCCTGGGGACAACTCGCAGATTCAAAATAACCTCACGTATAGCGATGTCTTCAGTTGGGTGCGGGGAAGTCATCAACTGCGCATTGGCGGGGAATTCGACCGCCTTGCTCTGAATAAGTCATTTCCCCAGGTCTTCAATGGCCAGATGTATTTCTCCAACACACCTGCCACCGCGACTCTGCCGGCTTTGACCGACTTTCAGAATTTCCTGCTCGGCTCTCCCCAATTCGTTTTCGGTCAGAGCGGCGCATACACGCACCAGTATCGGCATAACAACCTTTCCGGATTTGTCCAGGATGACTGGAAGGCTACGCGCAATCTGACGCTGAATGTTGGACTGCGGGTGGAATCGTTTGGTGCCTGGCACGACGATCTCTGCCACATCGGAAACTTTAGCTCGTCCTTGCTGCTTTCGGGGCAAGACCCCTATATCTATCCGAGTTGCGTAAACCAATTCAATGTCGCGGGTCTGCATGGAACGGCCGCTTCCACCACTTTGAAGAATAACTACGCTACCGGCTGGGGCCCCAGACTTGGGCTGGCCTACGATGTTCTAGGCCATCACACGACCACGATTCGCGCCGGATACGGGATTTACTACGTCCAGCAGGACGTCGGCGCAGTCGACAATTTAGCGTTCCAGGCCCCGCTCCTAGACGTTGTCTTTTTTGGAGGTCCTCCCGGATGTTTAGCTAACTATTTCGAACCAGTAACGCCGACGGGCTGCCCCAACCCGAACCCGAATGCGTTACCACTTCCGGGAGTAATCTCGCCCGCGTTCGTCCCGGTTCTGTCGCAGATCACCGGTTTTGTCAATGCCAATGGTCAGCCGACGACTGACACCTCTCAGACTCCCATCTACAACAACAACGGTGTGGATCTGTTTACGCTGCAAGTGCCGCAACACTACCGCGTCCCCGATGTTCAGCAGTGGAATATGACCGTTCAGCGCTCGTTGGGACGCCAGTTCGTGCTTGAGGTCGGTTACGTGGGCAGCCATACCGTTCACCTTCGTGAGGTCCATGACTCGCTGCAGTCTTTGCTCGTCAGTCCACAGAATCCGCTAACGGTCACTGGTGCAAATGGACAGAGTTTCACAATCACTACGAACACCCTCGCGAATGCAGTAGCTCGTAGTCTCTATCAGGGAGTGAATGGCTATTCCGCGTTTGAGGCGTTTGTGGATGACGCGTATGCTCATTACCATTCTTTGCAGACCACGCTCTCACGTCGCTTCGCCACCAGCTACTTCCAGGCAGCGTACACTTTTTCGCGTTCGACCGACGCTACCTCCAGCTCAAATACCGCATTCAACACCGTGTTCAACAATCAACTGAACTTGAGAGGTTCCTACGGACTTTCCGACTTTGACCGTCGGCATCGTCTCGCCGTCAGCTACCTCCAGAACCTGCCATTCTTCAGGCAGAACAAAGACTGGAAAGGAAAAGTGCTGGGCGGTTGGAGTGTCTCGGGTGTGACTGTCTTCCAGACCGCCACGCCTTTCTCAATTTATGACTCGGGAGGCGGTTCGGCCTACGTCGGACTCACGACAGTGCCGGGAGTCACGGCTACTTTAGCTCCCGGCGCTTCGTTGCCAGACGGCTTGACCACTGGCAGCGTGCAGTCCCGTCTGAACCACTACCTGAACATCAATGCATTTCAAAAGGACCCGGTTATTGGAGATGACGGCGCGGCCACTGGATTCGGTACCTTGGGCCGCAACATCTACCACGGTCCCTTCCAGCAGAACTGGGACTTCTCCTTGATCAGAACCTTTTCCATCACGGAGCGCCAGAAGCTTCGGTTTAACGCAGACTTCTTCGATATCTGGAATCATCCGGCGTTCAGCGTTCCGGCATTTACCGACATCGAGAACCCCGCTGCCTTCGGTCAGATCATTTCGACCGACAATAATCCGCGCATCATTCAGTTCTCGCTCATGTATTCGTTCTGATGGAGGGAGATTATTCGATGAGCTTGAAATCAACGCGTCTATTGATGTTAATGTGCCTGCTGCTCATCCTTACTCTCATCCCGGGTGTCTTTGCTCAATCTGTCCCCTTGCCGAACCCCGACGTCGCCGCAATATACAAGCGGCTGCTTCCGCAAATCGAGAAAATTCCCATCGTCGATATGCATGCTCATCCAGGATATTGGGACGACACCGATGTGGATGCCATGGCGGTCACCGTGACCGATCTCGACCCGTTGCGAACCCGTATCAACAATCCCGAGTGGGTTACCGCTGCCAAGGCACTGTATGGTTATCCGTACCCGGATTTTGCGCCTGACCATGTACGCTGGCTTTATGAGAAGGACGACGAACTGCGCAAGAAAGGTGCGAACGAATATTTCTCTCAGACCCTGGACAAAGTGGGTATTCAGGTGGGAGTCGCTAACCGTGTTGCGATGGACTATCTCGAGGGCAACCCGCGCTTTCGCTGGGTTGTTTTCGTTGATCCCTTTATGTTCCCATTCGACAACCGGGACCTGGCAATCAGTCCCGATCGCGCGGTCTTCTTCCCGATTCAAGAGAAAGCGCTTCATCGCTATCTGGGCCAAGCCGGTCTGTCCCAGCTTCCACCGGATCTTGCTGGCTACGAAACGGCGATGATGAAGGTTCTCGAGCAAGACAAGGCCCAAGGCGCATTAGCCATCAAGTTTGAAGCCCCCTATTTTCGTTCGCTGGTGAATATCACGGACCCTCCTCGCGAGAAGGCCGACGCCATTTACCGAAGGTATGCTGCGGGCGGAGTTCCCTCGAGTGAGGACTACCTAATATTCCAGGATTACGTATTTCGCTACCTCATTGCACATGCTGGCCCTTTAAAGCTCGAGGTTCACGTTCATTCGGCCGTCGGCAGCGGGAACTACTACCACCTGGTAGAAGGAAACGCAATGGACCTCGAGAACATACTGCGCGACCCGCGTTACAAAGACACAATCTTTGTCATGATTCACGGCGGGTTCCCCTACGATCGCCAGTCAATTTGGTTGGCAGCTCTCCCCAACGTGTATCTTGACTCGTCCGAGTTCATTCTGTTGGTTTACCCTGCGGAATACAGCCGTGTCCTCAAGCTGTGGTTTGAGACTTTCCCCGAGAAGATCGTCTTCGGTTCCGATTGTTTTCCGTATTCACGGGAAGTCGCAGTACCTGAGACTTACTGGCTGGCCGTGTACACAGCCCGCACTGCGGCTGCCTCGGCTCTCGCACAGATGGTTTCCGAGGGAGAAGTCACCGAGCCAAAAGCTCTCGAGATTGCCCGTGACTACTTCCATGACACCAGCGCGAAACTTTTTGGTCTGCCGACCTTACCCGGCGGAGGTCAGGTTGCCGCTACGCCGAGTTCCCATACTGCTCCGTAGCTGGTTGCGCGAGTGAGAAGAGAATTTTCGCGGCTTAGGCGGAATCGATTGAAGGACGATAGCAATGCGCACAAAAAAAGCGTCAGCTGCGTCTGACTCCTTCCTCGTGTGCGTGCCCCAGTTTCGTCATTCGACCGAACCCGTTGCGCCCTGGCGCCTCCTGGATCCGCAAGGACACCTCGCTGAGGGTTGTATTTCACCGTTGTCGGACGACGCAATCTTGCGCGCGCTGCGATTAATGATGCTGTCACGCGCCTTTGATCATCAGGCAATCAGCTTTCAACGTCAGGGCCGCTTTGGGACCTTCTCCGCCGTGCATGGGCAGGAGGCGTCCGTCGTAGGCTCGGCCCTTGCGCTCGACCCGAGCCGTGACTGGATTGTCCCGCAGTATCGCGAACTGCCGGCACTGCTCAATCACGGCTTACCTCTGGAAAGTTTCATTCTTTATTTCAAAGGTCACCCGCGTGGAGGTGCGATTCCCGATGGCGTGCGATCATTGCCCATCCAGATTTCTCTGGCGGCACAGTTGCCCCATGCGGTCGGCCTCGCCTGGGGTCTACAGTTACAGGGCATCGACGCGGCAGTGCTCACCTATTGCGGTGACGGTGCATCTTCAGAAGGAGATTTTCATGAATCTTGTAACTTGGCTGGAGTAGTCAAGGCGCCGGTCATTTTCTTCCTTCAAAACAACGGTTGGGCCATCTCAACTCCCAGGGCGAAACAGTCGGCAGCACGGACCTTCGCCGAGCGCGCGCCCGGTTATGGTTTTGATGGAGTGGTAGTTGATGGCAACGACCTATTTGCCGTATATGCCGCAACCAGGGCTGCAGTGGATCGGGCTAGATCTGGCCTTGGGCCGACTCTGATCGAGTCGCAAACTTATCGCTTAGCTGCTCACAATACCTCCGACGATCCTACGCGTTATATCGACGCCGACGCTCACAATGCCCATAAAGATTTTGATCCGATTATCCGTGTTCAGCGCTACCTCGCCGCTCGGGGATCGTGGAACCAACGCACAGAATCCGATGTTCAAAAAGATGTTTCGAAGGCGATTGACGAGGCGTTTGCTAAGGCCTTTGCCATGCCGCCGCCCACCCCCGAGGATCTTTTCAGGAATATCTACGCGGAGCTGACGCAACGGCAAATTCAACAGTTGCGGGAGCGCGCGTCAGGAATTTCACAACCCAAAATGGCTTAATCCTATGCCCTTGATGAACATGCTCGAAGCCATACGCGACGCGATGAGTACCGCCATGGATCACGACGACAAGGTCATGGTGTTGGGGCAGGATGTGGGACGACTCGGTGGAATCTTTCGCGCCACCGACGGGCTGCTGGCGAAATTCGGTGCCAAGCGAGTGGTTGACATGCCGCTGGCGGAAGGGGTGATCGTCGGTTCCGCGCTGGGATTGGCCGTTTCTGGATTGAAGCCGATTGCCGAGATTCAGTTCCTGGGCTTCGCCCAGCAGGCATTTCACCAGATTGTGCAGCAAGTCGCCCGGATGCGTTATCGATCGCGCGGACGTTTCGCGGCCAGCATGGTCATCCGTACGCCTTTTGGTGGTGGCGGCAAGACACCCGAGCTGCATTCCGATGCAATTGAAGCCATGTTTGTCCAGGCACACGGATTGAAGGTAGTCGCTCCGTCGACTCCATACGACGCCAAAGGTATGCTTCTTAGTGCCATTAATGACCCAGACCCCGTGCTCTTCTGTGAGCCTCTCCGTGGCTATCGCTTGTTTAAGGGCGAGGTGCCGTCCGGCCTTTACGAGAGCGACATTGGCAGGGCGAGCGTGGTTCGTGATGGCAGGGATGTAACCTTGGTCGCCTGGAGTGCTGCCGTCAACCTTGCGCTTCAAGCTGCCGATGCACTTTCGGCGGAAGGCATTCAAGCCACGGTAGTAGACGTCCGATCATTGCTGCCGCTGGATGTCGGCACCCTCATTCCAGCCGTCGAACGGACCGGTCGCTGCGTCGTGATTCACGAGGCACCGCTCACCGCAGGGTTTGGAGCGGAAATCGTCGCCACGCTCGCCAAGGAGGCCTTCTATTCTCTCCAGGCTCCGATCGAACGGGTGACAGCTCCGGACGCGCCCTATCCACTGCCCGCAGGTGAGCTCATGTACATTCCCAGCATCGATCGCGTTCTCGCTGCTGTGCGGCAGACGATGGACACTTAATGAGCAAACTGTATTTGTCGGTAAAAGGAGAAATTGATGCCGGAGGCTAACTCGGTTTCAGGGCTCTTTGACTTATCGAATAAGGTTGCCATCGTGACCGGTTCTGGCAGGGGCTTGGGTGCAGCAATTGCTCGTGGTCTCGTAGAAGCCGGTGCATCAGTCATGCTCTGTTCCCGAACCGAAGCTGAACTCGAGCGCACGAAAGCAGACATTGCGCGCAAGGGAAGAGGAAAGGTGGCGTCTATCGTTGCGGACACGAGCAATCGCGCCAGCTGCCAGCGCCTGGTCGATGCCACTGTTGCGGCCTTTGGGCGGTTGGATGTACTCGTGAACAATGCTGGTATCGACGCGATATCTCCAGCCGAAGAGTTGACAGACGAGGCATGGGACCGCGTGGTCGACACGAATCTTAAAGGCTACTTTATTTGCTCTCAGCTCGCAGCTCGACAGATGATCGCCCAACGCACTGGCGGCTCGATTATCAATAACTCCTCAATCTGCTCCGTTATCGGCGTCCATGGCCTTACGGTTTACTCGGCGACGAAAGGTGGGGTCAACCAACTCACGCGCGTGATGGCCGTGGAGTGGGCAAAACGTGGGATTCGCGTGAATGCATTTGCTCCGGGGTATTTCGAAAACATCATGCAGGATGCCACCGCGGAACACGATCGCACCGACAAACAGAAACAAGTGATCACGTTTACTCCGATGGGAAGACGAGGAAGACCCGAGGAATTGATCGGCCCTGTCGTCTTTCTTGCCTCGGATGCCTCGTCGTACGTCACCGGCGCAGTCCTGTTTGTCGACGGGGGGTATACAGCTCAATAGCGGCAGGATGGTCGACTGTAAAGTCACTGCCGTTTACTGCGTTCAAGCACAAACGAAATCGGCACCATCAGAAACAGGAGCACACGATGTCGGCACAGATTCTCGACTACATGCGCCGCCATGGCCATAAGAAAGTTGTCATGTGCAACGACGCAGATACCGGCCTGCGCGCAATCATCGCCATTCATTCGACGCAACTCGGGCCGGCCACCGGGGGCCTTCGCATGTGGCCGTACGCAACCGAAGACGAGGCAATCATCGACGCCTTGCGTCTCGCGCGTGGCATGACTTACAAGTACGCGGCGGCTGGAGTAAATCTCGGCGGTGGAAAAGCTGTCATCATCGGCGATCCGAAGCACGACAAAACTGAGGCGTTGTTTCGGGCCTTCGGGCGGTTCCTTGACCAATTAGGTGGCGAATACATGACGGGGGAAGATGTCGGAACCACGCTGGCTGACATGGAAACGATCTTCACCGAAACCAACTATGTTGTGACGCTGCCCGTGCATTGCGGTGGAGCGGGAGATATTGCTCCGGCGACAGCCCAGGGATGCGTGATGGCCACAAAGGCCTGCGCCAGGCGCGTTTGGGGCACGGATGTGCTCAAAGGCCGCAGGATCGCCCTGCAAGGGTTAGGGGCGGTGGGTTACAACGCTCTCCGTCTGCTTGTAAAGGAGGATGCTCAAGTCATAGTGACAGACGTTGATCCGCAAAAAGTCAAGGCTGCGGTTACGGAGTTTGACGTTTCCGCGGTGCCCCCGAGCGATATTTACCGCCAGGACGTGGACATTTTCGCGCCCTATGCCCTGGGGGCAGTGATCAACGACGAAACCATACCCCTGCTGCGAGCGAAAATCGTCGCCGGCTCTGCCAACAACATCTTTGCTGAAGACCGGCACGGAGATGAACTTGAACGACGTGGGATTGTCTATGCTGTCGACTATATTGCCAATTCCGGCGGTACGATCTTCGATACTGATCGCTTGCGCAAAGGCGGCTTTCAACCCGTTCGCGCCTGGGCGAATGTAAACAAGATCTATGAGCGCATCGAGGAGGTCTTTCGGTTAGCTGATCGTGACCACATTTCCTACTATGCCGCCGCTGATCGTCTTGCAGAGGAACGAATCGCCGCGATCAAGGCCGTCCGACTACTGGCCACAGCACCGCTCTCCCGTTAAAGGTGAGTGTTTGCGCCGGGTAGTCGAGCCATAGCAACCTTTGTTAAGCTTATTCGCCCGGATCGACTCTCATTCGGGCTCAGTTGAAAGCTCAGCATGTATCCGCGAACTTTTCACTACCATCGTGCCGCTTCGCTGGCAGAATCCGCATCCATCCTGGCGCAACTTGGCGAGGAAGCCAGACCGCTGGCAGGCGGGCAAAGCCTTATTCCTTTAATGAAGCTTCGTTTAGCCAATCCGCAGCATCTGGTGGATCTGAACTTCATCCCGAATACCTCCTATATTAAGGAGGGTGGGGGCGAGTTACGCTTTGGCGCCATGACTCGGCACGCCGAAATCGAAAACTCCGCACTGGCTATGACCATTCCAATCTTGCACGACTGCGCGGCCGGCATTGCCGATGTCCAAGTGCGAAATCGAGGAACCATCGGTGGATCCGTCGCCGAGGCCGATCCCAGCGGGGACTGGGCAGTCGCACTGGCAACCTTGGATTGTCAGATCGGCTGCATTGGCACAAACGGTGAGCGCAGCGTTTCGCTGGAGGACTTTGTCAAGGACGCTTACACCACGGTCCTGGAACCTGGCGAACTGGTAAAAGAGATCATTGTCACGATCCCGCCGAGAGGAAGTGGAGGCGCTTATCTTGCATCCAAGCGCGCAGCGCCGGTTTATGCCTCCGCCAGCGTCGCGGTGCAGCTCGCAATGGAGGGCGACGTCTGCAAGGCGGCAGCGATTGCGCTCGGTTGCGTAGGTCTGACTGCGATCAGAGCAAAAGACGCCGAGGGGGCGCTGCGTGGGCGAGCGGTTAACGAGAAAACTGTGACCGCCGCGATGGAGGCGGCCCGGAGCGCTGCGGATCCCCAATCCGACATGCGTGGTTCAGCTGACTACAAGCGAGCCTTAATCGCAGCCCTGGTAAAGCGGGCCGTTGAGATCGCTGTTCGCCGTGCTCGTGGAGAGCAGGTTGAGGTTGCCCCAATCTATGCCTGAAACCGTCGAAAAAGTTGCCATTCAGGTGAAAGTGAACGGCAAACAACGTTCGCTCTCCGTCGAGCCAAGAACTCTGCTCGTGGAAATGCTGCGTGAGCAACTCGACCTCACCGGGACACACGTGGGCTGCGACACGACCTACTGCGGTGCATGCACCATTCTGCTCAATGGAGCAGCGGTGAAGTCGTGCACCGTCCTTGCCGTGCAGGCGGATGGCGCTGAGATTACGACGGTTGAGGGTTTAGCGACGAATGCACAGTTCCACCCAATTCAGAAAGCGTTTGGGGACGCATACGGCTTGCAATGCGGATACTGCACTCCCGGCATCATGCTCTCCGCGCTGCAACTGTTGACACAAAACAAGCAGCCTACTGAAAAACAAATGCGCAAAGCTATTGCGGGGAATACATGCCGTTGTACGGGCTATCAAAATATATTCAAAGCGATCCAATTGGCGGCTCAGAACATGAAAGGTGCATAGGCATGGCAATTAAGCTGGATGGCTTTTTTGAAGTCTTGCGCAGTCCCCACGAAGTTTACGAGTTCCTCGTCGACCCGGCGAAGTTCGCACCTCTGCTCCCGGAATTTCGTGGAATGTCGGTCCAGGATGCGAATCATTTCACCGTCAAGGTAAGCGTCGGTGTTTCCCACATAAGAGGAGTCGCCGAAGTGAAAATGGAGCTGGCGCAGGACGAGCGCCCGAGACGAGCGCAGTATAAAGGGCAAGGGAGCGTAGCCGGGGGAACCGTGTCATTTACTGCGGGGTTCGATTTATCGCAAGTTGACGGCGGTGGCACAAAGGTCGCCTGGCAAGGCGAGGCGCAGGTCTTTGGAAGGCTGGCCTCGGTCGCAGGCGGACTGCTGGAGCCACTGGGCAAGAAAAACGTTAAGAAGTTGATTGATGGCTTGCAAGCGGCTTTAGTACAAGCTGAGGCTCAGATTAATCAGCAATCGCGGCCAAGTGAACAAAGCTCGGAAGTCCACTAATAGCCTCGGAGGCCTGGGGAGTGAGTTTGGAAGAAAAGCGAAATTGGGTGGGCAAAGCGGTGCCGCGCAAAGAAGAGAACCGCCTGCTCCGCGGACTGGGAAAATTTTCTGACGACATCAAGCTTCGCGAAATGCTGTATTTGAATTTTGTCCGCTCTCCATATGCGCACGCAAAAATTGTCAACGCCGACACGTCAGCTGCGGAAGCTTTACCCGGCGTTGTTTGTGCTCTGACAGGGGCTGAGATCGCCTCCCAGACCCAGCCGTTTATCGAGATCGGTCCCGAACCGTTCGCCAAGGTCAAGGATTATCCACTGGCTGTTTCCAAAGTGTGCTACCAGGGTGAGCCGGTGGCGGCGGTGGTCGCAGAATCAGCCGCCCTCGCGGAAGACGCCGCGGAATTGGTACAGGTCGACTACGAGCAGCTTGATCCCGTAGTTGATGCAGAGGACGCCCTCAGCAATCTCAGCATCCTGCATGACGAAGCTGGAACCAACCGCGTGTGGAACGGTGTCTTCGAATACGGCGACGTTGACAAGGCATTCAAAGAAGCCGCTTACGTCGTCAGCATCGATAAGATGCATTTTCACCGCTTCTCCAGTACGCCGCTGGAGAACAACGTAATCATTGCCGAATGGGACTCGAAGGATGATCGCATCTACTACTCATGTAACAATTCCTTCCCATCATTCGCGATCCAGTTTCTTGCCGCCCATCTGAACGTACACATTGACCGCATTCGCGTAGAGACCTTCGATATCGGGGGCAGCTTCGGCATAAAGATCACCAGCTATCCGCAGATGGCGGTTTGCGCGCTGGCTTCGAAGAAAGCCGGGGGGCGTCCGGTCAAGTGGGTCGAGACCCGTTCAGAGCACATGACGTCAAGTGCGCATGGAAATGAACGGACGTTCCGCGACACTCGTGTCGCGCTCGACAAAAATGGCGTGATTACGGCCGTTGCCTCGCAGCATATTGATGATTGCGGCGCCTATCCTCGCTATGAACCTCTGGGTTGCGTCATCTGGTCGCAGGTGTTTCCTGGAGTCTATCGATTTAAGAGCGCACGTATTGACTTCACTCAAGTAGTCACGAACAAGTGTCCGGTTGGTCCAAACCGCGGATATTCCCGCATGCAGCATCTCTGGTTCCTGGAGCGCGTGATAGACATCTGTGCTCATGAGTTGGGGATTGCCGCTGATGAAATGCGGCTCCGCAATTACATTCAGCCGCAGGAATTTCCCTACACCACCCCCAACGGATGCGTCTACGACTCTGGCAACTATCCCAAGATGCTCCAGGTAGCCAAGCAGCGAATCGGGTGGGATGAGTGGAAAAAGAAGCAGGCAGTGGCACGCAAGGAAGGCCGCCTGATTGGAATCGGCATTGGCACGACTCTGGACTCAGGCACCAACAATTTCGGGCAGTCGCAGATCGTGAATCCCGGGCTGCCATATTCGGGTAATTCTCAAGGCGCGAACTGCAAGCTGGACATCTACGGAGAAGTAGTTGTCGCAGTGGGCTCCTGCCCGCAAGGGCAAGGGCACGAAACAACCGCAGCGCAGGTCGTAGCTGATGTGCTGAACATTCACCCTGATCTCGTAACCGTGCGCACCGGTTTTGACACCGAACGCAACGTGCACACCGGATTTTCCGGTACCTATGCCAGCCAGTTTGCTGTTTCCGGCCTTTCCGCGGTACACGGCGCCGCCCAGAAGCTAAAGGCGGAAATGAAGCGGCTGGGAGCATTTGCGTTGCAGACGCACGAAGACGATCTTGAATTCGGGATGGGCACACAAGGTCCTGAGCTTCGCGCCGTAAGCACGGGAAAATCCATCAACTATTGGGGTCTTGCAAACCTGGTGAACGCCAACAGTGCAGCGCTGCCGCCGGAGCTGTATGAGGTCACTTTGAATTGCCGTTACATCTGGCGAGCGCCATTCAAAGTTCCCGACAAGCAGAAGAAGTACGGCAATCTCACACTGACTTACGCATCACAGCTCCACATCGCCGTGGTTGAGGTCGAACGCGACACGTTTATTCCCCGTATCCTTGACTATGTGGCCGTGGACGATTGCGGCACGGTGATCAATCCTCCCATTGTCGAAGGACAGGTCTATGGCGCGACAGCGCACGGAATTGGCGCGGCTTTGCTGGAAAATTGTGTGTACGACGCGGTCGGCAACATGCTCACAAGCACATTCAGCGACTACACCCCTATCACAGCGATGAATATGCCGATGGTCAAGTACGACCACCTTGAAACGCCTTCCCCTCATAGCTATAGCGGTGCGAAAGGAATGGGCGAAGGTGGCGCCGCCCCCTTGCATACCATCTCTGCTGCTTTGCAGGATGCGCTATTTGCAAACGGCGTGATCATCGACGATTCGTTCAATAATGCGGATCGACTATTCCGCGCCCTGGTAGCGAAGGAAGTCGCGCAGGCTGAAAAGTTGGTGAAGGTGGACAAGCGCATTTAGAGCTTTAACCGTGGTGTCACTAGGCGAAGTCGAAGGATCTCGCCCGCGAGTTGTTTGGGTACTTCTCGGTGCATGAAACGAGTCTGCATTGTCGGCTGCGGTGCGATCGGCAGTTTGTATGCCGCTCACCTGGCGCGGGTGGCTGAAGTGTTCGCGTTTGTCCGTCGCGAGGATCATGCTCGGGCGCTCGATCGTGAAGGCTTGACCGTATCCGGGCGCCATGAGTTTCATGTGAAGCTCAAGGCGACGACGCACGCGGACGAAATTCCGGATTGTGAGCTCGCAATCGTGGCAACCAAGGCTACCCAGGTGAAAGATTCGATCGCATGTGTGGGAAGACATTTTAACCAAGGAGCAGTGATTTCGGCGCAGAACGGACTTGGCAGCGAGGAAATCATCGCCCAGCACACGAGCGGGCAGGTCATTCGCGGTACAACATTCATGAGTGGCACTAAACATAGCGACACGCATGTGCAATACGAACTGGACACTGCTACCTGGCTCGGCCCGTTTGAGCCTCGCGGCACGCCGTATGCAGTCGTGCATGACGCCGCCGATCTGATTAAAGCGAGCGGCTTGAAAGCTGAGGCACTGGATGATGCGCGTCCAGCACAATGGTCCAAACTGATTTTCAACGCTTCGGTAAACGGAGTTTCGGCGTTGACAGGCTTGCCGCACTCACCTCATTTTTCAGATGAGGCGGGAATTTCCTCTTTGGGTCATCTTTTGCACGAGTTGATTGACGAGGGAAAGCGAGTCGCTGCTGCCGTGGGCGTGCAATTGCACGAAGATCCTTGGGAGATGAACAAGATCGGAGCGCAGACCAATCATCCCCCATCGATGTTGTACGATGTGCGTCGTCAGCTCCTAACCGAGGTGGATTTTCTGAGTGGTGCAATCGCCCGCGAAGCCCAACGTCTGGGTGTTCCGGCGCCGCTCCACGCCGCGGTTTATCGGCTGATCAAAGGCAAAGAAGCATCGTGGACTTATGAGGACGAGAACCGCCCGGTGCATAGTGGGTGAGAAGTGGGACGTACCTAATTGCTCAGAGGCAAGTTGTCTGCGTCGGCTTCCTTGGCTCAGGCTTGCGTCTAATTGTTAAGAGAGGTGTTTAGCGGATAACCATGGCCTGGCCGATCGATAAAGCAAAGTTGGATCGCGTGCGTTCGCTTATGAACGATCAGTCCCTCAGCGCCCTCGTCGTACGCGCTCCCGACAATATTGTTTATCTCACGAATTATTGGTGCATGAAAGGATACGACGCCGTTGTCTTTCCCCGTGAGGGCGAAGCCACCCTGATCGCGATTGAGCCCCAGATTGGAGATGCGGAGCGTAATTCGTGGACTAAAGACATCCGTTTATTCAAAAGCTACCACCCCAGCGACCCTCGCCCACCCCAGTACCGCGCGCTGGACATTGCATTGGAAGTTCTCAAGGAGCGCGGCCTGACGGAGAAAGTCGGAATTGAGTTGAATATGGGAACGCAAGCCTCCGATCGCATGGTGGGTGAGCCCACCACTCCCACTCAAATTTATTTCGACGCATTTGGCGAAGTTGCAGGCAAGGTTGTGGATGCCACGCCCTTACTGAACGAGGCTCGCGCCATCAAAACGTCCCAGGAAATCGAGCGCATGCGACTGGCTAATGAACTCGCTGCGCTGGCGATGGAGCATACTCGCGAACACATGCGCGCTGGCATGAAGGAAAGCGAAGTAGGCGGGATGTATGAAAGTTTCGTTCATGGTGTTGGTGTCGGTTACAAGGGCAAGGTAGAAATGGCCCGCGCTTTCACGCTGGTGTGGTCAGGGAAGGGAATTGCAACCTTCACTGCAACCGGTGACCGCCCGATCCAAAAAAATGAGCCAACCTTATTTGAGATTTGGGTCTGCGTGGACGGTTACTGGACAGACTTGACCAAGAACGCTTGTCCCGGCGAACTCACTCCAGAGTATCAGAAGCTCTTGGATCTGCTTCTGAAAGTATTTCATGAGGCGGTGTTACATGTCCGGGATGGCGCAAGTTTTCCAGAGCTGGATCGCTTGATTCGCGCGCGAATTGCGGAGGGCGGATACCCAGGGCAGCCTTCTCACCCGATTTGCCATGGCGTAGGAGCGCGGGCACACGAACCGCCCTATGCTCACCAAGCTGGAGGTGGGACGATGAAGAAGGGAATGGTGCTCGCCATCGAACCCGGCATTTACTGGCAGGGCGGTGGCGGCCTTCGGCTGGAGGACGATTTTCTAATCACCGACAGCGGCAACGAAAAGCTGTGTAGTTATCCCGACGATTTCCGGTTGGTATAAGCGTGCCTAAACCAGCATTGAAGCTCGAACCGAAACTGGCGGAGAAAATCCTCGCTGAAGTGCGCGAAGACGAGATCGTCGCGATGGCTTGCGATGTCATCAACATCCCCAGCCCAACCGGGGAAGAACTTGAAATGGCGCGATATATGCAGAATGCGTTGCGCCAACTTGGACTCAATGTTACGTGGCAGGAGGTTGAAGAGGGGCGCGCCAATGTTGTGGCACGATGGGTCGGTTGTGGTGGCGGAAAGAATCTAATGTTCAACGGCCACATGGATACTTCAAATACCGGCCGGGAAGAATTCCTCACCGGTATCGGCTACAAACCATCTGCTGTGCTGAAAGACGGATTCATTTATGGTCTCGGCATCTACAACATGAAGGGCGCGCTCGTTTGTTACACCCAGGCGCTTAAAGCTCTTCAGCGTTCCGGCATCAGGCTCAAAGGCGATGTGATCATCGCGGCGGTTGCGGGGGAGATCGAAAAGACGCAGTGGGGTGAATTTAAAGGCAAGGAGTACCGCGGCTACGGAACCGGGACTCACTATCTGGTAAATCACGGCGTGCTCCCGGACGAGTGTATTCTCGGCGAACCTACCGATATGAAGGTTGTGCCGGAGCACTTCGGTTCAATGTGGGTGCGCGTTGCATGCACCGGAAATTACGTGCACACCGCATTCTGTGAAGGCCGCGAAGAAATGAACTCAATCCGCCGTATGTACGAACTGATGGACACGATCATGAAATGGATTGCCAATTGGGAGAAGAATGCCTCGCATGGCGGCAAGAAGGCTCTCGTCAACATCGGTGGGATTCGCGGCGGCCATGCCTGGCGCGCCAGTCGCACTCCTGAAAAGACAGAATTGTTTCTAGATGTTCGTGTACCGCCAACCATTCCGATGACCGATGCCCGCCGAAATTTCCAGCAAATGTTTTCGGAACTGGAACGAAAGCATCCTGATTGGGGATTGGAATTCGAAACCTACGTCTCTGTCCCTGGGGCCCGCATTAACGAAGAGCACGAAATGATTAGAGCAATTGACGCCTGCCACGAGCAGATTATGGGCAAGCGACCGGAGCGCGAAGTGGTCACCTGGTGCTCCGACGCGAGTGTCCTCAGCCGCTATGGTATTGAAACCGTCAATTACGGCCCTTCCAGCGGCCCGCGCGATGCTGAGGGCGAAAAAGTTGCCATCAAAACTTTGGTGGATATAACGAAGATCTACGCGCTGGTCGCGACCGAATTGTGCGGAGTCCAATCCTAGGGCCAGGGGCCGAATTGCCAACCCAACAAGAAATCGAACGCCGCTACCGCAATATTCGTTCCAGCATGGAGCGTGAAAACCTTGACGCGCTGATTGTCTGCGGCAATCAATATGCGGGATTTGAAGGCGCGGTGCTGTATACCTCGGGGTTCGAAATCGTTCATCGCTACGTATACGTCGTCCTCCCCCTTGAAGGGGAACCCACCCTGGTCTTTCCTCGCGAGGCGCGCTGGATTGGCGACAAGACCAAGCCGTGGGTTAATGATCAGGTTTGGCCCGATATTCCCGGACAGTGGATCCGGCAACGCGCCGCCGAGCGAGCCTGGAAGCGCGTCGGCGTTTACGGGCTGAACTTTGTAATGGCGGTGCGCGATTATCGCGAAGTTGTGAATGCGCCCTTTGAATTGGTGCCCTTCGATGTCCAGTTCGACATGGCCCGCGCGGTCAAGAGTGAAGAGGAACTCGCAGAAATCCGCGATGCCATGGACATTATTCTGGACGGATTCTGGGCCATGGTTGCGGACTTTAGGCCAGGCAAAACCGAAGCGGAAATCATGGCTCCCGCAGTGGAAAGATTCTTTGCGCGCGGTGCTGGCCCGCGCATGATGAACATTCTGCTTTCCGGTACCAAGGGCGAAGCCGAAGCCTCCTTCAAGGTTCCTGCGCATCGAAAAGTTGAAAACGATGACCTCCTCCTCTACTCGCTGGAGATTACTGGCGCAGGGGGATATTGGGTAGAGTTTTCCCGGCCCCTGATAGGAGGGAAACTCAGTCCCAGAACCCAGGCCATGGCCGACGCCTACCCAGAGGCGCTGGAAGCAGCGCGGAAGCTAATGCGTGCCGGCGAGTTGGCCAGCAATGTTCACCGTGCGGTCGCCGACAGCTTTGCCAAGCACGGCTTTGCCCTCGGACATTTGTCGGGTCACAGCATCGGAGCCACGATGATCGAACATCCTGCGATCGGGGCAAACAGCAATGTTTCTTTACAGGAGAACATGATTTTCTCCTTGCATCCCCAGGTAGTCGACAAAGACGGCAAGGTCTGTCTCTATACTCAGGACACGTACCGCATCGGTAAGAGCGAAGGTGAATGTTTGGCCGACGTGGAGTGGAAGTTCTACCGCGGAGGAGAAACCGAAAATCCGAAAGCTAGAGCCGGAGGTCACGAGTAAGAAGTCGGAGGTTGGAAGTGAGGTTAGAAGTGAGAATTTAGCAGCCCAAAC
>Ga0187777_10000478_pt1 | contig 27520 bp, 27 predicted proteins | sample 1015_Q2_SP5_10_M_FD_132416 | JGI IMG/M metagenome (GOLD analysis project Ga0187777, IMG submission 132416) | Tropical peat soil microbial communities from peatlands in Department of Meta, Colombia - 1015_Q2_SP5_10_MG | ecosystem: Environmental > Terrestrial > Soil > Wetlands > Peat | place... | reverse complement strand
GCTGATCCGCTCACCGCGGATTTGCCGGTGATAGCGCTGTCATCGGTGATGTCGCCGGAGGCGATCGAACGCGGCCGCAGCGTAGGCTTCCACGACTATGTCGCGAAGTTTGATCGGCAGGGGCTGATCGCAGCCCTCAAAGAGCAGGCCGATCTTGGTCATGCCGCGTGACGGAAAACCATGAGCGAAACCGCCGATCATAATGTGCATGAATTTGTCACTGCGGTGATTGGTGGCCAATTGTTCGGTCTGCCGATTCTTCGCGTGCAGGACGTGTTCGCGCCAGAACAACTGACTCAGGTTCCACTGTCGCCGCGGGAAATCGCCGGTGTGCTCAATCTGCGGGGCCGCATCGTGACGCTGATCGACATGCGTCATCGGCTTGACCTTGGCCAGCAGGAAGACGGCCGTCCCACCATGGCAATCGGCGTGGAATCGCGCGGGGAGTCCTACGGCCTGTTGATCGACAGCGTTGGCGAGGTCCTCAAGCTCGACGACCTGGCGTGCGAGCCAAACCCATCCAATCTCGATCCACGCTTGGCGAGTGTATCGACCGGGATTTATCGGCTCGATGGGCAACTGCTGATGGTCCTCGATGTCGACCGTGTGCTCGACATCGGCGTGAAGACGGCCGCGGCGTGACGCGGCGCGAATATAGAATGGAATGAGAAAACAGACGTAAACATAAAGAGGCTGAACGATGAAAACCTGCTTGGTTGTTGACGACTCAAGCGTCATTCGAAAGGTGGCGCGCCGCATCCTTGAAGGTCTCGATTTCCAAATTGTCGAGGCCGAAGATGGCGAACAGGCACTTGAAGCCTGCCGGCGTCAGTTGCCGGAGGCGATTCTGCTCGACTGGAACATGCCGAAGATGGACGGCTACGAGTTCTTGCGCTCGCTTCGCCGGCTGCCAGGCGGCGACGGCCCGAAAGTGGTGTTCTGCACCACCGAGAACGACGTGGCGCACATAGCGCGCGCGTTGCACGCCGGCGCCAACGAATACATCATGAAGCCGTTCGACAAGGAGATCGTCGAGGCCAAGTTCCAGGAAGTCGGGCTCATCTGATCGCCACTTAGCCGTTCCCCGTCAGTAGTGATCAGTAGAGTCAGTCCTGCCAATGAACTTCGTCGCTTCTCCATCGTCCTCTGTCGCCAACCCAGTTAGTCGGCGTATCCGCGTCATGCTCGTCGACGACGCCGTCGTCGTACGTGGGCTTTTTGCCCGCTGGGTTGAATCCGAGCCCGATCTCGAAGTCGTCGCCACACTCCGCACTGGTCGAGAGGCTGTAGACCAGCTCGATAGGGTCGATCCCGATGTGGTCGTACTCGATGTCGATATGCCGGAACTCGACGGTATCGCCGCGCTGCCGCTGCTGCTTGATAAAAAGCGCGACCTCGTTGTGATCATGGCGTCCACGCTGACACGGCGAAATGCCGAGATCAGCTTGCGGGCGCTGTCGCTTGGGGCCGCAGACTATATTCCGAAGCCCGCAAGCAATCGCGAAGTCAGCGCCTCCATTGCCTTCCGGCGCGACCTGATCGAAAAGATTCGTCACCTCGGCCTTCGTGCCAAACGCCTGCGCCCTTCCGCCGAGCCGCCGCGCGCTGCGGCAAGTGCCCCGCCGGAGGTCAGGCCCGCGCCGTCGATCGTACCCGAGCAGCTGGAAGAAGCCGCTCCTGTCCGCGTGACATTGCGCCCGATGCCGGTGATGCCGCCACGCATTCTATTGATAGGCTCGTCCACTGGTGGACCGCAGGCGCTCAACAGTCTGATTGCGCAGCTAGATGGCGTCCTTCAGCGCGCACCAATTCTGATCACCCAGCATATGCCGCCGACCTTTACGGCTGTTCTTGCCGAGCATCTTGCCCGCGTGGCCAGGCGGCCGGTGCGCGAGGCAGTTGATGGCGAGGAGATCAACTCCGGTATCGTTTATCTTGCTCCCGGCGGCAAGCACATGAAAGTCGCACGGCGCGACGGCACTGCAGTCATTGCGATCGAAGATGGCCCGCTGGTCAATTTCTGCAAGCCTGCAGTGGATCCGCTGTTTGCCTCAGCCGCCGAGGTTTGGGGCAACAAGGTGTTGGCGCTGGTGCTTACCGGCATGGGTGCGGACGGACTCGCCGGGGCCAAGAGTGTCGTCGCTGCCGGCGGGCACGTGATGGCGCAAGATGAGGCGACGAGTGTTGTCTGGGGCATGCCTGGACAGGTCACCAACGCCGGCCTTTGTTCGGCCGTGCTGCCGCTCCCTGAGATCGCCGCCAAGCTGACGCGCCTATTTGTCGGGGAGCGCTCGTGACCCCGCAGGATTTCGACTATCTCCGCAAGCTGTTGCGCGAGCGCTCCGGCTTGGTGTTGGCTGCTGAAAAACAGTATCTCGCGGAAAGCCGGCTCGTGCCCGTGGCACGCCGTCATGACATGGGCACGCTCAGTGAACTGATCGAAAAGTTAAGGAGCAAGTCACCCGCCGCACTCATCGCCGAGGTGGTCGAGGCAATGACCACCAACGAGACTTTCTTTTTCCGCGACAAGCTGCCGTTCGATCATTTCCGTAACACAATGATGCCGGCATTGATTGCTGCACGCGAGCGCGACAGGCGGATCCGCATCTGGTGCACCGCCGCCTCAACCGGCCAGGAACCTTATTCGCTGGCGATGATCCTCAAAAGCATGGGTGCGTCGCTCGCGGGCTATCGCGTCGACATCCTCGCCACTGACCTGTCGTCGGAGGTGCTCGAAAAAGCCAAGGCCGGCATCTACACCCAATTTGAGGTGCAACGCGGGCTGCCTGTCCAGCTGCTGGTCAAATTCTTCGAGCAAAATGGTGAGTGCTGGCAACTTACTCCCGAGCTGCGCAGCATGGTCCAGTTCCGTTCACTGAATTTGCTCAACGATTTCTCGGCGCTGGGCACATTCGATGTGGTATTCTGCCGAAACGTCCTGATCTACTTCGATCAGGACAGCAAAATTGCCGTGCTCAACCGCATTGCCCGCCAGATGCCGGGCGATGGCTATCTGGTGCTTGGTGCCGCCGAAACGGTGATCGGGCTAACCGATGCATTCAAGCCGCTTGCTGAAAAGCGCGGACTGTATGTGCCAAGCATCACCACACGGCATTCTGCACTCGGCGCCGACAACGTGATTCGCCTCGCGGTGGTGAAGGGCTGACCCGTTACATCTGCAGATTGCAGACAGGCACGGATATGAGAAATTTATCCGGCTTTCACGCCGTTGCTTGCCGGGCCCCCGAATCATGTAAAATTCCTGTTGGGCCGGCGCGTCTCTCGGGACGCGCGTGGGAACTTGCCACTCGCAAGCATGGCCTAAAAGGGGGACCTTACATTGGTCGACCATGTCGATCCGGTGCTGGTCGTTGATGACCTCAACACGATGACGCGCATCGTGGGCGGTATGCTGCAAAAATGCGGTTTCACGAACGTCGAGCAGGTTCATGATGGCCCAACTGCCTTGCAAAGGCTGCGGGAGAAACCGTTCCTGTTCGTGATGACGGACCGCGAGATGCCGGGCATGAATGGCCTGGAATTGGTGCGCGAGATCCGTGCTGATCCCAAGATCCGTACCGTTCCGGTGGTGATTATGTCGGCAAGCTCCGATGCAAAGCACGCCGAGGCCGCCATCGCCTCTGGCGCAAATTTCTTTATGACCAAGCCCTTCAATCTGACGACGCTGAAGGACGTCATTACGCAGCTGATGCGTCCGCCGCAGAGTTGAGCCGGCAATCTATCAGGCCTGACCCCCGTGTCCGCCGGGCGAAACGCCACGTCGGTGTGTCCCCGTTTGCGTGTTCCCTTGTTGAAATCGCTATGATGCTTATTACATATTAAGTGATGCTTGACATATCAGTATAAGAGGGTAGGACTTAAGAGATTATATTTCGTGCTCAGGTGGCCTGAATGATCACGTCCGGGCAGATGCGGGCCGCGCGAGCCCTGCTGGGCATCGACCAGCGGGATCTGGCGAAACGCTCGGGTTTATCGCTGCCGACGATCCAGCGGATGGAAGCAAGCGACGGCGTGGTCCGCGGCAATGTCGACTCGCTTATGAAACTGGTTGGTGCGCTCGCCGCCAACGGAATCGAGCTCATCGGGGAAGGCGCAACCTCAAGCGCCGGCGGCCGCGGAGTGCGGCTCATAAACATTGGCGCCACACCCGCGAAGAAGCGGGGGCGATGATGGCGTTGTATGCGCTTTACGGTGTAACGGCGCTGCTGGCGCTTGCGCCGATCGCGGTCGCGCTATCCGCCTCGTCTCGCGCCAGCAATGCCATCTATGGCGCGAGCCTTATTGTCACGTTAGCGCTGGGCATGATCGGGCTCAAAGGCCTGTTTTCCGACGCGGCTTCCACAGCCGTATTGCCCCTCGGTCTGCCATGGCTGGGCGCGCACTTCCGTATCGACACGCTTTCGGCTTTGTTCATTGTCGTCGTCAACTTGGGTGGCGCGACGGCAAGTCTGTTTGCGCTCGGCTACGGTCGCCATGAAAAGTCGCCGGAGCGCATACTGCCATTCTATCCGGTCTATCTTGCCGGCATGAATTTAGTCGTGCTCGCCGACGACGCCTTCAGCTTTCTTGTGTCGTGGGAATTCATGTCGCTCACCTCGTGGGCGCTGGTCATCGCGCATCATCGCGAACGCGAAAACCTGCGGGCGGGTTACGTCTATTTGTTGATGGCGAGCTTCGGCACGCTTGCGCTGCTCTTGGCCTTCGGACTGCTTGCCGGCAGTAGTGGCAACTACGTATTCGACGCGATCCGTGCGGCACATCCTGCCGCGGCTCTATCAGCAATTGCGCTAATTCTCGCTCTTATCGGTGCTGGTTCAAAGGCCGGCGTGGTTCCCTTGCACGCCTGGCTGCCGCTCGCACATCCGGCAGCGCCCAGCCACGTTTCGGCGCTGATGAGCGGCGTGATGACTAAAGTTGCAGTCTACGGTTTCGTGCGTATTGTTTTCGATCTGCTCGGGCCGCCGGACTGGTGGTGGAGCATGGTCGTGCTTGCGGTCGGCGGCATCACCGCGGTCATGGGCGTACTTTACGCTCTGATGCAGCACGACCTTAAGCGGCTGCTTGCGTATCACACGGTCGAAAACATCGGCATCATCTATATCGGTCTTGGCCTCGCGCTCGCCTTTAAGGCGCACGGAATGACAGTCGCCGCGGCGTTGGCGTTGACCGCCGGGCTGTTGCACGTATTCAACCATTCGGTCTTCAAGAGCCTGCTGTTCTTTGGCGCCGGCGCCGTGCTCAATGCCACCGGCGAGCGGGATATGGAGCATCTCGGCGGGCTGATCCATCGCATGCCGCAGACCGCGTTTGTTTTTCTCGTCGGCTGCGTGGCGATCTCGGCGCTGCCGCCGCTCAACGGCTTTGTCTCGGAATGGCTGACCTTTCAGGCCATTTTGCTTAGTCCGCAATTACCGTCCTGGGGCCTGAAATTGCTGGTGCCAGCGGTTGGAGCGCTGCTCGCGCTTTCAGCCGCGCTCGCCGCCGCCTGCTTCGTAAAGGCCTTCGGAGTGAGCTTCCTGGGACGGCCGCGCACGCCGGCCGCTGCGGACGCGCGCGAAACCGACAGCAATTCTTTGGCCGCGATGTTCGCTCTCGCCGCGTTGTGCCTGGTTGCCGGCATCCTGCCAGGAATTTTCATTGACGCGCTGGCGCCAGTCACCCACGCGTTGCTTGGCGTAAGCATGCCGCATCAGGGCGGCCTCGATTGGCTTACCATTGTGCCCATTGCAGAAAGCCGCAGCTCCTATAACGGGCTGCTCGTTTTCATCTTCGTGACGTGGTCAGGCTCGGTCGCGGCCTTCGCTATTCACCGGCTGGCTTCGGACAAATTGCGGCGCGCGCCGGCCTGGGACTGCGGCTATCCTGACCCGAGTCCGGTCACGCAATACACGGCATCGAGTTTTGCTCAACCGATCCGCCGCGTATACGGCACAACGGTTTTTCATGCGCGGGAAATAGGGGAAATGCCGCCGCCGGGCGCAACTGCGCCAGCGCGGCTGACCGTCGAAATGCGTGACCTGGTCTGGGATGCGCTCTACGCGCCGATCGCCCGGACCATCAGTTTCGTGACTGAACGCATCAACGTCCTGCAATTCCTTACTATCCGCCGCTATCTCACGCTGGTTTTCGCGGCGCTGGTCCTCCTGCTGCTGGTTCTGGCGACATGGTCCTGATGCGCGATTTTATCTTCCAGGCAGTGCAGATGCTCCTGGTGTTACTGCTGTCGCCGCTGCTGACGGGCTTTGTGCGCAAAGTGAAGGGTCGGCTGTTGCGCCGGCAGGGTCCGCCGCTGTTGCAGCCCTACCGTGATCTTGTCCGATTGATGCGGAAGGAGGTCGTGCTGGCGCAAAGCGCGTCCTGGTTGTTTCGCGTCATCCCCTACATTATCTTCGCGGGCACCTGGGTCGCGGCTGCGCTGGTGCCAACCTTCCGCGGCGGGTTGTTGTTTTCCTGGTCGGCCGATCTCATCGCAATTATTGCGCTGCTCGGCAGTGCACGTTTCTTCCTGGCGCTTGCCGGCCTCGATGTTGGCACCAGTTTTGGGGGCATCGGCTCCAGCCGCGAAGTCATGATCGCATCGCTAGCCGAGCCGGCGATGCTGATGATCATGTTCACACTGGCACTGATTGCTGGGTCAACGCAGCTTTCCGCCATGGCCGCCTTCATGCTGTCGTCGCAGGTCGGCTTGCGCGTATCGCTTGGCCTTGCGCTGCTCGCGCTGATCATGGTGGCGATCGCCGAGAATGCGCGTATCCCCGTCGACAACCCCGCTACCCATCTCGAGCTCACAATGGTGCACGAGGCAATGGTGCTGGAATATTCCGGCCGGCACCTGGCGCTGATTGATCTCACGTCCGAGCTCAAGCTTTTGCTCTATCTGTCGCTTATTGCGTGCCTGTTTGTGCCGTGGGGCATCGCGGCGCCGGAGGCCGGCCCGCAGGCGATCGCGATCGGGATTGTTTCTTATGTAGGCAAGCTTGCAGCCGGCGGCCTTTTGCTCGCCGTGTTCGAGACAGCAATCGCCAAAATGCGCGTGTTCCGCGTGCCAGAATTTCTCGGCGCCGCACTGATGCTTGGACTGCTCGCCACCCTGCTGATGTTCGTGTCGCGGAGCTTATGATGCGCGGGATTACATTCGACGTCGCCCATTTGCTCGCCGGCTCGCTTGTGCTGGTCAGCTTCATGCAACTTTATCAGGATCGGCTTTACGCACTGCTCAACGTCTATGCGTTGCACGCCTTGGTGCTCGCTGCTTCGGTTGCCTGGCAGGCCTTCGTTCAGGGTGCCCCGCACCTCTACGTAACGGCGGCAATCGCACTCGTGTTCAAGGCCATCATTATCCCCATCGCATTGCATCGGATCATTGTGCGGCTCGGCATCCATCGGGAGATCGAGACGGTAGTCGGCATTGGGCCCGCAATGCTGCTGGGCATGGGGCTGGTCGCGCTCTCGATGGTGGTCATGCTGCGGGTGACAGCGGAGGCCGACCCGCTGGCGCGCGAGGATCTCGCCTTCGCGCTTTCAGTCGTTCTGCTCGGTTTGCTGATGATGGTGACACGGCGCAACGCAGTCAGCCAGGTCGTGGGGTTCATGTCGCTGGAAAATGGCCTGGTGCTGGCGGCGACCGGCGCCAAGGGCATGCCGCTGGTGGTCGAGATTTCAGTCGCCTTTTCCGTACTGATCGCCTTCATCGTCATCGGCATTTTCCTGTTCCGTATCCGAGAACGCTTCGACAGTGTCGACGTGCAGGCGCTCGACCGGTTCCGGGGAGAACGGCAATGATGATCGACGCGCTGACCGGTGTCCTGCTCATCCCGGCCGTTGCGGCGGCGCTGCTGGCGGCGCTCCCAGGCTACCGGCTGACTGCGCGTGTTAACGTGCTGGCGACGTTTCTCACCTTTGCAACGGCGTTGTCGTTGTTCGCGGTGATGCCGGACTCCGGCTCCTACTTGCTGGTTGATGATCTCAACAAGGTCTTCATCGTTCTCACCACCTTCGTTGGTTTCACCACCAGCGTATTCAGCGCGAGCTACATCGATCATGAGATCGAAATCGGCCGGCTGACGCCGGTTTTCGTCCGTTTCTATCACGCGATGTACCAGGCGCTGATGTTCGCGATGAATCTCGCGCTCGTTGCCAACAATATCGGTCTGATGTGGGTAGCGATCGAACTCGCGACACTAACCACTGTATTGATGGTCGGCATCTACCGCACCCATGAGGCGCTGGAGGCGGCTTGGAAATATTTCATCCTCGGCAGCGTCGGCATCGCTTTGGCTCTGTTCGGCACCATCCTGATCTACATGGCGGCGCGGCCTGTGATTGGGGAGGGCCTCGCCGCAATGGTCTGGACCGTGCTCATCACGCGCGCGTCCCAATTCGATCCGGCCTTGCTCAATGTCGCTTTCGTATTCCTGCTGCTCGGCTATGGTACCAAGGTTGGGCTCGCGCCGCTCCATGCCTGGTTGCCCGACGCGCACGCTGAAGGGCCGACGCCGATCTCGGCGGTGCTTTCCGGCCTGCTGCTCAACGTCGCACTTTATGCGCTGCTGCGTTTTAAAATGCTGCTGGCACTCAATCCGGCGGCGATCGCACCTGGCCCCTTGATGGTCACCTTGGGCCTGATCTCCTGCTTGTTTGCGGCGCTGATGCTTTATCGCCGGCGCGATATCAAGCGCATGTTCGCCTATTCCTCGATCGAGCACATGGGCATCATCGTGTTCGCTTTCGGCATGGGCGGGCCGCTCGCCAATTTTGCCGGCCTCCTCCATATGACCATGCATTCGCTGACGAAGTCCGCGATTTTCTTTGCAGTCGGCCATGTGGCACAGGCCAAGGGCACACAGAAAATCGCTGACATGGGTGGACTCACGGTGACACATCCGGTGCTTGGCTGGGGCTTGGTCCTCGGCGTTGTGGCAATTGCCGGTCTGCCGCCGCTCGGCATTTTCATGAGCGAGTTCCTGGTGGTGAGTTCGACATTCGCACGCGCGCCATGGCTTGCGACAATTCTTGTGGTCGGCATCCTGGTGGCGCTTGGCGGTTTATTCCTGCGGCTCAACACGATTGCCTTCGGCGAACCACGCGGTCCCTCCGCGCCGGCGCAAGCTTCTTACGTTCCAATGTTTGCGCATCTGGCGCTCGTGTTCATGGCCGGCATCTACATGCCGCCGGCCCTGGTCGCTGGATTTGAAAACGTCGCCAGGCTCCTGGGTTAGCTCTATGCCGTTGCTCAACGCCATTGCCCATCGCGAAGAGGTTAAGCAGCACCGGCCCTGGCCGCGCGTGCCCGTTGCGGAACAGGGCTGGCGCCAGGCGATTGACCTGCTTGCGCAAGGCCATTGTACGCTATTGGCCATGTGGGGCGACGCGCCAGCGGTGCATGTGGCACTGCTCGGTGAGGTTTTCGACGACGTCGCTGTGCTCACTTACACCTGCAAGAATGATCAATATCCCAGCGTCGGTGCGAAACATCCGCCGGCGTTGCGACTCGAGCGAGCAATTCGTGACCTCTGCGGTCTTGAAGCGGTCGATGCCACCGACGCACGCCCCTGGCTCGACCTTGGCTTTTGGAATGTGCGACATCCGCTCGGTAAGCAGGGCGCGGCGCGTAAACCTGCCCCGTACAAGTTTCTACCCGTGGAAGGCGAAGGTCTGCACCAGATTCCGGTCGGCCCGGTGCATGCTGGCATTATCGAGCCCGGCCATTTCCGTTTCACTGCCAATGGCGAGCATGTCGTACGACTGGAGCAGCGGCTCGGCTGGGTGCACAAGGGCATCGAGCGGCTGATGGACGGTGCCCCGCTCGACGAAGCGGCAAAACTCGCCTCTCGCGCCTCCGGCGACAGCACCGTTGCATATGCCGTTGCATTTGCGCAGGCGGCTGAATCGGCCTTGCAGGTAAAGGCGCCCCCGCGGGCGATCTATTTGCGCGCGCTGATGGCCGAAATGGAACGGCTGGCGAACCATTTCGGAGATATCGGCGCCATCTGCAACGATGCATCGTTTTCGCTAATGCACGCGCAATGCGGAATCCTGCGCGAGCGGACGCTGCGCGCGGCCGAAGCTTCCTTTGCGCACAGGTTGATGATGGATGTGATCATTCCTGGCGGTGTGACCCGCGATATCACGAAGAACGGCATCACGCAGATTACAGCCCTGCTCGCCGAGGTGCGTCATGTCTTTCCACGGTTGGTCGAGCTCTATGACAATACCGCCTCGCTTCAGGACCGGACGGTCACCACCGGGATCGTGAAACCTGAATTAGCTCGCCAGTTCGGTGCTGGCGGCTATGTCGGCCGCGCCTCCAGCCGCGCTTTCGATGCGCGGCGCGCGTTTGCCTATGCGCCTTACAATAAACTTTCCTTTGACGTGCCTGTGCTCGATACCGGGGATGTCAACGCGCGTGTCTGGATTCGCATCAGCGAGGTTGAGCAGAGCCTGTCGCTGATCGAACAGATTCTGACTGTGTTGCCCAAGGGCGCAATCAACGTACCGCTCGGCAAGAGCAAGACTTGTGAAGGCCTTGGCATAGCCGAAGCTTTCCGTGGCGACGTCTTGGTTTGGCTTAGGCTCGATGGCAACGGCCGCGTCGCGCGCTGCCATTTGCGCGACGCCTCGTGGTTTCAGTGGCCACTGCTTGAAGCCGCAATCGAGGGCAATATCGTCGCCGATTTCCCGCTCTGCAATAAGTCTTTCAACTGCTCTTATTCGGGGCACGACCTCTAGCCATGCGCAAGACACTGTTCGAAAACATTGCTCACGGCCCCCTCACTGAGCCCGTGCCCGTACCGGATGAGGATACGCTTGCCGAGCTTGCAAAAAGCGTCAACCGTATCGCTCGCGTCAGGCTTGGCCGTTCACTCTCCATCCGTCAGGTCGATGCAGGGTCATGCAACGGCTGCGAGCTGGAAATCCACGCTCTTAATAACGCTTTTTATGATCTCGAACGACTTGGCCTGCGTTTTGTCGCCTCACCGCGGCACGCCGACGTTCTCATGGTTACGGGCCCAGTGACCAAGAACATGCGCGAAGCGCTGTTGCGAACATATAACGCGACACCCGACCCCAAGTGGGTCATCGCCGTCGGCGCCTGCGCGCTGGATGGCGGCCTGTTTGCGGGCAGTTATGCGGTGGCTGGCGGCGTCAAGGATATCATACCGGTCGATCTGCACATTCGCGGGTGCCCCCCATCGCCGGTCGAGCTATTAAAGGGCCTTGCGGCACTACTCGAGAATGCCGGCGGGAAAGTTATTAATCCCTAAGATTCCCAGTCGCCCGTTTCCCGCAAAGTGCTAGATTTGGGGCACGGACCGGGGGCTTGTTTTTCAGGGGTTGCGTTATGCGACGGGGCTCTTTCATTGCGCGGCAAATACGCATCCAGGCGCGGCGCGTATTATTAAGGCACGTAATTTCAATGCTTGTCGCCGCGCCGGTGAGCATCGTGGCGGTCGCAGCGACGGCTCTCGAGCAGCCGAAGCCCGAACCTGCCGGGAAATATCTCGGCCAGGCAACGGCCGGCTCCAACTATACGGTCAAACCGATGGTGCGCAGCGACGGCATCATGCGCATTTTTGATGTCGATACACCCTTCGGGCAATATTCCTTTGATGGCATTGAATTCGCCAAGCTGCGACTGCACGAACTTGATGCCGTCGCCGCCCTCGACAAAATGTCCCAGAGCGAGCGTTTCGCGAGTGCATTCGGTCGGGCCGCGCTCGGACCTGTCAAATTCGGTGCGGATCTGATCACCAACCCCGCCGGTACCGTAGAGCGCTCGGTGAATGGCATTACCAATATGTTCGACCGCATGGGTGCGGGACTTGCCAATAGCCACGCGGATCGCGACCAGTTGGTGGACAGCTTGCTTGGCGTCAGCGACACGCAGCGTGAGCTTGCGGTGGAACTGGATGTTGATCCTTACACCGACTTTCCGCCATTGGCGCAAAGGCTTAAACAAATGGCAACCGCTATGGCCGGGGGAGGCCTGCCGGTCAGGGGCGGGCTGGCAGTGGTGCCAGGCGGAATCGGCATCGCCGTTTCATCGGTCGCGACCGTAAGTAGCGCGAAAGACACGCTGCGCGACAAGACGGCAGCGCAGGTCATTGCCGAGGTCCGCTCGATCCTGATGCGTCTCGACGTACCCGAAGAGGCAATCACGCGGCTTGTTGAAAACCGGAATTTTACGCCAGCCGATTTGCTGATCATGGCGCTCGCGCTGAAAAAACTGAATGCGCAAAACACCGGAATTTTTATCGAAAAGGCCGCCACTGCCAACTCGCGTAACGTGGCGTTCTATCAACGGCGTCGCGCCCAAATCCTGGCGGCGAAAAACACTGAAATGGGCGGCATCGTTGCCTTCATCACCGCCGGCGGCCAACCGATCAATGTCGTGCGCAACGGCAATATCGTTGCAGCGTTCACGGTCGATGACATTGTCTGGACTGAAACGCAGCAACGCACGTTCGTTGCCGCCAACGCTGAAATCAGGCGCACCAAGACCGGTGCAACGCCCGTACTCGCCACGACTGGCGCAGTCACGCCGATGGCCGCAAGCGAGATCGGGAAACTCGGCTGGAAAATCGTTCAGCTCAAGCCGTAGCGTGAAATCGCTACGCATTGGTCTGCTTCTTGATGGAGAAGCGGAATGCAAAAACGGAGCAAAATCTTTTTTATCGGGCTGACGCTGGGCCTTGTCCTTGCCGGCGAGCGGTGCGCGTTTGCCTTGACTCAAGAAGAGGCCGTTGAAAATTGCCGCATGACAGTCGGGCGCCCTATCGTCCAGGCCTGCATGCATGGGCGTCGCGATGGCGATCGCGAAGCTTGCAGGGCCCAGGCGTCGCCGAAAGTCCGCGAGTGCGTGATTGCCGCGCTCAACAAGGCGAACGGCCGTGCCAATGTGCCGGTGGGGGTCCCCAAGGAACAAGGCCCGAGCGCTGAAATTGCCGAACAGGCTGAGGCCTTGCCGAGTGTTTTCATCGCCCCGCCTCGTACCATCACCGATATCACTGCTATTCTCGATAGCGAAAAGCCTGATCCGGCGCGAATCGCCAAATTGCACGCTGATGCGGAGGCGTCGGTTCCGGCCAATGCCTCGCGCGCCGAACTTGCAAAATTTTATTATCAGCGCGGAACCGCGCGATCGCAGCTTGGCCACCTGGCCGATGCCATCGCTGATGCCGAACGCGCCGTCGAAGCGGGCCGCGGAGCCGTGGAGTCCAATCAGTTGGGCCGGCTCGAGCAGTTCGCGGGAATTCAATATATTTTCGCCGGCGATCCAAAGCGCGCGCTGGAGATATTTCAGCGTCAGCTTCGCGATACAGACGCCAAGGGCTCTCGCGGCTTCATGTTCGGCGCGCAACGGCAGATTTCGGACATCCTCATCAAGATGGGAGATCTTCCGCAGGCCGAAACCTATTTACAGCGCAATCTTACGCTCATCCGAGAAGCGCGGACGAGCGGTCTGCCTGGATGGCGAAACAGCTATACCACCAGGGGTCAGTCCTGGGAGGCCGACGTTGAGCTAAATCGGGCCATCATCTTTGAAGCGCGCGGACAATATGCGGCTGCCGAGAAATCCTACCTGCTGGCCGAGCAGCGCCGGCGCGCCTCCGTCAAAGGTATCCTGAGCAGCCCCAATCCGCCGCCGGAATCGCAAATACTCCAGGCAGCGGATACGATGGTCATGGGCCAGTCGCGCATGAAGGCTAAACAGGGCCGCCTCGCCGAAGCGGAAGCCGATGCGCGGCGCGCGCTGCTCGCCCGCCTCAAGGACCAAGGCAAATACAACGCGGCAACGCCATTTTATATCGTCGGTCTCGCTAATTGCCTGGTCGAGCAAGGCCGTTATGCCGAAGCTGGAAAGCTCGCGCGTGAAGCACTCGATATCGACCGCACAGTTGGTGTTGCCAATGATTCGCAAACTGTTGTGAACCACTTGTCATTCCTGGCATCGATCCTGAGTCTTCAAAACAAGCGAAAGGAGACGGCCGAGACATACGCCGAGATCGACAAGGCAACGGTGAACTGGGACCCACAGCGCCGCCAGTTACTCGAACTGAATGGTTCCCGCATTTACGCGTTCTATGCCTCCGGTCAGATCGACAGGGGCATCGCGGCAGCGCAAGCCTTGCTCAAGCACGATGTTTCCCGATATGGGGAAAATCAGTACGAAAGCGCCTTTGCCCGAGGGTTATTAGCCGTCGGATATATGAGAGCAAAACGCGACAGCGAGGCGGTACGTGAATTTCGCTCCGCTGTTCCGGTGCTGATGGCTACCACCCGCGAAAGTGCGGACGACGACAATTCGGCAACCGTAGCCGCGCGCAACAGCCGGCTGCAGAATATCATTGAAGCCTATATCTCGCTGCTCGAACGCGGGCAGGCGGGCAATCGTGACGACAGTGTCGCGGTCGAAACCTTTTCGCTGGCTGATGCCATCCGCGGTCAAGCGGTACAATCGGCGCTGGCGCAATCGAGCGCGCGAATGCTGATCCAGGACAGGGCGCTGGCCGATCTCGTCCGGCAAGAACAGGACCTGGAGAAGCAAGTGAATGCACAGCTTGGCGCCCTCAATAACGCTTTGGCCTTGCCTTCGGGCCAGCGCGATGAGAGCACGGTCAAGGCGCTCAATGTCGCCATAAGCAAACTGCGCAACGAGCGCCAGACGTTGCGCTTGGATATCGCGAAGCGGTTTCCGAGTTACGCCAGCCTGATCGATCCGCGGCCCCCGTCAGTCGAAGACATTAGGGCCACGCTCAAGCCGGACGAATCGTTGCTCTCGTTTTATTTCGGACGCAGTACCAGCTTCGTCTGGGCTGTGCCAAAGAAAGGAAAAGTGGTCTTCGCCGCCATTCCCGCCACCTACGGCGATATCGGCTCGAAAATTGGGCAACTGCGCAAGGCACTAGAACCGGAGGCCGCGCTGGTTTCCGACATTCCGCCGTTCGATCTCGCGCTTGCCTACGAGCTTTACGGTCTACTGCTCAAACCGGTCGAGGACGGCTGGAAGGCCGCAAAAAATCTGATCGTAGTCACCAATGGCGCGCTGGGGCAGCTGCCCCTGTCCTTGCTGCCGACCGCGCCGACGCCAGCGCAGGATGGCGATGGCCCATTGTTCGCCGGATATCGCAGTGTCCCCTGGCTTGCGCGCACCCATGCCGTGACCTTTGTGCCGTCAGCAGCGGCCCTTCGCACGCTGCGCCAATTGCCGCCTGGGCCGGCGACGCGGGATGCCTTCATTGGCTTTGGCGATCCCTATTTCAACGTCGAACAAGCTGCTGCCGCAGAGGCTGAACAGAATGCCAAGCCTTTCGTCGTCGCCTCGGCCGATACGACGATGACACGCGGCTTGCGGCTCGCCCGGCGGTCGAGCCCGCAAACGGAGGGAATCGACAGCGCCGATCTCGGGCGATTGCCGCGTCTCCCCGACACCTCCGGCGAGTTGACTTCGATCGCGGAGGCGCTCGGGCTCGATCCGGCCAAGGTCCTGTATCTCGGCAGGGCTGCAAGCGAGCACACGGTCAAATCCACGGATCTTTCGCACTATCGAATCATCGATTTTGCGACGCACGGATTGGTCCCGGGTGAACTCAACGGACTGACCCAGCCAGCCCTTGCGCTTACTGCGCCTGCGGTTACCCAGACCGAGGGTGACGGTCTGCTCACGATGGGGGAGATCCTCGCACTCAAACTCGACGCCGACTGGGTGGTGCTGTCGGCCTGCAATACCGGCTCGGGAGCTGGCGCGGGCGCCGAAGCGGCGTCGGGGTTAGGACGAGCGTTCTTTTATGCGGGAACGCGAGCGATCTTGGTAACCAACTGGTCGGTGCATTCGGCGTCGGCTCGCGAGCTCGTCACCGATCTTTTCCGGCGGCAAGCAACAGATCCGGCTTTGGGCCGTGGCGAAGCGCTGCGGCAGGCCTCAATTGCCCTGCTCGATGGAGGGGGTTTTATCGACTCAAACGGCAAGACTGTGTTCGCTTATGCCCATCCGCTATTTTGGGCTCCCTACAGCATTATTGGCGATGGCGGTGGATCGAGGCCATGAGGTGGACATGTTGAGCAAGTCGGCAATCGTCGCGGGCCTGGTTATTGCAACGGGCATTCTTGCGGCAGGGTCTCATGCCCAATCGAAGCGCATCGTGTTGATTACGGCCGATGAGGCTCAGCGGCCTGATCCGGCAAGTGCAGATCTGACGTTCCGTGCCGGTGTTTCGCGCGGGCCGGCGATCGAACTGGTCTCGCCGAAGCCTTCCGAGAAATCCGTTCGTTCCCCCGTTCATCTTCAATTGAGATTCGAGGGGAGGGGCGGCGCGCAAATCGATATCAGCTCCCTGAAGCTCACTTACATCAAGAATCCTGCTGCCGACCTGACGGAACGGGTCAAAAACTTCGCAAAGCCTGATGGAGTCGATGTTCCCGAGGCCGAGATACCCCCTGGTACGCACGTCTTGCGCGCCGATGTTAAGGACAAAGAGGGACGCTCAGGGTATCTGATCTTCAAGCTCAACGTGGTGAACTAGCAGGCGTAATCAAGGCTCATTGTCATGCGTTGCCCGTTTTGCGCCGAGGACGTCCACGAAGATGCTTCTGTATGCCGCCACTGCGGCAACGATCTGCAAATTCCCAAAACTTTGGTTGATGAAAATGCGGAGCTTAAGGAGCGCGTGGCGAGCCTCCAGCGCGAACTGTCCGAATTGCACAGCAGGCTTTCTCTTTTGAAGGTCCGCTAGCGCGGAGATATATCGCGATGGAATGCCCATTCTGTGCAGAAGATTTTAACGAGGAGGCGCTTGCCTGCAAGAACTGCGGCCGTGATCTGCGACTCGTGCGCCCGCTCATAGAACAGAACGTGGCGCTAGTCGCTCAGATCGAGGTCCTGCAGCTGCAGGTCGATCGAGCGCATGCAGTATTGGCGCGGGCAACGTCGCCGCTGACGTTCTGGTTATTTCACAGCGCGATCTACCTACTCGTACCTTTCATTTTGCTCATCGCAGCGCACTTTGTGATCACCATGGTTCTTGATATCTCGCCGCTCTACCTTCGCCTGGCTTCAATGGTGATCCCACTTCCCTTCGGTTTTGCGCTGTTATGGCTTTCCCATCACAGCATTCGCTGGTCGATCATGGAGGGGATCCTCCTCGGACTGCTGTCAGTGGGCGCGATGCTGACTGTCGTGGCCTTTGTCGACAGGGTACCAATTCTGCCAGAGAGCATTCGCGACTGGCGTGAGACACTCGAATATGTTGCCAGTATTGCTCTGGCCTATGTCACGGGCTCGGTGATTGCCGTGCTCGCGCGCCGCATGTTGCCACGCACTTTGGATGCAAGCGGAGCGCCCAGTCCTTTTGCGATGACAATCGCGCGTATCATCGGACGCCATGTTGGGGCGCAAGCTTTACGTCGACGCGCGCAAACAATCCAGGATAATTTTGGAACCATTGCGACGGCAAGCGCGGCAGTGGCGGCTGGCGCGGGCTCGATCTATACGGGCATCCGTGCCTTGATGGGGTAGGCGGGCGCGAAAAAAACCCCGCCGTTTTCGGCGGGGTTTAAGTTTGGTTGGGAGAGAGCCCGAAGGCTCAATCACTACTCAACGCGGGGGAAAGTCTGGCCGCTTTAAGCCGGGATCCGCTCATCCGCATCAGTTGGTTCGCGCAGCACGTATCCGCGGCCCCACACGGTCTCGATATAGTTCTTGCCGCTTGACGCGTTGGCGAGCTTCTTGCGCAGCTTGCAGATGAAGACGTCGATGATCTTGAGCTCCGGCTCGTCCATGCCGCCGTAGAGATGGTTGAGGAACATCTCCTTGGTGAGCGTCGTTCCTTTGCGCAAGGAAAGCAGCTCGAGCATCTGATATTCTTTTCCGGTCAGGTGCACGCGCTGGCCACCGACTTCGACGGTCTTGGTATCAAGGTTGACCACGAGATCGCCGGTGTTGATGACCGACTGGGCGTGACCCTTGGAGCGGCGAACGATCGCGTGGATGCGCGCGATCAGCTCGTCCTTGTGGAAAGGCTTGGTCATGTAATCGTCGGCGCCGAAGCCAAGACCTTTGACCTTGTCCTCGATGCCGGCGAGGCCGGACAAGATCAGGATGGGCGTCTTAACCTTTGAGACGCGAAGCGAGCGCAGGACCTCGAAGCCCGACATGTCGGGCAGATTGAGATCCAGCAAAATGATGTCGTAGTCGTAGAGTTTGCCGAGATCGACACCCTCTTCGCCGAGGTCCGTCGTGTAGACGTTAAAACTCTCGGACTTGAGCATCAGCTCGATGGATTGTGCGGTGGCGCTGTCGTCTTCGATGAGTAGAACGCGCATTTAAGTCCCCTTCTCGCCGCAGCCGGGCTTCAGGTCAGCGCCGCATAGGCGGCGAGTGTCAAAAAACGCGGTGGGACAAACCGATTCGACACTATCTGGCCATGGTTAACAAAACCTGATTCTCTCATGCAAGCCCGCCGTAGGCAGACGCGCCCGAATCGGCGTAAGATGCTGTTGGAGAGTGGTTTTTTGGCCACGTCCTGTCTAATGTCCCAGTTTAAGAGTCGGGCCTAACCGACTCTGGCGACTCGCCCCTTCCGTCCTGGCTGGGCGATTCTCAAGCCTTAGTCCCGTGGACGAATGACCCAATGATTAACGACGCGGGTAAACACCAAGTTAATGAAGCGGCCGGGCCGGTAAGCCTAAGGGCCGGTTTATGGCGGGCGCCCGACACGCCACTTCACGGCACGGACGGAGCTCGACGATGAAGGCCCTCGCCGAACAAATCGTCGATATTGACGGCGTTGAAATCTACGGGCGCGTCGTTTCTGTTCGCGGGCTGATGGTTGAGGTCGCCGGGCCGATCCAAGCCATGTCGGTAGGCGCGCGGCTGACCATCGAAACGGGGCCGGCAAAGATCCCATGCGAGGTGGTCGGCTTTGCCGGCGGGCACGCGCTCGCCATGCCATTCGCCGCGCTTGATGGTGTGCGGCGCGGCTGCCGTGCAGTGGTTTCGACTGCTGCCGGCACCATTCGTCCTTCCGAACGTTGGCTCGGCCGCGTGGTCAATGCGCGGGCCGAACCGATCGATGGGCTGGGCCCTTTACCGCCGGGACCGGCGCCATATCCCTATCGTGCATCGCCGCCGCCGGCGCACGCCCGCCGGCGTGTCGGCCTGCCGCTCGATCTTGGTGTGCGGGCGCTCAACACATTCGTCACGGTCTGCCGTGGCCAGCGCATGGGCATCTTCTCAGGAAGCGGCGTCGGCAAATCGGTGCTGTTGTCGATGCTTGCCCGCAACGTGTCGGCGGACATTTCGGTTATCGGCCTGGTCGGGGAACGCGGCCGCGAAGTGCAGGAATTTCTGCAGGATGACCTTGGCGCTGCCGGCCTCGCGCGCTCGGTGGTCGTAGTTTCGACTTCGGACGAGCCGGCGCTGATGCGGCGCCAGGCGGCCTATCTGACACTGGCCATCGCCGAATATTTTCGCGATCTCGGCAAGGATGTGCTGGTGCTGATGGACTCGGTGACCCGCTTTGCCATGGCCCAGCGTGAGATTGGGCTCTCGGCCGGTGAGCCGCCGACTGCCAAAGGCTACACACCTACGGTTTTTGTGGAACTGCCGCGGCTGCTGGAGCGGGCCGGGCCGGGGACCGAGCAGGGCACCATCACTGGCATCTTCAGCGTGCTGGTCGACGGCGATGACCATAACGAGCCAGTCGCCGATGCGGTCAGGGGCATCCTCGACGGCCATATCGTGATGGAGCGGGCGATCGCCGAGCGGGGCCGCTATCCCGCAATCAACATCCTCAAGTCGATTTCCCGAACCATGCCGAGGGCGGCCGACCCTGCCTATCTTCCCGCCATTAACCGGGCCCGCCAGGTTATGGCCACCTATTCCGACATGGAGGAATTGATCCGTCTGGGGGCCTACCGGGCCGGCTCCAGCTCCGAAGTGGACGAGGCCATTGCCCTGCACAAGCCGCTGGAGGCCTTCCTGGCCCAGCTTAAGGAAGAATCAACCACTATGGCGGAGGGATATCAAAGGCTTGAGGGAATTCTCACGGGCGGAGAAACACAAAACTAACGTTATTGGGGGACAATCGGCCCAATTGGTCCAGATTGTGGGCGCCGGCCGGCATCGTCATGCCTTGGCCGGATATTCGGGGGCTTCGGGGAGTACCTAGTCGATGAAGTCACGTGAGACACTGATCCGCCTGAAGAAGTTTCAGGTCGACGAAAAGCGGCGCAAGGTCACCCAGATCGAGGCGATGATTGCCGAGTTTGACCGCATTGCCGGCGAACTCGAGCGTGAGATCAAAATCGAACAGGACCGCGCCGGCATTCACGATCCCGCTCATTTCGCCTATCCGACCTATGCCAAGGCCGCGACGGCGCGGCGCGAAAACCTCAAGCACTCGACCGACGAGCTGCGCGTGCAGCTCGAGGACGCCAAGGTGGCGTTGGGCGAAGCTTTTGAGGAGCTCAAGAAGGTCGAGATGCTGGACGAACGAGACCAGCAGCGGGAGAAGGCCGAAGAAAACGCGCGCGAGCAAACTGAACTCGACCGCATCGCTGCCCTGCGCTTTAACGCGGGCGGCGCTCCGGCGTAGCCAACCTCAATCAGCGGACTGCCACAGGCGCCGTCGCAACGCGATGGCGCCTTTTGCTTTGTGAGCGGGATGTCTCACCGCTTGTTAGATGGCATCTAACAAAACAGTGATTTCCCTTTAATGACAGATTGGCGACGCTGCGATGTACTTTGTTTTGGCGCAACTTCTCATTGTTTCGCCATTTTGACCAGGAAATCTCGTCCAACAACCTGTCGTTGCGGCAGATTCAGATGATGGCAAAGAAATCTCCGAACCCCACGGACAAGTATGTCGGCTCCCGTGTGCGCATGCGTCGGCTCATGTTGTCAATGAGTCAGGAAAAGCTTGGCGAAAAGCTCGGCCTGACTTTCCAACAGGTCCAGAAATACGAGAAAGGGACAAACCGCATCGGCGCCAGCCGCCTCCAGCACATCGCGCAAATTCTCAAGGTGCCTGTGTCATTCTTCTTTGAAGGTGTGTCGGGTCCCGGCAAGCAAGCCGAGGATGGATCCTCGAAGCCTCCGGTCGCCGACTATGTCTCCGATTTTCTGTCTAGCTCCGACGGCCTTGCGTTGACCAAAGCTTTCACGAACATCAAGGATTCAAAGCTGCGCCGCCGCGTTGTCGATCTGGTCGAGGAAATTGCCGGCGATCAGCGGTAAGCCTGGAGCATCGTATTCCTAAAATGCCGCCGCCATGTCGCGCGCGCCTTGCGCTTGCGCGCCATGGTTCATCTTGCCGTCGATGTCGGCAATGAGATTGGCGACCACGCCCGTGCGCCGCGCCACCGGATTGCGCTCGTAGCCCTCGCGCTGGAAGAAATTTGCTGTCGGCACGCGCGCGCGCGACGCTTGCGGCATTGTTACCATGTCGAAACCGTTGCCATCGCCGGTCAGGTTCATCAATTCCAGCTCGGCGGCGGTCAGCGGCGCGGTATAGCCCTTAGCGCGCGCGAAAAGCACCGAGTCGGTCAGCTTTTGCACCTGCAACATCGGTCCGAGATCGATATCGAGGACCGCGGCATGAATGCCGAAACCGCCCAATGTGGTCTTGGCCAACCGGTCGTGCTCGCTCCAGCGATTGGGCACCGAGCGGCTATAGGCAATCATCCTTTTGAGGGCCTCGATCTTGCGCTCCATCGCGAGCTTGCTCGGACCCGCGTGCATTTTTGCCTTCTGGCGCAAAGCGGCCAGATAACGGTTGCCGTCCGCGGCAAGGAGAGAAACCGTGTTGGTGCTGAGCAACTGGTTGTATCCGATCGCCGGCGAAATTGCGCGCGCACCAGGCCGATAGGGCACAAGGCCCGCCTGCGAGTCGTAAGCACCGTTGCCGCCGGTCTCGAAGGCGTAGATGCCGACGATTTGCGCGCGCGTTAGTCCAGCGGCAAGCGCGGCGCGAACATATGCGCGCTTGAAATCGAGTTCGGTCGCTGGCCGGTCGGGCACGAAACCGAATTGTTCGGAGGCGTTCTTGAGGAAATCGGCAACGACTGGAATCTCCGGCCGTTCTGGTGGGGGCGGCGCGGGAGCGCGCGGATCGATGGGGCGGGTTGGTCCGGAATAAAGCGGCGGCTGCGTAAGCACGTAGTCGTCGAGGCCGATCGGCAGGTGATCGCGGCGTTTTGCATTGCGCGCGCGCCGCTTGGCCGCGATACCATCCCAATAGGACGAAGCCTCCGCCTCGTAGGCATCACGCGCCGCCTGATATTGCGCGAGTCGCGTCTGGTAGTCGGCAACGGCCCCTGCGCTCAGGGGCCCGTTTTGTGCGCACACCGCGGGCGCCATCATCAGTAACCCCCCGACGAGGCCCAGATACAGCGGCGCGTGCAGCAGACGGTTCATGGTGGGCTGTTGTCGGCCATTTTTCTTGATTCGACTACTTCACAAATAAAACGCGCCGCATTTGCAGCGCGTTTTATTTGGGTCGAATCGTGCGAGCGGCTTACCGGACGCTTGAACCGCTGCGGTCGGTAAAGACGACCGGGCCACCGGACTTTATCACGGCCGGGGTCTGCGCGGTCATAATGTCGGTGCCGAGATTGAGTTCACGCGCCGAAATGCCGATGACGGCAATCAGCAGCGCTGCAGTGAGCCCGACCACCACAATCTTGAGGTGGGTGGAGCGGTCTGCCGTGTACAGGGACCAGTTCATGACGTCCTCCGGGGCCTTTGCTACTTGGTCGCCCGTTCCGCCAAACGGGTTCAGACCCCCTTCGACGCAATAACGTAGGTACGGGGTGGAGGTTCCCAAGGCCGCATCACCGAACAGTGATAAGCCGTGAAATACCCGAATTTCGGCGCTGTTTTTGGCCGCCGGGGCCGTTTAGAGCGCTCCTGGGTTGCAGCAGGCCCCGCGGAGCGCCGCACTTGGGTTCCCCAACCCCATTCGGTCATTTCCGATTTGGTCCACCGAGCAGTGGAAGGGGAAAACCGACCGTCAACCAGGCGGCTTAGGCGTCGGGAACAGCGTGAGCAAAAAAGACGATTTGCTGCGCGCCCGAAGCTCACCCAGCGCAAACCAAACTGACAAACAAAGTCGGGTTGTCGTGCTTCGTATCTTGACATCTGCCGACTTAGGTCTCATTTAGCTGGGCGTCGGGCTTGATCGCAGTCGCCCGGCTCCTTCAAGGCATGTCGCCCAAGTACTGCACTTCGCCCGCGCGTCGGGTCGAGGCTTGGCGATATGTTTGTTCATCACAAGTCCGAACCGGCGGCGGCAATGGAGACACCCATGCCTCTTGGCCGTTGGCGCGCGCCCGTGCTGATCGCACACGCCGCATGCAGGTCGATTGACTAGAACGTCCATGTCGGGTCCGTCGCAGGCACCCGGCCACTTCAAGGCATTTTGCCCAAGCTCTGCTCATGGTCCGCTGTCCTGGTGCGGTCACTCGTCGACCTTTGCCCGGATGACGGCTTGGAGAAAGCAAATGTCTATGCTCAGATTTACCTCCCGCGGCTTCGCCGGGCATGAAGGTTTGGAACTTTACGGGGCCGACCCCAGTGCAACCGGCACCGAAAACCGTCACAAAATCTCAGGGCCCGTCCTGCTGCGAGATGATCACATCGTCTTGCTTGCGATCGACGGGTTGCTGACCTTGCATGCGGCGGCGAAGCGCTACTTCGCCGGCCGCCGAACCAGGCGGATTTTGTCGGCGCTCGACGACCGGCAGCTTCGTGACATTGGTCTCACGCGCGATGAAATTTCGTGCACGGCAGCCGCGGATCGCAGGACTGGCCATTAGGTTGGAGAACAGAAAATGAAATGGATCACCCGGGAATACGTCAAAGTCGATCGGGTCGCGTGCCCATGGCTCATCAAGAAGTTTGTCGACAAGGACGCCGAATTCTTTTTTGTCCCTGCTGACAAAGTGATGGAAGAAGCAAAACGGCTCGACGCGGTCCCCTACGATGTCAAACGTTGAATTGGGTCACCACGGCAAGGAATGTTCCTTCGAGGCCATCCTGAAGAAATATCAGCTGACAACTGATCCTGCGCTTGTTTTGCTTGGAAAAATCGTCAACGGCGCCGATACGGACAACACCCTTTATCGGCAGCCCGAGGGGCCCGGACTTGAGGCCATCGCCGAAGGCTTCCGGCACCTCGGCTACAAGAATGACCACGCGGTGAATGCCGCCGAGTGGATCGTCTATGACGCGCTTTATGCTTATTGCCAGCAGATGGTGCGGGCGGGAAAACCGGACGGTGATTTCAAATAGCTTGCTCGACCTGAATGATGTCAACTGACAAGCCTCGCTCTCCGCGCTCAAGTGTCGTGTTGCTTTACGTCGCGCGCGGCGTGCGGGGATTCGCCGACGGCTTCGCGATCATCATCCTGCCGGCATATTTGTCGGCGATCGGCTTCAGCGCCGGACAAATCGGGCTGATTGCCAGCGCGTCGCTGCTTGGAACAGCGTTGTTTACCTTGGCGGTCGGTTTCGTCGCGCCTCGATACGATCTACGCAATCTTTTGCTGGGCGGAGCCGTCTTGATGGCCTGTACCGGCCTTGCGTTCCCCAGCGTCGACGTCCTCGTTGTCGTTGCGATCGTCGCGTTTGTCGGGACTATCAACCCGTCGACCGGTGACCTCGGCATACTGGTCCCGCTGGAGCACGCCATGCTGGCACATGGGGTGACCGATCATGAGCGGACACGCACATTCGCGCGCTATAGCCTGATCGGCGCTCTCTCGATGGCTTCCGGATCATTGGCCGCGGCGCTGCCCGATTTCATGGCTTTGGCCGGTATTGACAGAATGAGCGCCTTCAAATTCATGTTCTACGCTTATGCCGTGCTTGGCCTCTTGTGCGCCGAGCTCTACCGGCGTCTGCCACATACGCATATGGATGAGGCGCGTCCCAGCGCGCCGCTCGGACCATCGCGCCAAGTTGTTTACAAACTGGCCGCCCTGTTCAGTGTCGATGCTTTCGCAGGCGGTTTCGTCGTTCAGTCGCTATTGGCGCTGTGGTTATTTCAACGCTTCGATATGTCGCTTTCCGCGGCAAGCCTGTTCTTTTTCTGGGCGAGCACTTTGAGCGCGTTTTCGTATCCGGTTGCGGCGTGGCTTTCAAAGCGTATCGGCCTCGTCAACACGATGGTCTTCACTCATATCCCATCCAGCCTCTTTCTTATCCTCGCAGCTTTCTCGCCGAATTTGATGCTGACCCTCGTCTTGCTGCTGCTGCGCGCCGCCCTCTCGCAGATGGACGTACCAACACGCACCTCTTACGTCATGGCCGTGGTAACCCCCGTTGAACGGACCGCCGCGGCGAGCGTAACGGCGGTCCCCCGCAGCCTCGCATCGTCAATCAGTCCGGCCATGGCCGGCGTCCTGTTGGCGACACCGTTTTCAGGATTGCCTCTCGTGATCTGCGGAGTGCTCAAGATCGCTTACGACATAGCCCTGCTGCGTTCGTTCCGGCATATGAAACCGCCTGAAGAAAAGGCTCTCTCACTGTGATGGAGAGTGGACGTCAATTTGCCGGCTTTGAGTATCCAATCAGTGCAAACGTCCACCCAGCAAAAAGAAAAAACTTTCTTCTCGGGAAAGAACAGTTCGCCGCCGCTAGATACTGCCGACAGTCTTCAGACGTGCGCGGGGATGAATCTCGCCCTGTGAGAGCACCGGCGTTTGTGCCCTGAACCGCTCCACGATGCCGCGGACAAACGGCCGGACCGCGGCTGACGTGACCAGCACCGGTGCCTCTCCCTCGCGCGCGGCTTCCTCGAAGCGCTCGCGCACCGCGGTAATGAATTCCGACAGCCGTGAGGGTTGCATCGCAAGCTGACGCTCGTCGCCCTGACCGATCATCGATTCTGCGAAAGCCTGCTCCCACTTCGCTGACAGGGCGACCAATGGGACGTAGCCACCGGGGCTGGTGTATTGGGCGCAAAGCTGGCGCGACAGCCGCGCGCGAACGTGTTCGGTGAGCGTCACCGGATTGCGAGAGCCGGCGATACCGTCAGCAATGCCTTCCAGGATAGTAGCGAGGTCACGGATTGAGACTCGCTCGGCTAGCAGGATTTGCAGGACGCGCTGGATTCCGGACACCGTTATCAGGCTCGGCACCAGGTCCTTGATCAGATCGGCCTGTTCTTTTGGAAGTTCCTTGAGAAGTTTCTGAACCTCGCCATAGGAGAGCAGTTCCGCCATGTTGCTCTTGAGCAGTTCGGTCAAATGGGTGGACAGCACGGTAGCCGCATCGACCACCGTGTAACCCTTCATGGACGCTTCTTCCTTCAGCGAGCCGTCGATCCAGGTCGCCGGCAATCCAAAAGTTGGTTCTGTCGTATGAGTGCCAGGCAATTTCACCTGGCCGCCGGCGGGATCCATGACCATATACTGGCCGGCCCAGACCTTGCCGCTGCCGGCCTCGACTTCCTTGATCTTGATGACATAGGCGTTGGCATCGAGCTGGACATTGTCGAGGATGCGCACCGCCGGCATCACGAAACCCATATCGACCGCAAGCGAGCGCCGCAGCGCCTTGATTTGCTCGGTCAGTCGATCCGAGCCATCAGGCGCGTTAACCAGCGGCAGCAGCGCGTAGCCGAGTTCTACCTTCAGATCGTCGATCTTGAGCGCAGTGGTAATTGGCTCGTCCGCAGCGTCGGTTTTGGCAGCCGCTTCGCTTTTCTTGGCTTCGGCTGCGGCGGTAAGCTTGGTGCGCCTGTCGATAATGAAAGCGAGCGCGGCTGCACCGGTGCCGAGCGCCAGGAACGGGATCATGGGAATACCGGGTAACAGCGCCATTACCAGCATCACGCCGCCCGACATGCCGAGCGCTTTGGGGTAGCCGGAGAGCTGCTTGAGCAGCGCCTTGTCGGCAGCGCCGGCGACGCCGGCTTTTGAAACCAGCAAGCCGGCGGCGGTCGAGACGATCAGCGCCGGAACCTGCGTGACCAGGCCGTCACCGACCGTGAGGATGGTGTAGGAATGCGCAGCGTCGGTGAACGAGAGTCCTTGCTGGGCAATGCCGATAATCATGCCGCCGATGATGTTGATGAATACCACCAGCAGCCCGGCTATGGCGTCGCCACGTACGAATTTGGAGGCGCCGTCCATGGCGCCGAAGAAGCCGCCTTCGTCCTCGAGCACCTGTCGGCGGCGGCGCGCTTCCTTCTCGTCGACGAGGCCGGCTGACAGGTCGGCATCAATCGCCATCTGCTTGCCGGGCATGGCGTCCAGGTGAAAACGCGCGGCCACTTCGGCGATGCGGCCGGATCCCTTGGTGATGACAACGAAATTCACGATGATCAGAATCGTGAACACAATGATTCCGATCACGAAATTTCCGCTCATTACGAAATTGCCGAAGGCCTCGATCACATGACCGGCGGCATCGGTGCCCTGATGGCCATGTGCGAGGATGAGCCGGGTGGAAGCAAGATTGAGAGCCAATCGCAACATGGTTGCAATCAGCAGCACG
>Ga0187777_10000477_pt1 | contig 27600 bp, 28 predicted proteins | sample 1015_Q2_SP5_10_M_FD_132416 | JGI IMG/M metagenome (GOLD analysis project Ga0187777, IMG submission 132416) | Tropical peat soil microbial communities from peatlands in Department of Meta, Colombia - 1015_Q2_SP5_10_MG | ecosystem: Environmental > Terrestrial > Soil > Wetlands > Peat | place... | reverse complement strand
GAGGGAACCTCCTCTCCGTCGGTGCGGCCTACGGAGTGCTGGTGCTGGTCTTTCAACAGGGTCACCTGCAGTCCGTGCTCGGGTTCACCTCGATCGGAGGCATCATCAACTGGCTGCCGCTGTTCCTGTTCGTGATCCTGTTCGGCCTCTCGATGGACTACCACGTGTTCATCCTGAGCCGCGTGCGCGAGGCCCATGACGATGGGATGAGCACCGATGACGCCGTCGCACACGGTCTCAAGACAAGCGCGGGGGTCGTCACCAGCGCCGCGGTCGTGATGGTTGCGGTATTCGCGATCTTCGCGACGCTCGGGGAGATCGTCTTCCAGATGCTCGGCGTCGGCCTCGCCGTGGCCGTGATGCTCGACGCCACGGTCGTGCGCGCTGTCCTGCTCCCGGCGACGATGAAGTTGCTCGGCGACTGGAACTGGTACCTGCCGAGCTGGCTTGCGTGGCTGCCGCGCATCGGCGTCGAGCCAGTGGCGGAACCCGCGCCCGGCCTTGAGGGGAGCGTCACGCGCCGACGCGTGGTCCGACCGACAGCGTCAGCGCACCGAAGGCGACGACACCCCTCCTCGCAGAAGCGCTGAGGCCGGGGTCGCGGGCGAGAATTTCTCACGCTCGATCGCCGCGTGCGAGGATCCGGGCGATGTGGCGAGCCTGACGTGTAGCGCGCGTCCGCCCAATGCCGGCCTGACCGCGCTCGCGTCCAAGAACTACATCAAGCTTGAGATCGTCGATGGATCGTGGCTTGCGGTGGATCGTGCCTTCAGGCCCGAGCCGGCCCCGGCGCCGGAGCTCCCTCTCGGAGCGCCGGACGACGAGGAGATGCAAGCCGCGTGGCAGGCATGGTCGCAGTCCTCCGATCGCGCCACCGAGCTTCGCGCCGCGCTCCAGAGCGCGATGCAGGCGGGCGATAACAGCGAGATCACGCGCCTCAAGCTGGAGGTTGGCGTGGTGCTCTCGGAGCACCGCACGGTCAACGAGGAATACAAGCGTCTGAAGGCCGAGCGGCCGGACTGGAAGACGCCCCAGCGAACCGGGTGAAGCGACCGACAGATTGACGGGTCGATGCCGGGTCGACTAGGCTCGCTTGCGCGCTACGTCAAACCTAAGGGGGCCAGCTGTGCAGCTGCAGAAGAAGAGCTTCGAGTCCGCCGACGAAGTGCGACCGATGGCGGACAAGGGTCGAGTTGAGATCCTCGAGATCGGCGACGGCTTTGTCGGCAAAGCCACCTTCGAGCCTGGCTGGCGGTGGTCTGAGCACGTCAAGCCGATCGCCGGCACCGATAGTTGCCAGGCCGCGCACTTAGGTTACGTCCTCTCCGGGCGCCAGAAGGTCGTGATGGACGACGGGAGCGAGCTCGAGTTTGGACCCGGCGATGTCGTGGCGATTCCCCCAGGACACGACGGCTGGGTTGTGGGAAATGAACCGTGTGTAGTGCTCGATTTTGCGGGCATGGAGCATTACGCCGAGTCACACTGAGAGCATCACCGATATCTACGTGTGCTGCCACACGGCTACGGTGACCATGTCAAGCATGGTGTGAAGTAGCGCGGTAGGCTCCGAGCGATGTCGGGCAGAGAGGTGGTGAGCGCGTTTTGGGCTGCGATGCAGGCCAATGACTGGCACAGAGCGGCAACCTATCTCGCGCTGGATTGCGTGATCGACTGGCCTTGCTCCGGCGAGCGTATTGTGGGGCGGAGCGACTTCGCGAGCATTCAGGCTCGCTATCCGACGAAGACCGGTCGTTGGAGCTTCGATGTTCACCGCCTCGTGGCCGACGGAGACGTTGTGGTGAGCGAGGTCACCGTCACGGACGGCCAGCAGTCGGCCCGGGTGATCGCCTTCTCCGAGCTCGAGAGTCACCAGATTGCTCGTCAGATCGAGTATTGGCCTGTGAGTTATGACCCGCTTCCCGGACGGGAAGACCTGACGCATCCGATCAAACGCGTCCCCTGACCAACCCGGCCGCCTATCGTCCGGCGGCGAACCGGGCTACGTCGGCCTTGGTGATGAATCCGTGGGTGACGCCGACGCACGCGTCACCCGCCTGCAGCACCGCCGGCTGATGCAGATTTATCCCCGCATTGGCGACCATCTCGTGCGTCAGATCGCCGCCGCTCGTCGGGTCGGGGAAGCTCGGGAACCCGTGGCCGCGTAAGCAACGGGCGAACGCCAAGAACGCGTCGACCTGCGCCTGACTGTGCGCCGGGCTCTGGCTTGGCGGGCCGCCGCCAGATAGCAGATGCTCACACGTGATGTATGCCGACTTGAACGCGGGCGAGTGCGTCGCGCTTGGATTGAGCGCCTGCTTGAAGCCGCGAGGAGAGGTGGTCGGGTCGGGGAGGTTGGGGACCCCGTGCGAGCGCATGCAGTCGGCGAACCTGACCGCGTCCTGTTGCTCTTGCTGAATTTCGGCCTGGGTCGGGTGCCCGCCGGAGCTGGACGAGCTGGGCGAGTTCGAGCCGCAGGCGGCGATCGCGATCGCGGCGGCGATCGCGGCTGCGGCCGCTGGAAGAGTTGAGCTGGCTAGGAACATGACGCAGTGGTAGCCGGTTGCCGGTCACACGAGTGCAACACGCCACCGCCGGTCGGGGACGCGCTGAAACATGGGTGCGGTGTGTGATGGCGTTGTGACGTGTTGTGGTGCACGATGTCCGGGTGCGCGTGCTGGTGGTCGAGGATCACGTGGAGCTCGCCCGCGACATCGCCGAGGGCTTGCGCGATCGCGGGATCGCGACCGACCTCGCTTATGACGGGGCCGCCGCGCTGCAGAAGGGTGTCGTGTACCGCTACGACGTGATCGTCCTCGACCGCGACCTGCCGGGTGTGCACGGCGACGCGGTTTGTGTGGCGATACGCGACGGCGGGTCGGACGCGCGGATCTTGATGTTGACCGCGGCGGCGACGATCGGCGATCGCGTCGAGGGCCTGAACCTGGGCGCGGACGACTATTTGCCAAAGCCGTTCGCGTTCGAGAAGTTGGTCGCGCGGGTCCATGCTCTGGCGCGCCGCGCGCCGGCGGGACCGCCGCTGTTGATGAGGGGCGATTTGGTGCTCGACAGAGCGCGGCGGCAGGCTAGCCGGGCGGGGCGGGAGCTGTCGTTGACGCGCAAGGAGCTGGGTGTGCTCGAGGTGCTGCTGGCGGCAGACGGCGGCGTGGTCAGCGCCGAGGAACTGCTCGAACGGGTGTGGGATGAGAACGCCGACCCATTCACGCGGACGGTGGCGGTGACGCTCGGGCGTCTGCGGCGCAAGCTCGGTGAGCCGAGATGATCGAGACGATGGTCGGCGCCGGCTACCGCATGCGATGACGCCAGCACGCCTCTCCGTGGTGGTCCGGCGGCTTTGGCCGCGGCGCATGCGGGCTCGGCTCGCAGTCTTCTACAGCATCGCGTTCCTGCTGGCCGGCGTCGTGCTGCTGGCTCTGACCTACACGCTTGCGGCCGCGGTTCTGCTGCCGAAGGCCACGCCACCGACGAAGGCGCTCACGGCGCAGGAACAGGCACTGTTGCCACTTTGCAAACCTCTGCCCACCTCTCCGTCGCTCCTCGCGAAATGCAACCACCTGATCGACATCGTCGGAGGCGGCCCCAAGGCGCGCGGGGACGCGCTCGCCGCCCTCCGGATCGCTTCAGCGATTGGCCTCGGGATCCTGGCGATCGCCGCGGCTGGCCTTGGCTGGCTGGTTTCCGGACGAGCGCTCAGGCCGGTGCGGTCGATCACCGAGGCCGCCCGCCGGGCTTCCGAACTGCGGCTCGGTCAGCGCCTCGCGTTGACCGGCCCCGATGACGAGCTCAAGGAGCTGGCCGACACGTTCGACGTGATGCTGGAGCGGCTCGATGCCGCGTTCACCAGCCAGAAGCGGTTCGTAGCCAACGCCGCGCACGAGCTTCGCACGCCGCTCACCGCGATGCGGACGGCAATCGAGGTGACGCTCTCCAAGCCGACACGGACGCCCGAGCAGCTAGAGGCGATGGCGGCCCGGGTCAAGCGGTCGGTCGAGCGGGCCGAAGCCACCGTGGAGGCGCTCCTGACGCTTGCTACCAGCGAACTCGGCCCGGCGGCCCACGAACCGGTCGATCTCGCCACAGCCACCGAGGACGCGCTCGACGCCACGCATGCTGCGATCGATCAGCGGCAGATCAAAGTCGACGCCGCGCTTGAGCCCGCGCCCGCCCGTGGCGATCGGGTGCTGCTCGAGCGCATGATCGCCAACCTCGTCGAGAACGCCGTGCGCCACAACAACCAAGGTGGCTGGATCGGAATCCGCACGGTTCAACAAGAGGACAGCGCTGTATTCGAGATCGCCAACACGGGGGCGAGCGTTTCCGCCGAGCGGATCCCGGCCCTGTTCGAGCCCTTCGCCCGTGCCGAGCAGCGTCTGAACTCCTCCGACGGCGTCGGGCTCGGGCTCTCGATTGCCAACGCGATCGCCCGCGCTCACAACGCCACGATCGCCGCCCACCCGCGACCGGGTGGTGGCCTCGAGATGTCGGTCACGCTCCCCACAAGCCCGAGCTGACCCACTCCGGGAGTCAGCGCCCGCGGCGGATAAGCCGGGAACGGGCCGCGAGGCGGTCGCGGGCTCAACTGGAACTGGGTCCGGCCGTTACCGGCAGCGGGTGGCGTAGGCCGAAGTTCACGGTCGTCCGCGTCATCTGGTGTGGGAGTACCCGCGTTGTGAGCGGCAGCGCCCACAGGAGGAAATCCGAGCTGGTGGCCAGGAGCTGGTAAGTGCCCGGCGGGAGCTCGAGCCGGAAGTGCCCCGTGCGGTCGGTGCGCGTGCTCGCGACTCGCCGCTTGGAGGGCACCCGTACTACCGCGACGGTGGCGATCACGGGATGGCGTGGGCACCCTTGCTTCCCGGGTGAGGCGCCTTCGCATATGACTGCGACGGTTTGGCCGGTGATTCCTGACTGTCGACTGGTCCCCTGGGATTCTGTGTACTGCGTGCCGGGGGCCGCGGTGCTTGATCCCGCCTGCGACACGGCTGAGCTCTGTGCAGGTTGGCTGGTCGCCGAGCCACATCCGGTTGCCGCGCCTAGTCCGAGCAGGAGCAGTGCCGCCGTGCGGCGCACAGCGGTCCGCCTGCTCGTGATCATCGTGTCCCTCCGCGGGTCGTTAGCACCATTCCCTCACTACTACGCCACCGCCCCCGTTTGATCACGTCGGGCGCAGGTGAACGGCACTAGTAGGCGTTGTGCATCAACTCGCGAACATCCCCGAGCGTGGCCGCGGCGATCTCACGGGCGCGGTTGGTCCCCGCCGCGAGAACGCCTCTCAAGTAGGCAGGGTCATCGGCAAATTCTCGCCGCCGCTGCCGAAGTGGGCGCAGTCGCTCATTGAGGGCATCGGTCAGCAAGCGCTTGAGACTGGCCGCGCCGCCACTTCCGACTTCGGCGGCGATGTCCTCGGGAGAGCGTTGGAGGCACAGTGCGGCGAGCAGCACTAGGTTTGCGACCTCGGGACGCCGGTCGGGCTCGTAAGTGATCTGACCCTCAGGGTCGGTCTTGGCGCGCCGAATCAGCCGGGCCGTCTCATCCTCGCTTGCCGCCAGCGCGATTGCGTTACCGCGGCTCTTGCTCATCTTTGCGCCGTCCGTGCCGAGAATCAGCGGCGCCTGGCTGAGCAGTCCCTCCGGCTCGGGGAAGTACGGCCGCTCGGGCGAGTAACGGTCGTTGAAGCGTCGCGCGATCGTCCTCGTCAGCTCGATGTGAGGAAGTTGGTCAGCGCCGACCGGGACCAGATTGGCGTGACAAAACAGGATGTCGGCCGCTTGGTGAACCGGATAGCTGAACATGAGCGCGCTCATCGCCTCCCGGCCGATCGATGCGAACTCGTCTTTGACCGTCGGATTGCGCGCGACCTCGGCGACGCTCACGAGACTGAGGAACGGCAGCATCAGCTGGTTGAGCTGCTCCACCTGGCTGTGGGCAAAGATCGTGGCCCGCCCAGGGTCGACCCCCACGGCGAGATAGTCGGCGACGATGCCGAGGACGTCAGCTGGCAACGTTGCCGGCGACTCGCGATCAGTGATCGTCTGGTAGTCAGCGATCAGCACCATGACCTCGACGCCAAGGTCCTGCAGGCGGACCCGGTTGGCGAGTGTTCCGAACAGGTGGCCGACGTGGAGCGGCCCAGTGGGACGATCGCCGGTCAGGACGCGAAACCGACCGGGGTCTCGGTGCAGCTCGGCTTCGAGCTGTCGGCTTCGCACTCGAGCGGCCTCGCGCGAAGTCGGCGCAGTACTGGACATCATGAAGAGAACATCCTGGAATCAGACCTCGAGCCGCCCACATCCTCCTGAAACCAGATGGAACCGCCCCGAGGCGGCCCGCTGCGCACGCGTAGCAAGAAGGGCCGCCCTTACTTGAGCGACCACCACCCGCACGTGCGCGTAACTCGAATCACCACTGCAAGGATAACCCTGATTCAACGCGGTCGCCCGGGCGCTCGCTCGCCCCGAGCGGCCGTGCTCGCGTCGCTATGCACCAAGCGTCTTGTGAGCCTATGAGTTCGGTAAGTCTTTCGTCGGTGCCGGTAACTCGCTTGCTACACCGGAGGTACCTCATTTAGACACGGCAACCCCCGAACCGCGTGGCCCGAGCAAGCGGGACCCCAATGTCGGAGCGAGGCGGTAATCATGAGCACGACCCGCGGCAACAACAATCTCCCGGTCATCGACGCACAGAGCTCCACCAAGCTGAAGGCGCTTCTGCGCCGCTGGCGGCAGGCGTACCTCGATGCGCGTGACGCGCTGACCGAGAGCCGCGACTCGCAGCGCCCCACCGACGGTCAGCTGTCGCAGGCGCCAGATGCCATGTCGGACCCGCAGCTGATCGGCTCCGGTCCTCCGGCCACCGACGCCGACAGTGCGGAACGCCCGCTCGTGCCGCTTCCCGATGAGCGCGCCCAGGCGCTCGCCGTACTGTGCGACCGGCTCCTTCAAGAGCTAGACGGCGAGGACGTGAGGGCCGCCGAGATCCGCTTCGTCGTTCATAGGCACGAGCATCCGGGCTATCCGCGGCTGGATCCAGAGGCGGTCGCCGATCCCGCCACCGGGGAGCTGCTCTGGGAATTGCGTCGGCTAATCGCCTGGTCGGGCGGCGCCATCGCGGACGTCGCACGCGTGCTCGAGACTCGCGGGTCCGACCTCGACAAGGAGGCTCGCGCGCTCCTACAAGACGAGATCGCGGCCCTCGATGTCGACCTCGCGACGCTGAACGTGCACCTGGCCGACCCGGTCGATTGGGACACTGAGTTCCATTGTCTGCTCGCTGGGGAGGTTGCGCCGTTCGACGACCCCGTCGCCGACGAGGACGACGACAACGACGACTGAGCTTCGCGTGGAATTGGCAACGGCGGCGGCGGCGCGAGTAGATTCCTCGCAGCCAGAACCCCCGGAGAGGACCGACTTTGCCCGAGCCTACGACTTTGCGAACCCTCGCCGGCCTGCCATCGAAGCCGGCCAGCCTGGCGGACTCGACGCTAATCATGATCGACTGCCAGAACACGTACACCCGCGGTGTAATGGAGCTCGATGGGGTGGCGGCCGCTCTCGATGAAGCGGCCAAGCTCCTGGAGCGCGCTCGGTCAGCAGGTATCCCGATCGTCCACATCGAGCACGATGACGGCGAGGGCTCCCTCTACGACATACGAGCCGAGATCGGGCGGATCGTCGACCGGGTCGCGCCCCAGGGCGACGAGACCGTGATCGTCAAGAACTTTCCGAACTCGTTCGTGCAGACCGAGCTCGACGATCGGCTCAAGGCGGCCTCGGCGCACAATCTCGTGCTCGCCGGGTTCATGACCCATATGTGCGTGAACTCCACGGCGAGAGGGGCATTCAACCTGGGGTACGCGCCGACGGTCGTCGCCAGCGCGACCGCCACCCGCGCGCTGCCGGGACCGACCGGCGTCGTGTCGTCGGAGGCGCTCCAGGCTGCCAGCCTCGCCGCCATCTCAGACCTCTTCGGGATCGTCGTGCCCGACGTCGCCGCGATACCGGACTGACTCGGCACGCGGCGCCTACGCGCCCGGGTTCGCGTCCTCGCCGAGGTAGGTTCCGTGGCCCTCGACCACGAGCGGCCCGTCGAACTTGAGGACCTCGTTGACGAGGCCGCCGTTCTGGTTGCGGTAGTTGATCACCATCGTGTCAACCCCGTGATAGATCCCGATGAGATCGAACCGCAGATCCGGTATCAGGGTCAAACCCTCGCGCCAATACTCGCGCAGCTCCGCCTTGCCGCGGATGACACCCGTCGAGCCTGCGACGATCCGGGCGGCGACCGGTGATGTGAACATCACGTCCTCATCGAAGTGCGAGAGCACGGCCTCGAGATCATGCGCGTTCCAGGCCTCGAGCCAGCTGCGGACGAAATCGCTCGCCGTGCCGGAATCCATCGCTTGAGGGTACGGCCTGCGCCTCCTCATCGGGGATTTGGATGCACCGCCAGCGCGCTGCCGCCACCGAGACGGACCGGCTCGGCGATCGCCTCGGCCCGGCCGTGCCGTAACGGTGGCCTCGCAGAGCACGGTGACGACAGTTGCGATTCGTCGATGACCCGTCAACAGCCAGCTCCGAGCGATCCTTCAGGACAGACTGAACCTTTCCCAACGGAGGCGGGTCGGAAACCGCACGACTCGACGGACCAACTCCCAGTCATGTGGGCTCAGCGCGGCAGACGGCCCGGAGTCGCCGGCGATATTCAGGCCAGCACTTCGAGATTCCGCTGCTGCAGCGCAACCCGCCGGGCGGTGTCGAGCAGAGCTTCGCGGACGGCGAGGACGGCGCGCGCCTCGCTCATCGTGGCGCGCGTGGCGGTGAAGATCGTTCGTTGAAGGCGTTCCTCGCGCAGGCGGCGCGCGATGATGTGTGGCATCTCCGCCGTCAGCAGCGCGGGAAGCAGCGCCACAGCTCGGCCGGAGGCAACGAGCGCGCTCAGCACGAGCCCATCGTCACTACGGTGCCGGACGTCGGGCTCGAAGCCGGCGAGGCGATTGCAGACGTTGCGGAGCACGGCGTCGAGGCCGGTTCCGCGATGACCGCCGGCCCACGCCGCATGTGCGCACATGGCGATGCCGACGGCTCCTCGCTTTAGTGCGGCGGGATGGTCGGGGTGCAGGGCGAGCAGCACGTCCTCGCGCAGCAGGTCCTGGCGGTCGATGTCGCGCTGGCGGGGGACCGGGAGGGGCTCGTACTCGATGCCGACGACGAGATCGACGGCCCGCGAGCGCAGGTCATCCAGCGCCGGCGCGGTCTCCCGCTGTTCGACCTCGATCTGGAGCTCGGGGGAGGTGGCCGCGAGGTGGTCGAGCAGACCGGGGAGGAGTGCGAGCGCCGGCGTCTGTACGAACGTCATCCGCAGGCGCCCGTGGGGCGGATCCCCGGCGGCGCTCGCGAGCTCGGTGCGGATGGCCTCGTCGGCCGCGACGGCCTCGGCGGCGTAGGCGGCGAGTCGATGGCCGGCCGAGGTCAGCTCGACGTTGCGGCCGACGCGGCGCAGCAGCTTGGCGTCCGCCTCGCGCTCGAGCTGGGCGAGCTGGACGGAGACCGACGAGGGGCTGTAGGAGAGCGTCTCGGCAACCGCGGCGATCGTTCCCAGCCGGGAGAGCTCCTGAAGCAGACGCAGGCGGCGGAGTTCCATTGTTCGGATTTTCGCATGATTTCACGTCAATTATCGGCGCTTGTATTGAATGGTTGACGGACCGAAACTTGACGCGCGTGGTGTTCGTCACTCTCCTGCTCGCTCCGGCGCTCATGGCAGCGGCAGCCCTGATCGGGCAGCGGCTGGGTCCGTCGGCGGCGGGGTGGGTTGTCGCCCTGCCGGTGTCCTTCGCGGTTGCCGTCGTTGCCGTGACCTTGGATGCCGGGGCCCGGACGGCGTCCACGATGGCTCTCAGTGCAGGGACGCATGTCCCGGCACAGATTGCGTTCGCCGTCGTCTTCGCCGGCGTGCTCCCACGACGTGGTGTATTCGCTGGCGGTGCCGGCGCGACCGTTGCGTACGTGGCCAGTGGGGTCGCCCTTACAAACCTCCCAGACGTGCTCGTCCTGGTGTGTGCGGTTCCCGCGCTGGTGTTTGCGCCGCGCTTCATGCCAGAGGGTCGGCCGCGTACCGCGTCGCAAACCCGTTGGCAGGCGATGGCGTTGACATGCGTGGTCTCGTCGCTCATCGTCGGCGCGGCGGTGCTCACGAGCCGGGTGGCCGGCCCACATGCAGCCGGCGCGGTCGTAGCGTTTCCGACCATGAGCACGACACTCGCCGTCGTCCTCGTGGCCCGCGACGGTCCGCTGGCCGGCGCCCACGCGCTTGCCGGCCTCGTTCGCAGCCTGCCGTGCTATCTGGTGTTCTGCGTGGTCATCGTGCTCACGACGCCTTCGCTCGGCCTGGCCGGCATCGCGCTCGCGCTGTTGGCGTGTGTGGCCGCGGGGCGTGCCACATGGCGAGGTGTACCCGTGGCGCGGCGACCCGCGCCGGCTCGATGAGCAACGTGCCGTCAGCGAGCGAAGTTAGGTACGAACGGCTCAACGTCCGCGTCCAGGGCGTCGACGTCGGGGTCGCCGTGAGCCGCCGGAGCGGACAGTCGGCACCAATCGTTTTCCTTCACGGCTTCGGCTCGACGAAGGAGGACTACGTCGACCTCGCATACGACGGGGCCTTTGCGGGGCGACCGTTCCTCGCTTACGACGCGCCGGGTTGTGGGGAGACAGCGTGCGAAGATCTCTCGAGGGTCTCTATCCCGTTTCTCGTGGAGACCGCTCGCGCAGTGCTAAGGGAGGCGGAGATCGAGCGTTTCCATCTCGTCGGCCATTCGATGGGCGGCCTGACCGCGCTCCTGCTGGCTCACGAGCATCCAGGTCGCGTGCTCAGCTTCGTCGATATCGAGGGCAACCTCGCGCCCGAGGACTGCTTCCTCAGCCGGCAGGTCGTGACCCATCCCTCCGCCGACGCGCAGCGCTTCTTTTGCGACTTCATCGAACGGACCCGGCGCTCACCATTCTTCTCGAGCGCCCTGTACGCGGCGAACCTTCGTCACAAGGTCCGTCCCGGAGCCGTCCGCGGCATCTTCGAGTCGATGGTCGAGTTATCCGACCACGGCGATCTGATGTCGAAGTTCCTCGCGCTGCCGTTTCCCCGCATGTTCATGTACGGCGAGCAGAACTCCTCCCTCTCATATCTGCCGATGCTGGCGGCGAACGGCGTCGAACTCGCGGAGATCTCGAACAGCGGACACTTCCCGATGTATTCCAACCCCGTGGCGATGTGGAAACGGATCGCCGAGTTCCAGGCCGGCAGCGAATTGCACTAGATCCGACGGCGCCGCCCCGGCGGATGCGGAGCGGCGCGCGAGAGCCGCGGATCAGGCCCCGGTCACGGCGGCGGCCGCTCGGAAACGGGCCGATCCGCAAAGCCGTGGGCGAGATTCTCACACACGTTATGGTGCTGCCCCGATGTCGTCCGGGATTGAAAGACCATGGTGACTCGTGACGTCGAAGCGTTCGTCAGGGCATCGCTTCCCGCGCCGCCCGCGCGTGTACTCGAGATCGGAGCCGGCGCCGGCGAGCTCGCGACCTCGCTGAGCGATGCCGGCTACGCGATGACCGCGGTGGATCCGGCGGCAGAGCCCGGCGGCATCGTGCGCCCGTGCGCGCTCCTCGACGTCCGGGGTTCCTTCGACGCGGCGGTCGCGGTCGTGTCGTTGCACCACATCGACCCTCTCGAGGAATCGTGCGCTCATCTGGCGACCATGCTTCCGTCCGGGGCAACGCTGGTGGTCGATGAGCTCGACATCGACCGCTACGACGAGAGAGCGATCCGCTGGTGGATCGCACAGCGCCAGGCGCTTGGTGCCGCCGAACATGAGCATGGCCCGTCGGACATCCTTGGTCACCTCCGCGACCACATTCATCCTCTCCAGACGATCTGCGACGCACTGCGACCGCACTTCGAGCTCGGGCGGCCGGTCCCCGGCCCTTACCTGCACCGCTGGGAGCTCCGGCCCAGCCTCTGCGACGCCGAGGTGGACCTGATCGCGAGCGGGCTCCTGCCGGCGGTCGGGTGCCGGTTGATCGCCACACGAAAGTAATCAAGCCGCCCGCCGTGGCGGGGCGCGATGCAGTATGTGCGCTCGGTCAGGTGCGGCCCATGCCAGCCGTCCTATAGCTTCGCCGCAGTAGCGCCGCGGAGCATCGCGCGGATGTGTCTGTCACTCATCGGTCCGAGGTAGCAGGAAGGAAGCACAGCGTTTCTGCCCGCTCGGGCGGCCGATGAAATAGAGCTCGCGGCCCTTGTGCTGCGAGACCAGGCGCGGAGTCGTACACGATCCCCGTGGACAAGTTCATGACGAGTTCATCGACGAGCCGGCGACTCGGGCCGTTTACGCTTGGTTCATGTGCCGAAACATCCGAACGCTCTACAACTTCGATCCACCCGCAAGCGAGGAGGAGGTCCGAGCCGCGGCGCTCCAGTACGTGCGCAAGATCAGCGGCTTCACGAAGCCCTCCCGCGCCAACGAGGAGGCGTTCGCGCGTGCAATAGACGCCGTTGCCGAGGCGTCCGAGCAGCTCCTGCACGACCTCCGAACCGCGGCGCCGCCCAAGAATCGCGAGGCCGAGGCGGCAAAGGCGCGGGCCCGCTCCGCGCAGCGCTACGCCGCGTGAGCTGCCCGGAGGGGGCGACCGTCCCACCGGTTCGCGAGCGCGCAGCGCGCGCCGACTGTCCATGGTTGACGACGGTTGGACCCGGGGATCGGCTCGAGCTCGCCGGCGCGCGTGACCGCGTACAGGTCGGGTGCCTCGCCGAGCCGGTCGAGCGCCGCGAGCGCCGGCCAAGTCGAGATCGCTCATGCTGGAAGGATCCCCGGGATCGGACCGTCTTGCTCTTCAGTGCTCATCAAGAGTCATCAGATGTCCGACGGCTACGACGAGACGCCATTGCGCGGACTCGAGCTCCGACCAATCGGTCCCGACGATCGTGCGCGCGTCGCGTCGATGTTCAGCCGGTTGAGCTTCGAATCGCGCCTCATGCGGTGGGGCACGCCGAAGCCCCGGCTTGCGCCACGCGAGCTTGCTTTCCTGACCGACATCGATCACGTCCAGCACGAAGCGGTGGCCGCCGTCGATCAGCGCGACGGATCGATCGTCGGAATCGCCCGCTACGTCCAGGAGGCCCGTCGCCCGGGGGTTGCCGACGTCGCTGTCGAGGTTGTCGACGAGCATCAGAACCGCGGCATCGGCACCGCGCTCGCGACCGCGGTCATCGAGCGGGCTCGACATAACGGGTTCGCTCTGCTGACCGCTAACACCCTGTGGGAGAACCGGCGTGCGCGCGCCCTGCTCAGGCGACTTCAGTTCCACGCGCGCGCGAGTCAGCACGGCGAGCTCGACTTCGAGCTGGCGCTCGACCCCTCGGCGAACACACCCTGAATTCGTGCGTCGTGCCCGTCCACCGGGTACGCTCCTGATGATCCCCGGGGGGTCTAATGGAGTCAGAGCATGTGCGCGCGCTTGTAGGTCGTGCTCGCGAGCTTGCTGAACTCGAGGCAGCGCTCGATCAGCTGGCCGCCGGCGACCCCTGGTGCGTGCAGATCGTCGGCGAGCCCGGAATCGGCAAGTCGCGGCTGCTCGCGGAGCTGTGCCGGCGCGGCGAGGACCGCGGCTACCTGGTCCTGAACGGTCGCGCGGCCGAGTTCGAGCGGGACATCCCGTTCGGACTGATCGTCGATGCGCTGAACGACTACTTCGGCTCGCTCGAGCCGGCTGTGCTTCGCGCCCTCGACGAGGACGTGCCACGCGAGCTGGCCGCTATCTTTCCGGCCCTCCCACGCGATCCCGATATCACGGTGAGCCGGGGCGAGGGCGCCGAGCGCTACCGGCTGCACTATGCGGTCCGGAGCGTGCTCGAGCGGCTGGCCCAGCGACAGCCGCTGCTGCTCGCGCTCGACGACGTCCACTGGGCGGACGCCGCGTCGGTGGAGATGCTGGCTCATCTCCTCCGGCGGTTTCGCGGACCGGGGTTGATGGCGGTGGCCTACCGCCAGGCGCCGTCACGGCTGCTCACCGCGCTCGAGGGCGCCGCAAGAGCCGGGCGGGGGAGCCGGCTCGAGCCCGCGCTGCTCACCCCGGGAGAGTCAGAGCGCCTGATCGGATCGGAGATTGACGACACCACCCGGGCGATGCTGTACCGGGAGAGCGGCGGCAACCCGTTTTACATCGAGCAGCTCGTCAGGGCCGGCCTCTCACGGATTCCCGCGCGACGGGTCACAGCGCGTTCGCGCGAGGCGGTGCCGCGCGCGGTGCTCGCGGCAATCCAAGAGGAGGTGTTCGCGATCTCGGACGCGTCGCGCAGCGCACTCGAGGCCGCGGCAGTCGCGGGCGAGTCGTTCGAGCCCGAGCTGGTCGCCGCTATCGCCGAGCAGACCGAGCCGTCCGTGTTTGCCGCGCTCGACGAGCTGTTGGAGTCCGATTTCGTTCGCCCGACGGAGACGCCTCGGCGGTTCCGCTTCCGCCACCCGATCGTGAGGCGGGCGGTATACGACGGTATCCCGCAGGGCTGGCAGATCGGGGCCCACGCGCGGGCGGCGGCGGCGCTCGAGGCGGCACACGCCCCGGTCGGCGCGCGTGCACATCACGTCGAGAGCTCGGCCGCGGTCGGCGACGAGGAGGCGATCTCGCTGCTCGTGCAGGCGGGCCGCGACGCGGCGCCCCGAGCGCCCGAGACGGCCGGACGGTGGCTCCTGGCGGCGGCGCGATTGCTTTCTCCCCGCGACGAAGACGAGCGGCGGCTTCAGCTGCTCGGAGAGGCGGCGACCGCGCTTACGTATGCAGGCGCCTACGACGAGGCACTGGGCGTGCTCGACACGGTCAGCGACCTGCTGCCGGCCGAGCGCGTCGACGAGCGGGCGGAACTGGTGGGGCGGATCGCGTTCGCGAGGCGTATGAACGGGCATCCGTTCCAGTCGCGGGGGCTCGTCGAGAGCACGCTGCAGACGCTCGCCCCGGACAGCGCCGGCGCGCTCGGGCTTACACTCGAGCTCGCGCTGGATCACTACTGGCGGGGCGAGTTTGCGGCGATGTACGACGTCGCGCGCGGCGTCGCGGACCGCGCCCGCGCCGTCGAGGAGCCGCTCTACTGGGCGTGGGGCGCGGCGCTGTGCAGCCTGGCCAGCAGCTCGCTGAGCCGGCCGGGCGTGGGTCTCGTCGAGCTCCGCGAGGCCGAGGTCGCCTACGACGCGTTGCCGGACGGGCAGCTCGCCGAGCACCTCGACGTCGGCGGGTATATCGCGCAGGCGGCTGCCGCCCTCGAGCGCGCCGACAGCGCGCTCGCATACGTACGCCGGGTCCTGGAGCTGGCCGAGGTGACCGGTCAGAGCCCGCTGATACCGGGACTGCTGGTGATCGAGGCGAACGTGCTCGTGATGAAGGGACGGATCGCCGAGGCGATGGCGGTCGCCGAAAGCGCCACCGACGCCGCGGTCCTGACCGGCAACGACCAGGTCGCGGTCTGGGCGCTGTGGGCGGACGCGATGGTGTGCTCGCTCGCGGGCGAGACGACGAGAGCGCTGGAGAGCGCGCGCGAGGCCGTGGCGCGCTCGGAGCGCCTCACCGAGACGTTTTTCTCGAGCCTGTCGCGGCTGCATCTCGCCTCCGCGCTGAACGCCGCCGGCGATCCGGCGGGCGCTCGCGCCGAGCTCGCGGCCGTCGAGGCGGGCCCGGGTCAGCGGCTGCTCGATCTCCGCGGCGGCAACGGCTGGGAGCTCCTGATCCGCACGCTCTTGGCGCTCGGCGAGCTCGACGCCGCGGCCGAAGCCGCGGCGACGGCCGACGCGCGTGCCCGGACGAGCCTGCTGCCCCAACGGACCGCGATCGCAGTCTGTGCCCGCGCGGCGGTCCTACTCGCCCGCGGGGACCAGGCGGCGGCGATCGACGCGGCGAGGGAGGCCCTGCCGCTGGCGGAGTCGGCCGGCAACCCGGTTCTAGGCGCCCGCGCCCAGGCGCTGATCGGCACCGCCCTCGGACGCGCCGGCTCGACCGACCGGGCGATCGCCGAGCTCGAGGACGCCGAGCGCACGCTGTACGGCGCTGGGGCGCTCCGCGAGGCCGATGCGGCGGCGCAGGAGCTGCGCCGGCTCGGCCGGCGCGGGCCGCGGCGGATCCGTGACGCGCGGAGCGGGGTCGCGGGAATCGGCGGGGGAATCGCCGCGCTGAGCCCGCGCGAGCGCGAGGTCGCGACGCTGGTCGCCGCCGGCAAGCGGAACCGCGACGTGGCGGCCGCGCTGTTCGTGAGCGAGAAGACGGTCGAGAGCCACCTCGCCCGGATCTACGACAAGCTCGGCGTGCGCTCGCGGACGGCGCTCGCGGCGATCATTGCCGGCGAGCAACCCAAAGCCGACAGGCCGGCGCCGGCGCTGCGCTGAGCGGCCGGCCGTCAGGCGACGGTTGCGGTGGCCTCGGTCAGGACGCGGGCGATGTGCTGGCGCCCCCGGTGCAGTCGGCTCGTGATCGTCGCCTCACGGGTGTGGAGGGACCGAGCAGCCTCGCGGTAGGAGAGGCCGACCAGATCCACCGCGATAACGGCATCGCGGTACGGCGCCGGCGCGCTCGCGACCGCCTCCATCAGCTCGCGCGAGCTGATGCCGCCCTCCGTGAACGGGGCTGCGGGATCGTCGTCCTCGAACAGCTGGCGCTCGCTCGGCCTGCGGGCCGCGCTGCGGTAGCGGCTCGAGTAGGTGTTCCGGAGCGCGCGGAGCAGGTAGCCGATCTCGTTGCCGTCACGGATGAACCGGGGACGCTTGAGCACGTTGACGAACGTCTCCTGGACGAGGTCCTCGGCGTCATGGCGCGAGCCGCACAGCGCCCAGGCGGCGCGGTACATCGGTCCGAGGTAATCGCCCAGCCGGTTGGGATCGAGCATCACGGCAGCGGCACCTCCTGCACCTCCTCGGCCACGGTCCGCCGCGCGACGTAGTGAGGCAGCAGCGACAGCGCCGCGTGCTCGTCCTCGGCCTCGACCGTCCACCAGATCTGGTGGCCGCCCCTGGCGCAGGAGCCGAACGGCCGCCCGTGGCGCAGCGGGCTCAAGAATCCCTTCCACGCGGCGATCGCGATCGCGCACTCGTCGGGCCGGTGGCGGTGCGTGAGGACGTACTTCGGCATGTCGCCAGCTTGCCGAACATCACGCATTTGCGGTATGGGGAGATTCCCTGGTTCTGCCTCTCGGCGTCCCTGAACCTTCGCCTCGGGGATCAGCCCCGGTGGACGGGACGGGACGGGCCCCTAGCTGGGTGGTTCGTTCGCGGGGAGTCGCCGGGCGACCGGCTTCAACGGCGGGCACCTGAAGGGGGTATGGCGGGTCCTCGCCGCTCGACCGCCCGAGCAGAACCTGCAAAACACGACAAACGGCCCGCCGCCCCGCGGCCGTGCCGCATAACGCGTGAAATACATGCGAAACACGGCACCGTCCGGTGACCGTGCGTCAAATGTCGAGTCATGCATGCCCGGCGTATCGCTGAACGCCAAGGGATCAGCCGCGGCGCACCCTCAGGTGCCCGCCGGTTACGCCAAGCCGAGGGGCACGTCGGCTGGTGCGACGGCGGTCCGAGAATCCATCGTCTACGAACCTAGGCCAGGGCCTGCTCGACGCCGTCGTAGAGCCGGCGATAGGCGCCGTAGGCGTCCTCGTAGCACTCGCGCGTCTCGGGCCGGGGGAGCACCGGCTCATCGGCTATCCGAACCATCCGCGCTGCGGCCTCGGGCAGGTCGGCGAACAACCCCGAGGCGACGCCGGCGAGCATCGCCGCGCCGGCGCTGGTCGTCTCACCGTGCACGACGCGAACGACCCGGCCGGTCACATCGGCCTTGATTTGCAGCCACAGCGCCGAGCGGGCACCGCCGCCCACGACCCTGAGCTCCTTTCCACCCAGCCCCATCTCCGTGAACCGATCGACGATGTCGCGTAACGCGAATGAGCAGCCCTCGAGGATCGCGCGCGACATATGGGCGAGCTCGTGGTGGAGCCCGATCCCGGCGAAGCAACCGCGCATCCGGTCGTTCCAGCGCGGCGAGGTGGACCCCGACAGCGTCGGCAGGAACAGCGCGCCCTCGCTACCCGGCGGGGCGAGCGCAGCCTGCGCGAACACCTCACCCTGCGGGATGCCCTGCGCCCGGGCCCACCAGCTCGTGCTTCCCCCCGAGACGAAGCCGGGGTTCTCGATCAGCAGCATCCCGTCGACCGCGTGGGCGTGGGTCTCGACCAGCCGTTGCGCGTCGAGTACCAGCTCCCGCGACGGGACCGCGACGGGTTCGGCAGTGCCGGTCACGTCGACCACGATCCCGGGCGCGACCGCCCCGGCGCCGAGTGCGGCTCCGTGGTCGTCGCCGGTGCCGACCGCGACGTGGCAGCGTGTCGAGAGCCCGAGCTGATCGGCCACGTCGGCACGCAACGGCCCGATCACGTCGTGGGCGGCGCGGATCGCCGGCAGCTTTGAACTGTCGAGACCCGCGAGGCCGACCAGCTCGTTGCACCAGTCCCGCGAGGCGAGGTTGTACAGCAGCGACGAGGAGGCATCCGCGTGATCCTGGACGACCTCACCGGTCAGCCACCCGTTGAGGTGGCCCACCGTCGAGACCAGCCACCGGGCGGCGCGGAAGTGGTGAGGCTCCTCGTCGCGGAGCCACATCGCCTTCGGAGCGGTGTGGGAAGCATCCGGGTTGAGCCCGGTGCGCTCGATCAGCGCCGCCTCGCCGACCGCGTCGGACAAGCGCGCCGACTGCTCGGTGGCGCGCCGGTCGAGCCAGATGATCGCGGGGCGCAGCGGGCGCAGGTTGGGGCCGAGCGCCACCAGCCCGTCGACCTGACAGGCGAGCGCGAGCATCGTGACCTCGCCACGTCGGACCCCCGCCGCTCTTCGCACTTCGCGCACCGAGTGGGTGATCGCGTGTTCCCAGCGGCGCGGGTCCTGTTCGGCCCAGCCGCTGGCTGGATAGTCGGTGTCGCAGGGCGCGCTCGCGGTGGCGCGGGTGGCGCCGGTGTCGTCGACCAGCACCGCCTTCACACTCTGCGAGCCGACATCGATGCCAACGACGTACGCCATCGGGTGTGTGACGCAAGCCGGCGGCGGATCCTTCCAGGCCGCGCTAATGCTGGGGCCGGCCGGCGACGGCCGCGCTGAGGTCCATGCGCGTGTTCACGCCGAGCTTCCGGTAGCCGGCGGCCAGGTGGGTCTCGACGGTCTTGATGCTGAGGAACAGCTGCTGGGCGATCGCGCGGTTGCCCTTGCCGGCGGCCGCCAGCTCCACGATCTGGCGCTGGCGCGGGGTCAGCGCGGACGCGCCCTCGAGCGCCGCGCGGCGGGGACGGAGGCCGGTGGCGACCAGCTCGCGGCGAGCGCGCTCGGCGAGCCGCGAGGCTCCGACCGCATCGGCGTCGGCCAGCGCGGGGCGGAGAAGCTCGCGTGCCTCGATTCGCCGGCCGAGCCTGGCCAGCGTGCTCCCCAGCTCCAGCCTCAGATGGACGGACTCAAGCTCCGCCTCCGCGCGGCCCGCCTCGAGCAGTGACAGCGCCCGCCGGCAGAGCGAGATGCGTGCCTGGTCGCCGCGCTCGGACACCGCTCGGGCCACCATGGCTCGGGCGATCGTCACCGGCGCGCCGAATCGCTCCGCCAGCGCCAACTCGGCCTCGGCCAGCGCCACCGCCTCTTCGCAGCGGCCGAGGTGAGCGAGCGCGAGCGAGCCGGTCGAGCGCCACCCGGCGGCCGCCGGGTTCGGCCGCCCTCGCTGGTCGTCGTGCGCCCCCGCATCGCGGGCGTCCGCATACGCTCGCTCGAAATCACCCTCCGCGAGCGCGAGCCGCGCGCCCACGTGAAGCTCGCCGCCCCCGTGCACGCGCAGCAGCTCCCGGGCCTCGTCGAATGAGCCTCGCTCGGTGAGGGCGCCCACCAGCACTCTGGCGGCGCTCGTCGCAAACGCGGCCGAGTTCCCGCCGGCCAGCTCGAGCGCGTCACGCGCCTGCACCTCTGCCTCGCCGACCCGACCCGCGCGCAGCGACAGCTCCGCGGCGAACGTGGCCGCGGCGGCGCGCAGCGGCATCGAGCCCCGAGCAAGCGCCTCGTCGCGCAGCGCGGCGATCGCGCGGCGTGCCTGTCGCGCCTGGCCCGTCATCACCAGCACGGCGACGCAAAGGTGGTAGGCGGCACGGCGCCCGGCCTCGCCGAGCAGGAACCCGCCGCCGAGTGCCTCGAGCGCCATCGCTGCGCAGGCTTGCGCGTCGGCGGTGCCGAGCTCGGTGGCGAGCCATGCCCGATGGGCGAGGACCACCCGGCGCAGCACCGGATCGCCCGCCGCGCCGAGATCGATCGCGGCCGCGAGACGCGCGCGCTCGGTCTGGCGCTCGGGGAATGCGAGGAGCGCGTCCAGGAGCGCGGCCCGGACGGGGAGCTGGCCGTCGGATCCGGTTCGGGGGTCCGAAAGCTCGCGCGTGAGCAGCTGAAGGTCCTGGGTGTCGGCGCCGAAGATGGCGTCATACGCGGCGAGGTGCGTGAGCAGGTCCAGCCGGGTGGCTCGGTCGCGGGTCTCGCCGAGCGCGTCGCGGAGGCGTGGGCGCGGATCGGGGGCGCCCGCGTCGAACGCGGCCACGGCCAGGTTGGCAAGCAGGCGGCCACGGCCCGGCATCGGGGTGCGCTCCTCGAGCGCTCGCTCGAGGTAGGTGACCGCGGTGCCGGGCGCACCGCGCTCGACGGCCGCGTCGCCGGCCCGCTCGAGCCAGTCGCTGATGTCCGCGTCGCCCTGGGGCCGGCATTCGAGCAGATGGCGCGCGACGACCTCGCTGGTTGCCCCGAGCGCGATCAGCGCCCGCGCCGACTCTCGGTGCAGCCGCTCACGCTCGGCCGAGGAGAGGCCGTCCGTGATCGTGGTCGCGATCAGCTCGTGGGCAATGCCGTCGCCGTCCGGGCGCAGGAGTCCGGCCGCGGTCAGCGCGTCGTGGGCACGGCCGAATTCGGCGAGCGGGACGGCGGCGACCTGAGCGATCGCGTGCGGCGGGGCGCCGTCGCCGATCACCGCTCGTGCGGCCGCGATCGCTCGGTCACGAGGCTCGAGCTCAGCCAGCCGCCGGCGCACGACGGCGCGCGCAGCCGCCGTGACCCGCGGCGCGCAGCTCTCCGGCTGCTCGATCGCGGCCGGACCGTGGATCTGAATCTCGCCGGCCAGCTCGTCGAGCAGCCACGGATTGCCGGCGGTCGCGCTGTGGCATTCGCAGCACACGTGGATAGAGGCCTCGGGCGCCAGCCCGCGGATCAGGCGGGCAGCCCCCATCGAGGTCAGCGGTTGGGGGTGGAGAACAGTCGCCGACCGGGCGCCTCCGAGCAGCGCCAGCAGGTCGTTGTCCGCGCGGGGGTCGCTGACGCGCGCGGCCACGAGGATCAGCAGCGGCAGGTCGTCGCTCCGGCCGGCGAGGTAGGAGAGGACCTGGAGAGAGGAGCGATCGGACCATTGCGCGTCGTCGACGATCAGCACCAGTGGCCGTCTGCGTGCCAGGCCGGCACACAGCCACATGATCCCGTGGGCGATCGCTGTGGCGCCGGCGGCCCCGATCAGGTGGCCGTCGACTCCGGGCATCTCACCGTCGAGCAGGAGGGCGCCGGCGGGCGCCGCCGCACCGGTGAGAAGCGGCGCGCGCTCGCCTGCGGGCATATCGCGTAAGGGCGGCTCGAGCAACGTCCGAACCACGCCGAACGGGAAGTGGCGCTCGTGCGGGCCTGGAGCAGCGCGGCGGACGACGCAGCCGGCGTCCGCTGCGAGCCGGGCGGCGCGCTCGAGCAGCGCGGTCTTCCCGAGGCCGGCGGGCGCTTCGAGGACCACGACGCCCCCGACTCCGCCGGCGAGGCGGGCGACGCCGCGCGCGAGTATGTCAAGCTCGGCCACGCGCTCGATCAGCATCGTCTCGCTTGCGCCGCTCACCTTGCCCCCTGGGCGGCCAGCGCGGCTCGGTGACCGCCGCCGGGGGCGCTCAGCCGCCATGCGGCAACGGGATGCTCGATGCCACGCAGCGCGATCTCGCATCTGGTCTTCGGCGACCAGGCGGCGTCATCGCGGACAGCCCCGCGGGTGGTCGAGCTGATCAGCGCCTCGTTGGCGTCGGCTTCGCGGGCGAGGCGCGCGGCGACGTTGACCGAGCTGCCATACCAGTCGCCTCCCCGCATGACCGCGCGTCCCGTGTGGACGCCGACGCGCACCGGCAGCAGGTCGGAGCGTGTCCCAACCTCCTCGACAACGCGCGCTGCGAGCGCGACGGCCCGCCCCGGGTCGGGGGACCAGATCATCGCTCCGTCTCCCATCGACTTGACCTGCCAGGCACCGTGGGTGCGGGAAAGGCCGGTGATCGTGCGCCGGAACTCGCGCGCTACGCGCGCGGCCGCCTCGTCTCCGTGCTCCTCGGTGAGCGCCGTGTAGCCGACCAGGTCCGCGAACACGAACGTCGGCGCCGGGTGGCGAGCCATCCATCGGCGCCGGCGCGCCAAACGCGCAGAGCGCAGTCCGATGAGCGCCACGCCGGCCCCAGTTCCGGCCAGGATCTGGGTGATGGCCAGATCAAACATCAGATGTCTGATGAGTCGCATTGCATGCTAGGCAAGGACGCTGGCGACGGCTGGATCCTTCCGCGCGCGCCTGCCTTTCGGAGCAACGCCCGGTCGTGATGTCCGCCGTGACGCTCAGGGTCGCGCCCGCCAAAGATCAGGGGACCGTCCCGATTGCCGCCGCCCGGGACGCGATCCATAACGCGTCCGCGCGTCACCGGGGCGCCGCCGCCAGCTCGCGGTGGCGCCCCGACCACTGTCTACGGCGATCAGGGTGGTGGCGCGGACCCCACCTTGGTCGAGGAAAACATCGCCCGGGTCACGCCCGCGATTTCGACCAGCGCGTCGCGCGCAGTGCGACTGACGCCGGCGGCGTTGATGAAGCCGTGGATGAAGCCGGGAAACCGGCGCAGGGTGACCGGCGTGCCGGCCGCGTGCAACGCTTCCGCGTACGCCTCCCCCTCGTCGCGCAGTGGGTCGAACGCGGCGGTGACGACGAACGCGGGCGCGAGGCGCGACAGGTCCTCGGCGAGCAGCGGCGACGCGCGTGGGTCGCTCGCGTCGGTTCGCGCCTTACCAACGTAGTTGTCCGTGTACCAGTCCATCTCGGGGTCGGTCAGCAGGAAGCCCTCGCGGAACAGCTCGCGCGAGCGGCGCCGAGTGGTCATGTCGGTTGCCGGATAGATGAGGAGCTGGAGTGCCGGCGCCGGCCCCCCGTCGTGAGCCGCAAGCTGGGACACGACCGCGGCCAGGTTGCCCCCGGCGCTGTCTCCGCCGACGCCGATGCGGGTTGGGTCGGCCCCGATCTGGGCGGCGTGGGCGAACGCCCATTTCAAGGCGGCGTGCGCATCGTCAACCGCCGCGGGGAACGGATGCTCGGGCGCGAGCCGGTAGTCGACCGCCAGGATGTGAGCGCCGGCGTGGCGGCAAAGGACACGGCACACGCCGTCGTGGGTGTCGAGGTCGCCGTAGGTGAAGCCGCCGCCGTGGTAGAACACAAGCAGCGGGTGGGGGCCACCCCGCTCCGGTGGCGCGTAGTGACGGCCGCGGATCTCGTCGATGTCGAGATCGCGAACCGACGCGATCGGCACCGGTCTGCCGGCGTACGCGGCAGTCAGGCGACGGCGCGCAGCTCTCGCGTCCGGCGGCGAGAGGGTCTCGAGCGGCGGCTCGCGCCGGCGGTCGAGCACCGCCAGCAGCAGCTGTGCCTCGGGCGCGAGGGTGTCGCCGTCGATTTTCACCGGCGGCTTGCCCGACAGCCGAACCTGAACACGGGGCGGAAGCGCAGCCAGCACCTGCGCGGCCCACTGCTCCAGCTTCGGGGGCAAGGAGGCACCGGGCACGCGGCGATGCTACCCACCACGTGCCCGCCTCGCGTCAGCTCACCGCCGACCGGGAAAACATCCGGATCGAGATCGCCGTCAGCGCGGCCGCGAACAGCGCCACGACCGCGAGGCTGAGCCAGGCCTCGGTGGTCACGCTGCTCATGCCCCAGATGTCGTGCAATCCCTTGCCGCTTGGGTCGACGAACGCGTACCGCATCAGCGCCAGTGCGTGCGTGAGGGGCAGGAACTTCGCGATCGCGGTCAGCGCGCCTGGCATCGCGCCGATCGGGAACAGCGCTCCGGCCAGGAAGAACGGCAGAATCGCAACGGCCGGGACGGCGCCGACGTACTCCTCCTGCTTGGGGATACGGCTCGCCAGGGTCTCGGCGACCCCGTACATGAACACGGTGAACAGCAACGCCGCGCCCGCGAACCACGCGACGCCGTCTGCCGTGATGTGGAACACGCCGCCGCGCAGCGCTGAGAGGCCGATCAACACGATCACCTGGAGAGCCGACAGCACGAGCGCGACCGCGAGGTTCCCGAGCACCAGGTAAGCGCGCGGCACCGGGGCTGCGAGCAATTCGCGCTGTGCGCCACTGTGGCGGTCGACGATCACACTGAGCCCGGCGAAGATGCAGCTCAGCGGGATGACGAGGCCCACGGCCCCGACGCCGACGAACGACTCATAGTCGATGCCCGAGTGCAGGCCGCCGGTCGCGACCTTGAGGGCGGGGGCGACGACCAGGGCCAGCAGGGCCGGCCCGATCAACGGCACGAGAATCTGCCTGGGGTTGCTGGCGGTGAGCGCGGCCCGTCGCCGTGCGAGTGTCGCGAGCGCGCTCGACGGGCGCGCTCGGCGTGGGGTGGGCAGTGTGACTGGTACAGGTTCGGCTATGGCTGACATATGTCACTCCTTGTGGTTTCGGTGTCCGGGCTCACGCGGCCTCGCTGAACGCGCCGCCCGTCAGTTGCAGGTAGACGTCATCGAGGTTCGGGACCCGGGTCGTGATCTCCGACGCGCGCAGGTGCTCGGACTCAATCGCGGCGAGCACGTCGGTGACCGCGTGGCTATGGAGCGGAACCGTGACCCGCGCTCCGATCGCGAACGCGTCCGGACCGGCGATCCGCCGCCGGCGCAGGGACTCCAGCGCCCGTGCCGGGCTTCCGTCGACGCGGAACTCGAGGATCTCGTGGCCGAGCTCGGCGAGGAGCGCCTTGGGGCTGTCGAGCGCCACCAGCGACCCTTCGTGGATGATCGCCACCCGATCGCACAGACGCTGCGCCTCGTCGAGGTAGTGGGTCGTGACGAGGATCGTCAGGTCGTCGCGGGCACGAAGGCCCGCGATCACGTCGAGCAGCTCGTGACGGATCCTGGGGTCGAGCCCGACGGTCGGCTCGTCGAGGAACAGCACCTGGGGCTCCGAGCAGAGTGCGCGGGCGATTTCGAGGCGCCGGCGCTCGCCGCCGCTATAGCTCGACACCGGTCGCTCGATCAGATCCGAGAGCCCCATCGCTTCCACGAGCTCGTCCATCCGCCGCTTGGCCCGCGCCGGCTGCACGCCCCACAGGCGGGCGTGCAGCTCGAGGTTCGCGCGGCCGGTCAGGCTCCCGTCGACGACGGCCTCCTGGAAGACGACGCTCGATACGCTCCTGGCCAGCAGCGGCGAGCGCGCCACGTCGTGTCCGACGAGCCGGGCCGTCCCAGCAGTCGGCGCGATCGTCGTGGTCAGCATCCCCACGGTCGTCGACTTGCCGGCGCCGTTCGGGCCGAGCAGCCCGAACACCTCGCCCTCGGAGACCTCGAAGTCGATCCTCTTGACGGCCTCCACGCCACCCGGATAGGTCTTGCGGAGATTGATTGCCTCGATCGCATACATGTTCAATTCCTCCAGTCGCTGATCCGTCCGGACTGAGCTGTCACTTCTGTCTCGTCCGGTTCGTCACCCGGTTGACGAGCGTCGACGAGAGGATGTGACCGATGGACCCAAAGCAATGGCAAGCCGAGCAGTTCGAGCAGAACCGGGGACATTTGCGGGCGGTCGCGCAACGGATGCTCGGGTCCACGGCGGAGGCCGACGACGCGGTGCAGGAAGCGTGGCTCCGCCTCAGCCGCTCCGATGCGGCGGAGATCCAGAACATGCGCGGCTGGCTGACGACCGTGGTCAGCCGCATCTGCCTCGACATGCTCCGTGCCCGCCAGGGCCGCCGTGAGGAGCTGATCGACGAGTGGTCCGAGGTGCCAAGCGTCGCCCTCTACGACAACACCAGTCCGGAGTACGAGGCGCTGATCGCCGATAGCGTCGGAGTGGCGCTGATGGTCGTGCTCGAGACGCTGTCGCCGGCCGAGCGGCTCGCGTTCGTGCTGCACGACATGTTCGGCGTTCCCTTCGAGGAGATCGGTCCGATCGTCGACCGCAATGCGGCCGCGGCGCGTCAGCTCGCTTCCCGCGCTCGCCGGCGGGTGAGAGGCGCGCACGTGCCGGATGCCGCGACTCTCGACCAGCGGCGCAAGGTCGTCGAGGCGTTCCTGGCGGCGTCGCGGGACGGCGACTTCGAGGCACTGCTCGAGGTGCTCGATCCGGACGTCGTGTTCCGGGCCGATGCGGGCGCCGCCGGGCCGGTCGTGCCCGCGCTTGTGAGGGGTGCCGAGGACGTCGCCACCGCAGTGCTGACGCGCGGGAGGCCGTTCGCTCATCTCGGCCGGGCCGCGATCGTCAACGGCAGGCCGGGCGCGGTCGTGGCGTTCCCCGATCGCGTGGTGTCGGTTGTTGCGTTCACGATCGTCGGCGACCGCGTGACCGAGATGGACCTACTCGTCGATCCGGTCAAGCTCCAGGGCGTGCGGATACGAGGCGCTTGAGCGCGGCGGACACGCAGCCCGGCTCATCGAGCCACGGAAAGTGGCCACCGCCCGCCCGGCACCGCAGTCGAGAACACGTCGCGCGGGCGCACCGTCGATATCGTAGGCCCGGTCGACGCGAACGGACAGGAGGGGTCGTGACCGCCCGGATCAACCACGTCAGCGTGAACGCGCGCGATCTGCAGGAGTCGGTGGCCTTCTACGAAGACCTGCTCGGAGCCGAGCCGATTCCGACCCCTAACTTCGGGATACCGGTTCAGTGGCTGGCGCTCGGGCGCACACAACTGCACCTGTTCGAGCGCGACATCCAGCCGACTAGCCACCATCACCTGGGGATCACCGTCGACGATCTCGAGCCGGTCTACCGGGCGGCCGAGCGGCGCGGCGCGTTCGACAAGGAGGCGTTCCGCAACCACCTGGTCGAGCTGCCCGGGGACGTCGTCCAGCTCTATGTCCGCGACCCGGCCGGGAACCTCGTCGAGTTCGACCACTGCGGCGTGGGCCGTCTTCCGGACGATCTACGCGCTCAGCTCAAGGGACTGTGGGAGTTCAACCCGCAGAGCGAAGAGGAGATGCAAGGGCGGCTCTTCGTTCCCGACTAGCGGCTCGGTGGGCATCCGCGCTCTCGAGCATCAGCAGGGCGAGCGCGATCGGCACCGTCGCCGGCGGCGACCGGGTAGATCAGCGGGCACATCAGCTTGGTACCCGGTTTCGCTAACACGAAGCTAACACAACACTAAACTCTCTTACAAAAGCCCGGTGTCGCGGGCGACGGGCTCGATGTGGCGGGCGACGGGCTCGATGTGGCGGGCGACGGGCTCGATGTGGCG
>Ga0187777_10000476_pt1 | contig 27606 bp, 24 predicted proteins | sample 1015_Q2_SP5_10_M_FD_132416 | JGI IMG/M metagenome (GOLD analysis project Ga0187777, IMG submission 132416) | Tropical peat soil microbial communities from peatlands in Department of Meta, Colombia - 1015_Q2_SP5_10_MG | ecosystem: Environmental > Terrestrial > Soil > Wetlands > Peat | place... | reverse complement strand
CGGCGCGCAGCGAGCCGGGGCGCCGGGGCGTCTCGGGCGCGCGAGGAGCGCGGCGCCGGGCCGAGTCGAGGCCGAGCGCGCCGCCCGCCGAGTCTCCGCCTGACGAGTCGTCAGCGGGTCGCCTGGTGCGCGTGCGCCTCTCGCCGGAGACTGTTCTGCGCGGTGCGCGCGCCTTCGTGGTCGTGCGGCGCGCGGAGGCGCTCGGGCGCGTGCTCGAGGTGGATCCGCCGCTGGCGGCCCTTCAGGCGGAGCAGTTCGAGCGCGACTTCAGCATCCGCCTCGAGAGCGACGCCGACGCCGAGCGGATCGCCGCTACGCTGCGCGCCGCCGGCGATGTCGAGTCGGTGGAAGTCGAGGGCGCGGCGCCGGCGTCACCGCCGGCGCCCGATCGTGCGCGCCCGGACGAGCCTCGAGCGCCCGAGGAGCGCGCGCCGCGAGGTGGCGGCCCCGAGCTCGCGCGCCGCTCCGCGCAGTTCGTGCGCATCGACCTCCGCCGCCTCGACACCCTGATGAATCTGATCGGCGAGCTGGTGATCGCCCGCGGCCGCCTGACGCAGATCGCCGGCGGCCTGACGGATCCGGCGCTCGACGAGACGGTGGCCCAGGCCTCGCGCCTGATCGGCGATCTCCAAGAGGAGATCATGCGCAGCCGCATGGTTCCCGTCGGCCAGGTGTTCGACCGCTTTCCGCGTCTGGTGCGGGACACGGCGCGGGCGGTGGGGAAGGAGGTCTCGTTCAGCATTCAGGGGAAGGAGATCGAGCTCGACCGCTCCATGCTCGAGGAGATCGGTGAGCCGGTGATGCACCTGCTGCGTAACGCGATCGACCATGGCATCGAGCCGCCGGATGTGCGCGTCGCCGCCGGGAAGCCGCGCGAAGGACACCTCACGCTCTCGATCGCCCGGGAGCGCAGCACCGTCACGGTGCGGGTGACCGACGATGGCCGCGGCATCGACCGTACGCGGGTGCTGCAGAAAGCGCACGAGATGGGCCTCGTTCCGCCCGCGGCGACCGCGCTCTCGGACGATGAGCTGGTGCGCCTCATTGGGCGGCCGGGTTTCTCGACCGCCGAGCGGGTGACCGACCTCTCGGGGCGGGGTGTCGGGATCGATGTCGTGAATACGCGCGTCCGGTCGCTCGGAGGCTCGGTGGAGATCAGGTCGGCGGCCGGCGAAGGGACGACGGTGACGACGCGACTGCCGGTTACCCTCGCCATCGTACGCGCACTTCTTGCACGCGTCGCGGACGAGACGTACGCGGTGCCGCTGACCCACGTGAGCGAGACGGTGGAGCTCGCCGCGTCGGCACGGAAGCAGCTCAAGGGTCGGGATGTCCTCCTCATGCGGGACGATGTGCTTCCCCTGATCGAGTTCCGCGACCTTCTGCATCTCCCGAAGGCGCCGGCGGAGCCGCACCAGGTGATTGTTCTCGAATCCGGCGAGCGCCGGGCAGCCCTCGTGGTCGATGAGCTCACCGGCCAGCAGGAGATCGTCGTGAAGACCTTCGATCCAGTCCGAGATGGTCTCGCGTTGTTCAGCGGTGCCACGATCCTCGCCGACGGCGCCCCCGCGCTGATCGTCGACGTGGCCAGCCTCCTGTAGGCGGAACAAGGATGTCTGAGCTGCTCACCCTCACCGATCGCGAGCGCGACGCTCTGCGCGAGACCGCGAATATCGGCGCCGGCCACGCCGCCACCGCTCTCTCGCAGATGACCGGCCGGAAGATCATGATCACCGTCCCGACGGTGACGATTGCGTCGTTGGAGGACGTTCCGTCTCGCATCGAGGAGAACGAGGAGCCGATCGCGGCCGTCCTCATGCACATCATGGGCGACCTCACCGGGAGAACGCTGCTGGTCTTCCCGCGCCACACCGCGCTCTCTCTCGCCCACCTGATGCTCCGACGCCCCCAGAACCCGGCCGCCTCTTTCGGCGAGTTGGAGCAGTCGGCCATCAAGGAGGCCGGCAACATCCTGAGCGGCGCCTACATGAACGCGCTCAGCGACTTCATGCGTCTGCTTCTGCTCCCCTCGCCGCCGAGCCTCGCCATCGACATGTCGACGGCGGTGCTCAACACCGCGTACCTGCAGTTCGGCACCGAGCGGGACATGGTCTTCGCCGTGGAGACGCAGTTCTACTTCGAGGGCCCCGATCTGGATGACCCGACCCAGCTCCGGGGCTTCTTCCTCCTCCTCCCCGACGTGGCCTCGCTGCAGGTGATCCTGCGCGCGGTCCGCGTCGCCTGACGATGGCTCCGGCACTCGCCTCCGAACGCGATCGCGACATCCTGCGGTCGTTCGCGCGTCGGATCGATCCCTCCGACGCCGGGGCGCACAACAACCTCGGTGTCCTCTACTACCAGAAGGGGATGTACGAGGAGGCGGTCGGCTCGTTCACCAAGGCGCTCGAGCTCGATCCGAAGATGCAGGTGGCGCAGCGCAACCTGGAGATCGCGTACTTCAACACCGGCTACTACGACCGGCGCGTCTCCGAGCTACGCGAGCGGCTGCGCACCCATCCCGACGATCGCGATGCTCGTTGGGAGCTCGGTCGTGCCTACGCGTCGCTCGGCGACGTGACCGAAGCGGTGACGGAGTTCACCGCGCTCCTCGAGTACTACCCCGACGACATCGGCGCCCTCGTCCAGCTGGGGCTCGCCGAGAAGTCGAGCGGCGATCTCGCCAAGGCGCAGTGCTGGTTCGACCGGGCGCTCGCGCTCGATGCGGACAGCCCGCTCATCAACTACTACTTGGGCGAGGTCCTCTACAACCGGGGGCTCAACGAGGATGCCCTCACCCGACTGCGCCGGTCGATCGAGCTGAGCCCGGACAACCCGGACGCGCACTACCTGGTGGGATTCGTGCTCGGCGACATGGGGCGTCACGACGAAGCCCGCGCCGCCACCAAGCGCGCGATCGAGCTCAATCCCTCGCTCTCACGGGCGCAGGCGAACCTCTCGCTCGACCACTATAGCTCGGCCAAGTACGGAGAGCTGGTGCCGGAACGCTCCGAGCGGCGCACGGCGCAGCTCGAGGTGGCCGACGGCCACCTGGCGCACTTCAATCTGGGGCTCGCCTTCCGCCAGAAGGGCTACTACGCCGAGGCCCTCAAGGAGTATCGGCTGGCGTTGGAGCGCAACGAGGACCGCGCCCTCGTGCTCCAGGCGATGGCCGAAGTGCACCTCCTGAAGCGGGACGCGACGGCGGCGGTGGAGCTCTACGACAAGATCCTCGGCGAGGAGCCGGTGAGCCCGAAGCTCTGGTGCGAGCGGGGCGTCGCGCTCCACCAGAACGGCAATCATGCCGAGGCGGCGGCGTCGTATCGGCGAGCGCTCGCCATCGACGCCACCTACGCGATCGCCCACAACAACCTGGGCGTGGCCCTCTTCCATGGCGGCGACAGCGACGGTGCTGTGGACTCGTTCCGGGCCGCGCTCGCGGCCCAGCCAGCCTTCGTGAAGGCGTGGCTCAACCTCGCGCTCCTCCTCTACAAGGGGAAGCGCCTCCAGTTGAGCCTCGATTCGTACCGCCAGGTGCTGACCGTGGAGCCGGAGCAGCCCGAGGCCTGGAACGGGATCGGCTTGGTGCTGGCCGAGCTGAAGAAGTTCGAGGATGCGCGCAACGCCTTCAGCCGGGCGATCCATGCGCGACCGGCGTTCGCCGAGGCGCACTACAACCTCGGCTTCACCCTCTCGAACCTCGGCGACTTCGACGGTGCACTCCGCGCGACCAAGCGCGCCCTCGAGCTCGACCCGTACTACGTGGCGCAGAAGTTCGAGCTGGCGCTCGACCTCGAGTACGAGCACCCGGATCTCTCGATCGCCCCCGATCTCGGCGGCGCGCAGCGCACCGACGGCGGCATCGATGCCTTCGCCTTCGATCCGCACCGCCTCGAATCGCTCTTCAGCGAGCTGGCGCCAGCGCCGACGCCCGCCGAGGAGGACGAGGAGGAGACGCCGATCGAAAGCCCCTACACGATGGCGCTCGACTATCTGGCGAAGGGGATGCTCGACCGGGCGGCGGCCGAAGCGAATCGCGTCCTCGGTCGCGGCGGTGACAGCGCCGATGGACTCACCATTCTGGGCGACGTCTACTTCCGCCAGGGCGTCTTCGGTGAGGCGTTGGAGCGCTATCGCGCGGCCCGCAGCGCGAACGGCGTTGCGCCGCGGGCGCTGGCCGGCGAGGCCCGCGCGCTGTTGGCGCTCGGACGTTCCGATGAAGCCCGCGCGGTGGCCGAGTCGCTGCTCAAGGTCGACGACGCGAATGTCGAGTCGCTCCTCCTGGTCGCGAGTGCGCGGGCGCAGGCACGCGATCCGGCCGCGGCACGCGAGCTGTTGGCTGAGGCGCGCCGGCTCGCCCCGGCACGCGCTGACGTCATGAAGCAGCTCGGCGACGTCGCCCGCGCCGCCGGTGACCCGGATGGCGCGATTACCGCCTATCGGAACGCGCTCGATCTCGATCGCGACTTCGCACTCGTCCACTACGAGCTGGCCGGGCTCCTCGCGGCGCGAGGCGCCGGCGACGAGGCCGAGCGATCGCTGCTCTCGGCGCTCGATGCCGTTCCGACTTACGTCGAGGCGACTCTCGCGCTGGCCGCGCTCCGCCGGCGCCTCGGACGCGCCCGCGATGCGGTGCCGCCCCTCGCCGACCTGCTCCGACGCGACCCGAGCAACATCGACGCGCTCCTGCTACTGGCGCAGATCCTCGTCGAGCAGACGCGCCCTGCCGATGCCGCGGTCGCCATCGATCGCATTCTGCGCTTCGACCCGCGTCACGCCGGTGCCCTCTTCTTCCAGGGCATGCTCTTCGCCGACCAGCATCGCTATCGCGACGCGATCGGGCGCTGGCAGCGGGTCGTCGAGATCGCGCCGGACAGTGAGTGGGCGCAGCGCGCGCGCCGCGAGGCCCGCACCGCCGCCGATCTCCTGCGCATCTTTCGAAGCCGACAGGAGGCGCACTGATGGCGATCGAAGGACCGCTTCGCGAGCTCGGGATCCACGATGTCTTCCAGTTGCTCGATCTCAGCCGGAAGACCGGCATCCTGTCCATCACCTCACCCCTGCGCGACAACCAGGGGGCGGTCTTCTTCGAGCGTGGAGCGGTGGTCTTCGCCGCCATCCGCACGAATCCGCACCCACTCGGCGAGCTCCTCCTTCGCGCTGGCAAGATCACCGAGAGCGACCTTGCCCGGGCGCGCGACGCGCAGGCCCGCGGCGACGGTTCGAAGCGCCTCGGGGATCTGCTGGTGGAGGCCGGCGCGATCTCCCGCAAGGAGCTGGAGCGCCAGGTCAGATTTCAGGTGGAAGAGGTGATCTTCGAGCTGATGTCGTGGCGAGAGGGATTCTTCTCCTTCGAGGAGCGCGCCGAGGTGGACGCTCCGGCGGAGGCCAACATCCGCATCTCCACGGAGTCGCTGCTGATGGAGGCCGCCCGCCGGATCGACGAGTGGTCGCGCATCGAAGCCAAGGTGCCGAACCTCGACGTCGTCGCCGTGCTCGCCGATGTCGGCGACGATCATCCGGGATTCCTCGAGCTGCTCCCGCGCGAATGGGAGGTACTCTCGGAGATCGATGGAGAGAGGAACCTGCGCGCGATCGCGCGGGCGATCGCCCACAGCGACTTCGACGTCGCGCGGGTGATCTACGGCTTGATCACCACCGGGATCGTCGCCCTCAAGACGGAGAGGCCTCTCGAGCCGGAGGCGGCACCTACCCCGACACCGGAGCCCGACGCGCCGGTGCTCGAGCCGGCACGTGAGGCCCTTCGCTCGGGCGACGCCGAGGGTGCTCTCGCGGCGGCGAACGCGGTGTTGACGGCCGACGTGGCGTCGGTGGAGGCGCGCCTGGTGGTCTCGCGCGCTCTGATGAAGCTGGGCCGGCCGATCGACGCCGCCGAAGCGCTCCGCGCGGCGCTCAACGGCGACGCGCTCAACCCGTCGCTTCATCGCGAGCTCGGATTCTGCGCGGCCTGGCGCGGCGACCTGCTCGCGGCCCTCGGAAGTTGGGAACGCTACCTCCGCATGCAGCCGGCGGCAGCGGACGCGTCGCACGTTCGGGCCGTCGCCGACGCCGCGTCTCGCTTGCGTGATCTCTTGCAGGAGCACCTGGATGTCTGACCCGATCCGCCGTCTGAGCGAAGAGCTGGCGCGCGACCCGTCGAGCCTGGTGTTCCTGCAGCTCGGCGAGGCGCTGCGGCGTTCCGGCCAACTCGATCTCGCCTACAAGGTGGCTGTCCGCGGCCTGGAGCGGCACGCGCACAACGCCGACGCCCACGATCTCCTCGCCCGCATCTACGTCGATCGCGACGAGCTCCAGTCGGCCTTCGACGAATGGGACATGGTGCTGCGGCTCGCCCCGGCTCACGTCGGCGCGCGCAAGGGGATGGGATACATCCTCTTCAAGCAAGGGAAGCTCGGCGCTGCCGAGGAGCAGCTCTCGACGGCGGCGTCGCAGGACAATGGCGATCCGTCGATCACCACGGCGCTCCGCATGGTGCGGCGCCTCCTCCGCTACGCGCCGAACCGCGACAACGGGGCGACGGCGCTCGGTCCGGCGGAGCTGGCAGCGGCGCAGCTCCGGGTCGAGGAGGAGGCCCGCCTCCTCTTCGCCGACATTCTCCGCGACGGCGAGCACACGGCGATGCTCCTCAACACCGACGGGATGGTCACCGCCGGCGTCTACCTGACCAGCGATGGGCGGGATGTGGCCCAGGAGGTCGGCGCCCAGCTGAGCGGGGTGCGCGACGAGGCCGCGCGCGTCGTCAGGCATCTCGACCTCGGCGCGTGGAAGGCGATCGTCTACGAGACCGATGTCGCCACCGTCGCCCTCGGCCCGGCGCTCGACGACTCGCTGGTGCTGGTCGCGGCGGCTCGGAGCATCCCGCTCGGCTTCGTGCGCCGGGTGCTCGAGCGCTGTGTGCAGCGCGCCACCGCCTGGCTCGGGGAGGTCGGATGACATCGCCCTTCGAGGAGCTCCTCGCCTCGCTCATCCGCCACCGCGGCGTCCTCGGATGCATGGTGGTCGGCGAGAGCGATGGAATCATCGTCGATGCCAACGTCCAGGTAGGCATCCAGGCGAACCTGGTCGCCGCCCTGGCGGCCGCCCTTTATCGCAAGGCGAGGCTCAGTTCGGAGGCCGCCGGGTTGACCTCGGTGAACTTCCTCCAGCTCGAGGCGGAGCGGGGGCAGATCTGCGCGGCGGGGCGCGACGGCCTCGTGATCGTGACGGTGGCCGAGCCACGGGCGCAGATCGGGCTCATCCGCGGTGCGATGCTGCAGTCGGTGGAGGCGCTGGCGTGAGGACGCGCGTCGCCGAGCCGTGGGTCGAGCTTCCGCTCGAGCGCTTCGTGGACGATGCGCGCGTGCTCTTCGCTCTCCTCTTGCACCCGAGCGGCCAGGTCATGGGGCAATTCGGCTTCACGCGGGCGGTGGACGTGATGGCGGCGTGCGCCCTCGCTGCGGCCATCCACGCCTCGGCTGGCCAGCTCGGCCGCGAGCTCGATGGGCACCCCTTCCGCGAGCTGTACCACGCCGGCCGCGAGCGCCAGATCTTCATCGGCGCGGTGAAATCGACGCGTGAGCCGTTGATCTTTCTCACCGCCTTCGCGGGAGAGAGCTCGCTGGGGCTCGTGCGGATCTACTTCGAGGAGCTCTGCGGCCGCCTCGGAGAATCCGAGCCGGCGCTCGAGACGCGGCCCGATGGTCTTCCCGTGGAGCTCGAGCGCGATCTGCATCGCAACCTGGCCATCCTCTTCGGTCGCGCCCTGCCGCAGTCGGGCGCCTCCGGTCCCGACACTCCCACCGCCTGAGCGTCCGTGTCTCTCGTCAACTACACGACTCGCGAGATCACCTGCAAGATCGTCTATTACGGCCCCGGGCGATCGGGGAAGACGACGAACCTGCATTACATTTACGAGCAGGTGCCGGGCGATCGAAAAGGGCGGATGGTGTCGTTGGCGACGCAGACCGACCGCACGCTGTTCTTCGATTTTCTGCCGCTCGACCTCGGCTCCATCTCCGGCTTTTCGACGCGCTTTCAGCTGTACACGGTGCCCGGCCAGGTCTACTACCAGACCACTCGCAAGCTTGTGCTGCACGGGGCGGATGGAGTGGTGTTCGTGGCCGACAGCCAGTCGCGGCAGCTCGACGAGAACGTGGAGAGCATGCAGGACCTTCACGCCAACCTCGCCGACCATGGCATCGATGTGCGCGAAATGCCGCTGGTGATCCAGTACAACAAGCAGGATCTCCCCCGCGACCTGATCCTGGCGAAGCCGGACCTCGACGACGCCCTGAACTTCCGGAACGTGCCGGCCTTCGGGGCGGACGCGCTGCACGGTGTGGGGGTCTTCGAGACGCTGCGCGGGATCTCGGAGCTCGTCCTTCGACGCCTCAGCACACCGACGGGCGTTGGGAGCCGCTAACGTGGAGCTGGATCCCCGCTTCCGATTCGAGAACTACATCGTCGGATCGGCGAACCGGCTGGCGGTGTCGGCGGCTCGGGCCGTGGCCCAGGCGCCGGGGGCGGCCTACAACCCGCTCTTCGTCTACAGCAGCTCGGGACTCGGCAAGACGCACCTCATGCTCGCCGTCGGCCACCTGGCGAAGCAGCTGCAGCCGTCGCTCTGCGTCGAATACGCCACTGTCGACGAGCTGGTGGAGGAGCTCAACACCGCCGTCGTGAGCGGCGCGATCGAGCAGTTCAAGCAGCGGTATGCGGCGGTCGACCTGCTCCTCCTCGACGACGTCCAGTTCCTCGCCGGACGCCGCGAGACGCAGAGCGAGATGTTGCGGCTCTTCAACACCCTGCAGCGGAGCGGCAAGCAGATCGTCCTCACCAGCGACCGGCCGCCTAACGAGATCGCCGACCTCGATGACCGGCTGATCACACGCTTCTCGGGCGGCCTGGTGGTGGATGTCGGAGCTCCCGACTACGAGACGCGGGTCGCCATCCTCCGCACGAAGTGCGAGGAGCGCGGGGCCCAGTTCGAGGCGGGCGTGCTCGACGAGATGGCGCGCATCGACTTCGCCAACGTGCGTGAGCTGCAGGGAGCGCTCAACCGGCTGATCGCCTATCAGACGCTCGGCGAAACGAAGGTCACCGTGCGCAACGTCCGCGAGCTCCTCGGCGACAAGGCCGATCGAGGAGACGGCGCCAGCGGCGCGGCGCGCGGCGAGGAGTTCGCCAGCTTCCTCTCCGATCTGAGTGAGGTCGTCGCCCAACACATCGACACCTGGCGGGTGCGCGTGGTCGAGGCGATGACGTATTGGCACCAGCTCGGGTACGCGACGGCGATGCTCGAGCGTACGCTCGAGGGGACCGAGGAGCCGGACGTCGAGGCGCTCCTCTCGCGCTACGAGGCGGCCATCGCCAGGCTCCGCGCCCTCGAGCAGGAGGCGACGGGAATCAATCCGTCGCTCGCCGCCGCCGAGGTCTTCAAGGATCCGGAGCGTGTGGGGGAAGCGGAGCTGATCGTCGCCCGAATGATCGGCGGCGCCGAGGCCCCTCCGGGACCGCAGAGCCAGTTCACCCGCGCCGAGTTCGAGGTCGGCCCCTCGAACCAGCTCGCGGTGCACGCGGCCGACAGCATCGTCGCCGAGCCGGGGAAGAAGTACAACCCACTCTTCGTGCACGGCCCGCCGGGATCCGGAAAGACCCATCTCCTCAACGCGCTCGGCAACGAGCTGGTCGCGCAGAGCGGTGGGGCGATGACGGTCGCCTGTGTCAACGCCCGCCAGTTCGTGGACGAGCTGATTGCCGCGCTCCACGACGGCACCATCGAGCGTTGGCGCGCCCGTTATCGCGTGGTCGATGCGCTCATCCTCGATGACGTCGACGTCTGCGCCGGCAAGGAGCGCTCGCAGGAGGAGCTCTTCCACGTCTTCAACAGCCTCTTCGCCAGCGGGCGCCAGATCGTGCTCGCCAGCCGCCACGCGCCGAAGACCGTGGACCGACTCGAGGATCGCCTGCGGTCGCGCTTCGAGGGCGGACTCGTCGTCGAGATCCAGGCCCCCGATCTCTCTCTTCGCGAACGCCTGACGGCGCGCTACCTGAGCCAGGCCGGCATTCGGCCCGACCGCGCCCTGCTCGACTACATCGCGTCACGCCCCGCCGAGAGCGCGCGTGAGGTGGCGGCGACGGTGGAACGCGTGGTCCAGTCGGCGCAGGTGGTGGGCGTTCCCCTCAACGCCGTCTTCGCCCGCAAGGAGCTCGAGGGGGGCTCGGCGCAGCCCGCCGCCGACCGCGCGGTCGCCGACGCGCGGGTGGCCGATCCGTTCTTCCTCGATCGCGAGAAGGTGGTGTGGGACTGGCCTGAGGTCCCGGGCCGGGCCATCGAGGACTTCCGCTGATGGCGATCAAGGGCAGTCTCCGCGAGGCTAGTCTCCCCGACGTCCTGCAGCTCCTGGCGATGGGGCAGAAGACCGGCTGCCTCAGCGTCACCGACCGCAACAACTTCGGCTACATCTACTTCGACAAGGGGCGCATCTCGTACGCCTCGATCGTCAATCGTCGCGATCGTCTCGGCGACACGCTGGTGAAGAACGGCGTCATTACCCAGCTCGAGCTCGATGTGGCGGTCGACTCGCAGTCGCGCGGCCAGCGCAACAAGAAGCTCGGCGAGATCCTGATCGAGCAGAACATCCTCACCCGCGAGGAGCTGCACCGCTACATCCGGGTCCAGATCGAGGAGGCCGTCTACTATCTCTTCACCTGGACACAGGGGACGTTCAGCTTCGAGGCGGAGATGCGCCCCGAGGACCACGACGTCCTCGTCTCGATCAACCCGGAGTCGCTCCTCCTCGAGGGCGCGCGGCGGGTGGACGAGTGGAGCCTGATCGAGAAGAAGGTGCCGAGCTTCGACCTCATCTTCGAGGTCGATCGGGCCCGCCTGGCGACGAGCGAGGCGCAGCTCACGCGGGCCCAGGAGCAGCTGGTGCCGCTCATCGATGGGCGACGCGACGTGTCGCAGCTCATCGACGCCTCCGGGCTTGGAGAGTTCGAGGTCGGCAAGGCCCTCTATGCGCTGGCGACGGCCGGCTTCCTGCACCTCACCGGAAAGTCGCGTCCCGCCGATGACACGATGCGCGAGGCGCGCGTCGAGGAGCACCGGAACCTCGGTGTCGCCTTCTACAAGACGGCGATGTTCGAGGAGGCGACGCGCGAGCTGCGGCGGGTGGTGGAGCTCAACGACGGCGACGTGCATGCGCGCTTCTTCCTCGGGCTGGTCGCGATGCGGGAGGGGAAGTGGAGCGAGGCGGTGCTCGTACTTCGTGAGGCATCATCGCTCCCAGGGGCGAAGCACGCCGTCTTCCACAACCTGGCGTACGCGCTCGAGCGCCTCGGCCGGTACGAGGATGCAAGGGTCGCGTTGGACGAGGCGGTCGCGCGAGGCGGCGAGGACGATCCGCGCGTGCGGACATCGCTCGGGGTGCTGGCCCTCAAGGCCGGCGATCTCGAGGAGGCCGTCGCGTGCTTCGGCGCCGCCCGGACGCTCTGGGGGAAGAGGGCGCCGTCGGCGGCATGGTTCCACTACGCCGCGCTCGCGGCGGCCCTCGCCGGCGAGCTCCCGCGCGCGGTGACGCTGGCGACCGAGGGGCTCCAGTCGCATCCGCACGCCGGTGCGCTCTGGAACACGCTCGCCGTTCTCGAGGAGCGACGGGGTGACTTCACCGCCGCTGGCCAGGCGGCCGACCAGGCGCTGCACGACGACGGGACTCTGCCGCAGGTGCACAAGAACATCGGCGACGGGCACTACCGCGCCTCGCGCTACGACGAGGCGCTCGAAGCGTATCAGCGGGCGATCAAGCTGAATCCGGCGCTCGGCGGGGACGTCTACTTCAAGCTCGGCAACATCCGCTTCAAGTGGCAGGAACGGGAGCAGGCGGTGGCGTACTGGGAGCGGGCGCTCGCGCTCAACCCGGAGAACGACGTGATTCGGGCGAATCTGGATCTCGTCAAGTCGACGCCGGCATGACGACCGATCAGAGCGTCGACATGGCCTTCATCGCCCTCACGGCCAAGATCTCCCGTGATCGCGGCTTTCGCTGCGCGAGCTACAAGGACAAGTGTCTACGGCGCCGGATCGCCGTGCGGATGCGCGCCCACGGCGTGCACACCTACGGCGACTACGCCCGCGTGCTCGACGCCGTGCCTCACGAGTACGACCTGCTGATCGATGCGCTGACGATCAACGTCACCAAGCTCTTTCGGAACTGGGAGACCTTCGCCGCCATCGAGAAGAGCGTCGCGCCGGTCCTCTTCGCGCGCGATGAGACGCGCTTGCGGGTCTGGAGCGCCGGCTGCGCATCGGGGGAGGAGGCCTACTCGCTGGCGATCCTCTTCCACCGCTACGCCCTGGCGAACCGAAAGCGCGTGGAGCGTGTGCACGTCGTCGGTACCGACATCGATCGGGCGAGTCTCGCCGCCGCCGAGCAGGGCGCCTTCGGCGAGGCGGCGTTCGCCGACACCCCGGCGGAGCTGCGGCAGCTCTACTTCTCGCCGCGCTCGCCCCACGTCGTCGCGCCGGAGGTCCGCGCGATGGTGCGCTTCAAGCGCCATGATCTTCTTCACGAGCCGGCGCCGGAGGGGCAGCACCTCATCACCTGCCGCAACGTGGTGATCTACTTCGATCGGGACTCGCAGGAAGCCCTGTTCGAGCGGTTCGCGGACGCGCTTCTCCCCGGTGGCGTCCTCGTCCTCGGCAAGGTTGAGACGCTGCTCGGCGCCGCGCGCGCCCGCTTCGCGGCGATCGACGGACGTCAACGCATCTTCCGGCGCCTGTGACCGAGACGAGAGTGCGGGTGGCCGATGCCGCCGTCCTCCGCGGTGTGGGGATCCTCTCCACCGTGGGGCTCGGCTCCTGCGTCGCCATCGCTCTATACGATCCGGAGGCCGCCGTGGGGGGGCTCGCGCACATCATGCTCCCCAGCGAGACGATGTCGAAGGACCGGTGCAATCGCGCCAAGTTTCCGTCGAGCGCCGTTCCGCTCCTTCTCGAACGCATGCGCGGGTTGGGCGCGCGCGATGAGCGCATCCGCGCCCGGATCGTCGGTGGGGCGAGCATGTTCACGTCGCTCCTCCCCGCCGGCGGCCTCCAGATGGGGGAGCGGAATCTCCTCGCCACGCGTACCGCGCTGGCCCGCGCCCAGATTCCGATCATTGCCGAGGAGGTGGGGGGCGAGCACGGCCGCAGCGTCTACCTCCACGTCGGCGACGGACGGCTCGAGGTGCGCTCGATGATGAGGGGCAATGTCGTCCTCTAGTCCCGTGCGCACGGTCCTGGTGGTGGACGACAGCGCCTTCATGCGCAAGCTCGTGTCGGAGATGATCGATGCGAGCGGCGAGTTTCGCGTCGTCGGAACGGCGCGCAACGGCATCGATGCGCTCAAGAAGGTGCACGCCCTCGATCCGGACATCGTCACCCTCGACGTCGAGATGCCGGAGCTCGACGGGATCGGCGCCCTCGGCTACATCATGAGCGAGTCGCCGCGGCCGGTGGTGATCCTGAGCGGTGCGGCGACGGGAGCGGCCGACGACGTCACGATCCGGGCGCTCGAGCTCGGTGCCGTCGAGTTCGTCCGCAAGCCGTCGGGTCCGATCAGCCTCGATCTCCCGGCGGTGCGCGATCAGCTGCTCGACGCATTGCGAGCGGCGGCGCAGGTGAACCTCCGCAGTGTCGACCCGTTGGCGCGTCCGACGATCGGCGGCCCGGCCACGCGCGTGCCGCGCTCCGAGGCGTGGGCCAACCGCGCGATCGCCATCGCCTCGTCCACCGGCGGGCCGCGCGCGCTGGCGGAGGTCATTCCCCATCTGCCGGGCGACCTCGACGCGGCGGTGCTCGTCGTGCAGCACATGCCCGCAGGCTTCACGCGCAGCCTCGCCGAGCGCCTCGATGCGCAGAGCCGCCTCGCCGTTCGTGAGGCGCGTCATGGCGAGCGGCTCGTGCGGGGACGAGTCTACGTCGCCCCGGGCGGATATCACATGCGGGTGGCGGCGGAGCAGGGTGGCCCGACGATCGCTCTCGACGACTCGCCGCCGATCTGGGGCGTGCGTCCGGCCGCCGATCCGCTCTTCCGGTCGCTCGCCGAGCATTTCCGGGAGGGGGCAGTCGGCGTCGTGCTCACCGGGATGGGGCGCGATGGAGCGGTGGGGCTGCGGGCCATCCACGACGCCGGCGGTCTGGGGATCGCGCAGGATCGGGAGACCTCGATCATCTTCGGCATGCCGCACGCCGCCGCCACCGGCGGTGGTGCATCGCGGATCCTCCCGCTGGCGGAGATCGCGCCGGCGCTCGTGGCCGCGTGTACGCCCGGTCAGGCGGTGGCGGGAGAATCGTCGGACCCGCGCCAGCCGACGAGGGCCGGGCCATGACGGTCGGGGCGCCGAGCGGCCGACGGGAGGGAGCGCCGGAGGGCTCCGAGACCCTCCTTCCCGAACATCTGCTCTTCCGCATCGGGGTCGAGCTCTTCGCCATCCCCCTCGCCCACGCGGAGGAAGCGGTGGAGGGCCTCCTGTGGGATGTCCTCCCCGACCTGCCTTTCGGAGTGCTCGGCGTCGCGACTCTTCGCGGGCGACTCCTTCCCGTGTATTCTCCCCAGCGGCCGCTCGGGATCGAGCGCAGCGATCCGTACGGCGTGACACTCGTGCTGCGTCACGAGCATCGCGCACTCGGCTTCGCCGTGGACGATGTGGAGGACGTGCTGAGCGTTCCGCCGGAATCGATTCGCCCGGCGCCGCTCCCGGACACCGGGGAGCGCGTGGTGCGGGGAGTGGTGCGGCACGGCGACGAGCTCGTCGCGCTGCTCGATACCGCTGCGCTCTTCCGGGCCTGCGGCGTCGGCGATGGCGAGAGAGGAGGCGCCGGATGAGCGCATCACCGAGTCAGCTGGTCACCTTCCGCCTCGGGCCCGATCGCTTCGCCGCCGACATCTTCGCCGTCGAGCGCGTGCTTCGATACACGCCGCCGACGCCGGTGCCCAATCTGCCGGAGTGGCTGGCCGGCGTGCTCGACTACCAGTCGCGTGTGGTTCCGGTGCTCGATCTGCGGGCCCGCCTGGGTCTGGAGCGGGCGGCGCCGCGCCTCGAGACGAGGATCATCGTCTTCTCGGTCGACGATGACTGGATCGGCGCCGTGGTGGACGCGGTGCTGGAGGTGGTTCCCCTCGCGGCGGGCGAGCTCTCCCCCCCGCCGCCGCTCTTTCGTGGGCTGGCGGCCGACTATCTGCTCGGACTCGTCAGGCGACCGGACGGCCTGCTGATCGTCCTGGATGTCCGACGCCTGCTGACGGCCACGGAACGGCTCGCTCTGACGCGGGCGGAGGAGGCGGCGCGCGGTGGCTGACACGCCGACCACGGCTCTCCGTGCCCGCTTCGCGGCCATCGAGGCACGGCTCGAAAGCCCGAACGCCGCCGCCGAGCGCGACACGCTCAAGGCGGACATCATCGCCCTCTTCCGACTGGCCGAGGGGGAGATCGCGAGCCTGACGACGCTGCGCGAGGACATCAAGAAGCTCGTCGAGAGATGGAAGCAGCTCCAGCAAGCGGCTGCGCCATCGAACGCGCCCGTGTTCAGCGGCGACCGGCCCAACGTGGTGACCGACCACATCGGGGCCTCGACCTTCGTCGAGAAGGGGTGGAACTCGATCTCGCTGGGCGACTACGACGGCGCGGAGCGCGCCCTGACCAAGGCCCTCGAGCTCTCGCCCAACGACCCGCAGACCGAATCGCTTCTCGGCTGGTCGCAGATGCTCCAGGAGAAGTACGATCAGGCGCTGCTCAACTTCCAGCGCGTGCTGATGCGGCAACCGACGAACTCTCTCGCCCGCATCAACCTCGGGTACATCTGCCTCAAGAAGCGCATCTTCGGAGAGGCGATCGAGCACCTGTCCAAGGCGATCCGCCTCGACAACGATCGAAAGGCGACGCTCTACGCGCACTTCTACCTCGGGCTGGTGTACGCCGAGCGGGAGATGTTCGAGGATGCGCAGACGTTCTTCCGGAAGACGCTGGCCCTCGGCCCAAACCTGATCGAGGCCTACTACGAGCTGGGGCGCGCGCTCTGGTTCGATGGCAAGCAGGAAGAGGCGAAGCAGGCGTGGCGCGATGGGTTGGCGGCCAACAAGTTCAATCCATGGGGCAAGCGGTGCGGCGAGATGCTCAAGCACGTCGAGCAGGGAGGCGTGCCCGCGCGGTCCGCCTAGCCCTGGTGGTGGCGCTCGCGGTGCCGGCCGCCGCCCGGCGCGTCGATCCGCCCCAGCGCCTGACGAGTGGCCGCTTCACGATGGTCGCGTACGCCTCCGACCTTCCGCTCGCGCGAAGCCTCCTCGACAGCGCGCTGGCCCACGACAGCTTCCCGGGGCTCCCTCGTCCGACCGCTCCGGTGACCGTCGCCGTCGCCCCCGATACCCGGCGCTTTCGCGAATGGGCAGGGGAGGGCGCTCCCGAGTGGGGAGCCGCGATCGCCATCCCCGCCGAGTGGCGCGTGGTGATGCAGGGACGCTCGGCGGGAAGCGATGCCGGCAATCCCTTCTCCGTGCTGCGCCACGAGCTCGCGCACCTCGCCCTCCACGAGTACCTCGACGATCTGCCGCCGCGATGGTTCGACGAAGGCTACGCCAGCCTCTGCGCCCGCGAGTGGGGACGGGATGAGGTGCTGGCGGCGAGCGTCGGCCTGCTGCTGCATGGCGTGCCTTCGCTCGACTCGCTCGATGCCGGCTTCACCGGCGGCGCGATGCGCGCCAGCACCGCCTATGCGCTCGCCTACCGGGCGGTGGCCGATCTCGCCGCGCTCGACCCGGAGCGCGGGCTCACACTCTTCTTCGGCTACTGGCGCAGCACCGGCTCGATCGATCGCGCGATGCGCGAGGCATACGGCCTGACGGAGAGCGCCTTCGAGATCGAATGGCGCCGACGGACCATGCAGCGCTACGGAGCGCTCGCCCTTACGGCCAACCTGTCGCTCGCCCTGGCCATCATGGGAATCCTCATCGGCCCCTTCTGGCTGGCGCGCCGGCAGCGCGATCGGGCGAAGCTCGACGCGATGCGCCGCGACGAGGCGGCGGCCGAGCGAGCCGAGCGCGAAGGAATCATCGCCTCGCTTCTGGGAGAATCTCCCACCGACGGGCCCACCTCGAGTGCCCAGCGGGCGCCTCCGGGCGAACATCGCGAGCGTGGGGGCGATTCGACGTAACTCCCGTCGCCGCCACAGCTTGACACGTCATTGACGAAACTCTATCCTACAGCCTTATGCCCGATTCGCCCACCACGGCCAAGTCGCGCTCGCTTATCTGGTGGGCGATCGCGCTTCTGGTTCTGGCCGCCGGATATGCGGATCTTATTCGCGGCGGGGAGACGGTCGCACCGATTCTCCTCGTCATCGGCTATTGCGTCTTGGTTCCACTCGCGATTCTGAGGTGACGCGTCGCGCCGCACGGGGTGCGCGAATCGGGCGCCGTGCGACGAAGAGAGCCGTGCCGCCAGACTTGGAGCGGGCGAATAGCTCAGTTGGTTAGAGCGCCTGCCTTACACGCAGGAAGTCGGGGGTTCGAGTCCCTCTTCGCCCACATCGCGGCCGGTTGGACAATTGGGCCGAGCGCGACCGGATATTCTTGCAGGAGGTCTATTCAACGTGTCACTAATTCGTTTGCGATTCTTGGTCGCACCGGCTGCGTTCCTCGCGGCCGCCGCCGCGCCGAGCGCCATCGCTCAGACGACGCGGACGGTGAAGCTTCCCGATGAGACGCCGCGCCTGCTCGTGACGCCCTTCCGGGCCAACGAGAAGGGCGTCGGCCCGCAGACCGCCGAGGCGGTGCGGAGCAAGATCACGGCGGACGTGCCGATCAAGCAGCTCTACGTGATCCCGCGGTCGACGATGTGCAGCGTGCTCGAGTCCTCCGGGTTCAATTGCGACAGCGTTCCCGACCCGGTGACCTCGAAGCTCCTCGCCACGCAGCTCCGCGCCGACCAGTACATCGACGGCACGGTGAGCAAGACCGCCACCGGCTACCAGCTCGACTCGCGCATGGTACTCACGCGCGATCCGAGCCTCGCTCAACCACTCCCGCCGGCCACCGGCGCCAAACTCGGCGACCTCGCCGGTCAGTTCGAGAAGTCCCTGATGGAGGCGCGCAAGCAGCTCCCCGACGAAGCCAAGTGCAACTCGTCGGTGCGCTCCGGTCAGCTCGATTCGGCGGTGGCCGCGGCCAACCGCGCGATCGCCGCCTATCCCCAGTCGACCATCGGTCGCATCTGCCTGGCGACGGCGCTCAAGGCGCAGAAGAAGTCGCCTGACGAGATCCTGGCGGTCACCAACAAGGTCCTGGAGATCGATCCGCGCAGCCGCCCGGCGCTCATCATGACCGGCGAGGCGTATCGCGAGAAGGGCGACACGGCGAGCATCGGCAAGGCCGTGGAAACGTGGAGCCGGCTGATCGCCGCCTACCCGAAGGATGCGGTCCTGGTGAACGACATGGTCAACCGGATCGCCGAGAGCGGCCGGGCCGACCTGGCGAAGCCGATCATCGTGAAGGCGGTCGACGATAATCCCGGCGACCCCGACCTCGTGCGCCTGGAGTGGAAGGTGCTCCTGGCGACCGCCGCCAGCTCCAACGCCAAGGCGTCGGCCGCCGCCACGCCGGCCGCGGCGGATTCCTTGAAGGCGGCAGCGGTGAAGGACTACGACGCCGCCACCAAGGTCGGTGAGACGATGGTGAAGAGCGACACCAGCGCGGCGGATACGGCGTTCTTCTTTCGTCAGGCGGCTGCCTACGCCTCGGCCAATCAACCGCAGAAGGCGGCCGAGACGACCGCCCGCGGCGTGGCCAAGTTTCCCAACAACGCCAACCTCTGGTCGCTGAACTCCCAGACCCAGCGCCTCGCCGGGCAACTGCAGCCGGCGGTCGATGCGGCGCACAAGGCGATCAAGCTCGATCCCAAAGCCGACCGGGCCTATCTCCGACTCGCCCAGGCGCAGATCGATCTCGGTCAGACCGACTCGGCCGTCGCCACGCTCCGCCAGGGGCTGGCCAACGGAGAGGACAAGGCCACGATCGGCCAGTTCCTCCTCGTCCTCGGCAACAAGGCGTACAAGGATGCGTCGGCGGCGAATCCGCCGAAGCGTGAAGATTTCCAGCGCGCGGTGTCGATTCTCTCGGTCGCCGACAGCGTCGCGCCCACTCCGCCGACGAAGTTCGTGCTCGGCGTCTCCGCCTTCCGCGTCGGCGATCTCGCCGTGCGCGAGAACGCGACCGCCAAGCAGTGCGATCTGGCCAAGCTCGCCGAGTCGTCCTTCACCACGGCGCAGATCGATATCGCCGCCGGGGGAGCGGTCGATCCCAAGACGGCGCAGCAGCTCCTCGCTGCCTTACAACAGTACAGTCCCGCGGTGGACGGCCAGAAGAAGAAATTCTGCAAGTAGCGTGGATCGTGCTGTCGGATCATTCTTGAGGGGCTCACCCACAGTCGGTGAGCCCCTCGTCGCTTCTCCCGGTGGCGTGAGCGCGGCGGCAGGTCGTGGGAGCGAGCAAGCGTTCTCGGGGGTGCGCGGACGACGCTTGACGTACTACACTAAGTGTCGCTAGTATGCTGGCCCCACGAACGGACTTGGAGGCGCTGGGCGGTTCGTATCACACGCCGGTTTTGGCCGGTGAGGTGGTGCGGTGGCTCGGCGGTTCGAGGGAGATCCTCGATGGGACGCTCGGGGGCGGCGGGCACGCGCTCCTCCTCCTCGAGCGGGGCGCGCGCGTCACTGCCCTCGATCGTGATCCCGAGGCGGTCGCCGCCGCTCGCGAACGGCTCGCTCTGTACGAGCGTGCCGGCCGCTTCCGGGCCATCTCCGCGAACTACGCCTCCGTCGATGAGCTTCCCGAGCTCGACGACGTCCGCTTCGACGGAATCCTCCTCGATCTCGGCGTTTCCTCTCACCAGCTGGATGACACCACGCGTGGGTTTTCCTTCAGGCCCAGCACGCCCCTCGACATGCGCATGGGGCCCGACGCCCGGCTCACGGCGGCGGAGTGTCTGGCCGAGGCGAGCGAGGAGCAGCTCGCGCGTCTCTTCGCCACGCTCGCCGATGAGCCGCACGCGCGGCGCCTGGCGAGGGAAATCGTGCGACGTCGTGCCTCACGACCGCTGGAGACGAGCGATGACTTGGTCGGCGCCATTCGCGGCGCACTCGGCCCTCGGACCGGACCGGCCGATTTCGCCCGTCTCTTCCAGGCCGTTCGGATCGCGGTCAACGACGAGCTGGAGGGTCTTGCCCGGGCGCTCCCGCACCTTCGCGATCGGCTCACGCCCGGCGGGAGGATGGTCGTGATCGCCTATCATTCCGGGGAGGATCGGGTGGTGAAGCAGGCCTTCCGCGCTTGGAGCGCGGCCTGTGTCTGCCCGCCGAAGCAGCCCGTGTGTACCTGCCGTGGAGCGCCGCTCGGGGAGACGCTCACGCGACGCGCGGTCAAGGCGGACGCGCCAGAGGTGGCGTCCAATCCGCGCGCCCGAAGCGCGCGCCTCCGCGCGTGGCAACGCGCCGAGTAGCGCGGCGTGGCCGCGCCTGGGTGGCGATCGTTCTCTCCGGTTTCGTTCTCATCGGTGCGAGCGTCATTTGGCGGAGGGCCACCGGGGTGGCACAGGCTCGGGAGCTGCGTGACCTCGAGCAGCGTCGGCTTCAGCTGGAATCACGGCGGGCGCAGTTGCGCGGCGAGATCCGGGACCTGGCGAGCCGGAGCACCCTCGCCCCGATCGCCGAACGCCGCCTGCATATGCACGTGCCGAACGACACTCAGCTCGTCATCCTCCCCCGGTCCGTCCGCGCCCCGTAGCCCATGCGCTGGCCCTCGCGCCTCGAGCTGATTCACGCCTCGCTGCTGCTCTGTGCAGCGGGGGTCGTGATCCGCGCCGCGCAGGTCCAGCTCTGGCAGCGAGGGCAGTGGTCCGCCCGCGCGCAGCGCCAGCAGTTCGCCAACGATGTCGTGCCGGCGCCGCGCGGCGACATCGTCGATGTCGATGGCGTGCCGCTGGCGCAGAATCGCGCGATGCTGAAGGTGAGTATTGCCCCTCGTGAGCTCCGAGACCGGGCCGCGGCGACGCGGGCGCTCGCCGCGGCCGGCGTGCCGTCCGACTGGGTGCGGCGGGTAGAGGATCCGGGGCGCGCCTGGGTCTCGCTCCCGGTCACCATCGCACCGGCATCGGCCAGCGCGCTCACCGCCATGCGCGGCGTCTACGCCGAGCCGGTGATCGAGCGCGTCTACACGCAGCGCGAAGCGATGCGCCATCTCGTGGGGGGCATCGACGCGAGCGGCGCCCCCGTAGGCGGCCTCGAGCAGTCGCTCGACTCGCTCCTGCGCGGCCGCGCCGGCCACGCGCTCGTCGCTCGTGACGGCCGGGGCGCGCGCGTCGAAGCGCCGGGCGCGCCGTCGATCGCCCCCGAGCCGGGCGACGCGGTCGTCCTCACCATCAGCCAGGAGCTGCAGGAGATCGCCGAGAACGCGCTCGCCGACGCGGTCGAGCGCCTCGGTGCCGAGGGGGGCGACATCGTCGTGCTCGATCCCGAGGATGGCGAGATTCGGGCCGTGGCGAGTCGGCGCGCCGGCGTGCGAGCGGCGGGCCTCCCGGCCATCAGTGAGCCGTACGAGCCGGGATCGACCCTCAAGCCGCTCATCGCCTCCCGCCTCCTCGCCCTCGGCCGGGCGCACCCGGACGACCAGGTGAACACCGAGAATGGGCGCTACGTACTCGAGGGTCGCACGATCGAGGACGTTCATCCGACGTCGTCGCTCACCCTCAGCGACGTGATTCGCGTCTCCAGCAACATCGGCATCGTGAAGTTTTCGATGCGACTCTCTTCACGCGAAGAGTTCGAGACGCTCCGCGACTTCGGCTTCGGCACGCCCACCGGCGTGTCCTACCCGGGCGAGGCTGGGGGCACGTTGAGCCCCCCCCGCGTCTGGTCGACGCAGTCGCCGGCGTCGCTCGTGATGGGCTACGAGCTTTCGGTGACCCCGCTGCAGCTCGCCGCGGCGTACGCGCCGCTCGCCAACGGGGGCGAGCTCTTGGAGCCGGCGCTGGTGAAGGAGATCCGGGCGCCTGACGGGACGGTGAGGTACCGCCACGCTCGGCGCGTCGTGCGGCGCGTGATGCCCGACAGCGTCGCCGCCGTCGTGCGGCAGATGATGGTCGGCGTCGTCGAGGGGGGCACGGCGACCGATGCCGCCCTTCGCAACTTCGTGCTCGCTGGAAAGAGCGGCACGGCGCGCCGGACCTCGGTCAAGCACGGCTACGTGCAAGGGCGCTACAACGCGTCGTTCGTCGGTCTCTTCCCCGCCGACCACCCGCAGTACGTGATCCTCGTGAAACTCGACAATCCGCGCGGCGGCTATTTCGGCGGCAAGACGGCCGCGCCGATCAGCAAGATCGTGCTCCAGGCGGCGCTCGCCTCTCGTCAGGCGGCGCTCGACCGCCGCGCGCTCGCGGCCAGCGAGTCCCTGGTGCACATCGTCGATTCGGCCGCCGGCACCACCACCGACGCGTCCGACGAGGCGCCGGCAGATGTCGACGCGCCACCGGCCGTGCTCGACCTGGCGTCGAAGCAGGCGCCGCAGCGGGTCTCGGCCCCGCGCGCCATTCCCGACGTTCGCGGACTCCCCCTCCGCTTCGCCGCGCGGGTTCTGCACCGGGCCGGCTTCCGCGTGAGCGCCCAGGGACTCGGCGCCGCGCGCGCGACCGCCCCCGCCATCGGGACCGTCGCTCCGGCGGGGTCACTCGTCACCGTGGCGACCGCGCCGTGAGCGCCGACGTCGGCAAGATCGTCGACGCGCTTCGTCAATCGGGGCTACTCGTCGAGACGACGGGCGCCCTCCCCGAGCGCGTCCCCGAAGTCACCGACGACAGCAGGCGCGTGGTGGTGGGGGGTCTCTTCCTGGCGGTGCGGGGGTCGGCGAAGGATGGGCACGACTTCCTGGGGGATGCGGCATCGCAGGGCGCGGCGGCGGCGATGGTCGAGGACGCGACCCGGACGGCCCTTCCGGCGATCGTCGTCAAGGACAGTCGGCGCGCAGCGGCGGTGGCCGCCGCTGCGGCCTTCGGCGAGCCGGCCCGCGCCCTCCGGCTCGTGGCGGTGACCGGCACCAACGGCAAGACGACGACCGTCGGCATCCTCCGGCATCTCCTCGACGCTCCGGGCGCGCGCGGCGCATCCATCGGCACGCTCGGCGTCTTGTTAGGCAGTGCCGGCGCTCCGATGGACGGCGGCGCCGGGCTCACGACCCCGGGCCCGGTGGAGCTGCAACGCGTTCTGCGCGAGCTCGTCACGCAGGGAGTGCGGACGGTGGCGATGGAGGTGTCGTCCCACAGCCTCGACCAGCGGCGTGTGGAGGGGCTGCGCTTCGAGGCCGCGGTGTTCACGAACTTCACTCGCGATCACCTCGACTACCACGGCACGATGGAGGCCTACTTCGAGGCGAAAACGCGACTCGTCGCGCAGCTCACCCCGAAGGGAGCGGCCGTCATCAACGCCGATGACGAGGCCTGGCAGCGGCTCCCGCCGGCGCCCTGCCTGATCACCTTCGGGCTCGATCCCGACGCCACCATCCGCGCCGAGTCGGTCTACTTCCAGCCGCGGGGGAGCGAGTGGCGCCTCGTCGCCGGCACCCAGCGCCACGCTCTGCGGCTCCCGCTCATCGGCGACTTCAACGTGAGCAACGCCCTCGGGGCCGCCGGCGCCGCCTGGCATCTCGGGATGACCTTCGCGTCGATCGCCGCCAAGCTGCGCACCGTTCCTCAAGTGCCCGGTCGGCTGGAAGTGGTGCACGAATGTCCGACGGTCGTGCGCGACTACGCGCACACGCCCGATGCCCTGGACCGCTCGCTCGCGGCGGTGCGGCCGTTCACCCGCCGGAAGCTCATCGTGGTCTTCGGCGCCGGCGGAGACCGCGACCGCGGCAAGCGCCCGCTCATGGGTGCGATCGCCGAGCGGAGCGCCGACTACGTCATCCTCACCAGCGACAATCCACGCACCGAGGACCCCGAGGAGATCCTCGACGACATCGAGCGCGGCATGCGGCGCGACAATCACGAGCGGATCGAGGATCGGCGCGCCGCCATCGCGCGGGCCCTCGCACTCGCCCATGCCAACGATGATGTCGTCCTCCTGGCCGGCAAGGGACACGAAACCTACCAGGTACGAGGGACCACGCGACATCCCTTCGACGAGAAGGCGATTGTCGCCGAGTTGACGTCGGGGGCGGAGTGAGGCGCACGTTCTGGACGTTCGAGCGCGTCTCCGCGGCGCTCGACGACCAGCTCATCGCCAGCCGCCCCGGCGGTGACACCGCGATCCAGAAGGTCTCGACCGACACCCGCACGCTGGCCAAGGGAGATCTCTTCGTCGCACTCTCCGGCGAGCGATTCGACGCCCACGATTTTCTCGGCGAGGCGGTGGGGAAGGGCGCGTCGGCGGTCGTGATCGCTCGCGCCGACCGCGCGACGGGCCTCGGCGTGCCGGCCTTCGTGGTGCGTGACACCTCGCTGGCCCTCGGGGCGCTCGCCCACTACCGCCGAACCGCGTGGGCGCGTCCGGTAGTCGGGATCGGAGGGTCGAACGGGAAGACGACCACTAAGGAGCTGACCCGCTCGGCCCTCGCCTCGCGCCTCACCGTGCACGCCACCGAGGGAAACCTCAACAATCTGGTCGGGGTCCCCCTCACCCTGTTGGCCCTGCCTGACGAGGCGGATGCGGCGGTGGTGGAGATGGGAGTGAACGTTCCCGGCGAGATGGCTCGGCTGAACGCCGTGGCCGCCCCCGACATCGCTGTGCTCACATCGGTGGCCGAGGAGCATCTCGAGGGCTTGGGGAGCCTCGAAGGGGTCCTGCGCGAGGAGTCCTTGCTGCTCGATGGTGCGAGCGTCGCCATCGTCCCGTCCTCGCAACCCGAGCTCGTCCCCGTCGCACAGGCACGCGTCGGGCGCGTGGTGACGGCCGGCTTGGACAAGGGAGATCTGTGCGCCGAGCGCTGGGGGATCGGCCCCGACGGGTTGGGCTGGGCCGAAGTGGAGGGCGTGGCGGTGCGCCCGCCCGTACGCGGCGCCCACAATCTCCGGAACGCCATGCTCGCCCTCGCCGTGGCACGCGAGATGGGCGTGTCGGTGGTCGACGCCGCGCGAGGGATGGCGGCCGCATCGCTGCCCGGAATGCGCCTCGCCTGGGAGAGCCTGGGGCGAGCCACGCTGATCAACGACGCCTACAACGCGAGTCCGGCCTCGATGCGCGCCGCGCTCGACGTGCTCACGGCCATCGACGGCGGCCGCCAGCGCGTGGCCGTGCTCGGCCCGATGCGCGAGCTCGGCGCCCACGCGTCTCGCCTGCACGAGGAGGTCGCGCGGCACGCCCTCGCCTCGAAGGTCGACGTGCTCGCTGCGATCGGAGAGATGGGCGTGGCCGTTCGGGCCCTCGCCCCCGGCGATCCGCGCGTCGTCACCGCCGCCGACCTCGAGGAGCTCTGGCCGGCGCTCGAGCCGCGATTGGCGCGTGACGGGGTGATCCTCATCAAGGCATCGCGCGGCGTGAAGCTGGAACGGCTCGTCCCTCTGCTCTCCGCCTGGGCGGCACGCTAGTGCTCTACCACCTGCTCACGCCGCTCACCGGCGCCTGCCGTCTCTGCACGGTGTTCAACGTCTTCAACTACATCACCTTTCGCTCGGCCGGCGCCGCCGTCACGTCCCTCCTCCTCGCCTTTCTCGTCGGCCCCGGGATCATCCGCCGCCTTCGCGCCATGCGCGTGCGCCAGGGCATCCGCGAAGGGACGCCGGAAACGCATCAGTCGAAGAAGACCACGCCCACGATGGGCGGGCTCATCATCCTCGCGGCCGGCCTCACCGCGACCGTGCTCTGGATGCGCCTCTCGAACACCTACGTCTGGATCGCCATCGCCGTCACGGCGTGGATGGGCGCCCTCGGATTCATCGATGACTATCTCAAGCTCAAGCAGCGCCGCGAGGGGAAGAAGAATTTGGGGCTGGTGGAGCGATACAAGCTGGCCGGACAGGTGACGATCGGCGTCGCGCTCGGCCTCTACCTCTGGCTCATGCCGGTCTCCAACCTCCCCGGCGCCTCGACCACGCTCCCCTTCTACAAGTACGTGCTCGTCGTTCCGCTCGTGGCTTGGCTCTACGTCCCCTGGGTGGCCTTCGTCCTCACGGGAGTCAGTAACGCCGTGAACCTCACCGATGGTCTCGATGGGTTGGCGACCGGTCTGAGCGCGATCGCCTTCGCCACCTTCGCCATCTTCGCGTACGTGATCGGCCGCATCGACACGAGCCAGTATCTCCAGATCTACTACCTGCGCGGCTCCGGAGAGCTCGCGGTCTTCTGCGCCGCGATCCTCGGGGCGCTGGTCGGCTTCCTCTGGTACAACACCCATCCGGCGCAGGTCTTCATGGGTGACACCGGCTCGCTCGCCCTCGGTGGAGCGCTCGGCGCGGTGGCGATCCTGCTCAAGTCCGAGTTCCTCCTCCTCCTTGTCGGCGGCGTGTTCGCTGCCGAAACGCTGTCGGTCATCATCCAGCGGTGGGTCTTCCGCTACCGGAAGCGCCGATACGGCCTCGAGTACGCGCAGGCGCACCGCGTCTTCCGACGAGCACCCATCCACCACCACTTCGAGCTGGCGGGCTGGGAGGAGACACAGGTCGTCGTGCGCTTCTGGATTCTCGGCGTTCTCTGCGCCGTGATCGCTCTGAGCACTCTCAAGCTGCGATGATTCCGGCCGCGTGGTGCGCGGAGGGGAGGGAAGTGGCGGTGGTGGGACTCGGACGGAGCGGGACGGCCGTGGCGTCACTGCTCTCTTCGCGCGGCGCGCGTGTTTATGCCTCCGATGCGGCGCGGAATGCCGAGACGCTGGAAGCGGCGGCACAGCTCGCGCAGCTCGGAGTGACTGCCGACGTCGGCGGTCATGACCTGGAGCGCATCTCTCGCGCGGAAGCGGTGGTGGCGAGCCCCGGGATCCCCCCCGATGCTCCTCCGCTGCGTGCGGCGCGAGATGCCGGTGTGAGCATCGTCAGCGAGATCGAGGTCGCGCTGCGAGAGCTCGGGCCGACGCGCTACATCGCCGTCACCGGAACGAACGGGAAGACCACCACCACGGCTCTCGTCGGACATCTGCTTCGCGCTCTCGGCCACGACGCGCTCGACGCAGGGAACATCGGCATGCCTCTGTCGCAGGTGATTCTTCGCGGCCGTGCTCCCGCCTGGGTCGCTCTCGAGCTCTCCTCCTTTCAGCTGCACGACACGCCGAGCATCGCGCCGGCGGTGGGGGTGGTCACGAACCTCAGCCCGGATCACCTCGATCGTTATGCGGGCGTCGACGACTACTACGCCGACAAAGCCCTCCTCTTCCGCAACGCGAGCGCGGAGTCGCGCTGGGTGCTGAATGCGGACGACCCGGCGGTGATGCGCCTGCCGGAGCGCGTCATCCGCTCGGGCTCACGGCGTGCTGGTCGCGCGCTCGTCCCCGGGATGGTCTACACCTTCTCGCTCACCTGCGAAGCCGACGCCTGCTACGATCGCGCGAGCGGGCGTCTGCGTGCCCTGGGGGGTCCGCTGCTCGAGCGGAGCGCGCTCGGGCT
>Ga0187777_10000475_pt1 | contig 27611 bp, 22 predicted proteins | sample 1015_Q2_SP5_10_M_FD_132416 | JGI IMG/M metagenome (GOLD analysis project Ga0187777, IMG submission 132416) | Tropical peat soil microbial communities from peatlands in Department of Meta, Colombia - 1015_Q2_SP5_10_MG | ecosystem: Environmental > Terrestrial > Soil > Wetlands > Peat | place... | reverse complement strand
CTCAACATTATACTCTTTAAGAAGGCGCAGATACCCGAAGTTCTTATATGCTTCGTGTGTATCGTAGCACGCCGCCTCCGCAATGATGATTTTGTCCTGGTAAAAGCTCGAAAAAAAATCAAGGATACCTCGTATCTGGTCTACATGGCTCGATGCAAGCTGTATTGTTGAGGAAACGAAGTTGGGTTTGATCACAGGTCGCCTGGATCTCAACCCTTTTTTAACGTCATCGGTGATAAGATCAAGTGATCTTTTCGCAATTGTTCTCCTATCATCTCCTTTTATTAGTGACACTCGCGGCATGTGGATTTTATTGTACTTTTGTTCAATCTTTTCTCGATCGACGAGATTAATTTTAGTATAGCAAAAAAGAAAAACACTGATGTGGTATTCGGGGAGTGTTGATGATGTGACAATAAAGAGCAACTCAAAGGACAAGATTTCGATATGAAACATACATCCCGGTGTGTCAGTCAAAAACAATAACTACAGGATGCTGCATTGGAGTTAAGGACAAGCTTAACTACAATAACTTCATGTAGAAGTCTCTCTTTTCTCGTCACAGGGCTGCCTTTTTCACTGACTGGAAGCCTTCAAATGGGTGACTAATAAATCTCATGACCTGGCATTGGGGCTTTCTACCCGAAGGTCTTCAATTCTGCTTCAGCGTGTTTTCAGCGCCGCAGTCCGCAACCGTTTCGATTCGCCATGCCGCTCAATCCGCCAATGAAACCGCTGTTCCCGGGGTGGCGCGGTCAGATATCCAGGGTGATCGTCTTTTTCGACGTCCTCAGCTTCGACTCAATGGCGGTTCTCAATTCGCTCAGGGAAAGGTCTCTGTTCTGCCCCTTCAGGAACTTCTGCATCGTCACCAGCGCATCATGTTCCACATCGAACGATAGGGGCCGCGACAGGTCGCCCACGATTTTCACCTCGCACCTGATGGTCCTCTTCTTCCCCTTCACCGCTACTTCCAGGTCCCTCTGTTGGAAGGTGATTTGCTGGAAGACATGGAGAGTGTCGATGCGGTGATACCCCGAGACTTTCAACTCTCGGGCGAGAAAACGCGCGATGACCCCCTCCTTCGCATCATCGGTGTCTATGATGATGATATTGCCCGGACGGTTTTTCTTGGTGATGCTGGAGACCAGCTGCACGTTGCGTGCGCCTAGTTCCATGATCCGCCCGATTGCGAAGCCAGTCACCTCGCCGGATACGTGGTCCACCTGTGCGAAGAGGAGGCGTGCCTTCTTCTTTTTCACGAGAACACCAGCCCCTTCATAATATCAGACGCCAGACGGGCGGCATGCTTGATATTTGGCGCAGGCAGTGCCAGCAGCACATCGGCAGCAGCCACCGCCTCCTTGGCTGCCGCATCAGGGTCCATTCCCATGACAGCCGCCATGCAGGCGCAGACGGTGACATCCAGAGAGGAGGCACCGGAGCAGAGCAAATCGATGATAGCGGGGGAGACCGCTGAGATGGCGTCGATGGTCGCTTGGTCGGCGTTCATCAGGGCCTCGGGTGCGGCCTTTGCGAGGACATTGTCGAGACGATGGATCTTGCCGTCAATCTTTACCTCCACATCCACATAGGCGTCGAAGGCAAAGTGGCGCTGGGCAAAGACATGGGACCTCCGGCCCGACCCGGGCCGGACCTCCCTGAACCGTATGTACTCTATATTGCGGCCGAGCCTTTTGCTCATCGCCTTTGCGACAGTCACTTCCAGTGATCCGATGAGCCTTTCCTGTGCGCCGCGAACTACCTCACGCAATGTCTTGCCGAGCTTCATATCGGTATAGGCTTGAAGAGCCCTCACAGCAACCGCATTGGTGAAGCCGGGCTCGGTGGCAGCAAGAATAGCATCCGTTACGGGACCCCGCTCGACGGTATCAGCCTTGCGGGCCAAAACGTTGGTGGCGGTGATGGCCTGGTCCCGCTGAAAATGCATGTCCATGGTCTTGTTGATGACGCCGATTATCTCCTCCTGAGGCGCTCCCTTACCCATCAGGTACAGGGCCAGCGTGGGCGAGGTGACCCAGTGATGTAGGGGTATCACCAGCGGTCCCCCGGACCTTCCCGCTCCGATGACTGAACCTTCCTGGATGATCGAACACAGCTCGGCGAACATAATCATTCCCACCACCGTTGGGGTTCCCGAGTCCTTGAGGATGATGGCAAGGTCCCCCACCACCCGTGCGGTGTTCAACTCCTCCCCGGTACCGCGGACATGGACAACGGCTGGAAGCTCAGCCTCCTCCACTGCGGCTTGGGCGATGGTCTCCGGAGTTCTCGTCACCATGAAGCTCCCGAACTCCTCGCCCACGTAAGCATCGGGATGAATGATCTCCAATGCCGCCGCGGCCCCATACAGGGCGGAAAACCAGCGGTTCGGTTTCATGCCTGCGGAACCATACGCCTTGATCATGGCCTTCGTGCCAATACGGCTTAGCTTCTGTCCGAGCTTGGGAAATAGGTGGTCTTCGCCGATGGCTGAATGTCCGATGATGGGGCCGCCAGCGCCCAGCGGCAGGAAGCGTGAATCATAAGGGGCAAGGTGCTCGCTCTCTAAGGCCTGGTAAATGGCGAGCGTCGCGGCAAAACCTGATATCTTGTTGTTCTGCTTCTCCGTAGGCATAGAGGAGATGCGGCCCGAGGGGATACCTGCGGCCATCCTCGTCACCGCACCCAGTTTTCGGTTCGGGCAAGGCATGCCACACTGCACGTTCACCCCGGCCCAATACAGAAGAACTGCGGCGCAGAGCCCGGCGTTGGCCGGATCAGCGCCGCACTCCATCAGTTTCTTGACCGCCTTCCTCGCAATATCGTCCACATCGGTGTGGGCCTCGTCGGAGGGTTCGAGCTTCATATGCCTGCCCCTCCGCATCTCCCTGGCTATCACATTTGCCGCGGCCCAGATGCCGATATTGAAGGCGCCCCATCCGCCGAGACCGGCTTCGAGCTTGTCCACTGTCAGGTAATCAGGCCGCGCAGTGACAGCCCTGAAAACAGCTATGATTTCACGTTCCATGATCTTTCTCCTACACAGGATTCGGACGCAAGGCTCAGACAGCCCATTCCCTCGCTACCCGCATGAACGCATGTATGTTTTCGTACGGCACACCGGGTGGGATGTCGCAGCCGGGCATGAGGATGAAACCTCCTCGAGTGCCGACTTTCTCGATGACATTACGGCACGCGTCCTCGACATCCTGTACCGTGCCTCTCAGGAGGACGTTCACCGGGTCCACATTCCCCGCAAAGCATATGGTGCCATGCAGTATCTCTTTGGCCCGAACCATGTCCGTCTTGTGATCAAGGCTTATGCAGTGCACCCCTGTCCGGGGATAGAGGTCCAGCCGGTCCGTGGTGTTGCCGCAGATATGCAGGATGGTACGCGCCCCTTTTCCGGCTGCCCAGCTGATGAAATCCTGCAGTTGGGGCAGCACGAATTGTTCGAACTGCTTTCTCGATATCAGATCCCCCGAGGCCGTCGGCTCGCCAAGCAGAATTAGGTCAAGAAGGCCAGGCGACAGAAGCGGTTCGTAAAAGAGCTTTAGCATGCTGACAGCAAACTCCGTCACCGACTTCACTAGGCCGGGATTCTTGTAGAGCGCTTTCATCATGGCCTCTTCGCCGACCAGCCGTGCTCCTAGGGTAAAAGGCCCCCACGCCGTCAGCGTCACAGCATAGTTACCCAGTGCTTTGCTTACAACGCCATAGGCCTGACGAATGGTGGACAGAACGGGATCGCTGCTGATCCGCGAAAGATCGAGTCCCGTCAGGTCGGATTCCGCATGCACCAGGGTGCCTTCGAGGTCAGGCGTTCCGACATCGCGGTAGTTGATTGCGCATCCGAGTGCTGCAACAGGGAAATTGGGATACCCGGAGCCCACGTAGACGATATCGCTCTTAAGCCTGTCAGCCATCTCCGTGATCATCCGGGCCATAAGGGATGAATCAGTTGACATTTGTTTGAAGGAAACACCGTATTCGCGCGCACTCCATGTGCCCGCGCCAATGAGAGCCGCCGGAATACGATCCGCCGTTTCGCGGTTCAGAGCCCTGTCTATCACTTCACGGGGCGTTTCCACTCTGCTTCTCCTGCCGTCCACACTAAATATACCATGGGAGATTTACCCAGTCATAAAGACATCAAAAAGACTCTCGCTAAGCTCTCATAAATTATCTTCGAGCTAATAATTAATCAGAGATTGACTTTATCACGATTTGTAAGGCTGGTCAAATTAATTTGAAAAAGCGTCTTATCTATTATTTATTTTATCGAATACGCGGCTGTTGGATGATGTTCGATTTAGCGTATTGAACAGTTTTCACTCAGTATCAGAAATAATCAAAATTACGACCTTGGAGTCCTCTACCCGAATGCTTTCTGGATTAATTATAAATATGTTAGTTGCGTGAGTGGTATTTTGCCTCGGGATTGGCAGGTTGCTCATGCTTGAACCCGGGACGGGAATGCGTCGCCGTAGAAGATAACCTTGTTTCTGGGAAAGCGCTTGGCGAAACGGGCGGCACTCACCTCTCCCAAGGCAAAGTCTCCGCGACGCCTTGTGATGTTTTATATTGGCAGTTCCTTCAGACAAGACAGGATTTAAACGTCTTCAAATGCTTAGGATTTCCTTTGAACTTGATGCTACCCGTAATCATTACCCTAACAGGCGATATCTCTTCATTGAGCATGCGCACCCACGCTTCCGCATCGGCCCGGATACGCAGATCGGCAATACCCTGATGGCCCTCGCTGACAATAATTTTCCGATTGGCAATATTGATGGTTGCCTCCCGCTCGGTACCGCCTGTGAACGTAAACTGCAGGTTCAGCTTTACTCCTTCAGCCTTCTCAGGATTGAACAGTAGCGTAACGCCGTCCAGGAAGCTTCCAATCGAAGCGGGCCTAATTGTATTCTTGACGTAGCGAACGGTCTTTGCCGTGTTTGACCGGGCTGTCTTTTCAGCCCGTGTTCCCTTTATCACATAGACCGGCTCCCTTTTCTCGCGCAGCGGTCTGACGATGGCTTGAACATAAGCTTTCTTGTCTCTACGGTACGCCTCCACTGTTTCTTCGCCTGCAGGGCAGACTGCCATACAATAGGAGCATCGGTAGCTATGACCGTATGTCAGGGATTCCCATTTTGCGATGGTCTCGTAGTCGCGGAATTGGGCGCGATACGACCGGACGCTTCCCGATGAGACGATCTTTTCAATCCATTCTTGAAATCCTCCGAACAGTTCGTGATAATTATGCATCGCACAGGACATGAAATCCAGGCCTTCGTCCATGCGAATCGCCCCCACCGGACATACGGAGATGCACAGTCCGCAGCGAAAACAAGGAGATTCCGGTAACGGCTGATCATAGCGGTCGAGAGGAACATTGATCAATATCGTATCTAGTATGACGTGATTGCCAAACTTCGGGTGGATTATCACCCGGTGTACGCCCATCATGCCGAGACCGGCCTCCGATGCCACAATCTTGTGGCTCACTTCCCAGAGTTTTCCCGGCCAGCGGGTGGTATCCATGGGAAAGGCGGGCGGCACGGCAATGCCGCGTATTCCCTTCGAGTTCAGACGTCGAATAATCCGGAAAGCGGCATCGGCCAGGCGCTCAATGGTCTTTGCGAATTCCCAGTCGGCAACCGACGTCGACGGGCTGGTAACGCTTTCGCGGTTCGCCCGTACCAGAAGGGACACGGCCGTGGCTGCCCCGGGGAAAATCCTCAGCATAGCATCGCGCTCCGGCTCGAGCGCAGGACGGCCAATATCGACAAATCCAGCGTCATCCGCGCCCTCCTCAAGACAGATTTTTCGAAGATCGTCCGCGGACAGTGTATTGTTGCAGCAGTCCTTGTTTGCCAGATCGACGAGTTTGTGATCATTAGCATTCATGATTTACTTGACCTCCCCCCTGATTATTGTACCAGGTATAGTGTCGGATTTTTTGGTTGGATTGCCTATGGAGCCGTGGGGGCGATAACCCATAGCGCTGTGTGGATGGATGTAAGCATACTCCCACCTCCACATTTCAATCAAGACTTTGACTGGAAGATACCAAACAAGGATGAAACTTATCTTATTTTTAAACTTTAGCACCAAGCCGCCAGATTGTCAACACGGCAGAGAGAGCAGGAGCGGGAGTTCCGCTCGGCGTGGAGAGCTAGGACTAGAGTTCCGGGTAACTTAATGAGACGGAAGGAGCATGCTATCTTCAAGGCATTGTTTTTAAGAGGTCTTGGTGCCTTCTGGCCGAGGACCTATCCTGTAGATCACATAAACAGTGGAAATATTGACGTATTATGCCCAATCGTCTTTATTTAGCTTATGGGGGGGTACGGTAAAACAAGATCAACACCGCGGTCGCGGAGTTGAGCGTGCGGATATCGCTTAGACAAGCACGTAAAAAATAGAGCGGGAAATAGCAGTGTTGATGCGCGAAGCAGTTAAGGATTTTCTGGCTTTGTCTTCAAGATACCAACAATTTCATTGAAGTCGGGAAAGCGCCTCGTCGCTTTTTTGGAAAATATCAGTTTATCATCTACCGCAACCTCAAAGGCGCCAATCTCCTGAGAGTGTATTAATTCGGGTTTCATGCCGATTTCTGTTTCTATTAGGCGAGAAAGGCTGGCAGCGATCGGCCTGTAATTGCAGGTGCCGCAATATGATATGGACAATTTCTTCATATTTTTATCCTCCATGGCTGCTTTCAAGATATGCACTATTGGCAATCCTAGGGAGACGACGGAGTCGTTTGCCTTTTTTTTAAAGAAGATTAACCGAAAACTGAACTATATTATAGCAGACCGATTGACAAGATATCACCCTGCCACGCGACCGCGTCTACTCATCGAACTTGATGATTTTTCTGTTTTTCATGATATGGGCTTCTATCTCGTCCGCTGCCTTCACAGGATCTTCCTCGCAGAACAATCTGCCGCCGGTCACATTGACCAGATCTTGTGTCAAATATTGCACTACCCGTGGGCTTCCGCTTATCATCGGCTCAGGTGACACATAGGTGAGCAGGCCGTAGGAAAGAGCGGTGAAGATGTCGGCAATCGCCTTCTGCTCCATGTATTCGGGTACGGCCGCTGCAACGGGCAACTCGCTCGAATCGCAGCCAATCGTCCAGCACAGGGCAGCCACGGTATCGAGGATTTTCCCCACGTCGGTGCATGAACCGTAGGAGACGATAGGCGGCACATCATATTTTTCACAGATCGACCTCAGTTCCGGCCCTGCGTGTTTCGCCATCTCCTTTGTCGAAAGGCCGAGATTCTGGTGGGTTGAGGAACAGCATCCCGCGCCGATAACCATGATATTCCGTTTGATTAATTCCATTGTCAGCTTGTGGATCGCGTTTCCTCCCTGTCCATGGCGGACGGTAGTGCAGCCCGCGACAGCCACCGCGCCCTTTATGTTTCCCTTTTTCATCTCCTCGATATAGCTGTAGATGCTGTTGCCGAACATCTTGAGCACCGTCTCGGTGGTATATCCTGCGATGCAGTTGGTCTTTGTCTCGTGTGAGGGTAGGTTGACGATCCTCTTGCTGCCATTCCCGCGCCTCGACCTAAACTGTTCGATTGCGGTCTCTACCACCTGCGTCGCCTGTTTGTCTGCGATCTCGGGATCGAAATCAAGCGTGTCGACGTCGGGGAAGCGTACCACGGGGTCCGTACTGATCAGCTTCGTGCCGTATTTGTCGGCAAAGGTCTTCAATGTCGGTACCGAACAGTTCATATCCATCAGAAAGAGATCGACCACGCCGGTAGCGATAAAGAGCTCTTCCTGAATCCAATTGCCCAACTGCCCGGCGAAGACATTTGCGTATTCACCACGGCCGGACACGTTCATGAGCTGCTGTCCCTCGCAAAGAGAGCCGTAGAGCTTTATGCCCTTTGCGCCAGCCTTTTTGGCCTGGGACTGGTAGCGTTCGCTGCCGGCCTTCTCCATGATAAGGCTTGCAAACAGCGGCTGATGGCCGTTGGCGATGATATTCACCGTTTCCGGATCGAGACAGGCGATGTTATTTTGTCCCGGGACAAGGTCTGCGGTCCCCATAATGATGTCTTGCATGACGGTGATTCCCCAAAGCGCAACGTACTCGTTTGCGTTGCCGAGTCTCAGCGCGGTCTTGAGCAGGTCGATCGGATCGTTGCTCACATTGGTCATGCACTTTGTCAGCGCTGTAAGTATCTCTGAACTCGTCCCACCGGGGTAAAGCCCCTCTTTTTTCCAGACTTCCTTCCTTCTGTCGAGCGCAAAAAGGTCCATGAGCTTGAGAGGATCATTGACCGGCTTGGCGATTTCATTGAGGATAAAGTCGGCAAAGATGACGGCGAGTTCGTTTGCCGGTTTCGTGTGGTCGATCCCAAGGCCTTGACACATACGCTGGAGTTTTACCTCGTCCTTTATCCGGAGAGGTGACCTTCCCTCGCCGATCGCCTTTAACGTGTTGGCGAGATTACGACACTGGTACGTGTTTGCGGCAGTGCCGATGATCGCCAATTGAAGCAGATTCCGTGCGACGATCAGGTCGCCTGTGGCGCCGCAGACGCCCAGAGGCGCCTTCGCGCTGATTCTGCAAGGGCCGTCGGAACAAAGCTGACAGCTCAATCCCTTCCTGCAGTGACCGCACTGCGGCTGCTGCGCCTCGAAGCGCTCAAATACCGTGCTCATGCCCTGAGAGAGTGCAGCCATATGCACTTCATGGCTCTGCACATCTTGATGTCTTCCGTTTACGAGCGGTTTATTTTTTGTCATACCCTTACCCCCCTTTAGTCGCATGATAACAGGGAGAGACCGGTATCTTTATGATATAAATCATAAGCGTCTGGAGAATAAAGCGCAGAGAGCCATCTCATTCACTCGGTAAGAATGGAAAATGGCGAACTCCTCGGCGGAGACAATGAGGCACGTCCAGCAGACCACCAAATATACGCAGTCCCTGACCTTTAAGCTGAGATGTCCCTTCTCTACGAGCTCGGCTTCGAGGCCCACTATAGAGTGGCTCGGCGAGAGCAGGCAGAAGCAGCACGGCCAAAATAAATGCAGGGGGTATAAGCCATGATCTCCAAGCCTGTGTTGAGACGAATGAAATTTTCGGTTAAATGAATGCTGAGAGCGGAATTACCTAAGTGGAAAAAGCCACGAAGTCCACGAGCGGATAGTGGCTGATACAGTGAATTGCCTTAAACTGCTATCGACCCTACAGATTTTTTACCTGATGTTTTGCTAATAGGTAAAATAGGGGTTTGAAGATACGATAAGGGATTTGATAATATTTATCCAATTGCTCTTTTGGCATAGGGAGGAGCCACACGGTTGACAAAATCATTAAATAATCCTTAAATTTTTAGATACTCGTTATGTGCTGGCAAACGCTGACCCATGTGCAGCAAATCCCAGTGACGGCATGCGCCAATGGAAGCATGATACATACCGTTGATTGACGGTCCGATGGCGAGGCGAGCTGTTGAGTGATTTTCGATACCAGGAATGCCGTCTGCTTGATAATTCTTGCTTTAGCCGCGGTAAAACGCCACACAAAAAACTTGCACTTTTGTTTTACTGTTACTTTACGGCGACTAATGAAATGTCCAATTTTTTCTCAACCTGTTTTATCTGAGAAAGTTCATCGTCTTTCAATTGTACTATCTTTATGTCTTTACACGAGAATGCGATTAAGGTCTTTCCTAACTTTTTTTCCAGAGACTGGATATCTGCTAGGCTTTCCTTTTTTAGTTGCGCTAACGTGCATAACATGTCTTGCCTCCTCTGTAAGTTTTATAAGATCAAGATAAGCCAGAAATCCTGCAATGTCAAGCGTCCTCCTGTTATTTGCAAACCCCAAGCAGAAATGCCGTGTTCATACCAAAGTAGAAATGAGAATTATATAATGGGCACCTTCGAGCGTTTTTTATCTGATGAAATACAAAATGACATCTGAGCTAGAAAACGTTTCTCACAAGCGTTAAGCTGATTATAACAAACTGCAAAAGTAGCTCGCTGCCATAGGATTTATGAGCGTGCAAGTTGATTTGCGAAGCTGCGAGCTTTGAACGCCAGAATCACAAGAACTACGCCGAAGATGAAGGCATATGTCCCAATCAGCCAAAGTACGGCGAGAGCGCCCGTGACCGGCTGCGCCATGAGGAGGACGCCAAACACGACCGATGCCAGGCCGCCGAGAATGAGCAGCCACTCATTCTTTATCACCCTCCGCAGGAGGATCGCTGCCACGATCTCGAGAACGCCCGTGGCAATCGCCCAGATTGAGATGTAGAACAGGAGTGCCAGCGCAGTGACACCGGGCACCACGAAAGTCATGATTCCGACGCCAATGCCGATGAGTCCCCACAGGAGCAGCACCCATCGGTGCTCGTGCTCCCCCTGTCCTGCAACGGCAGTCCAAACCCCGAGAATGCCGTCCGTCAGCGCATAGATGCCGAAGAGCAGCACCAGCGCCGCAAGCGAGATCCCAGGTTGCACCCAAGCCAAGACGCCGAATATGATCGCGATGATGCCACGCAGAAGTAGCACCCACCAATTGCGGGAAAGAATAGTGGCCAGTTGCTTCTCTACAATGTTCATGATTGATCTCCTCCTTTCGTTTGATGGCCAAGAGTCAGTTATTCGACGAACTCATACGCCGCGAAGCAATCGGAGCGGGAACAACAGGCTAAATGCTGGATATGCATGGATTTTATAATGTGATTTCTAGATCTAAAAGTTGTTCGGCGAATTTAGTTTTTATTTTAACAGAAAAAAGTAAATTTCGATGGGCCTTTTTTAGGGTGGTATTGCAGGAAATGACTAAAGTAGCAGGCGTAATAAAAATCAAATTTGACATGAAAGGCACGCTCAATTATCCTTGAGCCATAAGGCCCACCTCTGGGGTGGATTTGAACCTCTCTTCGGGCTTCCGAAGGTCATCTATGCAGCTTCAGCATATTTCTGCGATGTACAGTACTTGCGATAACAAACATACTAACGTGCATTGAGGACCAGGTCGATAGGCTGCATATTTCTGGTTGCAACATGTGAACGACCTAAATCAATCTATGCTTGCGATGTTGACTTCTCGGAACAATCGATTAGTTCTTATTTTGCTGCACAAGATAAACTCCAGACCGGACATCATTACTAAAATCATGAGCGAAGTTTATGATCATATTATCGATAATAGAACTTGCAACGCTAGGCGGCCAATTAAATGGTGTCAAGAACACAAGAAGCAATTGGATCCATGAGTCCATGTGGTCTGTATAAGTGTATGTCTTAAGCACATGGTCGTTCTGTTTCACATCTACTGTCATGATGAAAATGTCTCGGCCGTAAGCTGGGATGACACCAAGCGTCAAACCTGAGATAAAACCATTCAAGAACGCAATAACCTCGGGAGGCCTCCCCTCATTGTGAAAGACAAAGGAGTAATGGTAGTCTCCCTGTGCTGAACCCGATTTCAATTCAGCAAACAGAGGACCTGCGGACAATACCTTTTGTATCTCTTTATCGAGCTTCGAAGCGGCAATTGAATTCTCACCATGAGGTCCGAATGCTTTAACGTCGTACGAAGCAAATATCTTTTTTTCGGGATTCAACAACTGTTCATTGGTATGGGTTGGGAGTTCCCTTCCCGCGAAACTAGCGCACCCCGATGCCATGAATGCCGCAGACAGACTTATCAATAAAATCTGGCCGATCCTGCCTCTATTCAGTTGCATTTACACTCCAGATAGAGGTAAAATGTGAGGATAATAGGCTCAGTACGCGTTGACAGTTACAAGAATGATTTGCCTTAAAGTTTCAATCCGCCTTATGGTTACCAATGTTTCGATCTTCCTCAGCCCACCTACAAACATGATCAGCCGCAATCTGATTTCTGCGAATTCTCAAATGAAAGTTCTGCTAATATAATGGAAGCGCCTCAGCACCGCTTTCCTGTATGATGAGAATCAGGTCCGCTCTCCGGAACTGAGCCTTTCCGGACAGCATCTTCAAAAAGGCTACAAATACCTCACCAACAAATTCGATCATCTCGAGGTTCGCACGCCAGAATTTCACCGCTGATTCGCCGATCCGTCCCAGATTTGTGCTTGGGGCCTTTTCCCTTCGTTCTCCTGTTCTTTCCGGCACCACAGATGCAAGGGAAAGGAGCCTCTGCACGCCCTCGGGCAGTCCCTTTTGATCGACTCCAATATTGTGAATTGAGCTCTGTTTGATGACATGAATCAAATAGGTCAAAAGCCCGCTGTCCCAACTGCGGAGTTCTTTAGTGTCAAAGGCTACATGCTGAAGATATGGATCTTCTTTTATATGTTCCTCGACATCGATTGCAGATGGAAGGTCATTTTCAATATGCCAATCCCCTGAGAGATGCACGAGAAGCACTTTATCAGCAGTTTTGCTGAATTTTAATTCCCATTTTCCAGTCTTTTGTTCCATTAAGGAGTCTCATTCACTATTGTTCCGCGCCTGCTGAGAGAGTTGCGCTTATCAGGTCCAAGGCTTGAAGACCTGAAGTACATAATCATGTTTTTACACTGGAAGTGATGGCATTCTTCCTTGCTCGCAGAGGAGACAGAATCAGAGTCGTCGCTTTTATTTCTCGCTCACCGTTTTCCGTAATCTGTGAAGACGTAGTCTCGCGCCTTTACGATCGTATGGCATGCGAATCCGCACTTGGCGTCGTTCCCCTGCGGCGGCATGTCGGCCATGGTGCCGGGCGTGAAGGTCCCGGACGCGGCGTCATACTTGAACACGGCCCATCCCCATCCGCCGCTGTCCGCGAACCTCTTGCTGTCCTTCACCATGAAGTCGACGTCATGCAGCGCGCCCGGCACCGTCGCGGCGGGGAATGTCTCCATCTTTTTCGGGTCCCAATGGATCTTCGCCATCTTGGAGCCGTCAGGGAACGGCTTGCCGTTGCCGGGAACGCCGGCCCGGTAGGCGTCGATCATCACGGGGTTGGCGAGGATCGCAGCAAACAAGGGTCCATCCTCGCTGATGGAGACAAGGTGCCAGTCTTCGTATCCCCTGAACTCAGAGAATGCAAGCCCATTCGGCACTTGCACAGTGTACTTGTCCTGCCCGGCAAGGACCATGCTTCCCAAGAAAGCGAGCAATACCACGATGATCACAATCGCCGAGATGCTTTTGATTTTCATCTTCGATGCCGTTCCTGCAGAATCTTCATTCCGTGCTTTCATGATTGACCTCCCAATTATGAGACGAGTTCTCCGTTCCGCATTAGAATATTGTCCCGCATCACCGCTTCAATTTATCAAAGTTACAATCCCTCCACCATTTTCATCTCAAAGCATAAGACATCACCTCCTTCACTCATCGGGCATCTACACACGAGCTCCTGGATCTTCGCCAGTTGCGAGCTTGACCGATCAGTGACAGTTTCCCGGTCGGGCCAGCGTGTCGCCTTGCGAACAACAGCAATAACATTGGAAGTAGATGAGGTTGCGATGCGCACGCTCAACCCGTCTCCGTGGCGCACGCAGATCTCGCCGTTAATGCCGCAGGAACGGATATCTTCCCCTTGTAGACGATGCGCGCGTCTGGCAAGGTCTCGATCGAAGTCCCGATTGCACTGACGATCATCGCGGCGAAGCAAGGCTTGCTTTCATTATGAATGCCTCCGATATTTAGTGCGGAGCCTTCGCCGCCGCTTCCATGATGACCGCGGCCACAGCCTTCGGATGCGAAAGCATTGATACGTGGCTCGCCTTCAATTCCGTAGTTGCCGCCTTCATGCGCTTCGCGAAGAAGCGTTCTTCATCAGGCGCGATCGCTCCGTCGAGCGTGGATACGATGTACCACGACGGCTTCGTCTTCCACGCGACGCCGGACACCGTGGCTCCAAAGGCCGAGACGGCAATCGGACCCTGCGTGGCCGCGACCACGCGCGCTTCAGCTGCCGGCAGGTCCGACGCAAAGTGCTTCACCATCGCATCCGTAGGCAGGCGCATAAAGCCCTCCTTGTCGACGATCGGCGCCGCGAGCGCGGGGGGAGGCGGATATGCCTTCCCCAGTTCGCCGACCGCCTCGCCTTGATCCGGTCCGAAGGCCGCGACGTAGACCAAGCCGACAACCTTGGGATCCATACCCGCTTCGGTGATCACGACGCCTGCCCACGAATGGCCTACCAGGATCACGGGACCATCCTGCTGAGCCAACGCGCGCTGGGTCGCCGCGACGTCGTCTGCAAGCGAGGTCAGGGGATTCTGCACAGCCGTGACGTTGTAACCCTTGTCCTGCAGAATCCTGATCACCTTGGCCCAGCTTGAGCCATCGGCGAAGGCGCCGTGCACAAGGACAATGTTCTTGATTGGCTGCGCAGGCGCAGCGCCGACGGCTGCGGCGCAAACCGACAATGCGATCGAGACTACTGCAGCCACCCAAATCCGTACAGCATGGAAGAATCTAGCGCCGACGTGGCAACGACTACCCTGTTCACTCCGTGGAATGATCTTCATGAAACTGACCCCCTTCCTTTGATGGATCTCGCTGAGTCCTCCCGCCTCTCAGTCACGTCCGAGAACGCGCGAGGAGTCGCGGACAAACCAAATCCTCCTGCTGACGCTGCATGACACTCATCTCGGGCGCCTCACGAAAGCCCATTAATAACCGGCCATCTCGAAGATGGCGTCGGCGAATGCCTTCGGCGTCTCTTGCGGCAGATTGTGCCCAATGCCGCCCTTAATGACCCGGTGCGCATATTTACCGGAGAATTTCTTGGCATAGGAACTCGCTTCTGGGTGTGGTGCACCATTGGCATCGCCTTCGAGAGTAATGGTTGGCACGTTGATGATCGGACCTTCGGCTAGCCGCTTTTCCAGATCGTCATATCTTGGCTCGCCTTCAGCCAGGCCGAGCCGCCATCGGTAATTATGGATCACAATGCTGACATGATCCGGGTTGTCGAAGGCCGCTGCGCTGCGATCGAATGTGACATCATCGAATTTCCACTTCGGCGAAGCGAGCTGCCAAATGAGCTTGGCAAAATCATGCCGGTATTTGTCGTAGCCGGCCCGGCCTCGCTCCGTGGCAAAATAAAATTGGTACCACCATTGCAACTCAGCCTGCGGTGGCAACGGTATCTTACCGGCTTCCTGGCTGCCGATCAGATAACCGCTCACGGAGACGAGCGCCTTGCAGCGCTCCGGCCAGAGCACTGCAACGATGTCGGCACTACGGGCTCCCCAATCAAAGCCGGCGAGGATCGCCTTCTCGATCTTTAGCGCATCCATTAAATCGATCACGTCGTGCGCGAGCGCTGATGGCTGGCCATTGCGGAAGGTTTCACTTGAAAGAAATCCAGTTGTGCCATATCCGCGCAGATACGGGACGATCACCCTGTAGCCCGACGACGCCAACAAAGGGGTGACTTCCACATAGCTGTGAATGTCATAGGGCCAGCCGTGCAGAAGAATTACCGCGGGACCATTGGTGGGACCGGATTCAGCATAGCCAACATTCAGGACGCCGGCATCGATCTGCTTCAGTGAGCCGAACGACGTGTTTGTCCCCGGCTTCATCGTTGTTGCACCTGCCGGTTTTGCCTTGCTGGATTGCGCGTCCGCAGACCCGATTACGCCGAGCCCGGCGGCGGCGAAGGTCAAGGCGGCATTGCGCAAAAAGCGGCGACGATCGCGGCTAATTTCTTCGGACATTGGTGAACCTCCTGTACCTCCTAGCCGAACGTGAAAACCAGAGCATGGACGCCGGGATCGAGGAATTCGATCTCGAATGTTCTGTCTACAATCGGACCTTTTTGCCGGATGAGCTGATAGAGTCGAGGCTCCCGAACCTCGCCGCTTCCGTCAGGAGCCGTATCGACTCCGCAATTCTCACCGGGAGCACTACCATCCAACTTTACTATAAAGCGTACTGGCTTGCCGTCCTTCATCGGAGCCAACACCAGGTGCAGGTCGCGGCTGTGAAACCGGAACACAATCCTCCCGTGCGCTGCCTGGAGCACGGCACTCTCGGCGTTGAGGTTCCATGATCCACTCAAGCCCCAATGGTTTAATGATAGTTTCGCAGGCGCGCTATATACCTTGGTGGAATCTCTGGCCAATCGTTCGGGCGATGCAAAATTCTCGGCCTGTCGATATCCGATATACGTTTCCGGAGATCGTGCTGCTTCGAAGTCTGGCGCGGCCTCGATTCCAACAGCGGAAACGCTAATCGTGCCCCCATTGAGGGCTGTGGCTCCGTTTTCCTTCAGGAGTTCCCGGATGAGGTGCTCAATGTCGCCATAATCGCCTTCTCCAAAGTGGTGATACCGAATTTGCCCTTTCGCGTCGACAAGATACTGGGCGGGCCAATATTCGTTATTGAATGCATCCCAGATTCTGTGATTACTGTCGATTGCGACAGGATAGCTAACCTTCAATTCGCGTGTAGCGTTTTGCACGTTCCCAGGTTCTTTCTCAAATGAGAATTCAGGACTATGAACCCCTATGACGACAAGCCCCGACTCCCTATATTTGGTCGCCCAGGCTTTCACGTAGGGCAGAGGCCGAAGAGAGTTGATACAGGTGTAGGTCCAAAAATCGATCAACACGATTTTTCCATACAGAGACTGCTTGCTCAAAGGAGAGGAATTAAGCCAGCCAACTGCTCCATTCAAGTCAGGCATGGGACCTTCGTTGCCGAGTGAAGCGTGAAATCTGCCGCCTGATGGCGAAAGATCAGCCTTTTGCGGATGGAATGGACTGATCGAACTATCTTTCGCTTTTGCCGTATTCACGATGGAAAACCTCGTTATCGGATTCGAGTCCCAACACAAAGTAAAGATGACGGCTGCCATGATCACAGTCACGCCAAGCGCGCGACGGGCCCACACCAGAATCGACGAAGATCGCTTCATGGCTGAGATCTCCCTTCCTAAAGCTTATTTATTCCTATTCCGCGTCACCGCCTCACCACTAGGATCGGGATTTTTGTGTCCTTGTGGATTACTCCATAGGTGACACTTCCGAGCACCGCTGCCGCTAAAGCGCTTTCCCCATGGGAACCCATAACAATAAGACTAGCCTTTGACCTTTCAGCTTCTTTCACAATATCCTCGACAGGATGCCCTGTTGTGATAACCGTCTTTGATCGAACACCTTTTTTTTCGCACAGCTTTCTTATCTCTCCGTTATACTCTTCGGCAGCCTCCCTAAGATAATCCTCGACAGACTCCGCTACATGCATCGGGGTCGACCTGGCAGGAACTGTTTGACTTATCAAGGAGTGTTTATCAATAACGCTCAAGACAATTATTGAGGCATGTAACCGTTTTGCGAGGTCAACCGCAAACCTGGCTGCCTTTTGAGCTGTCTTTGAACCGTCTGTCGGCACAAGAATTCTTAAAGTCATGATTTCCCCTCCATTCTCTTTTTTCTCGATCATTCATTCAAGCACTGCGCGATGGATTTCCTAGCCACGCCTCCCAAGATGATGGTCTGATCCTACCGATTAGTCGCTTAGTCCTTTCATGTTTTCTTCTTCTTTCTGATGTTCATTCGCAGCGGAAGGGCTTTCATCGTCCCCTCCTGTATCAATAAAAAAAGCCGAGCCATGCGAAGATTTATATCCTTCGGCAGCTCGGCTGTCTTATGATAAGATCCTAGGCTTTCCGTCCCAATCGTCGAACAGGGTTGGCTTTATCGGGATGATTTAAGACTATTCCTATCTTTTTTTATTTCTTTCTTTTAATTCATAGATAGCACAGTTCTATCTACATGTCAATTTCCAGCTTTTCGCCACATATGATGTGCTAAGGTTATGCACAGAAATGTACTATATTGAAACAATCAGTCTACAAGTGTCTCGTAACATACATCTATCTAATCAGAATATTAACGATTTCGTGATAGTTCTCAATTTCTGTCCTGTAGGTCCGCGGTTGATTCACATGTTAGTTTTCATGGCAGGCGAATGTTTTTCTTAGCAACTTCTGATTGAATCTTGCATAATAACGGCGAAGTTGAGGGGGAGACTGCTCCACTATTCAGATTATGTCATACACAAAATTTGCTCGCTGCAAAGAATCATAGACCCTTAATTACGCTTTTACACAAATCAGAGTAAGCAACTGCTCAGAATCCATAGCCCATCTTTAGAAAAATACCATAGTTGTCTAACTTACCTTGGGCATACTCCAGACTCGCCACGATGCCTTCCTTCGGCTTTATGATGTACTGGATCCCCGCGCCCACGTTCGGATAGAGGTCTTCAGTATCCGTGCAGCTTTTGCCGTTCCCGTAAAGGCAGGCAATGCCCGTGAAAATCGTCGCGCCCCAGCTATCAGCAAGCCGCAGCCGCTCTTCTGCCTCAATGGCAGACATGTTCTTTCCAAGATACTGCCCCATCTTGTAACCCCGCAGGACGACCGGAGCATAGGCACTCGGCGGGGCATCAACGGTCCACTGGTTGCTCTGGCGCACAGCGAGTACCTGCCCGCCCCAATGCTCAAAGAAGGCTTTTAGGTCCAGCCGGTAAACGTCGAAATTATTGTCGCCCTCAATCCAATCGCGGTAGGCGACGTTGTTCAAATTCATATACCAGCCCCGCGTCGGACTGAACTCGATGTCCCGGGAATCGTGCAAAACGGCCACGCCGATGCCGCCGGACCTGAAACCGGTAAGTCCAAGCGTTTGCAGCATCTCTTCATCCAGGGCGTTCTGACCAATGATCTCGTAGTTCGTTAATATCCCCTGCAAGCCCGCGAACCAGTCGTCATAAACGCGGTACAGATAGCGTCCGACCAGAGCTTGGAGATGGTCTTCGGACTTGAGAGGCTTGCCGGTGCCGAGGAAATCATCATAGTCGTTTTTGATGAGGCCCGTAGGGGCGACGACAAGAAGACGATGATGGTCGGCGCTCCACGATGCCTTACTGACGATGCCAACAATGGCTGAATTCGTCGAGGTATACTGAGCATTCACGCCGAACATAGACACCTGCGACTGCTCGTCGAAATAATGCATATAGGCGGCCAGGAACCCGAGAGAGGTACCGAGCTTCGGGTTCGACGAGAACGTAGGAACTAGCAGCCATGGCGATTCCTTTTTTCCCTCAGTGGTAGTCGTTGCAGATACCATTGCCGGAGCGGTTTTTGGAGACGCCACCTCTGGTACGTCGGCAGCGAACATCTGAGAAGGAGCGAACATCATTGCTGTGAATAATAACAGTAATAGATCCGCTGATTGTTTCATTGTGAGCTCAACCTTCGTCTTGATCGAAATTACTTCACAGTCATCTTGATCAGGTGCAAATAGCGCATTGCCAACTAAACCAAATTATAACATATAATGATAGATGCCATTTGATACTTTATGAAGTTCTAGAAAATAGAAAATCCAGTTCAGGAAGACAACACCGATAAGAACTTCTACACGAAACATGAAAAGTTTAGGAGGATGGAAACCTCAACACTTTCAGAAGGAAGTATTGATATATGGAAGAACCGCAATAACAAATGTTTCAGGATGGAACAAACACCTTTAACTCTCGACCACCTACGCAAGAATAGACACACGACCCTTTTATAAACATTTCTTCTTCTATGATTATGACATTATTGTGCGCGATAGCGGCCTATTCCGAAGAGGTGTTCCGCTTTTTCTTCTTGTGTGTTTTTTCAATATCACTTCGAGTGGTAGAAAAGCCGAGGGGATCCAGTGATTCCTCCCGCTTGACAAGAGCCATGAAATCGCACATCGTGCAGTCTTTCAGCTTTTTCGCATACGTACCCTGAACCGTGCCGCCGCAGAATGTGCCCACCACCGCCCAGCATACTCTCCCCGCTCCAATCCCCCCATGGGCGCCGTCCAGGTCTTCGTCGAGGGTCACCGGGCAGATTCCGAGCTCCCCCTCCTTCTCCCCTCCGGGCTGTCGTCCGCATTTCATGTATTCCCAGCAATTCAGCTTTTTCATGGCATCCTCCTCGTCCTACACAGAGCAGGATTGGTTCGGATAAACTTCTTAATACTGTAAATATATGTCTGATGTAAGTCGATGTCAATAAGGTCGTATGGTGATAGAATTGGTAGATGATTGCAGAATCCAGGTTGATTCTTTAAGTGTTGCAAACAATGGTTACTTCAACAACTAGAGGAAGAATTATTTGTTTTTAAAGACGGCACCAAGTACTCATATGAGTAGTCCCACACTTCCAGTTAACAGGCATATCATTATTGATGGTGCGCCAAGGTTGGGCTATCTATCCGAATCCGACGATGGATTAGTTCTTCTTGATAAAAAGAAAGTAACTGATGAGAATTATCATAATGCCAAATACGATAGATAGAAAAAATACAGATAGGAAGACTTGAACACCCCGAACAATCGCGCTTCTGAAGCTTTGAAAACATTTCTGCACTCAGGGCATTTCACTGTACTGAATTTCTCGAATTGGATCATGGCGTCGTAGAACCAATTCTGATCAATTGTATATGCACGGTTTTTATCGATATCAAATGTTTTGGAGCAACGTGGGCACATCGTACATTTATTTTTTGAAGTAGTCATAGATTTCGGAAGGGAACATACAAATTCGGGTATGTGAAACTTTTGCGCATTTCAGGAAGAAGCTCTGGCTGCGGTTACGCATATTGAATTTTCTGACGGGTGGCCCACTTTAGCAACGGTTACGTTATATTTTAGTATTTTTTACCCTTTGCTGACCTTTATCTGGCCCGACACCTGAGTAGGTTTTATCAGGCTGTCCACAACGGGGCAATGGGCTATGACTTTCTCGGCGAGTTCTCGTATCTTGGTCTCATCATCAGGGCTTTCAATACTAAACGTATACTGTAGATCTTTAAATCCAGCGGACACATCATCAAGCATAAAAAACCCCCGCAGGTCGAGCGTACCTTGGACATCTACCGCCAGCGTATTGATTGTAAAACCTTCATGCATAGCAAACTCATAAAAGGCAGCCTCAATGCATGCCGCCACGGCGGCGAGGAGAATTTCTATAGGGTTCGGCGCCTGGTTGTCTCCCCCAGCGGCCTCACCATAATCGGACTTCACAAGATGCTCACGCGCAACTGATTCGGTATAGAGGTTTTTAATATGACGGGAGGTGACCTTCGGTTTATAAATTGCGGCCTCGGGTTTTTTTCTAAACAACTCGATTCTTCGTGCGACTATCTCCTTGAGATTTCTTTCGCTATTCATTGACCATATCTCCTTCATGGTTATTTTAATTTATATGCAATATATCACGATGAATAGTAGTTGGGGAGATGGCACAGCGGGTTGAGTCGGACCTATCAAGTCCGCTAAAAGTCCCGCTAACATACCAAAGTTCGCTGTCAATCGAATTATTCGAGACGGAAACATTATAATCCCAAAAGATGAAACTGTTGCGTCTTTCAGGAAGTACTGTTGGACCTCATCATGAGCTCAGCGCCTGTTTCATCGAAATAATGGTCACGAACGGACGTTTTCATTAAGACGACGGGAGATGGAAAGAAGCGCATTCCTCGGAGCGACCCTCGTGCTTAATGCCACTATTTTGCTGAGCATCCCGTGTATGGCCACGGTCTTGCCTTTCATCATGGCCTCGTACCCGTAGCGCGCCACATCCAACGCCTCGGCTGGCCGCCTGATCCTGAAAAGCCTTGATTCTCCCACTGCAGCGGCTTTCACAAAACCTGTTGCTGTGGGACCGGGACAGAGAACAGTCATATTAACACCGGTGCCTTTAAGTTCGTTAGCAATTGCCTCAGAAAAGGAGAGCACGTAGGCTTTTGAAGCATAATATACGGCCATCAGCGGTCCCGGCTGAAACGCAGCTGTGGATGCCACATTCACGATCTTTCCGCTCCTTCGCTCGATCATTCCCTTTACAAAAAGCTTCGTAAGGTGCGTAAGGGCAACTATGTTGAGGGATATCATCTCTGCATCTTTCTGCCAGTCAGTCTCTGCAAATTTGCCCAAGCTCCCGATTCCTGCATTATTGATAAGGATATCCACTGAGATGTTTTCATTCTCGAGCTCCCGATAAATTTCCTCTGTCACTCCGGGCTTCGAAAGATCTTTGGCAATTGTCCTTACCGACACGTCGGCGATGCTCTCAAGTTCCTTCTTCACCTCGAGAAGTCTGTCCAAACTGCGAGCCACAAGGATGAGTACAGAGCAGTCTTTCGCCAACAGTTTCGCGAATTCATAGCCGATGCCGCCCGAAGCGCCGGTTATCAAGGCTGTCTTGTTCTGCATAGTAATACCTCGCTAGAAGATCGATGGAATTCTCACTCCCGTGGGAACAGAGGGGAATATTGCCCAGCCTCATAAAGTATATCAATAATTATAGATAAAATAAAGGTTAACAGTTCTGAGAAATGTTTTGAGTTTTCTTGGTTATACTGCAGTCTTTTTCACTGCGAACTTCAACAAGAATATGTGATTTTTCAAATGGAGACTCAATGTCAAAACCACTTACAATCACGTAGGTTTTTTTACTGGCCGATACTACCTTTTTCAATTAAGTTGGAAAACCGCGTGTCGACCGAGACGTCTCTTTGGACCTCCTTTCTCAAATTCCTGAATGTCGTCTTCGGCCAGACCTTAAGGTAAAAGTTAACGACCCATTTCGGGATCCACCCTTTCGGATCGCACAGGAACTCCGCGTCAACCCTGGTCTTTTTATCGTTATCGATAGAACTCAGAATAAAAATCGTGTCAATCAGTTCACCACGAATGTGTTTGGTACGTGGAGCAGAGGGATCGTCTGATGGTTGATAACGGAAAACCATCTCCTTCTTGGACAGATCGAAGCTCATTTTGCCTATTGATACAAAATCACGATCCTTGAGGAATAATGGCATTCGAATATGGTCGTACTCAATGAAACTGTCCTTGGCTCCCCAACGGATGATCCTGGAGTCGACGAGGCCCGCTACCCATTTCCGCCGCCTGTCGGTATCAAAGATGGCTGTCGCTACTAGGGGCAATGGTGCGTCTACAATGCCGATTCCCCGAAACGCAACTAGCCCGCTGTCCTTTACTTCCTTCCTGAAAATCTGAATCCCATCAGCAGTGTTGTCGACAGGTTGCCATTCAACCGCATGGCTAAAGTGCGGTATGAATGCAAAAAGTGCCATACATAGCCCTATCGTCCATCCAAAGCGACAACGAGAGTTGCTATGAGAGAAGTCTTTAGGTACACTCATTTTAATGCATCTTGGTCTAATCTTTATTTAGGGCAAATTTTGTTCTGTGTAAAGCAATATAAACAAGGTGGCTGAGAAAAGTATCTCAGAATGAATATTCTCAGTCAAGGGTTTTCAGAGTCTTTGCGGATTATGATCGGGGATTTTATAAGTAAAATATTAAAGGATCTGAGTTGGAAACTTTCATGTTGCGTAGAATGAGAACCTCCACAACTCCAAGATGGAAAACGCATAGTTATGTTTCAACTCTGCTAGTTCTCAATTTCTGTGTTGTCTATGCGCGGCTGATCCACCTATTAGTTGTTAAACCGGTAAGACAATATTTCTGTGAATAACGACATGAAACATACATCTTTGCCTTTCAGCCAAGAACAAGAACTTCAGGATGAAGGTCTCGCTAACGTTATAATCAGAAAACCACCCCCTTGTCAGGCGTCACCTGTCTTGCATGTCTGAGGAAATTGCCTTACGGATGGATCATTTTCGCCCTACAATCTCCTTGTAGCACATGTTCCCGGAACCGATTGCGGGCGTGAATCCTCCACCGATTACCCAAGCTCCGACGAAGTAAAGGTTGCGCAAGAGAGGTGATCGCACTTGTGGACGTCTGAAGAACTGCGCTGCCGATGGAGCAAAACCGTAGGGCGTGCCGGATGGTGTCCGAAGGTAACGATGCATCGTCCGAGGAGTACCCACCTCTGCGTATTCGACTAACTCATGGATCCCCGGATAGTGCTCTGCAAGCACCTCGAGGTAGGAATTGATGATCTCCTGTTTCTTTCGCTTGTACTCCTCGTCTCCCATCTTTTCGTAGTGCGGAAAAAAATCGGTCGTACAAATGACAGCGACCGATTTCTCAGGGGCACACAGTCCTGAATCGATTTGGGAATAGTCTACGAAGACAAAGCCCCGTTTTGTGATGTCCTGATCAAGAAGCGCTTTATAGTCGTCGATGTTGGCTACATTGCGGAAGAAGAAGCGAGAGTACGCCTGCTTGCCATAGACACTCTTGAGGTTCCTGCGGAAGCCAAAATAAACAGAAAGGAGCGAGTTAGCAGTCTGCCTTGTCTCTGTGTACGGTTGTCCTGCCAAGGCATACGTCTGAGCAGGTGACAGATTCGACACAACAGCATGAGCATTCAATGTGGCCGTTTCGCCATGCCGTCGATAGGTAACGGAGACCGCTTTTCTTCCTTCCACCGAAATTGCGACGGCCTCTGAGCCCATAAATACGTCGCCCCCGCTGTCGCGGATTACCGAGGCCAGGTAGTCGGACAGCTTCTGGCTGCCTCCCTTGATATACCATCCGCCTTCGTTGTAATAGGACGATTGGGCAAGGGCGTGGTAGATCATACTGAATGTATCGGGGACAGTATGGTAGTAGCCGATGTTGGCGTTCAGCACGAGTTTGAGCTCTTCGTTCTCGATGATCCCGTCCAATACCTCCCGAACGGATCGCCGTCGGTACCTGATCAGGCTTCGAAAAACAAAAGGGAACAGCATGAGCTCCCACCACGTTGCATGCTCAATGCGTTCAACATCTTTTGCGAGGGTGTCGATGAGATCAAAGTAGCGATCTATTCCTTTGGCGTCAGCGGGATAGCGATCCTTGAGCGCTGTCATAGCTTCGTCACGGCGATTCGGCATTGTGAAGTCGAAGCCAGATGCGGTTACGCGAAAGAACTCGGCGGGCTCAACGAAATTGACATTTTCGTATACACCCAAGGTGTCAAAGACCGCTTTCGTTGTGGGATGCGTTCGGGCGGCGTCCATCTCGTGCAAGCCAACTTCTATCTCGTATCCACCTTTCCTTCGAAAAGTTGTTGCAGCCCCGCCGATTTTGTGGTGTTGCTCGATCAGTGTGATGCGGTACCCGTGCTTAGCAAGCAGGGCACCCGCCGTCAGGCCGCCGAGACCACCACCAATGATTGCTATCTGCTCCATACCAACCCCCTTCTTTTCAAAAACTAGACCAGTTATTAGTGGAGCGGAATCCGCCCCGCAAATACCGAAAATCCTATGTTAGCGGATTTAGCAATGAAGATACAATCCCTTGTGTGCGAACCGCAGGGCAGTAAATCTGGAGCGCCGAAAGTTCAAACATTCGGATTAAAATATGCACTGTCTTAGAAGCCAAATGCTCAGCTTCAGGAAGTAGTAATGGCGCACGATGGATAATGATTCAGTTTAATTCAAATATAGCAAAAAACGAGAGCAAGTGTTTTCTTAAGTCGGTTCTTGATATATTTCCTGACAGCATAATGGACTACACACGGGCTTAAGTCCGTGGTATCTGAGAGAAGAATCAGAGGCGATTTAGCCTCCGCTTCGCTCCTGACAGCTATTCATCCCCAGCTTTAACGGCTGGAGCTGGCTGTTTTTATAGAACAAAAATCATAAATAGCAAACTGAATGTTACACTCCAACTCAACCATATCGCGTGTAAACTCCGGGATGAGGGTCTTGACAAAAGCTATAATCGGAATATAGCAATTTCCAGCATTCCCTTCCTTATCAAAGTCATCTACTGCTTCTTACAGGCCGAAAAGAAAAATTATAAAACCTCTGGCTGTACTACGCTGAACTCGACATCAAGGGGAGGCACCGGATTTTCTCTTAAGTATCAGATAAAAAGTTGGGGACGTCGATCAATCCTGCTAAAACCTTGTCGGAATGTCCATTCCGATCCTGAATTCCGAGATTCCCGCGAACTTCTGAACAGTAACGACGCTGTAATAAAAAAGGCATCCCGATCATTCGGGATGCCTTCTGTGTAAATTCAGAAAACGTTATGCCCAACGGCCTTCGCGCGCCGGTCTGGACGACAGGCGGAAATCCGGAAACTTCCCTCCGTCATGTTTTATGAATTTTTTTTCCTCGCGGTTGAAACGTGAATCCCCATTTCGTCTATTGTCGTTCCGTGAGGCAAAGGAATTTCTCGGCGAGCTGTTCTGCCCGTATCGACTCCCTGCTAAGGTCCTGTGCCATCGTTTGCCTGATGCCGGTCCAGGCCTGTTCGAGGGGCTTGAGCGGCGCAGAGGCCGTGCTGGCTCCAGACCTGGAATGACCTGCTGGGGGATAATCTGGCCGATGAACCGCTCGATCTGGTGAAGGAAATCTATCTCCTTTGACGACGCAAAGGAGATGGCGATCCCGGCCGCACCGGCCCGACCGGTGCGGCCGATGCGGTGGACGTAGTCCTCGGCGTTCTTCGGCAGATCGTAGTTGATCACATGGGTGATTCCATTCACGTCGAGGCCGCGGGCAGCCACGTCGGTAGCCACGAGGAGCCGGATCTTGCCGCGCCGCATGTTCATGATCGTGCGGTTGCGGGCGCTCTGGGGCATGTCACCGTGGAGTGCCGCTGCCGCGTGGCCCCGGGACGCGAGCTCGCGCGCGAGCCGGTCGGCATTCTTCTTGGTGCCCGAGAAGATGATTGCCCGCGTCATGGCGCTGTCGCTGATCAGGCGGTTTAGCATCTTGTTTTTGTGCTGCATATCGTCGGCTGCATGGATCCGCTGCTCGATCGACTCGACAGTGATCTTCTTGCTTGCGATCTCGACCCGTACCGGGTCCTTGAGGAGCCGCTGGGCGAGCTTGATCATAGCGCTGTCCATGGTCGCGGTGAAGAGGAGCGTCTGACGGGTTGCGGGTGTGGCCACTGCGATAGTATCCACGGCGTCGCTGAACCCCATATCGAGCATGCGGTCCGCTTCATCAAGGATCAGAACCTCGAGCCGGGAAAAATCTATCCGTCCGCGCTCCATGTGGTCGATGAGCCGCCCCGGGGTCGCCACGATCAGGTCCACGGGTTGCGACAAAAGCCGCTGCTGCTCGAAATAGGGCATGCCGCCAAGGATGACGCCACTCCGGATGCGCAGGAACCTTCCGTACGTCCTGACCGCTTCGGTCACCTGGCTTGCCAGTTCGCGCGTGGGCGTGAGCACAAGCACGCGGGGGCCTTTTGACCGCTTGGTCAGTGTGGACGGTTTGCTGAGGCGCTGGAGCGCCGGGATGATGAAGGCAGCGGTCTTGCCTGTCCCGGTCTGGGCCGTGGCGATGAGGTCATGGCCTGCCAGGGCCTTGGGGATGGCCTGCTCCTGGACGGGCGTTGGTGCGGTGTAGCCGCAAAGGTTTACTGCATTGAGGATCGGTTCGATAAGCTCTAACTTGGAAAACGACATACTTCTCCTATGGTCAGTCTGACTTACAAGCCTTATCTTGGAAGGATAACAGGACAGAGATAAGCGATAACGGTTTTTATCCGATCTTTATCCTGGTATCCCGTCAAACAAGCTGACGGCTCCGGTTTTTCCGGGTCAGTGGTGAGCGCGCCGGCCGCAGAGACACCCTGTGTCGCTATAGCCATAACGAGCCGGCGCAACGATGACGGCATAACTG